>OHAU01000023.1_pt1 | contig 171212 bp, 155 predicted proteins | sample 1577181 | NCBI WGS metagenome assembly OHAU01 (sample SAMEA3541472, study PRJEB24748) | human gut metagenome | biome: human gut; feature: human-associated habitat; material: faeces | place: China | collected 2012
GGCAGGTAAGGACAGGTATGAAACATCAGTTGCCATAGCCAAGTCTAAGTTTAAGAATAGTACAGAGGCCTTTATAGCATCAGGTGAAGAATTCGCAGATGCCCTAGTTATCTCACCAGTATCTGGTAAGTATAACAGGCCAACATTACTGGCATCAAGAAACAAGAAGACTAATGCTGTAGTTAAGAAGTATATAGAAGAGTCTTACTTGACTAGCATTACAGCTATAGGTGGAGAAAAGTACCTACCAAAGAGTATAATGTTAGATTTAGTTGGCAAGTAAAATAAAAAAATTTATATAAAATACTTCTTTATAAAATATAATGAGAGAAACCCTCCAGGTATTTTCCTGGAGGGTTTCTTTTGACATAGAGCCTCTTTTTTGTTCCCTAAAATTACTAAATTTTATACAACCCAAAAAACAAGGGTTTTAATTGACCCTTGTTTTTTGGGTATAAGATTATTAGATTGAGCATTAGTAAGAAAGGTATTGGCTATATACACTAACTAGGTTTGTATATATAAAATCCACAAATAATTCTTTAAAGTAAGATTACTTGTCTTCCAACTTTAAAAGGGCTTCTGCAACCCTGTTGATAGGTCCTGCCCCACAAGTCATAAAGACATCATTTGGTCCCAACTTGTCCTTGATATAGTCTACTATTTCATCAAATGTTGGCAGGTAGATAGCGTCAACATTGTTTTGGTATAGGCTCTGGACCAGGTCTTTTGATGATATATCGCCAGGGTCCTTTTCTCTGGCAGCATATATATCTGTAACTATGACCTTGTCTGCTGAATAGAAGGCTTCAGAAAACTCCTTAAATAGACTCTTAGTCCTAGAGTAGGTATGAGGCTGGAAGGCAACCCAAAGTTTCTTGTCTCTTAAATTCTTTGCGGCAGCCAGGGTAGCCTTGATTTCAGTTGGGTGGTGGGCGTAGTCGTCTATTACCAGGGCATCATTATAGTAGCCCTTCTTTTCAAACCTTCTGCCGACACCGTGGTATTCCAAGACTGACTTCCTGATTGTGTCTATGTCTATATCCGATACTATAGCACCCAGGATAGCAGCTGTAGCATTGTAGATATTGTGTAGGCCGTATACAGATAGGTGGAAACTTCCTAGGTTTGCCCCCTTGTATTTTAGGTTGAATATGGCATAGCCATTTTCGTCGTACCTGATATCAGATATGATAGCCTCGTTGTCAGGATTCTGACCAAACCTAATTATATTGGCACGGACATCATAGACTATGTCCTTGGTATTTTCGTTATCACCATTGATTATAAAGTAACCGCTTTGAGGTAGGAGTTTACCAAATTTGTTGAAGGAAGCCTTGATTTCATCCAGGCCTGAAAAATAGTCCAGGTGGTCCTCTTCAATGTTCAAGACAATTCCGATAAAGGGGTTAAAGCTTAGGAAGCTATCGACATACTCGCAGGCTTCGGTTATAAAGTGCTTGGAGTTACCTATCCTGACATTGCCACCTATGGTACTAAGGTTGCCACCAACCAATACAGTTGGGTCAGTCTGGGCATAGTCAAAGATAGTTGACAGGATACTAGTGGTAGATGTCTTACCATGAGTACCTGCAACTGCTATAGAATTCCTGTATTCCCTCATTATCTGGCCTAAAAAGGCAGCCCTGTTTATCAAGAGAATGTTCTTATTCTTGGCCTCTACCAATTCTTCATTGTCATCAGATATGGCAGCTGTATAGACTACCATATTTATATCATTGGATATATTTTCCTTTTTCTGACCAACATATATAGTAGCTCCTAGGCTCCTAAGATGGTCTAGAAGGTAGGAATCCTGGGCATCAGAACCGGATACCCTATATCCCTTGTTTAGACAAATTTCTGCCAGGGCACTCATATTAATGCCACCTATACCGATAAAATGTATGTTCATGTATGTGTCACCTCTCCTTATTTAAAAAACTCTAAAAATATTTGTTTAAAATATACAATATGAACGTTTTATATGTTATAATTAAGGAACGTTCACTATGTATCTGGTTTTTTAAGCTTTTAACAAGATTAGAAACCGTATAATGTATATTATAAATAAAATAAAGTTTTTATTCCAATAGCTACATTATACCATAAAGGGTATGTGTGTGCTAGTTTGATGTGTTTAAAAGAAATTGTTCGATAAGGAAAGTTTATTATATAAGGTTTACCGTGAATATTTAAGGGAATACTTAAGAAAAAGAAGAGATAACTATATAGAAATGGAGGAATCATGAACAAATTTAAAAGAAATGAGCGTATTGGAGCCATTGTAAAAATCCTATCCGACAACCCAAACAAGATTTTTACCCTAAGCTTTTTTACTAGCCAGTTTAATGCTGCCAAGTCCACTATTAGTGAAGATCTTATAGTGGTTAAAAATGTATTTGAAAAGCTACAGTTGGGCAGGGTAGTGACAATATCCGGGGCTGCTGGTGGCGTCAAGTATATACCTAAGACATCTAAGGAAGAAAATGAAGAATTCCTTTACCAGTTGTGTGAAAGGATAAAGGAAGAGGGTCGTATCCTGTCAGGTGGATTTTTATACTTGATAGACTTGATATATGATCCAAGTGTTGTCTACAAGATTGGTGAGATATTCGCCTCTAATATAGACTATAGCCAGGCTGACTGTGTAGTTACCATGGAGACTAAGGGTATACCTATGGCCCTTATGACTGCCAAGGCTATGAACCTACCACTTGTAATAATCAGGAAAAATACCAAGGTATCTGAAGGACCAACAATTAGCATGACTTATGTGACAGGTTCATCTTCAAAGATAGAGACAATGAGTCTTCCAAGTAAGGCCTTAAAGCCAGGTAGCAAGGTTATAATTATTGATGACTTTATGCGAGGTGGCGGTACTATCAAGGGTATGACTGAACTGATGAAGGAATTTGATGCCGAGGTGGTGGGGACTGGAGTATTTATTTCAACTATCCATCCTGAAAACAAGCTGGTTTCTAACTATATTTCACTATTGGAGTTAGACACTGCAAATAATGAGGTAATAGTATATCCTAACCTAAAGACATTTAACTCTGAATACCACCCTCAGGACTAGTTTGAACGGCTTTATAGGGGAAGGGTCAGAATTTATAAAATACAAAAAATAAAAGTTTATGAGCGTTCCACTTGCTTTTGCTTATTTGACAAGGGCATTTGGGACGCTATTATGTTGAAAAAAATTATCCGATTAAGCTTTAATTTATATAGGGGGTATAGACTAGAGAAATATACTTGATAAATTTTACCTGCATACTTGGATTTTAAGTTCTTAGGAATCCTATATATTAATTACTAAGGAAATATGATGTTCTCTGGTTATCAGTGGGCTGATGTAAAACTTAGACCTCCAATAGGGTATGCAAGGACTAAACCTAAGGAGTATATAAAACCTTAAATTTAAAGTAAATAGGAGTGATATAGAAGATGAAATTTATTAGAAAATTGCTAGTCCTGGCAATTCTTGTAATGGTGGTAGGAGGAGCCTTTTACCTGGTTCCAACCAGGTATCTAAATGTAAGGGCAGCCTACCAATACCCCAATATGCCAAATGGTTGTGAAGTAACATCTTTGGAGATGCTTATGAATTATGAGGGCTTTGATGTATCCAATGAGACCCTTGAGGCCTACCTGGCCAAGTCAGGTTACAGTAATGGAGACCCCAACAAGGCCTATATAGGTAGTCCCTACAGCAGGGCTGGCTTTTATTGTTATCCAGGCCCCCTAGCATCCTGTGCCAATACTTATTTTTCTAATCAGGGTGTGTCAAGGCAGGCCAAGGATATAACAGGAACCAACCCATTTGGCCTACTTAACTATGTGATATTTAAGAAAAAACCTGTGGCCGTATGGTATACCTTGGACGACAAGGCTCCTGCCTACAGTGATAGGACCTACAGGGATGTCAGTGGACAGGAAGAGAGACTCTACAAGAACCTCCATTGTGTAGTAGTAAATGGTGTGGACAAGGGTATGGTCAATATAATAGACCCTATTAGGGGTTATAGGAAGGTTAACTTCCTTGAATTTTCAAAACTATATATGCAGATGGGACAAAGGGCCCTGGTCTTAGAATAAATCTACCAGAATTGAGATGAAAAATGCCCAATATATGATATAATAATTTTATTAACTAAAAGTGACGGAGGATAGGATATGAAAAAGGCAATAATATTAGCGGCTGGCAAGGGTACTAGGATGAAGTCTATTCACCCTAAGGTAGTTCACCAGGTGTGTGGTAAGGCAATGGTAAACCATGTGATTGATGCAGCTAGGTCTGCTGGTGTAGGTGAGACAGTAGTTGTCTTAGGTCATGGTATAGATGAAGTAAGGGCTACAGTAGGAGAAGATGTTAAGATAGCTGTTCAGGCAGAACAGTTGGGTACAGGTCATGCGGTTATGATGGCTGATGAATACATGGGACTAGACGATACTATAATGGTCTTGTGTGGAGATACTCCACTGATTGAAGCGGATACCCTAGAGAGGTTTTTTGCCTTCCATGATGAGGGTGGCTATGCAGTGTCTGTATTGACTACGGCAGTTGATGACCCAAGAGGTTATGGCAGGATTATCAGGGATGACCAGGATAGGTTACTTAGGATAGTTGAGCAGAAGGATGCCAACGACCAGGAAAGGGCCGTAAAGGAAATAAATTCAGGAATCTACTGCTTTAATGGCAAGTATTTAAAAGAATCCCTGGCCAAGGTAGACAACAACAATGCCCAGGGAGAATACTATTTGCCTGATACTATAGAACTTATCAGGAATGCTGGTGGTCTAGCAGGTGCCTACCAGGGGGCTAGTATAGAGGAATTGATGGGTGTAAACTCCAGGCTACAATTATCAGAGGCTGAAGCTACAATGAGGAAGAGGATCAATGAAAGACACATGGTAAATGGTGTAACTATTATAGATGTGGCATCTACATACATAGATGCTGATGTTGAAATAGGAAGTGATACCATAGTCCTACCAGGCTGTGTCTTGACTAAGGGATCTAAGATAGGTTCTAGCTGTAAGATAGGACCACATACTAGTATAGAAAACTCTATAATAGGTGACAATACAAGTATCAAGAAGTCTGAAGTAATAGATGCTAAGGTTGGCGATAATACTAATGTAGGACCATTTGCCTACCTAAGACCAAAGGCAGATATAGGCAATAACTGTAAGATAGGAGACTTCGTTGAGGTCAAGAATGCTAGCTTTGGTGACGGTTCAAAGGCATCTCATCTTTCATACATAGGTGATGCTGAGGTTGGCAAGAATGTAAACATAGGTTGTGGAGTTGTCTTTGTAAACTATGACGGAAAGAACAAGTTTAGGTCTATAGTAAAGGATAATGCCTTTGTAGGATCAAATTCAAACCTGGTAGCTCCGGTAATTGTGGAAGAGGATACCTTTATAGCTACAGGTTCTACTATCACTGATGATATACCGGTTGGTTGCCTGGCAATAGCTAGACAGAGACAAGAATTAAAGGTAGGCTGGGTAGAAAAAAAGAGGAAAAGAGACGCGGAAAACTCTGTAAAGAAAGATAAATAAGATAGGCAAAAATAGATGAATAAAGGTAAATAATATGTTATAATTAGAATAGAGTGTAAAAAATAAGTTAAGTATTACTTTTTAGGAGGTTTGTGTATTATGAGTTGTTACAATAGCCATAAGATGAAGCTTATAGCTGGTAACGCGTCTAAGGAGTTAGCTGCCAAGATTGCGGGTAAGCTAGGACTAGAACTAGTTGATTGTCAGGTTAATACATTTAGTGATGGTGAAATAGCCGTTACAATAAATGAGACTATTAGAGGATGCGACGTTTTCGTTATCCAGTCTACAAATAGTCCTGTAAATAACAATTTGATGGAACTATTAATATTGATAGATGCCCTTAAGAGAGCATCTGTAGGAACTGTTGCAGCAGTTATTCCATACTATGGATATGCTAGACAGGATAGAAAGGCTAAGGCAAGAGACCCAATTACTGCTAAGCTAGTAGCCAACTTGATTACAGCAGCAGGAGCAGACAGAGTCCTTACTATGGACCTACATGCAGGTCAGATCCAGGGTTACTTTGATATACCAGTTGACCACCTATTGGGTGGAAAGATATTGGCTGACTACTTCTCAAAGAAGCTATCAATCGATGACCTAGTGGTTGTATCGCCAGACCTGGGTAGTGTTACAAGGTCTAGAAAGTTTGCCAACAACATTAGCAAGGAAGTGCCGATTGCAATAATTGACAAGAGAAGACCTAAGCCAAATGTAAGTGAGGTAATGAATATTATCGGTGAAGTAAAGGGTAAGAATGTAATCCTACTTGACGATATGATAGATACTGCAGGAACAATAGTAAATGCAGCAAATGCCCTTAAGAAATTTGGTGCTAAGGATGTATATGCTTGTTGTACACATGGTGTATTATCCGGTCCAGCTATTGAAAGAATAGAAAGCTCAGAAATTAAAGAATTGATAGTTCTTGATACTATAGAACTTCCAGAAGAGAAGAAGATAGATAAGATTAAAGTCATGTCAGTAGCAGGTGTATTTGCAGATGCTATCAACAGGATTTATACTTGTGATTCAGTAAGTAAGCTGTTCTAGTATCAGTTTATTTTTGAAATATAAAAATTCATAACAACAACAGAAAAACTCAAGTTAGCTTGAGTTTTTTTGTTGGAAAAAATTAAGATTGGATGGAAAATTATAAATCTGACTATAACTTGCTAATTTTGCTCCTTTTGTACATAAGATTAAAAGTAACTAATGTGCAAATAATAAGGAGGAGACAAAAATGCTTGACTATATAAGAAACTTGGATAATGTAGACTATTCGGATATACATATAAGGGAGGGAAAAAACCTGGCTTTGAGGCAGGCTGGAAATATAGTGAAAACAGACAAGATGATATCCCATAGTGATATAGTAGAATTTATGGAGGGTGTCGGGCGCAAGGATATCTTAGACAGGCTTAAAACCAGGGGTGAAGTTGACTTTTCGGTGGAGATAGGGGTCTTAAGGTTTAGGGGCAACCTATTTATGCAGAGGTCAGGCCTAGGCCTAGTCCTAAGAAAAATTAATAGCCATATCAGGACCCCTGAAGACCTGGGCCTACCTGGTATTGTTACTGACTTTGCCAGGATGTCAAGTGGCCTGGTCTTAATAACGGGACCTACAGGGTCGGGTAAGTCCAGTAGCCTGGCAGCCATAGTAGATTATATTAACAGGAATTTTTCAAAACATATAATCTGCATAGAAGACCCCATAGAGTACTACTATGAGGACAAGAAGTCTGTCATTAGCCAGAGGGAGTTGGGGCTGGATTCAACCTCCTTTGAAAATGCCCTCAAGTATTCCCTGAGGCAGGATCCAGATGTGATAGTAATAGGGGAAGTTAGGGATGAGGAGACAGTAAGGATAGCCATGAGGGCGGCAGAGACAGGCCACCTGTGTTTTTGTACCCTCCACACCTTGGGGGCAGGGGCTAGTGTAGAAAGACTCATAGATATGTTTGACCCGGCTGACCAGGGCAAGGTAAGGTCCCAATTGGCCATGGTCTTGAGGGGGGTAGTATCTCAACAATTGATACAAACAAAAGAGGGGAGAAAATTGGTGGTGGAGGTCCTCCTCTGTGATAAGTCTACTGCCAATATATTAAAAGAGTCCAAGACAGACCAACTTGCCAACTATATACTTACAAACAAGTCTAGGGGGATGGAGTCTATGGATGAAAACCTGGTGGCCCTTTACGATTCTAACCTTATAGACCTGGACAGCCTCCTAGACCATGCTCTTGACCAGGACTACCTTATGAAAAAGAGGGGCAGGACCAGGGAGGGTTATGGACTATGGGACTAGTGTATTCTGGGCTGACCTGCCTATTGCTGGCTATATTAACAATTTATCTCCTAGAGGACAAGGGGATTGATACAGGGTTACAAGAAAGAATATGCCTATTTGGCCTTATCTCTTTATTCATCCTATATAATAGCTACTATGGGCCTGTAGAAGACTTCTTGTATAACTGCAGGATTATTTTTATGGTGCCTTTTTTGATAAGTATATCCATAGTTGATGCTAGGACTAGATGGGTATTTGATATAGATGTGGTGGGAGGAACCCTGGTTAGTCAACTTATACTAGGTTTGAAAATATTGGAAATTTTACTTGATAAGGTAAATGATGTAGATAAAATTGGCTTATTGCTTTATAATAATATAATAGGCTTAATACTACTAGTTGGTCTGTCTTATGGTCTTTATAGGTTGACCAAGGGGATAGGAATGGGAGACGTCCTGGTATTTGCCATGGTTGGGACCATGGGTGGGTGGATAGACTCTCTGATGGTATTTTTCATGTCCTTTATAAGTGCTGGCCTTTACTGTGTAGTAATTTTGATAAATGGGATAAATACTGGAAAAAGGGACGGTTTGATAGCTTTCACTCCGTTTATTTCTATTGGATTTATAGTTACATATGAAGTAATTAAACTTATTTAGGAAGGATTAAGAAAAAATGTATATAATAGTGGGGCTAGGTAATCCAGGAAAAAAATACGAGCATACTAGACACAATGCTGGTTTTGATGCCTTGGATATCTTGGCAGAGGAATACGGTATAAAGATTGATAAGATAAAGCACAAGGCCTTGATAGGCGAGGGTAGGATAGGTAGCGAAAAGGTGGTTTTGGTAAAGCCACAGACCTATATGAACCTAAGTGGCGAATCTGTCCAAAGCGTATTTCAGTTTTATAAGGTGGACATGGACCACCTAATTGTAGTATATGATGATATTGACCTGGATGTAGGCAAGCTGAGGATTAGGAAAAAGGGGAGTGCTGGTTCCCACAATGGTATGAAATCAATAATCAAGTGTTTGGGTTCCCAAGACTTTCCGAGGGTTAGGGTAGGTGTATCAAGGCCTGACCCAAATAGGGATTTGGCTGACTTTGTCTTATCTAGGGTTTCCAAGGACCAGGCTGAAGATATGAAGTCAGGCCTAGAAAAGGCAGTTAAGACTGTCGAAGAAATCATTAGGACTGATATAGATATGGCCATGAACAAGTATAACGGTTAAAGTGTGGTGTTGAGATAAATGGAAGACGTACTAATATACCCCTTGAAAAATGACAAGGACTATAGCGGTATACTATCTGCCATAAATGGAGAGGGGAATATACATATAAGTGGCCTGTTACCAGTGAGTAAGCCTAATATGGTATATTCTATATTCAAGGATAGCTCCAGGCAGGTCATGTATATAGCTAATACAGAGTATGAAGCAAAAAAAATATATGATGAATTAAGTGTTTACCTAAATAAGAAGGTTGAATTCTTGACTACGACCGACATCCTATTTTATCACCTGGATGCTAGGGATAGGAAGGCGGATGCTAGAAATCTGAAAACCATATTGAGACTACTGAAGAAGGAAAAGATAATCCTGGTTACTTCAGTAGAGGCTATCACAAGGAAGTATGTTCCTAAAAAGATAATCCTGGACAATATATTCAAACTAAAGGTAGGTCAAAGCATGGATATGCAGGACCTTGCTAGGAAACTAGTAGATCTTGGCTATCAGAGGGTCGGTAAGGTTGAAGGATTTGGCCAGTTTAGTATGAGGGGTGGCATAATAGATGTATTTACCCTTATGTATAACTTCCCACTGAGGTTGGAATTTTTTGATGATGAGATAGACTCTATTAGGGAATTTGATATATACTCACAAAAGTCGATTGACAAGTTCAAGTCTGTGACAATTACCCCATCCAGGGACTTTATATACCCTGATGATGTAGGTATGGCCGTGGAAAAAATCAGGGCAGACCTAAGTGATATAACAGACTCAGATGTATTTAGGAATATAGAAAAAATAGGGGCCAAGGAATATTTTGATGGTCTGGAAAACTATATAGACTATATGTATGAGGGCCAGGACAAGAGTCTTTTTGAGTATCTGGAAGATGACGCCCTTATATTTATAGACGATATATCCAGGTACAGGGAGAGGTTTAAAAATATCCATTCAGAATTTAAGGACAAGTATATGCTCAACCTTGAAAGAGGTCTGGCTATTAAGGGCCAGGGCAAGTTACTCTATTCCTTAAGTGATTCCATTTATTGGATGGGTGATAGGAAGCTAATAGTAAATTCCCTGCTAAACAAGCCTGTCAATGATATGAATATCCAGCATGACTTTAGTATTGATACCAGGGAAGTACCTAGCTACAGTGGTAGGATAGACATGTTTGTAGAGGATGTAAAGAGGTTGAGGCATGCTGGCTACAAGCTGGTTATAGCTGCTGCCACAAATGATAGGGCAAAAAAGCTATCAAATATGTTAAATGACAATGATATAGACAACATCTATACTTCCAAGAGGGACTTGGAGATAAAGACATCCCAGGTGGTTGTCTTGGCAGCCAATATAGGCCAGGGCTTTCAATATCCTTCTATCAAGTTCCAGGTAATCACAGATAGGGAGATGTTGGGAGCCAACAAACAGGGCAAGAAGTCCAAGTCCAAGAAAAAGAAGAAGACCAATTCTTCAAAGATAGATTCTTTCTTGGACCTAAAGGTTGGAGACTATGTAGTCCATGAAAATAGTGGTGTCGGTAAGTATACGGGCATTGAACAAATCACTGTCAACAATATCAAGAGGGACTACTTAAAAATTGTATACCAGGGTGGTGACAATCTCTATGTACCTATAGACCAGATGGACAAGGTCCAGAAATATATAGGTGGAGATGTAGAGAGGGTCAAATTAAATAAATTAGGCAGTCATGACTGGTCCAAGGCCAAGCACAGGGTCAAGAAGGAAATCGAGGATATGACCAAGGAACTGATAGACCTTTATGCCAAGCGTGAGGCAAGAAAGGGCTACAAGTTTTCTAAGGATACCCTATGGCAGGGCGAATTTGAAGAAAAGTTTCCTTTCCAAGAGACTGATGACCAGCTAAAGGCCATTAAGGATACCAAGAAGGATATGGAGTCTAGTAAAGCCATGGATAGGTTGATATGTGGTGACGTAGGTTACGGAAAGACAGAGGTAGCCATCAGGGCAATATTCAAGGCAGTCATGGACGGCAAGCAGGTAGCAGTCTTGGTGCCAACTACTATCCTGGCCCAACAACACTACAACACCTTTGTGGAGAGATTTGAAGAATACCCTATGAGGGTGGAGGTCTTGTCTAGGTTTAAGACGGCCAAGCAACAGAAGGATATAATCAAAGATGCCAAAAAGGGTCTAGTTGATGTATTAATTGGAACCCACAGGATAGTGTCTAAGGATATAGATATGCCGAAGTTAGGACTGGTAGTTGTTGACGAGGAGCAGAGGTTTGGTGTAAGACACAAGGAGTCTCTCAAGAAGATTAAGGCCAATGTAGATGTCTTGACCCTATCGGCCACACCTATACCAAGGACCCTACACATGTCCTTGAGTGGTATAAGGGATATGTCGATTATAGAGGAGCCTCCACAGGAGAGGTATCCAGTCATGACCTATGTTACAGAGGCCAAGGACAGTATTATCCAGGATGAAATTCAGAGGGAGTTGACCAGGGCTGGTCAGGTTTTCTTTGTATATAATAGGGTAGAGGGTATAGATGAAATGGCAGCCAGGATTAGGAGGCTAGTCCCAGATGCCAAGGTGGGAGTTGCCCATGGAAGAATGTCATCTAACCAGTTAGAAAACACGATTTTGTCCTTTTTGTCTAAGGAATTTGATGTCTTAGTCTGTACAACAATTATAGAGACAGGAATGGATATAGCCAATGCCAATACCATGATAATATACGATGCAGACAAGATGGGCTTGTCCCAGCTCTACCAGCTAAGGGGTAGGGTAGGCAGGTCTACTAGACAGGGGTATGCCTACTTGATGTATGAGAGAAATAAGGTACTAAGCGAGGTTGCTGAAAAGAGGTTAAAGGCCATCAAGGAATTTACAGAGTTTGGTTCCGGCTTTAAGGTTGCTATGCGAGACCTTGAAATAAGAGGGGCAGGAGATGTTCTAGGTGCCCAACAGCATGGCCATATGGCTGTTATTGGTTATGAACTCTATGTCAAAATGCTCAACCAGGCCATAGCCAAGGTCAAGGGACAAGAGGTTGAGGAAAGCCTTGATGTAGAAATAGACCTAACAGTCAATGCCTTTATACCGTCTAGCTACATAGAAGATGAAATGATCAAGCTGGAAATGTACAAGAAGATTGCGGCCATTGATAGCAAGGAAGATATGTATGAAGTAGAGGAAGAGCTGGAAGATAGGTTTTCAGATATACCTAGGGAAACTCAGACTCTTTTAAAAATAGCCTATGCCAAGGTACTCTGTAGAAAGTTAAAGATAGAAAAAGTTAAACAGACAGGTTCCACTATAGACCTAGCACCACTTACCAAGTACGAGACCAAGGAGGTCGGCAGTACAGAAATAGTAGAGGAGTTATTGGTCATGTTAGAGGGTTTCTGTCAAAATATAGATAAAATTATAAATTAGGAGGATGTAATTTTGAAAAAAGTATTAGCAATTTTATTGGCTGCAGTAGTGGGATTATCTACAGTGGCGTGTTCAAGTGATGATGTAGCGTCTGTAGACGGAAAGGGTATCTCAAAGAAGGAGTACATAGAGCAGCTAAAGTTTACAAAGTTGATGTATGAGATGCAGTATGGTGACAAAATTTGGGACCAGATGAAGTCTCAGAACAAGGAATATCAGGAAACTGTTAAGAAGAATGTTCTTCAGTCTATGGTTAAGTCTAGGGTATACCTAAGCTATGCAGAAAAAAATAATGTAAAGCCAGATGAAAAAGTCCTAAGCCAGTACAAGAAAAAGAACAAGGAAGCTTTTGAAAATGCCAAGGCTAAGGAAAAGTTTGAGAAGGCAGGAATAGACCAGGCCTTCATGGACAAGTATTCTGAACAGGCGGCTACAATGACAAGCCTATTAAGCTTCTTACAGAAGAAGGCAATGCCTACAGAGGAGGAGGTAAAGGCTAAGTTTGAAACAGAAGGAGATAAGCTAGATGCTTCTCATATCCTGATTAAGACTGTTGATGATAATAACAAGCCTCTTTCTGATGAAAAGAAGGCTGAGGCTAAGAAGAAGGCTGAAGACCTACTTAAGCAGTTGAAGTCAGGTGCAGATTTTGCTGAATTAGCCAAGAAAAATTCTCAGGATCCAGGAAGTGCTGCCAAAGGTGGCGCCCTAGGTGAATTTGGTAAGGGCCAGATGGTTTCTGAATTTGAAAAGGCGGCATTTGCCCTTAAGGAGGGTGAAATATCTCCTATAGTTGAAACGCAGTTTGGTTACCATATTATCAAGTTAAATAAGAGGGTAAAGGCAGACTATGAAAAGAGCAAGGATAAAATAAAGACAAGTCTTATAAATGAAAAGATTAAGAAGTTGGTTGATGAGATAGTAAAGGGAACTAAGACAGAAATACACGAAGACAAGTTAAAGGATATTCCTTTTGATGATACTGAAACTTCAGGTAATAAAAAGACTGATGAAAAAAAGTCAACTGATACAAACAAGTCTAATGATTCAAACTCAAAGGACTCTAAGAAATAAGCTTATATACTAACAAGCAATAAAGAAGACTTAAAAAGTCTGGACTCTTTATTGACTAAGAAAATTATTAAGAGGCTACCCAATCATTTTAGATAAGGTGGCCTCTCTTGTGTTTGTTTTTCCAAAGGCTATATATTTTAAAAAAGTTTTTTAGACAGTTAAAGATAAATCAATAATCTATGATATAATATAGATTGAATTACTATGAGCAAGTATTTGATTACAGGTAAATTTGAACAGAGATTATGTATCTAGGAGATTTACGGACTTTGATGAGTATAGACAATTTAGTAGATGGAGGAAGTAATGGAAGCACAAGAAAAAAAAGGTAATAAATTTATTAAGGGAACCCTGATACTGGGGGCGGCAGGAGTAATTATAAAGCTATTGGGAGCAGTATTTAGAATACCTCTAGGCTCCTTGATAGGGTCTGAGGGTATGGGCTACTACCAGACAGCCTACCCGGTATATGCCTTGTTTTTAACCCTGGCTACAGCCGGTTTTCCAACGGCCATAGCCAAGTTGGTCTCTGAACAGGTGGCCCTGGGCAACCACAAGGGGGCCAACGAAATATTTAAGATAACCCATATAATGCTTTTTGCTACGGGCCTTGTAATGTTTATAATCCTATTCTTTGGGGCGGACTTTATAGTTAGCAATGTCCAACACAATCCAAGTGCAGTTACGGCCATGAGGGCCATTGCCCCTGCCTTGTTGATTGTACCGTCAATGTCTGCCTACCGTGGTTACTACCAGGGTTACCAACAGATGAGCAGGATAGCAATATCACAGATATTTGAACAGATATTCAGGGTTTTCCTAGGTCTAGGTTTGGCCTATGTACTTATGAAGCAGTTTGGGCCTAAGCTGGGTGCTGCAGGTGGTATATCAGGTGCTACTATAGGTGCCTTTGCATCCTTCTTGTTCTTGGTCCTAGTATACCTAAAGGACACAAAGAAGAGAAAAACTATGATTTCTGAGAGTGTAGGCTATGTGAAGAAGCCTATGGGTGAGATAGTAGAAAATATACTTTGGGTAGTTCTTCCTATAAGTATAGGAGCATGTATAATGCCTTTGGTAAATGTGGTTGACTCAGTTATAGTCATAATGAGGCTTAAGGTTGCCGGTTATACCCTATTGTCTGCCAACTCACTTTTTGGCCAGTTGACGGGTATGTCTATGCCGATTATAGCCATGCCAATGGTCTTTACTACAGCTATAGGTATGAGTTTGGTGCCGGCTATTTCAGAATCATATGCCTTGAAGGACTACAACCAGGCCAGACATAATGCCAAGCTGGCTATAAAGATTACCCTTTTACTTCTATTACCATGTGCCTTTGGTTTGGCTTCATTGTCTACACCGATAATGGCCCTATTATTCCCAAAACAGACGGGAGTTACCCTAGGTATGATCTTGTTTACCCTATCACCAGCCTGCATTTTCCTTGGTCTACTATATACATTTAATGGTATATTACAGGGGATGGGCAAGCCGATGGTTCCAGTTGTAGCCCTTCTATGTGGTATAGTAGGTAAGATAGTAGTAAGTTATGTATTGACAGCCATACCATCGATAAATATCTTGGGTTCAGCCTTTGGTACCCTTGTATCCTATGTGATAGCTGCGGCCATTGAATACGTATATATAAAAAAGTCGCTAAAGTTACAGTTCAACCAGATGGAATTCTTTATAAAGCCACTTTTAGTGGTTATGCTAATGTTTGTAGCAGCCAGGCTATCATATATAGGAATGGCAATTTTCTTGAATACTAAGATAGCTACCTTGATAGCTATTTCTATAGGTGGTCTAGTATATGTATTTGGTATCCTGGGATTTGGAGGTATTACCCAGGAAGAAATCCTAGCCATGCCAAAGGGTAACAAGTTGCTTGCTAAGTTGAAAAAATATAGGTTGATAAGGGGTTAGGTTTATGGCTCTTAGTATAGTAGGTTTAGGTGCTGGAGATATATCACAGATAAGTCATGGGGCCATGGAGCTCTTGAAGTCTGGTAGGCCAGTCTACCTGAGGACCGAAAAACATCCCATAGTAGACCTTTTGGATATAGGATATAGGTCTTTTGACCAATACTATGATAGTAAGGAAGACTTTGAGCAAGTTTATGAGTCTATAGCCAGGGAGCTTATCAACCTGGCCAGGGATACAGATATAGTTTATGCTGTACCAGGCCACCCTAGGGTAGCTGAATCTACGGTGGGGCTAGTTGAAAAATATGCCCTGGAAGAAGGGGTAGGTATAGAAATCATACCTTCCATGAGCTTTATAGATGCCATGTATAATTATCTGGGCTTTGATCCGGCAGAGGGTTTTAGGCTCTTGGATGCCTTCACTATAGACAAGGTTAATCTGGATGACCGGGCTAATATAATAGTTACCCAGGTCTATGATAGGTATATAGCCTCTAATGTAAAGTTGGTACTAATGGACTACTACCAGGACGACCAAGAGGTATGGATAGTCAGTGGCGCAGGTATTAAGGGGCTAGAAAGAAAGACAAGGCTAGCCTTGTACGACCTGGATAGTCAAGCCAATGACTTTGACCACTTGACCAGTGTATATATACCAAGGTCTGATGGAAGGCCAGGTCAGGGAAGGAAATACAGGGCTCTTGAGGATATAATAAGGGGATTAGAAAGTCAGGACCTTGGTGAGATGTTAGAAAGGCTGGAAGTAAAACTCCTTAAGGCTGGTCTTGAATTAGATAAAGATATGAAAGACTCTTATGAAGTTATACTCAATAGGATGCTTGCAGTTTGTCAAAAGGCCAAAAAAGACCTTGATTCTGACTTTGAACTTATGTTAGAAGACTTATCTGACCTTCTATATGCCCTGACCCTTATGGCTAAAGAGGGAAGCAGGGAAGGCTATTTTGACCTGGATGAACTATCTGATATGGCATATTTTTCCTATTTTGAGGCTGAATAAACTAGGATTTGAGTTGAAAATTGTAAAAAAAAGATAAAAAATACAAATTATTTGTATAAAAATATTGAAAAATGAACAAAAGTTATGTATAATAATGTTGTTAACTAGAAAGTGAGTTACATTTTTTATTGTGAAATTATAAATATAGGAGGTAGTTATTGTGAACAAGGCAGAATTAGTTGCAAAGATGTCAGAAAAGAGTAATTTAACAAAGAAGGAAAGTGAATTAGCATTAAATGCATTCATGAAGGTTGTTGAAGAAACTCTAGTAGCTGGAGATAAGGTTCAGTTAGTAGGATTCGGTACTTTCGAAACTAGAGAAAGAGCAGCTAGATCAGGAAGAAACCCTAGAAAGCCAGAAGAAGTTATAGAAATACCAGCTTCTAAGGCACCAGTATTCAAGGCTGGTAAGGGTCTTAAGGAATTAGTAAACAACAAGTAATAAAAGCGAATTTAATAAAGTTTACTACAAAATAGTATTGACAGTGTAAATTGTCAGTACTATTTTTTTCTTGTGTGGTATAATAGATAATAGTATAAATAAAGGACTTATAATAAATATTTAAAAAGGAAATTAGTATGAGATTAGATAAATACCTTAAGGTGTCAAGGATAATTAAAAGAAGGACAGTAGCCAAAGAGGCTTGTGAAAAGGGACTGGTAGAAATAAATGGTAAGTTAGCCAAGTCGTCTTCAGAGGTGAGGGTAGGTGATGTCCTTAGAATCACATTTGGTGAGAGAATTGTTGAATATAGGATAACAAATATAAAAGAACACGTCTTAAAGGACGAGGCTAAAGAATTGTATGAATTAGTTTAGCTTATTGAAAGCTGGAGGAAGTATAATGAATAAGGTAGTGAAAAAAGCAGTAATACCAGCTGCCGGTTTGGGAACGAGGTTTTTGCCTGCAACCAAAGCTCAGCCTAAGGAGATGTTGCCAATAGTAGACAAGCCGACTCTTCAGTATATTATAGAAGAGGCAGTAGCATCTGGTGTTGAAGAAATCTTGATAATAACAGGCAGGAATAAGAAGTCTATAGAAGACCACTTTGACAAGTCTGTGGAGCTGGAATTAGAATTGGAGAACAAGGGTAAGACAGACCTGCTAGAAATAGTGAAGGGCATATCAAATATGGTAAATATCCACTATATAAGGCAGAAGGAGCCTAAGGGTTTGGGCGATGCCATATACTGTGCCAGGTACTTTATAGGTGACGAACCCTTTGCTGTTATGTTGGGTGATGACATGGTGGATAATGGCCAGGGGGAGCCTTGCTTAAAGCAGTTGATAGATGCCTATGAAGTCCACAATGCCAGCATACTTGGTGTCCAAGAGGTCGACAAGGAAAATACTGACAAGTACGGTATAATCGATGGTAAAAAGCTATCAGACAATATATATAAGGTAAATGCCCTGGTTGAGAAGCCAGACCCAGACCAGGCCCCATCAAATGTGGCCATCCTGGGTAGGTATATAATTACACCTCAGATATTTGATATTCTGGGCCAGATACCACCGGGCAAGAATGGTGAAATTCAACTGACTGATGCATTGGAGATATTAAAGGACAGGGAAGATATGTATGCCTATGTATTTGAGGGCAGGAGGTATGACCTGGGGGACAAGCTGGGCTTTTTGCAGGCTACAGTTGATGCAGCCCTTAAAAAACCAGAACTTAGAGATGAATTCTTGAAGTATTTAAACCAGGTTTGTGAAAAGGAAAATAGTGAAAGGTAGTTATTTAAATGGCTAAAAAGAATAAAGTCGTATATAAGGTGGTATCTATTCTAATAGCACTAATGTTTGCGGTCTCTAGTGTGGCCTTTGCTATTAGTGTATTGATAGGTGATTAAGATAAGGAGGCCCTTGTGACAGATAGAGAAATTGAAAAATTAAAAGGTGAAAGTTTAGTAGAATTGAGGGTTAAGGCGAGAAATTTAGGGGTTAAGTCGGTTACTACCTACAATAAGTCTGGCCTAATAGAAAAGATAAAAGAAGCTATACAGGGTGGAAATACTGATTCTAGTCAAGGTCTTGACAATAAGGAAGACCTTAATAGACAAGAAGAAATAAATGAAGATACCAAGAGGCATGGCGGAAATCCAAGTGGAGAAAGGGGTCAGTACAGGAACCAACAAGATGGCAACCAGGGCCAGCAAAAGAGGATCCTATATATGACTCCTCCAGAGATGAACGAAGATAATAAGGCTGAAGGTGTACTTGAAATCCTACCAGATGGATTTGGTTTTTTGAGGGGAAGTAACTACTTGTCAACAGAAAATGACACCTATGTATCTCCCAACCAGATAAGAAAGTTTGGCCTTAAGACTGGGGACTTTATAACCGGTGTAGTAAAGCCAGAAAATCCAAATGAACGTTTTAGGGGTATGATGTATATATATAAGGTGAATGGAGATGACATATCAACTGGAAGGTCAAGGACCCCATTCGAACAGCTATTGCCAATATATGCAGATGAAAAACTGGTTTTGGAAACTGATAGAGAGGGTATTTCTACCAGGATAATCGACCTTTTTGCACCTATAGGTAAGGGACAGAGGGGTATGATAGTGGCACCACCTAAGGTTGGTAAAACTGTATTATTGAAGAGTGTTGCCAATAGTATCACTAAAAATTATCCGGATGTGACCCTAATAGTTCTATTGATAGATGAAAGGCCGGAAGAAGTTACAGATATGATGGAGTCTATAGATGGTGAGGTAATATATTCAACTTTTGACCAGGCATCTTCCCACCATGTAAAGGTGGCCGAAATGGTATTGAGTAGGGCCCAGAGGTTGGTAGAGCACGGCAAGGATGTAGTTATCCTACTGGATAGTATAACCAGGCTAGCCAGAGCCTATAACCTTACTATAAATCCAACGGGAAGGACCCTTACTGGTGGTCTAGATCCAGGAGCCCTATATGGACCTAAGAAGTTCTTTGGTGCAGCTAGAAATATAAGAAATGGTGGTTCCTTGACTATATTGGGTACAGCCTTGATAGATACAGGGTCTAGGATGGATGATGTAATCTTTGAAGAATTCAAGGGTACAGGTAATATGGAACTTCATCTTGATAGAAACCTGGCAGAAAAGAGGATATTCCCTGCCATAGACGTATATAAGTCAGGAACAAGGAGGGAAGACCTCCTATTGACTGCTGAAGAGATAGATGCCCTGTACAAACTTAGGAGGTCATTTACCAACGGTAACAACCAGAATATATCTGATAACATAATAGAGGAAATGAAAAAAACTAGGGATAACAAGGAATTTATAGAAAAGATTAATCAAATTAATTTTAAATAGTGGCTATAAAGTTATTGAACTAAGTCATATATTGTGTTATAATAAGGGAGTTGAATTTTATTAGAATCGGAAAGGTTCGTTATTATAAAGAGAGGAGTGAATTTCATGCAGAAGGATATACAGCCAAACTACAAGGAAGTTGAAGTACGTTGTGCTTGTGGAAATACATTTATGGCAGGATCAACTCAGGACGAGATAAGAGTAGAAATATGTTCAGAATGTCATCCATTCTATACAGGTAAGCAGAAGAATATCGAAAAGGGTGGAAGAATCGATAAGTTCAAGAAGAGATTCAATATGGAGTAATCTTACACCTAGATTAATATTTAAATTCGAATTTATGTATTAAGGGACTATTGCAAATTTTGCAGTAGTCTTTTTTTCGTGATAAGTTATATAAAAAAGGTCCCTAGCAACGTAGGGACCTGATTATCATTTATTGTTTTTTAAGTGCTTACTTTAGTATTGATCTAATTGCAGATTCTGGTAGGTACTTATAGCCACCAACTACAACAAGGTCATTAATCTTGTGATTATCTATATAATTTTTTAAATCATTTGAAATACCATTGTCTGGAGCAAGAAGTATCGGTGCAACATCCTTGCCTGCAATAGGGCCTGCAACTAAGGCATCGGCAAAGATTTTGCCAGAAGCCAGGTAGGCCTTCTTTGAGTCCTTAAACTTGCTATTTGCTATCTTGATAGAAGTTTCATACCTATCTTTACCAGAAAATCTTTCAATAGTATTTGCTAGTTTGTTCTCTACGTCCTTAGATATAGTATTTAGACCACCTACTATATATACATTCTTCAAGTCACTAGTATCTATAAGCCTCTTTATATTAGAAGGTATAGAGTCACGTTTAACTAATAGTATTGGGTATGCTTCCTTTGACGCATATGGGCTAATAGCTAGGGCATCGGGGAAGGATTCTCCTGATGAAATCACAGCAGTATTTTTATTGCCAGATACTGAAATTACCTTTCTTGCAACTAATTCAGATGTTTCATACCTATCGCTACCAGCTAGTCTTTCTATGACAGAATCATACTTACTAAGAGCTTTTTCTACATCCTTGTTAACGGAACTATTTCCACCTACTATTATAAGGTCCTTGGCACCGAGTCTTTCTATTTCAGATTCTACCCTTGGATCTAAAGAATTATTTTTTGTAAGGAGTATAGGTGCATTTAGGGCTTTTGCAAGCACTGATGCTGTCATAGAATCAGGGAAAATATCTGACCTTGCTATTATAACAGTGTTTGCCCTTTCAAAGTTCTTTTTAGACAACTCTATAGCAGTTGCTATTCTGTCATCTCCGCTAATACGCTTATTTGAAACAGATCTTTTAAAAGGTGCTTCTGAAGATGAAACGCCACCATTTAGTGAGTGATAGCTTGCATTATCACTATAAGGTGTAACAAGAGATGAACCCTTAGGATCGCCATCTCCACCCTTATAAGTGCCATTTTTTGCCCTTACTTTTATATTTGGTGTAGCAGCATTTCCACCGATAGCCTTCTTAGTGTTTAATATATCGTCCTTGCGACCTTCTCCACCTGTCAATTTAGCAACAGATACATCAATTACACCTGTACCTGATACGGCATTTCCACCTTTTCCGTCTTTTTGATTGATGGTGTCTACATAACCCCTACCACCTGTTGCTATTAATGTACCTTCTCCTATTATTTTAGCGTTTTCAAGGACAATTGCATCTGCCCCTACTGTAGAGAATGGGTTGTTTGTTTTAACATTATCTCCACCACCAATTACCTCTAGGCTAGCATTCTTATCTAGAGTAACGACACCATTGTTTACCCTTAGTCCGTTTTGTGCTTCAACACTTGTAGTGAAGCCCTTGTCACCCTTGATCTTATTTGTACCCTTTACAGTAATATTGCCATTAACAATAACTACTGACTTAGGTTCCTTTGGTGCAAGGGTAGACCCATCAGTTAAGAATGTAGACAGAGATTTTATGCTAGAATTTTCCAGTGTACTACCATCATTTAAAGTGATAGTATTAGTTGTAGAAGAGTTATCCTTAACAGTTAGGCTACCTCCATTTACCTCAATAGGTCCATAGGTAACACAACCATCTAGGGTAAGTTTTCCACCTTTTTCAACTATTATCTTAGTGCTACTCTTGATTTTCAAATTCTTCAAAGTGACATCAGCACCCTTTGGAATTATTATAGTTTCCGTAGCATAGCTATCTGTATTACCAAGTTCACCGTAAAGACCTTCTTCATTTGAGCCTGCGATTTCCTTAAGATTTGTAGGTATTGTAGACTTTCCTACCGTAAATATTTTGTATGGCATCATCATCCATTTTGATGTTTTAGAATCTAACGCATCTAGCCTTGCTTGTAGTGACTTAGTTAAATCATATACATGAATATCAACAGAATTTGTAGTAGATACCCTGCTTCCATCAGTAACCTTAGCAGTCAACTTGTAAAGTGCTTCAGGTCCCTTTGCCTCTCCTTCTATATTTACAACACTTTCCTTATTAATATAGGAAATAGGATTTAATTCAGCCCTTAAGCCACTTCCGTCTGGAGAAATTGATAGCTCAATTTTAGCATTTGGGTATTTCTGTTTAAATTCATAATATGGAAGATATTTGGCGTCACTTTCTGTTCCTTCTTTTACTAGCACGGATATCTTACCACTATCAGCACTATTTATTACACCTCCACCTGTGGCTGCTGAAACTACATCTATCCCCCCATTTGATGAATAGGATTTATTGCCAATAAAACCATATATCGGTGCATTTCCTTTTAAAAATGCCCTCATGGTATTTAGAACATTTATTTTTAATTCTTTTTCTGCAACTTCATTATTAGCAGTAGCTTTTATTTTAAGTGTATAATCTCCAATTTTAATCGGAGCACCTGTTAGGCTAATCTTATTGTCTGATGAAACTCTAGCAGTAAGACCGCTTCCTTCAGGAGAGATACTAACTTCTACAAGTGCATTTTCTTTATTATCTCCAGCTAGAGTATATCCTACTTGGTCATTTTCATCTAATCCTACAACCCTAGTAAAGGCACCACTGTAATCTAAGTTTATGCTCAAACCAATAGACGGATTAGAACTATTTCCAAGCCTTGTAGTTCCACCATCAGCAACTGTTGTTAAGATTCCGTGATTATTTACATTATTGTTCTTATTCTTGAAACTAGAGTTTTCAAAGGTCGCATTACCATTATTTACAACAAGGTTATCAAAATTGCAATTTATAAACTTTACTCTAGCACCTTCCTCAATGACAACATAGGCACCCTGATCATCTCTTCCTCGGCCATTTCTAAAGTCTATATTCTTTACCTCTACATCAGAACCAGATTTAAAGGTAACAACATCTTTAGCTATATAACCAAGGCTGACTCGTCCCTTATTGTATCTTGTTGGAGTGACATCACCATATAATTTAGCTATGGGAGAGGCAATATTTACATTTCCCATACTATTTTGATCAGACGTAACCTTAATTATAGATTTCCCTTGAGATTTTGCTGTTTCCACTGCATCACCAAACTTACCATAAAACTGCGAGTTCACAACATGAGTTTGACTGTTTTCATCCGCAAATGAATCAATATTAGCAACCATCCCCAATGCTAAAGTAAAAACTGTTAGAATACAAACCGTTTTCTTTAAAATATTTTGTTTTTTTCCTACCATTAGCTTTTTCTCCTCCTTTTTGCCACTAAAGTGTATGAATATCATTTACATGATTTACAATTATAACATCGATAATCATTATAAGTCAATTATAAAAGCATGCTTTTATCAACTGTAAACGTTATTCTTTTAAATTTTATAGAAAAACTTATAATATATTAAACGAAAAAGCCGGGTCAATAAGCTATGCTTGCTTATGGACCCAGCCATATAATTATATTAATTCTATTGTTATAAATCGTAGTTCATACCGCATGATAGGAGAGTACAATTTTGGACATTGAGGCTCTTAATCCCTGCCCAAAAGCATATGTTTTTAAAAGAAGTTTAGGGCAATAAGCATTATAATACCACCGGAAACAACTGATATACCTATATTCCTGAACTTGACCGATATCAGGATTATCAGTATAAGTGGTATCAACTTAATATTTGAAATTGACAAGAATAACTGGCCGTTTTTAAAGAATATATCCTTTACTATCATGGCTATAAAAACACCTAGGGGGATATATTTTATAAATCGATCGAATTCCTTTGAATTGCCACTCTTGCCCAAGATTACAAAGGGAAGGTACCTCATGGCAAACATAAATATAAATGATACACCTATTATGCACAGTTTTAATATATTATCATTCATCTGTGTCCACCAACTTTCCTTTTTTTTCATTATTCTTATCTATAAAGTATCCTATGCTAGTTACTATTAGGGCAACTATAATCAGGTCTAGGCCACCCTGGTAAATGTATAGGACTGCAAAAGATACAAGTATGGCTATGAAAAGGATGAGTAGGTCCTGCTTGTTTTTAACCTGTAAGACAGCCAGGATTACAAACATACTAGACATCATAAAGGTTCCCATATCCAATGGTATATCTATAATTTGACCAAAAAATCCACCGAGTAGGTTGCCTATCAAGCCAAATATACAGCTAAAGATATTGACATATAGGGCCAGGTCGCCATCCCATTCAGGGTCATTCTCGTAGCAGGTCTTATTGATAGCAAAGGTTTCATCAGCTATAAACATGGAGAAGACTATCTTCTTCCATCCCTTGAGATTTTTGGTATCATTTACCAGGGCCGAGCTATACAGGGTATTTCTCAGGTTTGTAATTATGATAGTTAGGGTCAGATATATAGATATCTGGGGATTTATACCCCCTATTAGCATATTGGAGGCTATAAATACTGCACTGCCTGAAAAGACAAATATGGTAATTAATGTTATGTCTAGTAGGTTAAAGCCTACCTTACTTATCATAGTACCGCCTATGAAGCCCAAAGATACATAACAAAAGGCTATGGGGAGGGCGGTTATAAGGGCTTTTTTTATCTTTTTTAAATTCATATATTCTCCTTTTAACTCTGCTATTATTCTTTATATTAATTCTTCTGTCAATCTTATTAGACTATTACCCTATTTTACCACAAGTTATCCTATCTATGATATAATTCTAAAGGTAAAGAGAAAGAGAGAGTGAATTTAGCAGTGCTAATTAAGGATATAATAGAAAAATATAGTGGTCTTTTATCGCCTACAAGCCCTACAGCCAGGCTGGATGTGGAGGTAATCTTGTGTCATATTCTGGGTTGGGACAGGGTTAAGCTGATGATAAATTATAGCCAGGACATTGACTCGGATAAGATGCCTATTTTTAAAGATTTGCTAGCCAAGAGGATGGGCCAGATGCCCATAGCCTATATTATAAATAAGAAAGAGTTTATGGGGCTAGACTTTTATGTGGATGAGAGGGTCTTGATACCAAGACCGGATACAGAACTGTTGGTAGAGGACCTGGTGGAAAGTATAGGAGAGATAGAAAGTGTCTGTCAAGATAAATCTGATATAAATGTCCTGGATATGTGTACTGGTTCAGGTGCTATTATCCTTAGTGGGGCTAGTCTATGGAAGGATAGGGCAAAAGAAGATTCTGGCAAAGCCAAGGATGGGACTGTTAACTTTATAGGTGTTGATATATCCAAGTCGGCCCTGGAGGTAGCGACTATAAATAGAAAGTCTTTTGGACTGGATACAGTTAAGCTTATAGAATCGGACCTCTTTACTAATCTTGGTGACTACAGGGGATGCTTGGATATAATAGTATCTAATCCACCCTATATAGAAGACCAGGTTATAGAAGGTCTAGAAAGGGATGTAAAAGACTATGAGCCTAGGTTGGCTCTGGCCGGTGGTGATGATGGGATGGACTTTTATAACAGGATTATAGAAGATGCCTATGACTACCTTAAACTGGGTGGAAAACTGGTCTTTGAATCAGGCCATGACCAGGCAGAAAAAATACTAAAAAAGATGGCTCAAGTTGGCTATACCAAGGCATATACAAAAAAGGATATACAGGGTTTTGACCGCCTTGTTGCCGCCTATAAATATTGACATTTTAGGTCGACTTATGTTAAAATATACAATTGATTATGTGGAAATTTAGGAATAATATATATGTTTAGATAAAATACAGGAAGGTGAAAATCAAATGCTAAATAAGCTAAAGGTTTTGGAAGATAAGTACAAGGAACTAAGCCAAAAAGTAGCAGATCCTGATATAATCAGTGACCAACCTACTTGGCAAAAGTTGATGAAGGAAACTTCTGAAATAGAACCAATTGTAATGAAGTACAGGGAATACAGTAAGGCAAGCCAAAGTATTGCAGAATCAAAGCAGATACTTGAAGAAGAGAGTGACGAAGACCTAAGAGAATTGGCCAAGATGGAGCTATCTGAGTCTGAAGCCCTACTAGAAGAATATGAAAATGAACTAAAGATACTACTAGTACCAAAGGACCCTAATGATGAAAAGAATGTTATCATAGAGGTTAGGGGTGGAGCTGGTGGTGATGAAGCAGCCCTATTTGCAGGAGACCTATTTAGGATGTACTCTAGGTATGCAGAAAGAAGGGGTTGGAAGACTTCATTGATGAGTTCCAATGAAACTGGAGTAGGTGGCTACAAGGAAGTATCCTTTATGATAAAGGGTAAGGGGGCCTATTCTAGACTAAAGTATGAATCAGGTGTTCATAGGGTTCAGAGAATACCTACTACAGAATCTGGTGGTAGAATACATACATCTACGGCGACAGTAGCTGTATTACCAGAGGTAGAGGACGTTGAAATAGATATAAATCCAGAAGATGTAAGGGTTGACGTATTTAGGGCATCAGGTAATGGTGGCCAGTGTGTCAACACAACTGACTCAGCGGTTAGACTAACTCATATACCTACAGGTGAAGTTGTTTCTTGCCAGGACGAAAAGTCTCAGTTAAAGAACAAGGAAAAGGCCATGAAGGTATTGAAGGCTAGGCTTTATGACAAGGCCCTGGCTGAACAGCAGAAGGATATAGCTGCAGAAAGAAAGAGCCAGGTTGGTACTGGAGACAGATCAGAAAGAATCAGAACATATAACTTCCCACAAGGAAGGGTTAGTGACCATAGAATTAATTTAACCCTATATAAGTTAGATTCATTTATAGACGGGGATTTAGATGAAATGATAGATGCATTAATCACAGTTGACCAGACTGAAAAGATGTCATCAATATAATCTAGATATTTTTAAAAGGCTTTGGTTTTACTAAAGCCTTTTTTAGAGAAGTAATCCTTTTAAATAAGAGATAAGACTTGTAAAGAAGGTTGATTTTATGAAAACACTTATAAAAGAAATAGATGTAAACAAGCCAGACAAAGACTTGATAGCAGTATTTGCCAGTATGCTGGCTAGTGGTAAGACAGTGATTTTCCCAACGGAGACAGTCTACGGCCTGGGGGCAAATGCCCTGGATGAAGAGGCGGCTGCCAAGATATACCAGGCAAAGGGGAGGCCAAGTGATAATCCCCTTCTAGTTCATGTTGCAGATAAGGAGGATGTATACGACCTGGTGGAGAATATAGATAGTAGGGCAAAATTATTGATGGACAGGTTTTGGCCGGGTCCCTTGACCATAGTTTTCAAAAAAAAGGATATTATACCAGATAGGACCAGTGGTGGCCTGGATACGGTGGCCATTAGGATGCCATCAGACCAGGTGGCCAGAGACCTGATAAGGCAGGCAGGGGTTCCAATAGCAGCACCCTCAGCGAATATATCAGGCAGGCCATCCCCAACCAAACCCGAGCATATAATCAGGGATATGGATGGTAGGGTAGATGGAATACTGGTCGGAGGATCTTGTAACTATGGGGTAGAATCCACTATTGTCGACCTGTCGAATGATGTAGCCATGGTGCTTAGGCCAGGTAGTATTACCCTAGAAATGTTGGGAGAGGTACTAGGCCAGGTAGACCTAGACCCATCATTAAAAAATAAGGATGATAACATCAAGGCCAAGGCTCCGGGCATGAAGTACAAGCATTATTCACCACGGGCCCAGGTTTATATAGTAAGGGCTGGAGACCAGGAAGATTTTGCCAGGAGGGTGGATGAACTATGCCTGGACAATGCCAAGAAGGGACTAAAGACAGGTGTTATGACCAGAAGCTCTGACCAACACCCATATCAGGCCCAGGTTTTTGACCTAGGAGAGTCCGATGCTGAAGTTGCAAAGAACCTGTTTGATAGTCTTATAAGCCTTGATAGGGAGTCTATAGATATAGCCTATGTACCATATTTTGAAGAAAGAGGCATAGGGGTAGCCATAATGAATAGGTTGAAAAAAGCAGCTGCCTACAGGATTATATAATCGTATATAAAGCTATACTCTCGTGTAGTTAAAATAAAATTTTGGAGGAATAAATATGAAAATAGCATTAGCATGTGATCACGGTGGATTAAACCTAAAAGCTGCTATAAAAAAGCACCTAGAAAAGTCAGGTCATGAAGTAGTAGATTTTGGAACTAATTCAAGTGATTCAGTAGATTATCCGGATTATTCTGAAAAGGCAGCAATGAGTGTTGCCAGTGGTGAAACTGAATGTGGTATCCTAGTGTGTGGAACAGGCATAGGTATCGGAATAGCAGCCAACAAGGTAAAGGGGATTAGGTGTGCAACAGTGGGAGATACTTTCTCTGCCAGGATGACTAAGGCCCACAATGATGCTAATATGATAGCCCTAGGAGAAAGAGTAACAGGTATAGGCCTAGGAATAGATATAGTTGATGCCTACCTAAATTCATCATTTGAAGGTGGAAGACACCAGAATAGGGTAGACAAGATTACAGCGATAGAAAATAAAAATTTATAACATATATTTTAGGAGGAAGACATGAAAAAAGTAGTAATAACAGACCATCCATTAATTCAGCACAAGTTAACTTTAATGAGAAAGACATCAACGGGTTCAAAAGATTTCAGAGAGTTATTAACTGAAATTACTATGTTGATGGGTTACGAGGTTACTAAGGACCTACCACTTAGGGATGTAGAAATAGAAACACCTATACAAAAGACAATGGCCAAGGAACTAGATGGTAAGAAATTGGCTATAGTTCCAATTCTTAGGGCAGGTATAGGAATGGTTGACGGATTTATCAGCTTGATTCCAGCTGCAAAGGTTGGACATATAGGCCTATACAGGGACCCTGAAACATGTGAACCAGTAGAATACTACTGTAAGATGCCTCAGGATATAGGGGAGAGAGAGGTATTTTTGGTTGACCCTATGTTGGCTACAGGTGGTTCAGCTACAGCTGCCATAGAGCTATTAAGGGCTAGGGGGGCAAAGAATATCAGAATGATAAACCTAGTTGCTGCTCCAGAAGGTATAGAAGTAGTTCACAGCAAGTATCCGGAAGTAGACATTTATGTAGCTTCTGTAGATGAAAAATTAAATGACCATAAGTATATCGTACCAGGTCTAGGCGATGCTGGAGATAGATTGTTTGGAACTAAGTAGTTTCAATAAAAACAGAGGTTGCACGGACTTTATTGTCAGTGCAGCCTTTAAGTTTTTTTAATACCTACTGGTATACATATAGACTTCCTTTGTGAACCTAATATGAAATCAATGTTAATAATTTTTAAAATTGTTAAATTTGGGGTATACTTAAGGGTAAATAGGGTTAAAATGTGATATAATTAGTAGTCAATTGAATTTATGGAGGAAATATGGGTAAAAATAGCATATGGTTTGAAGCTATGAAGTCTTTTTCATTACTTACGCAATTAGGAATTATGGTAGTAGTGTGTATATTTGGATGCGGCTTTATAGGGATAACTATCGACAAGAAGTTGGGTACTTCGCCAATATTTTCAATAATATTCATAATATTAGGCATAGCAAGTGCCTTTGTCAGTCTATACAAGACCCTCAAGGTGTTCACTAAAAAGGAAGATAAATACAAGTAGACATCTTTGAAAAAGGGTTTTTAATAGTGTATAGGTTTATATGTTGATGGGTTAGGAAGTGATGCATTGGATAAACAACTGATAGAAAATTTGAAAAAAATATACATAGGTATAGGAATATATGACCTGGTGGGACTGGTTGTGATAGCCTTGATTGGAAAGGCATCAGTCAGCACTATGGCTGGTCTTATAGCAGGCAGTATAGTTGCCATGCTAGGCCTATTTTCTATAGCTAAAAATTTAGATGGCCTAGGTGATAGGGACAAGACTAAAGCAACCCTGTCATCCTTGGGAAGCTATGCTTTCAGGATTTTTATCTATGGGGCCATCCTGGTTTTTGCAGCAACTACAAAGCATATAAACGTGTATACTGTTGCATTTGGCTTGATTAGTACTAATATAGTAATAAAAGCCCAAAACCTCCTTGGAGGCAAAAACTTAATAAAGAAAATGAGAAAGGAGGATTAGGCTTATGTATCAAGCAAAATATGTTCTCTATTTTGGTAACTTTAAACTAAGTGAGACCATAGTAACCCAGTGGATAATAATGGCCTTTTTGATTATAGTAGCCTTCTTGCTTACTAGGAACATTCAGAAAGTTCCAACCAGCAAGAAACAGGTCTTTTTGGAATGGGCAATTGGGGGACTTAGGAACCTGGTTACTGAGACTACGGGAACTGCTTTTATTAAGCGTGCACCTTGGATGATATCATATATTGGAACTATATTTTTGTTCTTTGTATGTTCGGACCTAATAGTAATGTTAGGATTTAGGTCACCGACTACAGACTTGGATACAACAGTAGCCTGGGCCTTGATTACATTCTTCATGATCTATGTCATGGGTGTAAAGTTCAAGGGTATGGCATATTTCAAGGGCTTGTTAGAACCGATACCTTTAATGGCACCACTTAATATAATAGGTGAATTTGCAAGACCTATATCATTGAGTTTCCGTCCATTTGGTAATATATTGGGTGGTTCGATAATAATGTCCTTGTTCTACAAGATGCTGGAATATTTTTCAAGTATGATACCTTCATTGAAGATTCCGGTTGGTGAATTTTTAATACCGGTTCCACTACACCTATATTTTGACCTCTTTGCAGGTTCGTTACAGGCATTTATATTTATAATGCTGACTATGGTATTTGTAAGTGGAGCAACACAAGAGTAATGATAAGAAAAAAGTATAATATGGAAATAATAAAATTTAGGAGGAGAAGAATATGTTAGAAGGAATGAGTTTAGGAATAGCGATAGCAGGTTCAGCAATAGGTGCTGGTATAGCAGTTGCAACAGGTATAGGTGCAGGCGCAGGTCAGGGTTTTGCAGCAGGTAAGGCAGCAGAGGCAGTGGCCAACCAGCCAGAAGCAAAGAGTGATATCATATCAACTATGTTATTAGGTCAGGCGGTTGCAGAGTCTTCAGCTATATACGGTCTAGTAATAGCGATTATACTAATATTTGTTAACCCTTGGATAAGTATGTAATCGAAGAATACAGCTAAAGATGGGAGGCAACAAATATGGAATTTAAGCCATTAGTAGGCTTGACATATGAGCTTTTCTTTACCCTAGCCAATGTACTGATATTGTTCTTAATATTGAGAAAGATCTTATTCAAAAAGATCATAGATGTCATGGATGCTAGAGATGCTGACATAAAGAACAATATAGAAGCAGGTCAGAAGGCAAAGGAAGAAGGTATGAAATTTAAGTCAGAATATGAAACTAAGATTCAAGATGCCCGTGATGAGGGTCAGATGATAGTTGATTTTGCCAGGAAGAGGGCGGAAGAAAAGTCTGATACTATAATTTCAGAAGCCAAGAAGGAAGCTGAGTATATCAAGCAAAAGGCAAATAATGAAATTGCAAAGGAAAAAGAACAGGCCTTTAATAATATTAAGTCTGAGATTTCTGAGATAGCTGTATTGGCAGCATCAAAGGTTATCGAAAAAGATATAGACAAGGCTAAGCATGAAGATTTGATAGAGAACTTTATTAAAGAAGTAGGAGAAGCTAAGAATGATTAGTCAAGTTGCAAATAGGTATGCAGAGGCTTTATTTCAATTAGCAGAAGAAGAAAATCAACTTTCCGAAATATATTCAGAAATAGAGGATTTAAACAAGCTTATTTTAGACAATAAAAACTTATATGATGTATTGAGGTCCCCTTTTATAGGTAAGGACGAAAAATTGGATATAGCAGACAAGCTCTTCACTGACAAGCTATCAAGGGATGTCAGAAACTTTTTGATGGTCTTGATAGAGAATAGGAGGACTACAGAGCTGGATTCAATAGTGAAGTCATACAAGCTCATGTTGGATACAAAAAATAATGTCGCAGAAGGAAAGGTAATAACTGCTATAGCACTCAGTCCAGACAAGTTGGCTGAACTAGAGAGCAAGCTTTCTGCCAAATATAATAAAACAATAAAATTAACAAATGAAATAGACGAGAGCATACTAGGTGGTGCCCTTGTGAAAATAGGTAACGAAGAGATAGATGGTAGTATAAAGACCAGGTTAGATGGCATAAGGGATACCCTATCTCAGGTAATATCATAAGGAAATGGTGGTGAACCAATGAATTTAAAACCAGAGGAAATAAGTTCCATAATAAAAAGTCAGATTAAGAATTATGACAATAAGATAAAACTTACCGACACTGGTAGCGTATTAAGCGTTGGTGACGGTATAGCAAGTGTATATGGCCTTGAAAGTGTCATGTCAGGTGAGCTACTTGAATTCCCAAATAAGGTATTTGGTATGGCCCTTAACCTTGAAGAAGAGGTTGTAGGTGCCGTTATACTTGGTGATGATTCAAGTATCAAGGAAGGTGACCTGGTAAAGAGGACTGGTAGGATAGTTGAAGTACCAGTTGGCGAGGCCATGATAGGTAGGGTAGTAAATGCCTTAGGTCAGCCTATAGATGGTAATGGAGACATATTAACTGACAAGACTAGACCAGTTGAGTATCCAGCACCAGGAATCATGAGCAGGAAGTCAGTATTTGAACCACTACAGACTGGTATTAAGTCAATTGACTCAATGATACCAATTGGTAGGGGTCAGAGAGAGTTGGTTATTGGTGATAGGCAGACAGGTAAGACATCTATACTTACTGACACTATTATCAACCAAAAGGGTAAGGATGTAATCTGTATATATGTAGCCATAGGCCAGAAGAGGTCAACTGTAGCCCAGTTGGTTTCAACTTTTGAAGAATTTGGTGCTATGGACTATACGATAGTAGTATCAGCAACAGCATCAGAATCTGCACCATTACAGTATCTAGCCCCATATGCTGGCGCTGCTATAGGTGAAGAATTTATGTACAATGGAAAGCATGTCCTAATAGTATATGATGACCTTTCTAAGCAGGCGGTTGCCTACAGAGAAATGTCTCTATTACTAAGGAGACCACCAGGCCGTGAAGCCTATCCAGGTGATGTTTTCTACTTACATTCAAGACTACTAGAAAGGGCTGCCAAGTTATCTGATGACTTAGGTGGTGGATCAATGACAGCCCTACCGGTTATAGAAACACAGGCCGGTGACGTTGCTGCCTATATACCAACAAATGTAATATCAATCACAGATGGTCAGATATACTTACAGCCAGAGCTATTCTATGCAGGTATCAGGCCAGCCGTTGACCCTGGTATATCAGTATCAAGAGTTGGAGGATCTGCCCAGATTAAGTCAATGAAGAAGATAGCTGGTACATTAAAGCTTGCATATTCTCAGTATAGAGAACTTGCAGCCTTCTCTCAGTTCGGTTCAGACTTGGACGAAGATACTAAGAGAAGACTTGCCCAGGGACAGAGAATAGTAGAAGTTCTAAAGCAGGATGAACATAATCCTATAACAGTAGAAAACCAGGTAATTATAATATACGCAGTAATCAACAACCTACTAGCAGATATCGAGCTAGAAGATATCAAGAGGTTTGAGGCAGAACTATACAGCTATATGGATAGCGTACACCCTGAAATAATTAAAAAGATACTGAATGCTGAAGACTTTAACGAAGAACTTACAAAGGCAATAGAAGAGTTCAAGGTAAAATTCAAAACAGAAGTATAATTTTAAAGGAGGCGTACAATGGCAGGAGCTGGAATGAAGGCAATTAAAAATCGTATTGCCAGCGTAAATAGTACCAAGCAGATTACTAACGCCATGCATCTGGTAGCCTCATCAAAACTGAGAAAAGCTAAGCAGGCCACAGAAAACTCTAGTGCATACTTTAATACAATGTATGAAACTATAGTTGATATTTCAGTAAATACTAAGGGACTAAATAGCCAATTTTTAAAGGCTAGAGACCTAAAGACTAGGTGTCACTTAGTAATTGCCGGAGACAGGGGTCTGGCAGGTGGATATAATTCGAGTGCTTTTAAAGAGGCAGAGAAGTATATGGGGTTAGTTGAAGATTACGTAATAACAGTTGGAAAAAAATCATATGATTATTTTTCCAAGAAAGATGTAAAGATAATAGATAGGATTGAATCAGTAGAAAAGTATGAGTATGAAGAGGTAAGGGCAATCACCGACAAGCTTATGAAGATGTATGAAGAAGGCCAAATCGATGAAGTCATCCTTACTTATACAGAATTTGAATCTGCATTGTCACAAAAGCCTAAGGCTATTAAACTGCTGCCTTTGGTTTTCGACCAACCACTTGAATATGGTGGTGAAAGATATAGGGAAATACAGGAAGAAAAAGATCCTAATGTCTATATTAGTGAAGAAATCCTTCGTGAAAGGTATGAAAGAAGAGAGGCTGAGGGCAAGGAGGCAGAAGAATTTATCAATAAATTCAAGAAGACGGAAACTGGTCCAAAAGCCAAGGTCAAGTACCTTCCTTCAGCGGAGAGTGTCCTAGAATTCCTTATACCTACCTATATCACGGGTACGGTTAATGGGGCTATAGTGGAGTCATATGCTTCTGAACAGGGAGCAAGAAGAACTGCCATGGAATCAGCTACAGACAATGCAAATGAAATGATTCAGAATTTAGAACTTAGCTACAATAGGGCTAGACAGGGTGCTGTTACCCAAGAAATAACGGAAATCAGCGGTGGTGTAGAAGCCCTAAAGTAAGGAGGAAAAAATGGCAAATATAGGAAAAATTGTACAGATTGTTGGAGCTGTACTAGATATTAGGTTTGAAGATGAAAAAAATCTACCTAACCTATTAAATGCTTTAGAAATAAAGTTGGAAAATGGAAATAAGATAGTTGCCGAAGTAGCCCAGCATATAGGTAATGACACAGTAAGGTGTATAGCCATGAGTGCTACAGATGGACTAGTCAGGGGTATGGAAGCTGTGGATACAGGTGCTCCTATATCAGTTCCAGTTGGTAAGGAAACTTTGGGTAGGGTCTTCAATGTATTAGGAGAGGCTATAGACTTAAAGCCTATGCCAGAAGGTGTGAGCCTTTCTCCTATACACAAGGAAGCACCAGCCTACGATGAACTAGAAACTAAGGCAGAAATTTTGGAAACAGGTATAAAGGTGGTTGACTTGCTTGCCCCATACCTAAAGGGTGGTAAGATAGGTTTATTCGGTGGTGCCGGTGTTGGTAAGACAGTCCTAATTCAGGAGCTTATAAACAACATAGCCAAGCAACACGGTGGTATATCTGTATTCTCAGGAGTTGGAGAGAGAACGAGAGAAGGTAATGACCTATATGGCGAAATGACTGAGTCAGGCGTTATAAACAAGACTGCCATGGTATTTGGTCAGATGAATGAGCCACCAGGAGCAAGAATGAGGGTTGCCCTAACAGGCCTTACAATGGCTGAACACTTTAGGGACCAGGAGGGTCAGGACGTCCTACTATTCATAGATAATATATTCAGATTCACTCAGGCTGGTTCTGAGGTATCTGCCCTACTGGGACGTATGCCATCAGCAGTTGGTTACCAGCCAACACTAGCTACAGAGATGGGTGCCCTACAGGAGAGAATCACATCGACTAAAAAGGGATCAATTACATCAGTTCAGGCAGTATATGTACCGGCCGATGACTTGACTGACCCAGCACCGGCGACAACATTCTCACACTTGGATGCCAAGACGGTATTATCCAGACAGATATCATCACTAGGTATCTATCCGGCAGTTGACCCGCTAGAGTCTACATCCAGAGTCCTAGACCCAAATATAGTTGGTAAGGAACACTATGAGGTAGCCAGAGGTGTCCAGTCAATCCTACAGAGGTATAGGGAACTGCAGGATATCATAGCTATCTTGGGTATGGATGAATTATCTGATGAAGATAAGGTGACTGTTGCCAGGGCTAGAAAGATACAGAGATTCCTGTCACAGCCATTTACAGTAGGTGAGCAGTTTACTGGTATACCTGGTGTATATGTACCAGTTAAGGAATCAATCAGAGGTTTCAAGGAAATACTTGACGGTAAGCATGATGACCTACCAGAATCAGCATTCTTGTTTGTAGGTACTATAGAAGATGCAGTTAGAAAGGCGAAAGGAAGTGCTAACTAATGTTTAGTTTAAAAGTAGTAACTCCAAACAGCACTTTTTATGAAGACCAGGTAGATATGGCTATATTCAGAACTACGGTTGGAGATAGGGCTATATTAAAGGGGCATATACCGATTGTTGCAGGTATTAAAGAAGGAAAATTGAGAATAAAAAAAGACGGGGATCGCTTCAGGACAGCTGACATAGGTAGGGGCTTTGTAACTGTTAATTCAGATACTGAGACTGTAATACTGATTGAGTCTGCAGCCTGGTGCGAAGATGAGGTTTAATAATGAAAATTAGACATTGGGTAGTTATTATTTTGTTTGTTGCACTAGCTACAGTTTTTGGACTATATGCAATGTCGAAAAAACACGATGCCAAAGTTCCACTGGATGAGATATATCCAGAAAATATAATAGCTAAGTACTATAGTTCATTAGATGAGCGAATGGGTAAGAATATCCCCTTTCTAGTACTAAGTGAGAAGCCGTATTCAAGGTGGGAATTGTATAATGACAAGGGGGAGCCAGGTCATAGGATTACATCCCACATGATTAAAAACATCAAGAGTATACGTATGGTTTCCAAAAAGGAACTAGACTATGAGGGTAAGCCAATCACCTTCCCAAGAAGGGATGGCAAGATAGAAACATTCCCACTAGAAGACACTGTCCTATACGAGGTAACATATAATATAAGGTATTTCAACACAAAGAATCCAAGTATTATGTATGGTGAGTATGGTAACAAAGACTATAAGGATACCAATAAGAAGGTATACAAGAATAAAAAGGAAAAAATGTGGTTAGTAAAAATAAAAAACGGAGCTTGGAGGATAGCTAAGATTGAGCTAATTCCAGACTAATGATTGAAATAACGCTGATTATGACCATTCTCCAAGTTGGAGTTTTGTCGTGTCAGCGTTTATTTTTACATATTTATTTTATGGAGGACTTAATGAAAGTAATAGAAACCCTGTTCCCAGTATTTTTTATGATGTTCCTAGGTATTTTATCAAGGAGCAAGAATTGGATTAACTGGGACCAAAAAGAAGGGGCAAAAAAAATAGTATTTAAAATCCTATTCCCAGCCCTGATATTCCATGTAATATTTGTATCTAACTTATCAACCAACCTATTAAAGCAGATTGTATTCCTGGATATAGCCTGGATTGTAGTCTATATTATAGGAAAAATACTGTCTAGGTATATAGGTGAAAGATATAGGAAGCTAGTACCCTTCCTATTGATGACTTGTGAAGGGGGCAACGTGGCCCTACCCCTATACATTACCTTGGTAGGATCAGCCTATGCCCTTAATATAGTAACCTTTGATGTGGCAGGTATAATTATAAACTTTGGTCTAGTTCCTATCTTGGTATCTAGACAGGTAAATACAGGTCAATCTTCAAAGGGCTTATTGAAGAATATATTTACAAATTCTTTTGTATTGGCTGTAATTTTGGGTGTCTTAGCAAATCTTTTAGGCCTATATGGTATCTTGGAATCTATTGAATTATCAACCCTGTACAACAACACCATAACTGCTGTTCTAGCACCAATTACAGGAATAATTTTGTTTACACTAGGCTATGACCTTAAGGTGGATTTATCAACCCTAAAATCATTATTATCACTGGTTGTGATAAGATTGGTTTTATGTGGTCTAATAATAGGAGGCTTCTTCCTGGTATTCCCAGGTCTTATGGCCAATCCATATTTTAAGACAGCAGTATTATTATACTTTATGTGTCCAACAGGTTTTCCGGTTCCACTCCAATTGTCAGCCTTATGTGATGGCAAGGACCAAGAAAGCTTTATGTCGGCCTTTATATCAGTTTATATGTTTATAACCCTAGTAGCCTATACACTGATAACAATATTTAGGCCATTCTAGGAACAGGTTGATAGGGATAAGTAAAGTCTATAAGGATAATGAAGTACCATGAACTTAATAGGGTAAATGAAGCTAGTGGAAGTTAACAAACTTGATGAGATGCAATGAAATTTAAAATGCAATAAGTATAAGAAAATTAGGGAGGTAATATTATGAGCGAAGTGAAGAGCCCATGGCCAGGTCCTAAGGGTCTGATACCAGTGACAAGTGGCAAGGCAGAAGATGCTAATGTACATAACAGGAACTATTTAGATAGTATCCTTGTTGAAATGAGGGTAATTGATTCAGTGGAACCCGACCTATCAACGGAAATATTTGGAAGGAAATATTCATCTCCTATCATGATGCCAGCCTTCTCCCACTTAAACAAGGTAGGCAAGGATGGAAAAAAACCTATGGTAGAGTATGCAAAGGCAGCTAAAGACATGGGCCTATTAAACTGGGTAGGTATGGAACCAGATGATGAATACGAAGAGATTAGTCAAGTTGGGGCAGATACAATCCGTATAATAAAGCCATTCGCCGACCACCAGATAATACTTGACCAGATAGACTTTGCCAAGAAGACAGGTGCAGTAGCAGTTGGTGTAGATATAGACCACGTTCCAGGTACGGATGGAAAGTATGATGTAGTAGATGGCTATCCAATGGGACCGGTAATGGAAGAAGACTTGAAAAAGTATGTAGACCATGCAGGCATACCATTTGTAGCCAAGGGGGTCCTGTCAGTCCAGGATGCCATAAAGGCTAGAAATGCTGGTTGCCAGGCTATAGTGGTATCCCACCACCACGGCAGAATTCCATTTGGTATACCACCTATCATGGTCCTACCAGAAATAGTAGATGCCTTGAAGGGAAGTGGAGTGACTATCTTCTGTGACTGCTCTATGGATACGGGTTACGATGCCTATAAGGCCTTAGCACTAGGAGCCCATGCAGTGTCAGTAGGTAGGGGTATACTAGGTCCACTCCTATCAGATGGCAGGGATGGAGTAGTGACTAAGCTAGAAAGAATGAATGAAGAATTATCAGAGATGATGATATACACGGGTATTAAAGATACAAGATCTTTTGATGCCAGTGTATTATATCTGTAGAGTGAAACTAAACTAACAGCTATAGGTGGAGAAAAGTACCTACCATATAGTGTATTAAGAGATTTGGTAAGGTAGACAAATATAAATTATCTAAATAGATAAGAGCAAATATTAAATATAGTATGGATATTTGAAATACTGTAAAAGAGTAAGGACCCCACACAATATAAATGTGGGGTCTTTAATTATATATATTTAAGGTATATAATAGGTGTATAAGTGTGTAGACTTTTGTAAGATAAATTTTTGGAGGTGTACATGGGTAGAAAGGTTAGTAGAAAAAGTGCGATAAACTATTATAAAAATTCATCAGCCTATAGGAAGATGTGCAAGGACCTGATGATGAAATACAAAAGATATGGCCGTCTGACAGGTAGGATTAGCCTAAAGGACTATACTGACAAGCAAAAGGTCAAGATTGCAGATTTTGTGGGTGAGTCAGTGGCAGACCTTGGGTCTAAAAATGATGTAAGTGTGGCCAAGATAAAAAGTGCCCACCTGGATACCAAGTATGGAGACTATGACTTAGCCTACCTGGCATCAGAGGTAACAGGCATTGGCTTGTCAGTTGACTCAGATGGTAGCAAACCGTCCAAAGAGGCTATCAAGGAAACTATCAGAGATGAGATTAGGCAGCTACTTTCGGCTGTTAGACCTGATGTCCTAGATGAGATTATGGACAAGATATATTATGAAAACAAGTACAAGGAGATTTCCCTTGGTGATATATATTTTCTTGGTAATGCCATAGAAAAGATAAACCAGAGGGCGGGCCAGTTTGATGGTGTAAACTTTGATAATTACATATATCTGGCAGTTTTTGCTGCAGAGATTACGTCCAACCCTTATGAGTTTGATGAGGGAACAGTTTTGGGTGACTGGCTTTTTAGAATTTTAGCCCTTACATACGGGGACAAGCCAGCGGGCATGTCCTATATGGAGTATAGGGACAGGGTATTCGAACACTATGGAATTCTCCTGGATGATATATTCCACTTCTTGAGTGTAAACCATATGTTGGCCAGGTCTAATGGCGAGGTCAATTCTGTTTGGTCAGCATCTTGTAGGAACCAGGTTTCATGGAAGGCACCACTTAAGCACATACTAAAGATGGACCTTATATATCCGGAGTTGGGAGATGCCCTAATATTGGTAGAAAACGCCAGTGTATTCTATATACTAAGCGCCATGTTTAACAGTCTACCAATAGTCTGCTTCCATGGTAAGCTGAGAAAGTCTATATGGACCTTTATGGACAAGTTGAGCAAGGATGCCAAGGTCTACTATGCAGGTGACTTTGACCCTGAGGGACTAAAGATGGCTGATGATCTCAAGCAGGCTTATGGTGATATGATAGACCTTAGTCTGATGAGGATGAAATATTATGAAGGATCCAAGCCTAGGACCAAGATAAAGCCTGCCAACCTGGACATATTAGATAAGATAAGGGATGAAAAACTTAAAGAAGTTGCCGAGGCAATTAAAGATACCAAATTAGTAGGCCACCAGTATAATTTGATAGAGATGTATGTTGAGCATATATTCTATAGGATTATAAACGACCTATAGGATGAAAATTGCATATATATAAGAAAGATATAAAGATAGAAATAAATAAGATTATATACGTATATAAATGTAAGTGAAAATAGAAGTGTAAATAATAATATAAAATAAATATAAGCATAATTGGAGGTGTATTATGGATCTAAGCAGGAACTTAACTGATATCTTTGAGGATGAATTTATAAGGGATAAGAAAAAAGTCTTGGCTCAGAGGGCTGTCCACAAAAATGGAATACAGGCATCGTGTGAGTCAATAGAAGCAAAGCAGACCGTTAGACCAGTCTTTTCTATTGACCTGGAGACTGGCAAGGTTACAGACCAAAAGAGGTCAGGTCGTTGCTGGATGTTTGCTGCCCTAAATACATTTAGGCATAGGATAATTGAAGAATTTAAGATAGATGATTTTGAGCTATCCCAGAACTATGTATTTTTCTGGGACAAGTATGAAAAGGCCAATTTCTTCCATGAAAATATATTGGCTACAGCCAATAAACCCCTTGATGACAGGAAAGTAGCCTTTTTATTAAACCTACCCCAACAGGATGGAGGCCAGTGGGATATGATTGTTTCCATCTTCCAGAAGTATGGACTAGTGCCAAAGGAGGCTATGCCGGAAGTCCAGGCCAGCTCAAACTCAACGGAAGTCAACAAGTACCTAAATAAAAAGCTTCGTAAGGATGCCATGATACTGAGGAACTTGGTTGCCAGGGGGGCTAGTGACCAAGAAATTCTGGAAACCAGAAGGACCTTGATGAAGGAAGTGTATGATATCTTAGCCATATCTCTTGGTAGTCCGGTAAAGAAGTTTGATTTTAAATATAGGGACAAGGACAAGGAATACCACGTAGATAAGGATATGACACCACAGGCCTTCTACGACAAGTATGTAGGTCTTGACCTAAATGAATATGTATCCGTTATAAATGCACCAACAAAAGACAAGCCATATATGAGGTCTTATACTGTTGAGATGCTGGGAAATGTAGTTGGTGGTAAGGAGGTAAAATATATCAACCTGGATATGGAAGACTTTAAGAAGTTGGCCATAGACCAATTATCTGCAGGAGAATCCGTATGGTTTGGTTGTGATGTAGGCCAATTTTCCAACAACCAATCAGGCATAATGGCCCTGGATACTTATGAGATAGGGGACTTATTTGATGTAGATTTTTCTACTAGCAAGGCTGATAGGTTGATGTATGGCGAGAGTTTGATGACCCATGCCATGGTCTTGACTGGTGTAGATATAGTTGATGGCCAGCCTACCAGGTGGAAGGTAGAAAACAGCTGGGGTGACAAGGTAGGTCATAAGGGATATTACGTTATGACAGATGGCTGGATGGACCAGTATACCTACCAGATAGTAATTAAGAAGGACCTTTTAACTGACCAGCAAAGACAGGCCTTTGAGAGTCAACCAATAGTCCTGGCCCCATGGGACCCAATGGGATCTCTAGCCTAGATTTTAATGTAATTTTATAGAAAAGAAAAAGACACCCTTGAAGGAAGTCTAGCAAGATCATAGTAAAAATAGAATTCTTATTATGGAAAGTTTACTAGAAGATCCCTCGGGTGTCTTTTTAGTGTATATTTTTTAGGTTATTAGTATATGAAATTTTTTGTTTGTTTTTTAAGTTCTTTTTACTAAGGTTCTTTTATTTAGCAACTAGAAGCTTATTTTTAAGTCTGTAGCCTTACCATCTCTATAGACTGTAATTGTATCCTTTGACCCTGAAGAGTAGGAATATAGCTTCTTGCTCAAGTCATTCATAGTTTTAATTTCTGAATCACCAATCTTTGTTATTATATCTCCTGCCTTTAAGCCTGCCTTGTCTGCTACCGATCCAGAGCTGACTGACCTAACTATTATACCATTGTTTACATCAGGAGACTGGCCCGTATAAGCCGTATAAGTTTTTACGTCCATACCTGATATACCAAGAGTTGGCCTTGTATAATTCTTACCTTCAACTATTTTCTCTACAATTGCCTTGGCTGTATTAATAGGTATAGAGAAACCTAGGTTGTCTGCATTGGCCTTGGCTGTATTAATACCGATAACCTGGCCATCCTGGTTAAGTAGTGGTCCACCACTGTTACCAGAGTTGATACTGGCATCTGTTTGAAGTAGGCCAGACATATTACTTGACTGAGTTGATACATCCCTGTTTAGTCCACTGATAATACCCTGGGTAACAGAGTTTCTAAAGTCTGTACCAAGTGGGTTTCCTATTGCTATAGCTATATCACCAACAGTTACCTGGTCACTGTCACCTAGCTCTGCTGGAACCAGGTTAGATTTTTTTACCTTTACAACTGCCAGGTCTAGGTTTTGGTCATTCCAAACGACAGTACCAGTAGTAGTAGTTCCGTCATTGAATAGGACCTTGACAGTTTTAGTACGGCCATCAGACACCACGTGGGAATTAGTTAATATATAGCCCCTTTTATCTACAACAAAACCAGTACCGGAACTCTTAGTAGTCCGTTCGCCCTCTCCGAATAGGTCAGAGCTTGAAGGAGCTTCTGTTATAATTCCGACTACGGATGGGGAAGCCTTCTGTGCAACCGCCTGGTAGACGTTTTGAGACTTGTTGCTACCGTCAGAAATTATCTGAGTAGTATTAGTCGCCTTTGTAGGCTGGTTATTAAATGTATTATTTTGACTGAATTTTAGAGTTGCAAAAGCACCACCAAATGATGATACCATAGCGACCACTATGATTAAAATAAGTGTTTTGAATTTCATATCATATACTTCCTTTCTAAATTTACTTATGTGGCTGTTTTTTTACATTATAGTTATCATATCTTAAAATAAACTTAAATATATAAAATAAAACATTCAGGATAAATTAAGAATATAGTTACAGCAGGTAAAGACAAGTTACCTGCTGTGAAAAAAATTATAAAAATTTATTTTATACATCCCAGACCTACCATTAAATCTTATAGATTGAATCTGAGGCTATGTTTCTTAAATAGGGGGTCAGTGAAATTGACTACAATACCGATAAAAATACCTGTAACCAGAGAGGCACCAAGCATAATAGGCAGGTAGGTCATCATGGTCAAATTCTCAATCATGGCACTTGCAACAAGCAACTGGCCGATATTGTGCATTATAGCCCCAAAAACACTGATTCCAACCTTGGAAAAACCCTTGATTTTGATGGCAATATACATACCAATTAGGCTGAGGTAACCACCGGCTATACTGTATAGGAGGACTGTAGCAGCCCCTGCAAATATTGATGATAGGATGATCCTGACTGTCAAAATCTTAAAGGTATCCTTAAAGCCAAAATTCAAGAGACATAGGAGGGTGATGATATTGCTCAAACCCAACTTGGCTCCTGGGAATAGGGCTATCAAAGGGTTTGGTATAAATTGTTCTAATAAATATAAGGCCAAACTATAGGCTACCATGAGACTATAGAAGACTAATTTTCTGGTTTTTAAGTGACTATTATGCATAATGATTCCTTCCTATTTCTAACTAGTATATTTGACTTGTATCATATTTTTTGTATTTTTTATAACCGATATAGGTCCTAGCTTACGTAAATAAATTGAATATAATTAGTATAGCATAGATTGGCCAATAATATGAGAATTACTTTTAAATGTCATAAAATATCTAAACCTATAGTTAAAATAAAGGTAAGTGGAGTATAATATAAAATATAATAAATTGCTAAATATAGAGAATGTATAATCTAAAAAATAAGAAAGAAAGAAATAACAATAAATAAAAGGTGGAGGTAATTATGGCAAGAGAGAGAAAAGAAATTTCCAATGAATATAAATGGGACCTGGACAAGATGTACCCAAACAGGGAGGCTATGGAAGCCGATATAGCCTACATAGAAGGAGGACTAAGGGAAGTAGCCAGTTACAAGGGAAAGCTATCTGATTCAGCAGACAGTCTTTACAAGGTCCTAAAGTTGATGGAGGATATTTCAAGAAAGATATCCCACTACTATGTCTATACACATATGAGACACCATGAAGATACCAGGATTAATGAAAACCTGGCAGACTCCAGCAAGAGTGAAATGATATCAACCGACCTAAGCAAGGCCACAGCCTATATAGTTCCTGAGATTATCATTATGGATGAAGGGCTTTTGGCAAGCTATCTTAAGGACGAGAGGCTAGGCCACTACAAGAAGATGATAGATGAAATCCTGAGGGACAAGCCATACACACTTAGTGACAAGGAAGAAGAGATAATGGCTGCAGCATCAGAGCTAGCAGGGGTACCTGAAAATACCTACGAAATGCTGTCATATGCAGATATGAAGTTCCCGGAGATTACAGATGAAGAAGGTAAGAAGGTTAGGCTGGATATGTTTAACTATAGCAAGTTTATCAAGTCCAAGGACAGGAGGGTTAGGCAGGAGGCCTTTGAGGCAGAGTTTGGAACTTACAAGAAGTATTCAAACACAATGGCTTCAACCCTATTTGGTGGTATCAAGGCAGAGATATTCAACTCCAGTATTAGGAAGTATCCATCGGCCCTTTTTGCATCCCTATATGCCGACAATATCAGCCTGGATGTATATAATAACCTGATTGAATCAATCCATGAAAACATACCTGCCCTAGACAAGTATATAGGCCTAAAGAAGAAGTACTTTGGCCTAGATGAGGTCCATATGTATGACCTATATGTTCCTATGGCAGAAGACTTTAAGATGGAGATTTCCTATGAAGAGGCCCAGGAAATAATAATCAAGGCCCTAGAACCAATGGGTCAGGACTATGTTACTCTAATCAAGCGTGCCTTTGATGAGAAGTGGATAGATGTATACGAGAATGAGGGCAAGAGGGGTGGAGCCTACTCATGGGGTAGCTACGATTCCCACCCGTATATATTGATGAGCTATAACAATGACCTCAACTCTATGTTTACCCTAATACACGAGTTGGGTCACTCTATGCACAGCTACCTATCTCATGAGAGCCAGCCATACATATATTCCAGTTACAAGATATTTGTGGCAGAGGTGGCATCGACGGTCAATGAAAACTTGTTGATCAAATACCTGCTTAAGAATGCCAAGTCTGATGAAGAAAAGATATATCTTTTGAACTACTACCTGGAGCAGTTTAGGACTACTGTATACAGGCAGACCCTATTTGCCGAGTTTGAAAAGATCAGCCATGAAAAGGTGGAGTCTGGCCAGCCAATGACAGCCAAGGACTTTACTGAAATCTACTATGACCTGAACAAGCTTTATTATGGTGGTTCTTGTAATGTGGATGAATTGGTTGGTATAGAATGGGCTAGGATACCCCACTTCTATTCTAATTTCTACGTATACAAGTATGCGACAGGATTTTCAGCAGCAACTGTCCTTAGCAATATGATATTAAATGAAGAAGGGGCAGTACCAAGGTATATAGAATTCTTGAGGAGTGGTGGCTCAGAGTACCCACTAGACCAGTTGAGACATGCGGGCGTGGATATGGAAGATAAGTCAGCTGTAGACGGAGCCTTGAAGGTATTTGCTGACCTGGTTGATGAGCTAGAGGCCTTGATAAGTAAGTAGTGGATGGTGGAAATATGGAGATTATTAATTTTAAAATAGTTGCCTGGGTCATGCTCTTTGTGGTCCTTATATCTATACAGTTGACCCTAAATAAGATACTTTTATTGTTAAGAGAGATTAGGGACAGGCAGAAGGATGACTGGAAAAATAGGACCCTGTAGAGATAAGCTGATTATATAAAATATATACAAGATAAAATCAACCTTCTAGGTTTTAGGGCCTGGGAGGTTTTTTATTAATATCAATATAAAAATTACATTGGACTTTTATAGATATATTTCATACATATTGATATTTGTAATAAAAATATAAATCCATATGGAAGTAGCATACAGGTAATGATATAATTTAAGTGATTCCTAGATAATATTTAGGTCTTATTCTAAGGGGGACAAAATTATGGAAAAGTATATACTATCATTTGATGCGGGAACTACGAGTTCCAGGGCGATTATTTTTAATAAAAAGGGTCGAATAATAAATGTAGCACAAAAGGAATTCCAGCAAATATATCCTAAGGCTGGTTGGGTAGAGCACGATCCGATGGAAATATGGGCATCCCAGAGTGGGGTGGCAAGAGAAGTATTGGAAATGTCTGCTATCAGGCCTGACCAGATTGTTGGAATTGGTATTACAAACCAAAGGGAGACTACCCTGGTATGGGATAAAAATACAGGCAAGCCAGTTTATAATGCCATAGTATGGCAGTGTAGGAGGACGGCTAGCTATTGTGAGAGGCTTAAGGAAAAGGGTTGGATTGACAAGATTAGGGACAAGACAGGCCTGGTAGTGGATGCCTATTTCTCAGCCACAAAGATAGCCTGGATACTAGACAATGTGGAAGGGGCTAGGGAAAAGGCTGAAAGGGGAGACCTACTTTTTGGTACAGTAGATACATGGCTAGTATGGAACCTGACAAGGGGGAAGGTCCATGTAACAGACTATTCTAATGCCTCAAGGACCATGCTATTTAATATCAAAGACCTTAAGTGGGATGATGAAATTCTAGAAGCCTTGAATGTACCTAGGTCAATGATGCCAGAGGTCAAGGATTCTAGTTGTATTTACGGCTATACTGATGAGCATACCTATGGGGGTGCCAGGATACCAATAGCAGGTATAGCTGGTGACCAACAGGCAGCCTTATTTGGACAGAATTGCTTTAGGCCAGGTATGGTAAAAAATACCTACGGAACAGGCTGTTTTGTATTGATGAATACAGGCCAGGAAATGATTAGGTCTAAAAATGGCCTATTGACTACAATTGCATGGGGGATTGATGGGAAAGTATCCTATGCCCTAGAAGGGTCGGTATTTATAGCAGGTGCAGCCATCCAGTGGTTGAGGGATGAGTTGAGACTTGTATATGATTCACCCCAGAGTGAATACTATGCCAACAAGATTGAAGATACTGACGGTGTAGTTGTTGTGCCGGCTTTTACAGGCCTAGGGGCCCCATACTGGGATATGTATGCAAGGGGTGGAATTTTCGGCTTGACCAGGGGGACTAAGAGGGAGCACCTGGTAAGGGCTACCCTGGAATCGCTAGCCTACCAGTCAAAGGATGTAATTGAGGCTATGCAGGAGGATGCCAAGATACCCCTAGCCTACCTAAGGGTAGATGGAGGGGCATCAGCCAACAACTTCTTGATGCAGTTCCAGGCTGATATGCTAAATACTGAGGTTCACAGACCAAGGACCCTAGAGACTACATCACTGGGGGCAGCCTATCTGGCAGGCCTGGCAGTCGGTTACTGGAAGGACCTTGATGAAATATCGGAGGACTTTTCTATAGATAGGACCTTCAAGCCTCAGATGAGTCAGGAAAAGAGGGACAAGAATTATAAGTATTGGAAGAAGGCTATAGAGAGGTCTATGGACTGGTTAGACAAAGAGGATGAGTAGGAAAGATTTTTATGTATTGGTTAGATTCTAAATATTAATAGGAAATATTTAGAATCTAAGTATATTTTTTATAGGAAAGGTAGTGTATGTAATGAAGAAGACAATAGTGCTAGGTATACTAGTATTTGTAGGCTTAGTCCTATCCATATATGGGTTTGTAGTTTTGCCAGATAATGTGGTGGTTCAGGTGGGGGCTTCAGGCAAGCCATCTAATGTCTATCCTAAGTTGATGGTTATAGGTTTAGATGGACTGCTTATGATTGGTGGAGCCCTGGGCTACTTTTTTGTAGATAAGAAGGAAAGGAAATTTTTAAGCCTTTCTATTATAGGTATTTTAGTATCTATAATTACCCTGCTATTCAATCACCAATAAGTATTGAAAATCATTATAATTTATTATATTATATAGATAAGAGGTAGATTTATACTTATTCTAACTAAGAGTGGCGTATGAGTGTAAAGAAAACGTTTTTGTAGGTTTTATAGCAATTTATTATGAATAGGGGGTTATGCTAGTGAGTGATAATCTAATAGAGGTTTCTAATTTAAGGAAATCATATGGTCAGGGTGACAACAGGGTAGATGTCCTTAAGGGCATAGATTGTAAAATAAAGAGGGGAAGTATATGTACCCTATTAGGGCCGTCTGGGTCTGGTAAGTCCACTTTTTTGAATATATTAGGTGGGATAGAGTCCTTTGAAGAAGGAAGTCTTATAGTTGATGGTTTAGAGCTTAAGAACCTCTCTAAGAAGGACCTACTTCAATATAGGAGGGACAAGCTAGGCTTTGTTTTTCAGTTTTACAACCTGGTATCCAACCTGACTTTGAAGGAAAATATAGAGGTAGGGGCCTATTTGAGTAAAGACCCCTTGGATCTTGATGACTTGATAGAAAAGCTAGGTCTGATAGACCATCAAAGCAAGTTTCCCAACCAGCTATCGGGAGGGCAGCAACAGAGGACTGCTATAGCCAGAGCCTTGTCTAAGGGGCCAACTATCCTCCTTTGCGATGAACCTACTGGGGCCTTGGACTACACTACTGCCAAGGATGTTTTAAAAATGATACAAAAAATAAATAAGGAATACAAAAGTACTATTATTATAGCAACACATAATACGGCTATAGCTGGTATGTCCCATGAGGTCTTGAGTTTGCACGACGGAACTATAATGGAGCATAGGATAAATGATAGTATAGTAGATGCTAGCGAATTGGTTTGGTAGGTGGTAGTTATGAAGAATCCACTAAACAAGAGAATTTTTAGAGAACTTAGGTCAAATATTGGTAGGTACGGGTCTATATTTATAGTTATGCTAATGACTATATCGTTTATATCTTCCTTCTTCATATCCCAGAATTCTGTCAAGATATCCTATGATGACAGCCATATAAGGGGCAAGATAGAGGATGGCTATATAGAGTTTAATAGGGAATTAAATAAGGATGAAGAAAAAATTTTTAGGGATAAGCATGTTAAGGCCTATAAAAACTACTATTTGTCTATCAATTACAAGAACGATAAATTAATTAGGATATATCCTAATAGGGATAAGGTAAATATTCCTGGTATCCATGAGGGCAGGCCAGCTTATAAAGATGGTGAGGTAGTCCTGGATTATAACTATGTCAAAGAAAATAAGATGTCCCTAGGTGACAAATTAGACTTGCCATCATCTGTAAAGGATAAAAAGCCGGCTATAGGTGGATTAAAAGTAGTTGGTTTAGTAGCCTTTCCAGACTATAGTTGTTTATTGAGAAGACCGGGCGATATCTTGATGGACAACAAAAATTTTGCAGTGGCCAGTGTAAACAAAAAGACTTTTGATGACCTGGTAAAAGATGGTTATAGCATAAACTACATATACTCTTACAGGTTAGAAAATGCCAGTGAAAACAGGAAGGTCCAGTCTGATAAATTAAAGGATTTAGTTGATGCCTTTGTAGATAAGGGTTTGGTTCCTATAAATGCCCAACATAAGTATAGGAATTCTAGGATTTCCTATGTTATGGATGATATGGGTGGAGATGTGCCTATGATGACATCCTTGATGGTAATCGTACTTCTAGTAATGGCCTTTATATTTGCCGTTTTAGTTCAGAATATGATAGAGGATGAAGCTAGTGTAATAGGAAGCCTACTATCATTTGGTTATAGTAAGGCTAGCCTTATATGGCACTATATGAAGTTGCCCTTGTATGTGACTATATTTGCCGTATTGGTGGGTAATTTGTTGGCCTATACCTATATGAAGAATATATATTTAGGCCTATATACGGACACTTTTTCCCTGTTTCCTGTCAAGGTGCAATTGGATGCCTATGCCTTTTTATTGACAAGTCTGATACCTATAGGCTTGATATTACTGATAAATTTTGTCTCTATATTTAGGAAGTTGAGACTGAGTCCTCTTAGATTTTTGAGGCGAGAGTTATCTAGTAGCAGGCAGAAGAAGGCTATTAGGCTACCACAGGTGGCATTCTTATCGAGATTTAGGATGAGGGTCTTCTTGAAAAATAAGGCTAGTTACCTGGTTTTGTGTATTGGCCTGCTATTGGGAAATATACTTTTGATATATGGCCTATCTATAAATATTTTGATTGATGGCTATATGGATGATATAGAGAAATCTATGCCATCTAGCTACCAGACCATACTAAAAGGACCCCTTGAAAAAGAGGTGGAGGCAAGGTTAAAAGAATCAATAGTAAAGAGGGACAAGGACGTATTTGACAAGCCTACTTATGATCAACAAGACAAGTATCTATCTGATGCCCTGTCAATTGGCAAGGATAAAGTCAACCTATTCACCATGTATGGGGTCAAAATTAGGGATAAGACTTTTGACCAAGACATAAAGGTCAATATATATGCTGGTAATTTGGACGGGGCCTTTATAAAAGAGCGTCTTACAAGAGCCAAAGATTTGAGCTCAAAAGATGGGAAAGAGGACAAAAAGGACGAGGAACCTGGTAAAAATGAAACTTCCAAGCAAAAAACAAGGGTATATGATGTTTACCTTTCAGATGGCCTAATGAATAGGTTTAAAATAAATATGGGTGACCAGATATCTGTGAAGGACGAAAGTAGAGATGTAGAGTATAAACTAAGGGTGGTTGGTCATACAGACCTATTTGCAAGTTCCATGTCGATAATAATGGACAGGAAGGATTGTAATAAAATGGTCGGTATGAAGGAATACTATTATAATGGGATATTCACGGATAAAAAAATAAAGGTTGAAGATAAAGAACTGGCTACTCTTATAAATTCTTCGGACATGAAAAAAATTGCCGGTCAGTTTATGGTGAATTTCAAAAACCTTATGCCTATGATTATGTCTGTGGCTATTATAATATACCTGGTAGTTATGTATGTCCTTACCAAGACTATAGTAGACAAATACAAGGAGTCAATCTCCTATCTTAGGATATTTGGCTATTATGACAAGGAGATAGAGAAGGTATTTATTAGGGTATCCACAATAGCTGTTGCTATATTTCTAGTTATCCTTATTCCTTTAGAAAAATACTTAGTAACGTCCTTTGTAAGGATGGCCTTTTATAAGTTTGATGGTTACGTAAATCCACATATACCTACATATGTATATCTTTCAACGATTATATGTGGAATGATGGTCTACCTAATAAATAGGTGGATTCTGGTCAGAAGGATAAAGAAAATTAATATGTCGGAAGTCCTAAAAGACAGGTAAAAGATAAATAGCAATATTCAGTATAAAATTTAAATCCAGGTAAATATCAAAAATGGTATTTGCCTGGATTTTATTTATATACCTAAAATGGACAAAGTTACCATCATTTGCCAAAATCCACATAAAACACGAATAAATATAATTATAAAAATGTATATAGTTCGTTAAAACCGGCTTTTTTATAATAATTTTTGAAAAAAGTATTGAAAAAAACTGCACATTAGGATATCATTTTAGTATAAAGGTTCGTATGTATAAGAATTATATATAGATAATCAAGTAAAAATAGTCATATTGTTTTATCTCTTAAGTAGATAGGGACAAACAAATGATTTTTAAAGAGTGGAAGATATTTTACCTAGATTTAATAAGTTGAAAAGGAGAATTTTGTTATGAAAATTGCAGTAGTTATGGGTTCAAAGTCAGACTTACCTAAGCTTGAGTCGGGCATAGACTTGATAAAGAGTTATGGTATAGAGGTTGTGGTTAGGATACTTTCAGCCCACAGGACTCCAATGGAATTAACTAGTTTTTTAGATGAAATAAAGGATAATACGGATGTTATAATTGCAGCAGCTGGAAAGGCTGCCCACCTACCTGGTGTTATAGCAGCCCAGACTTTGATACCGGTAGTTGGCCTACCAATCAAGTCGTCTACAATGGATGGTTTGGATTCATTATTGTCAATCGTTCAGATGCCAAGTGGTATCCCAGTTGCAACTGTAACTATAGATTCAGGTATGAATGCAGCCTTGATGGCAATTCAGATTGCCAGCGTCAAGTATCCGGTCTTAAGGGAAAAATTGGCTGGCTATAGGAAGGAAATGGAAGAAAAAGTTCTGGCTGATGATGCTTCAGTAGAGTTTTAGTACTTAATATCAGCAATTTTAGTAGGTGAGATTTAGTAGCTGATATGATACCTTGCGTGAGTATATAGTATAGGGGTATCCAGAAGCTGAAACTCATATAAATTAAGGGTGTAAATTATAGAGAGACTTATATAAATTAATAAAATATATGTGGTTAAAAGGGGGACAAAATGCTTACTTACAAGAGTTCAGGCGTAGATATTGATGAAGGAAACAGAGCGGTAGATTTAATTAAAAATAAGATAAAGGGAACTTATGATTCAAATGTAATTGGTGACCTCGGTAACTTTAGTGGACTATATTCCCTAAAGGATTTTATGGGTATGGAAGAACCAGTCCTACTGGCATCAACTGATGGGGTTGGAACTAAGCTTAAGATAGCCCAGTTAATGGACAAGCACGATACAGTTGGTATAGACCTGGTTGCCATGTGTGTAAACGATTTGATTTGTCAGGGGGCCAGGCCACTATTCTTCCTAGACTATATAGCCCTAGGCAAGTTGGTGCCTGAGCATATAGAAAAGGTTGTAGCTGGTATAGCAGATGGTTGTAAGATGAGTGGCTGTGCCTTGATAGGTGGAGAAACTGCTGAAATGCCGGGTATGTACGGTGAAGATGACTATGACTTGGCAGGTTTTTCTATCGGTATAGCCGACAAGAAAAAGATAGTTAGCGGCCAGGATGTAAAGGCAGGAGACCTTTTAGTTGGTATATCTTCAAGTGGTATCCATTCAAATGGTTTTTCTTTTATCAGGAAGATTTTCCTAGAAGAATACAAGTATGACCTAGACAAGCATATAGATGACCTGGGCATGTCATTGGGTGATGCTATGCTAACTCCTACTAAGATATACGTTAAGTTGGCACTGGACGCCCTAGCTAAGCACAATATAAAGGCTATAGCCCATATTACAGGTGGTGGCCTAGTAGAGAATATAGTAAGGGTTATACCTAAGGGGCTAGGTCTGGATATAGACACTAAGTCTTGGGACAAGCCAGCGATTTTCAAGATGATAGAAGCTTTTGATACCATAGAAAAGAGGGAACTACACAAGAGCTTTAACATGGGGGTTGGCCTTGTAATGATAGTTGACAAGGATGAAGCCCAGGGCCTAGTTGACTACATCAACAATAGACCTAGCGACAATGTAGACTTTGTAGAAGACAAGTACAAGGACCTAATGGATGACAGGGCCTATATCATTGGAAGCGTAGTAGACTCACATGAGGGTGTAGACCTAATATAAGAGACAAAAGAGTATAAAATGACAAGTGGAGTTAACTGTTAAGAAATACAGGCCCTTGTTTATATACATAAGTTGAGAATAAAGAGGTAATTTGATGAAGAATATAGCTGTACTAGTATCCGGTGGTGGAACCAACCTACAGTCTATAATAGATGCTGTAGAAGCGGGTAAGATAAATGGCCAGATCAAGTTGGTAATATCCAACAAGGAAGGGGCTTATGGTCTAGAGAGGGCTAAAAAGCACAATATAAGGGCAGTATTTGAAAAGGATGAGCAGGCCATCATTGATATTATGAAGGAAAATAAGATAGACCTGGTAGTCCTGGCAGGCTTTTTAAAGATACTCAGCCCTAATTTCACTAAGGCATTTGAAAATAGGATAATCAATATCCACCCATCCTTGATACCATCATTTTGTGGTAAGGGATACTATGGACTAAAGGTACATGAGGCTGCCATAGAATATGGGGTAAAGGTAAGTGGGGCTACAGTCCACTTTGTTGATGAAAATGCTGACACAGGCCCTATTATAAGACAGGATACGGTAGAGGTTTTTGCTGGAGATAGTCCTCAAGACCTACAGCAGAGAGTCCTGAAGATAGAGCATAAGATTTTGAGTCAGGTGGTTGCCGACTATTGTGATGACAAGATAAGGGTAGTTGGCAGAAGAGTATTTATAGAAGACTAATGATAAATTCACCATTTTGGTTGAGGAAGAAGTATTTAAGGTTCAGGTTTAAGTATAGGTTGGAAGTAGATACAGATATTTAGTATGAAAGGGGTACATAGAATTGAAGAGGGCTTTAATAAGTGTTACAGACAAGACAGGTCTTGTAGAATTTGGTAAAAAATTAAATGAGTTTGGATATGAGATAGTTTCTACAGGCAATACATTCAAGAAACTTGACGAGGCAGGTGTGAATGTAATCCAGGTAGAATCAGTTACAAACTTTCCAGAAATATTGGATGGCAGGGTAAAGACTCTTAACCCATATATCCATGGTGGCATCTTGTATAGAAGAGAGCTTGATTCGCATGTAGCCACAGTAAAGGACCTAAATATAGGATCTATCGACATGGTTGTAGTTAGCCTATATGACTTTGAAGGTGCTGTTAGGAGTGGCAAGTCCCATGAAGAAATAGTTGAAAATATAGATATAGGTGGTCCATCAATGATCAGGTCTGCCTCTAAGAACTACAAGGATGTAACAGTTGTTGTAGATATAGCTGACTACGATATGGTAATAGAAAAGTTGGCCCAAGGTGGCTTGACTGAAGAAGACAGGAGACAGCTTGCCTATAAGGCCTTTGCTACAACTGCCAGGTATGATACTTTGATATCTACCTACTTTGCAGGTGTGGTTGGTGACCAGTACCCGGATATACTAAACCTTACTTTTGAGAAGGATACAGAACTTAGGTATGGGGAGAATGGCCACCAGAGGGGATTTATGTACTCCCAGCCTAATGCAAAAAATCCAATTATAAATTACGAACAGTTACACGGCAAGGAATTGTCATTCAACAATATAAATGACCTGGCTGGTTGCCTGGAGTTTATGAGGGAATTCAAGGATTCTGACCAGGTTTGTAGCGTGGCTATCAAGCATTCTAATGCTTGTGGTGTTGGTCTTGCAGATAAGGTTTACGACTCATATATGAAGTGTTTTGAGGCTGACAAGGTTTCAATCTTCGGAGGTATTTTAGGTATTACATCAAAGATAGACAAGCCTACTGCAGAAAAGATAAATGAAATATTCTTGGAAATAGTAGTAGCCTATGACTTTGACCAGGATGCCCTAGAAGTTTTAAAGAAGAAGAAAAACTTAAGAATATTAAAGCTGGCTAAGATAGAAGATAGCAAGCAAGCATACGATATGAAGTATCTTGATGGCAAGCTGCTAGTCCAGGATAAGGATAGGGTTTTAGCTGACAAGAATGAAGTTGTGACTAAGGTCCAGCCAACAGCCGACCAGTTGAAGGATATGGAATTTGGTATGAAGGTTGCCAAGAATTTAAAGTCTAATGCCATCGCAATAGTTAAGGATGGTCAGACTTTAGCAGTAGGTTGTGGCCAGACATCCAGGATATGGGCCCTTTCTAATGCTATAGAAAACAATAAAAAAGAGAAAAATTTTGAGGGTGCTGTTTTAGCCTCTGATGCCTTCTTCCCATTTGACGACTGTGTAAGATTGGCAGCAGAACATGGTATTAAGGCCATAGTCCAGCCAGGTGGATCAATTAGGGATGAGGATTCAATCAAGGCCTGTGATGAGTTGGGAATTAGCATGGTATTTACAGGAATTAGGCATTTCAAGCATTAATAGAGGAGGGAGACGAGTATGAAGATTTTAGTAGTAGGTGGTGGAGGAAGAGAGCATGCCATCTGTTGGAAGCTGAGCCAGGAAAAAAATGTAGAAAAGGTCTATTGTGCACCTGGTAATGCAGGCATAGCATCAGTGGCTGAATGCATTGATATAAAGGATACTGAACTAGATAAACTGGCAGATTTTGCTGAGGAAAACCAGATAGACCTTACAGTTGTAGGTCCCGAAGTTCCCCTTGTAATGGGTATATCAGATGTATTTGCCAAGAGGGGACTTAGGGTATTTGGTCCAGATGCTTCTTGCTCTAGACTAGAGGGTAGTAAGCTTTTCTCCAAGGAATTTTTTGTAAGACATGGCATTCCTACAGCCAAGTACAAGGAATATACAGATATAGACAAGGCCATAGAGGAGATAGATTCTTTCGGCTATCCGGTGGTTATCAAGGCCGATGGTCTGGCAGCTGGTAAGGGGGTTGTAATACCAGAAAATAGGGAGGATGCAATAGCTACCCTAAAGATGATAATGGCAGACAAGAAGTTTGGTGACGCTGGTAACCTAGTGGTAGTTGAGGAGTTCTTGACAGGAATTGAGACTTCAATACTAGCCTTTGTTGATAAGAATACCATAGTGCCTATGGAATCAGCCAAGGACCACAAGAAGATATTTGAACTTGAAAAGGGACCAAATACAGGTGGTATGGGGACCTTCTCACCAAGTACTATATATACGGACTACCTAGCAAAGAAGGTCTATGATGAGGTCTTGATTAAGTCTTTAAAGGGTTTCCAGGCTGATGGACTTGACTATAGGGGAATCCTTTTTGTAGGTCTAATGATTACTCCAAATGGGGAAAAGGTCCTAGAATTTAACTGTAGGTTCGGAGATCCTGAAACTCAGTCAGTCTTGATGAGGCTGGAAACCGACCTAAGTGAGATAATGATGGCTATTACAGAGGATAGGCTGGCAGACCTGGATATTAAGTATACAGATGAAGCGGCTGCCTGCGTTGTATTAGCATCTGGAGGATATCCAGAGGAATATGAAAAGGGCAAGTTAATTACTGGGCTTAATGATGTAGATGACAGTATAGTGGTATTCCATAGTGGAACTAAGTTTGATGGAGACAGGATAGTTACAAATGGTGGTAGGGTCCTAGGCGTGTGTTCTAGGGGCAAGGATGTTGAAGCTGCTGCTAAAAATGTCTACAAGAATATAGATAGGATCAGTTTTGAAGGAATGCACTATAGAAAGGATATAGGGGTTGATTATGAGCAGGGTAAGTAGAGTTTTTGTTGAAAAGAAGGATGGTTTTGCTTTAGAGTCTCTTGCAATGCAAAATGACATAAGAGAAAGTCTACATATAGGTGTTGGCAAGTTAAGGGTAATCAATAGGTATGATGTGGAAGGCATAGGTCAGGAAGCCTACAAGAAGGTGGCTGAGACTATTCTTTCAGAGCCTAACCTAGACCAGGTATACTATGAAGAAATACCAGGTCTAAGTGATGAGAGGGTATTTGCCATAGAATACCTACCAGGCCAGTACGACCAGAGGGCTGACTGGGCATCAATGTGTGCTGAAATAGTAAATGAGGGAAAGAGACCTAATATAAATTCTGCCAGGGTAATAGTTATAGAGAATACTATAAACGACCAGGAATTCGACAAGATAAAGGACTACCTAATAAATGCGGTTGATTCCAGGGAGGCTTCATTAGACAAGCCAGAAACCCTAGCAGTTGAATACGAAATACCTGAGACAGTGGCTACACTAGATGGATTTATAGACCTAGAACCTTCAGGCCTGGAGAAATTTCTGGCTGATATGGGTCTAGCCATGACTATAGACGACCTAAAGTGCATCCAGGCCTATTTCAGGGATGATGAAAAGAGGGACCCAACTATAACTGAAATAAAGGTATTAGATACTTATTGGTCAGACCACTGTAGACATACTACCTTCATGACTAGGTTAGCCAATGTTGATATAGCAGGTGGTAGGTTTACAGATATAGTAAAAGAGACATATGACCAGTACCTGGCCGATAGGAAGTTTGTCTATGGAGACAGGGACAAGGATATATGCCTAATGGATATGGCAACAGTAGCCATGAAGAAGTTGAAGAAGGAAGGCAAGCTAGCAGACCTTGATGAAAGTGAAGAGATAAATGCTTGTTCAATAAATATAGATGTAGAAGTTGACGGCAAGAAGGAAGAATACCTCCTAATGTTCAAGAATGAAACACACAACCACCCAACAGAAATAGAACCGTTTGGTGGTGCGGCAACTTGCCTTGGAGGAGCTATTAGGGATCCGTTGTCAGGTAGGTCATATGTATACCAGGCTATGAGGGTTACAGGATCAGCAGACCCAAGGACATCTTTAGAAGATACTCTAGCAGGTAAGTTAATGCAGAAGAAGATAACTACCGAAGCAGCTAGTGGCTATTCTTCATATGGTAACCAGATAGGTCTTTCAACTGGCCAGGTGGCGGAAGTATACGATGAAAATTTCGTTGCCAAGAGAATGGAAGTTGGTGCAGTAATAGCAGCAGCTCCAAAGGAAAATGTAATTAGAAAGAGACCAGAGTCTGGAGATGTAATCATCCTACTAGGGGGAAAAACTGGTAGAGATGGTTGCGGAGGAGCAACAGGATCATCTAAGGAACACAGTGAAGAGTCTATATCTACTTGTTCTGCAGAGGTTCAGAAGGGTGACGCCCCTAATGAAAGAAAAATCCAGAGATTCTTTAGAAATCCAGAAGCTGTAAAGATGATAAAGAGGTGTAATGATTTTGGTGCAGGTGGTGTATCTGTTGCTATAGGTGAAATAGCTGAATCACTTGATATCAACCTTGACCTGGTTCCAAAGAAGTATGATGGTCTAGACGGTACTGAGCTAGCCATATCAGAATCTCAGGAAAGAATGGCAGTTGCAATAGCTGCAGAAAATATGGATAGGTTTATAGAATTGGCTGGCCTAGAAAATTTAGAGGCAACCCATGTAGCGACAGTTACAGATACTGGTTATCTAAGGATATACTGGAATGGCAAGGACATCGTTAATATAAGGAGGTCCTTCCTAGATACAAATGGATCAAAGCAGGATACTGATATTAAGGTTGAGGGAATAGACCCAGAATCTGGATATCTAGACTTGACTAGTGTGACTAGCAAGTTCAAGACTATAGAAGACAAGTACCTAGCAGCCATGTCAGACCTGAATACTTGTTCACAGAGGGGACTTGTAGAAAAGTTTGATAATACTATAGGTGGTAACACGATTATAATGCCGCTAGGTGGTAAGTACCAGGCTACTCCAGCTAATGGTATGGTAGCCAAGATACCAGTCCTAGGTGGGGAAACTAATACCTCATCTATAATGACTTTTGGCTATAATCCAAAGATAGGTAAGTGGTCTACCTTCCACGGTGCTATGAATGCAGTAGTTGAATCCGTTGCCAAACTGGTAGCCCTAGGTGGTGACTATTCAACAGCAAGGCTGACATTCCAGGAATACTTTGAAAAGCTAGGTCAGGACCCAACTAGGTGGGCAAAGCCATTCTCAGCCCTACTAGGTGCCTACTATGCCCAGTCAAACTTCGAGATACCGGCTATAGGTGGTAAGGATTCAATGAGCGGAACATTCAAGGATATAGATGTACCACCAACCCTAGTATCATTTGCAGTAAATACCGAAGATGCCAAGAACATAGTTTCCCAGGAATTAAAGGCTGCTGGCCATGCCCTTGTATTAGTGGAAACACCTCACAAGGACTATGCCTTCCCAGACTTTGACATAATGAAAAAGAACTTTGATATCCTACACCAGGCAGCCCTAGCAGGCAAGTTAAAGGCAACATATGCCCTAGGTTATGGTGGTCTAGGTGAAGCTATAGCCAAGATGGCCTTTGGTAATAGGATAGGTGTCAAGCTAGATGATAAGCTAGCTAGCAGGTATGAAAACAGGGATGACCTATTTAGGCAGAGCTATGGTTCTATCCTGGTAGAAATCGACCAGGCAGACCTAGGAGTCCTAGAAGGAGCTAATTATGTCCTAGTAGGTCAGACTATAGATAAGCCGGTTATAGATGTATTTGGTCAGGAAGTAGGTTTAGACAAGCTATATGCTGAATCTGAAAAGACTCTAGAACCAATTTTCCCAACTAAGGCAAGCAAGCTTGTAAATGACAAGATAGAAAATATAAGCTACAAGCTAGATGCCAAGCCAGCCAAGTCATCACTTAGCATAGTTAAGCCAAGGGTATTCCTACCAGCCTTCCCGGGTACTAATTGCGAATACGATTCCGCAAGAGCCTTTGAAAGGGCAGGAGCAGAGACCCATATAGGTGTATTTAGGAATATGACCTATGCTGATATAGAGGCATCAATAGACATGATGGTTGAAGAAATCAATAAGAGTCAGATTATCATGATACCAGGTGGATTTTCAGCAGGTGATGAGCCGGATGGTTCAGCCAAGTTTATAGCCACAGTATTTAGAAATCCAAGGATAGAAGAGGCTGTAATGAACCTGATAAAGAATAGGGATGGCCTAATGATAGGTATCTGTAATGGATTCCAGGCCCTTATCAAGCTCGGCCTAGTGCCATATGGTGAGATTAAGACTCCAAGTGCAGATATGCCTACCTTGACATATAATAATATAGGTCGTCACCAGGCCAAGATAGTTCAAACCAGGGTTGCATCGAACAAGTCACCATGGTTGGTGGGAACAGAAGTTGGAGATATCCACTCAATCGCCATATCTCATGGAGAAGGTAAGTTTGTAGCCAGTGATGAGGTTATGAAGACCCTAATAGAAAACGGACAGATAGCAACACAATATGTAGACTTTGACGGAAATGCTACATATGATATAGACTTTAACCCTAATGGATCATACTGGGCAGTGGAAGGTATTACTTCAGCTGATGGTAGGATATTTGGTAAGATGGGACACTCAGAAAGAAGAGGGGACTATGTAATCAAGAACATTATAGGGGAAAAGGACCAGAAGCTATTTGAATCTGGTGTTAAGTACTTTAAGTAATAAAAATAAATTTCTTGGATACAAATTGGTAAACTTCAAGAGATAGTAGTATAATAGGTTCTAAACAAGTTTCTTTTAAATTATGTTGAAATTTGCTTAGGACCTATTTTGTATACCCATTGATTTAACTATAAATGACCATATAGCTATAGTGGTTTGACCGTAGATAAACTTTTGAAAGGAAGGCATGCTGGAGGAGTGTGCGGTGGTAAGGATGAGATTTTTAGATATTATTGAAAAAAAGAAAAATAAGTTAACCCTAAGTGACGAAGAAATTCAGTTTTGGATTGATGGTGTAACGGATGGGACTATACCAGACTACCAGACCAGTGCCCTCTTGATGGCCATAGTCTTAAATGGTATGGATGACCGTGAAACCGCCAAGCTTGCAGAGGCAATGATGAATAGTGGTCATGTCATGGACCTATCATCAATAGGGGGGATAAAGGCAGACAAACACTCAACAGGTGGTGTAGGTGACAAGACTTCATTGGCCCTGGGTGCCATGGTAGCAGCTTGTGGCCTAAAGGTTGCCAAGATGTCTGGAAGAGGCCTAGGCCATACGGGTGGAACCCTGGACAAGTTAGAATCCATAAGGGGATTTAACTGTTTCTTGACAGAAGACCAGTTCAAAATCCAGGTCCAGGAAATAGGCTTGGCCATAATAGGACAGACCAGTGACCTGGTACCAGCAGACAAGAAACTATACGCCCTGAGGGATGTGACGGCAACTGTAAATTCAATTCCCCTTATAGCCTCATCAATCATGTCAAAGAAACTTGCTTCAGGTGCAAATACTATCCTCCTGGATGTAAAGTATGGGGAAGGGGCCTTTATGAAGACTATAGAAGATGCCAAGATCTTGGCCCAGGCCATGATATCTATAGGAAAAAGGCTGGGTAGAAATACGATAGCCATGATAACGGACATGGACCAACCGCTTGGAAATACAATAGGAAATGCCCTTGAAGTCCAGGAAGCCATTGAAACAGTAAGGGGTAAAGGTCCGAAAGACTTTACTGAATTGTGCATGAGGGCGGGAGAAATTATGCTAGTCCAGGGCCAGCTAGCATCCACAAAGGAAGAGGCAAGAGGGCTCTTAGAAGAAGCAGTATCGTCAGGCAGGGCTTTTGAAAAACTGGCCCAGATGGTTCAATACCAGGGTGGAGACCTAGAGCAAATAAAAAATACAGACCTCCTTCCAAAGGCAAAATATGTTACCGAAATCAGGTCTAGGGAGGCCGGTTATATCAGTCGTATCCACTCAATGCAACTAGGTATACTAGCCATGAAGTTGGGGGCCGGTAGGGCTACAAAGTCAGACCCAATCAACTATGCTGTAGGACTAAAGATGGCTGTCAAAAAAGGTGACAAGGTGGAAGAGGGAGACCTCTTATGCAGAGTCTACCACGATGAAGACTTGACTCAAGACTGGCTTGAAGATATGTATAGAAGCTTCCAGTATTCTGATGACAAGCAAGAACCAATTCCAATAGTTGAAGCTATTTTGGGGGAATAACTTCTTGTATAAGGGTAAAATTTAATGCATATAGAAAGATAGTACATATGGAAAGAATATACAAGGAATATACTGAATAAATATAGAAGAGTATAATTGTGTAGATTAGCTAGGTTTTTCTTCTTAAAATAGGTGCCCTATTTTATGGTTAAATTAAGCCGTCTAATGGTATAATATACTTAAATCTAACTAAGGAGGTAAGACCTATGTCAGACGATAAGATAATAGACTTTGGCTCTTTTCAAAATAAGGTCAAGGATTCAGATATAGATAAATTAGAAGAATATATGTATTCAATGTATACCAACGTTTCTAGCGGGACTATGAGCCCTCTGGACTTTTCGAAGAGTATCAATGAATTCCTAAAGAAGAACAATATCTCTGTGGAAAAATTCGGCCAGATGCAGGAGAAGCTATTGGAGAGGTATGGTTTTGATCCAAAAAATATAGAAGAAGAAATGAAGAGGATGGGCATTGACATGAATGAAGGTGCCTATATAATAAATAATAAGGACAAGAAAGAGTCTTACAGCGTCAAGGACTTTGGAGATAAGTTGGCCTTTTTTGAGAGGTACGATGGTATTGAAGAAAAGACTATTATGCATTACCTTTTGGACAACGGTGTCAACCAGGTCAAGTTTATCATGGATGGAAGCAACTTGACCCTTGTAAGTGAGAAGAAGATAGACCTGTCAGACCCAGACGTAAATACTTTTATAGCTGGTTATAGGCAGGCCAACAAGGAAAAAATCAAGGTAGTAATCTGTGAGGCAACGAGTGCATATGACTACTTCTAATAGCGGGAACATAAACTTAAAGGAGGATGCCCCAGGAGGGGACCAGGATCAATTTAATATAAAGGATAAGCGATTATCTTTGCCAGAAAGCTTCCTAGGGGAAATGAAGGAAATTTTGGGTGATGAATACCAGGACTTCTTGGATTCCTACCAGGATGAAAAAACTTCTGCAATCAGGGTTAATAACTTGAAAATGCCTGTAGAAAGGTTCAAGGATTTGGGCCTTTTTAATATTGATTTTGACATGGATAATATCAGTTGGGCCAAGGAGGGCTACTACCTATCAGGAGATGTAAATCCTGGCAAGAACCCCCTACACGATGCAGGGGCCTACTATATACAGGAACCGTCTGCCATGAGTGTTGTTGGCCAGACTCCAATCAATGAGGGGGACAGGGTCCTAGACCTATGTGCAGCCCCAGGTGGCAAGTCTACCTACATACTTTCAAAATTGAACCATAGGGGACTCTTGGTTTCCAATGAGATAAATCCAAATAGGATTAGGGCCTTGGGAGAAAATCTTGAGAGGTTTGGAGCTGTAAACTCTATTATAACCAATTCAGATTCTAGTAGCTTATTAACGTTTTTTAAAGGTTTCTTTGATAAGATATTCATAGATGCACCATGCTCAGGTCAAGGGATGTTTAGGAAGGATGCTTTTGCCATTGAAGATTGGTCCCAAGACAAGGTTGATGAGTGTGCTGGTATCCAGAGGCAGATAATCAGGGATGCCTATGAAATGTTAAGAAATGGAGGTATGCTCATATATTCTACCTGTACTTTTACCAGGCAGGAAAATGAGGATATAATAGAAGCCTTCTTAGAGGACTATCCGACTGCTAGCCTAGTGGATATGGATAGGATTTGGCCCCATAAGGACAGGGGAGAAGGACACTTTTGTGCCAGGATACTAAAAGAGGCAGATAAGACAGGAAACCTTGAGTCTGGAGACTTTGGTGTTTCAACTTCCTATGAAGATACCAAGAAAGATCCAAGTAGGGATTATGCAAAAAAATCCAAGAAAAAACAAAAATCAAGGGCTAAGTCCAGTAATAAGAATTCAGGAAACCTTAATCTATTTGAGGACTTTGCCACTACTTATTTGCTAGATGGTGGATTGAAAAATGTCTTAGAAAGTGGCTTATCTCTAAAAGAAGATAGACTTTACTACCAGCCTCTTGACTATGATTTAAGGGGTTTGAAGATACTAAGAGCAGGCCTTTTTATAGGTCAATTTAAGAAAAACAGGTTCGAGCCAGCCCATTCTTTGGCCATGGCCTTGAGACCTGGTGATGTAAAAAATACCATTGATTTTGCTAATGACTCTGATGAAATCAAGGCCTATCTGAGGGGAGAATCCATAGCAACATCCCAATCCAGAGGTTGGGTCTTGGTAAGCGTGGAAGGAGTGTCCCTAGGATGGGGCAAGGAATCAAACGGAATCCTTAAAAACAAGTACCCAAAGGGGCTTAGAAGGTAGAGTGGCTATAGGCTAGAAAAATACAATATTCAGGGTTGAGGAAGGAGACTAAATTGAGTCGAGTAGAGAAAAAAGGATTTATGTATGAAGTAAAAGAAATTATAAAAGTTTTTTTAATGGCAGCTATTTTGGCTGTAGTTATAGTTCAGGTTATTAGGCCAACCAGGGTAGATGGTCTATCAATGTATCCAACCCTTGAAAATAGCGACTACCTAATTATAAACAGGATTAGTAGGTATACTGGTGTTAAGAGGGGAGATATAGTTGTATTTGATAGTTATATGCCTATAAAAAACTTGAACACACAAGAAAAGAGCACGGCCAAGAAGGTATTAGACTTTATCCTACAGGACGATAGCAGTACTAAAGACCTGGTTAAGAGGGTAATAGCCGTAGGTGGTGACCGCATTACTATCAAGGATGGGGTCGTCAAGGTAAATGGAAAGGTCCTGGATGAGGAATATATTTCTAAGGATAATTATACAGATGGCGATATAGATACTACTGTACCAAAGGGCAAGCTTTTTTGCATGGGTGACAATAGGAGAAACAGTCTAGATAGCAGGTATTCAGAGGTTGGATTCGTGCCAGAGTCCAGGCTGGTAGGAAATGTATTGGTCAGATTATTTCCCTTGCAAAATATAGGGACTGTAAAATAGATGTTTGAAATTCAAGGGGGACCCCCTTGAATTTTGTCATAGTATGAAGGGATAGATAGATGAGTAATTTGATTGTTAGAGTAGATGGTAAGGAAATAAGGATAGAGGATGGTAAGATTAGGCTTTCCAAATTGGCAGAAATGCTAAAGGATGACTACCAGGGCCATATCTGTATGGCTAAAATTAAGAACAAGTACCATGACCTCAACTATGTATTGCATACTAGTGAGGATGTCCACCTTATAGATACCACTGGTGATGATGGTATCCGCCTATATTTTAGGGGCTTGTCCCTACTTTTAGTTATGGCCTGCAGGGATGTGTTTGATAAGTGTAAGGTATTTATCAAGCATTCTATAGCAGGTGGCCTTTACTGCCTACTTAAGATGCCAAAAGACCTAACTGATGAAGATGTTGAGATCTTAAAGGCAAAGATGAAAGAATATATAAAAAAAGACTATAAGATAACTTGTCACTATATGCCAAATGACCAGGCTATAGATAAGTTTGAAGAGGTTAGAAGGTTTGACAAGTCCAACCTTTTAAAGTATAGGGATGATGACTTGACTAAGGTTTATGAGTGTAATGGATACTTTGACTATTTTTATGGTTATATGTTCCCATCTACATCCTATATCGAGGATTTTGACCTGGTAAGGATGGGGGAAGGTCTGGTAATCCTGGGTCCAGATAGGGGTATCAAGGGCACAGTATCTAAATTTAAGCCCCTACCAAAGTTATCAGATATCTACAGGGAGTCCGAGCAGTGGTCAAAAACCTTAGGAATAGAGACCCTGGTAGACCTAAATAGGATTATAGAAAATAATGAGTACGGTGATATGATAAGAACTGTAGAGTCCCTGCACGAAAAAAAGATAGCTGAAATAGCTGATATGATAGTAAAGAAAAAAAGTAAGCTGATCCTGATAGCGGCCCCTTCTTCTTCAGGCAAGACCAGTTTTGCCCACAGGTTGTCTATACAGTTAAGGGTAAATGGCCTGACACCACTTCCTATATCTCTGGATGATTATTTCGTCAATAGGGATGACACTCCAAGGGATGAAAATGGGCACTACGACTTTGAATCCATAGATGCAATTGATATAGTCCAATTTAATAGGGACTTAAAAGACCTTCTGGAAGGCAAGGAGATTGCAAAAATAAAATTTGATTTCATGACTGGGTCTAGGGTTTATACTGATAAAACCTTGAAACTAGAGGGTGATAATCCTATAATTTTGGAGGGTATCCACGGCCTAAATCCAAATTTGACCAAGGACCTACCAGATGATTTAAAGTTTAAGATATACCTGAGTGTCATAACCCAGATAAATTTAGATGACCACAATAGGATACCAACCACTGATTTCAGGTTGATAAGGAGGATAGTTAGGGACCATCAATTTAGAAACTCTAATGCCGAGAGTACCCTGGAAAAATGGGCCTCAGTTAGGAGGGGTGAAGAAATAAATATTTTCCCTTACCAAGAAGAGGCGGATGTCATGTTCAATTCAGCCAGTGTTTATGAGCTGTCAGTCCTAAAACCAATGGCCATAAAGCTATTGAGACAGGTTGACGAAGACTCTTGTCATTATCTGGATGCCCTAAGGTTGAGAAAGTTCTTGCAGTACTTTAATACAATAGATGATACGGGGGATATAGGACCTACAGCCATAATCAGAGAATTTATAGGCGGAAGTAGGATAGTCGACTAGAGGAGGAAAGATGCCGAGAAAAAAGACAAAAAAACAAACAATAGAGATACTTGACCTCTTGGCTGACCAACACCCAGATGCCCATTGTGAATTGGTGCATTCATCAGCCTTTGAGCTATTGGTAGCAACCATACTGTCAGCCCAATGTACGGATGTGAGGGTCAATATAGTTACTGAGGAAATGTTTAAAAAATACAACCAGCCCCAGGATTTTAAGGACCTTAGTATAGGCCAGATAGAAGATATGATCAAGACATGTGGTCTTTATAAGTCTAAGGCCAAGAAGATAAAGGAAACATCTTCTATATTGGTAGACTTATATGGGGGCCAGGTACCAGATAATTTAGAAGACCTGGTAAAGTTACCAGGTGTAGGAAGAAAGACAGCAGGTGTAGTTCTGAGCAATGCCTTTGGGATACCAGCTATTGCTGTGGATACCCATGTATTTAGGGTTAGCAATAGGATAGGTATAGTCAAGGAAACCACTCCTGAGAAAACAGAATTTGCCCTTATGAAGGCAATCCCAAAGGACAGGTGGACCCATTCCCACCACCTACTGATTTTCCATGGTAGGAGGGTCTGTAAGGCCAGGAAACCAGAATGTAGTAATTGCTCCATAAGTCATATGTGCAACTACTATAGCTTTTAGACAGGATATTTTATAAGAAGGAGGTTGATATTATGGCTATCAATATAGTCCTTGTTGAGCCAGAAATACCACATAATACAGGTAATATAATTAGGACATGCGCTAATACAGGAGCAATACTCCACCTAGTAAGACCTCTGGGTTTTTCCCTAGATGACAAGCACCTTAAGAGGTGTGGTCTAGACTACTGGGATATAGCTGATATACAATATTACGATAGTTTTGAGGAACTTGAAGACAAGCATAAGGGTGCAAAGTTTTTCTTCTCTACCATAAATGGCCAGAAAAATCATACGGATGTAAAGTATGAAGATGGATGTTTTTTGGTATTTGGCAAGGAGACTAAGGGCCTACCCAAGGACTTGATAGAAGCTAATATGGATACTTGTATCAGGATACCAATGAGGGGGATAGAGGGTGCCAGGTGCCTCAACCTATCCAATGCAGTAGCCATTGTAGTATACGAGGCCATGAGGCAGTTAGACTTTGACGGTCTGGTATAGGTAATATATGGAGGTAAATATGAATAAAATTAAGATAGTCTGCGATAGTTTATCTGATATAAGCCAAGACTATTTGGACTTATATGATATTGATATGCTGCCACTAAGCATAATCATTGATGGTGTTGAATATAAGGATAGGATAGATATAGATGGAGAAAAATTTTACAAACTTTTAAGAGAGGAAGGGGTCATACCTAAGACTTCCCAGGTTACATATGGTGCCTTCTATGAGAATTTTAAAAAGCATTGTGAAGAAGGTTATGATATCCTATATATTTCAGCTGCTGCAAGTGCTACAGGCACCTACCAGAGTGCTGTGATGGCAAAGTCAGAGCTGGAAGATAATTTTGATAACAAGATTAGGATTATAGACTCTAATACCCTTAGTTTTGCCATAGCCATCCAGGTGATAAGGGCCTGTCAGCTAAGGGAAGAGGGTAAGGAACTTGACGAAATCGTCGACCAGATTGAGGCTATGAAGGATATGGCCTTTGGTTGTTTTTCCTGTGACGACCTCCTATACCTTAGTAAGGGAGGAAGGATATCTGGGGCTACAGCTACAATAGGAACAGTCCTGAGCATCAAACCTCTTTGTATCATAAAGGATGGTATAGTTGATAATGTGGGCATGGCCAGGGGCAAAAAGAATGTTGCTAGTAAGCTGGTAGATATAGCCAGGGGAAATGGAATATCTAGCCTAGAAGGCAGGACGGTCTATATAGGGTATTCAGATGACCTAAAAGAGAGGGATAGGCTAGAAGAGCTAATCAAATCAGAGTTAAATCCTTCTGAGATAAGGTACTTTATGATAGGCTGTGGAATAGGAACCCATGGAGGTCCAGGGACTACTGGATTTATATGCTGGAAGGACCAGGCCAGGGAACTTTTATAAGAGAAATTATAATTAAATATATTTATGCAAACTTAAAGAAGACACCAAGGTTGGTAACCAGGGTGTCTTTTTGTCTTGTCTGTGATAAAAATCCTATATTTTCTATAGTACCTCTAGTAGCCTAATGATGAACTTCCACATCCTAGCTACAGAATCAACCTCTACATGTTCTTGCGGTGTATGTACATTGAACATATTAGGTCCAATTGAAATCGCCTCGGCCTTGTGTCTAAGCTTATTTAAAAGGATACCACACTCTAGGCCACAATGCATGATTACAACATTAGGGTCCTTATCAAATACTTCCTTGTAGACATCTACTGACAAGTCTTCTAACTTAGAATTTTTGTCATGCTCCCAGGCAGGGTATTCAGCAGAGAATTCTAGCTGGGCCCCAACCAGTTTAGCCAGTCTGGCCAATTTTGTCTTTACATAGTCCTTTTTAGAGTCTGCAGAGAATCTTACAAGGCTGTTGAATTCTATATTCTGGTTGTCCTCGCTGATTACGGCAAAGTTAGAAGATGTATCTACCATATCCAGGTCTATTGCCCTTGATATAATGCCATCTGGTGTTAGGCTGAGTATATCTACAATCTTATTCTTGCAATTATCTGTAAACACCTTAAAATCAGTAGGTGCAGACCTTCTCAATTCTATCTTTAAATTAGGGTCAGTAGGGTAGTACTCCTTTTGTATTTTAGCAGAAAGTTTTTGAATTTCTCTAACAAGTGCTTCCAGGTCTTCATTTTTAATAGATAGGACTGCCTCACAACTTCTAGGTATAGCATTTCTCTTGGAACCACCACCTATGTAGAACAAGTCGTAATCATAAGTGATAGAGCTAAGTATCCTACCCATAATCACATTGGCATTGGCCCTCTGTTTGTCGATATCCATGCCTGAATGGCCTCCAAATAAGCCCTTGACATTTATTTCTAAGGCCAGGTTTGTAGAAATAGCGGGCTTGTATTCCTTCCTTAAAACCATGCTTGCATTTACTGCACCTGCACAGCCTACAAGGATAGAATCATCCTCTTCACCATCAAGGTTTAAGATATAAGTAGACTTAAGGTCTGACATATCTAATTTTTCCACACCTATCAGGCCGACCTCTTCATCCACTGTGAAGACACATTCAAGGTTTGGATGTGATAGGTCTTCACTTTCTAGGATAGCCATCATATAGGCTACACCCATACCATCATCAGCACCAAGTGTAGTCTGGTTAGCCCTCAAGTTATTGCCTTCAAGGATTAACTCAATTGGGTCCTTGGTAAAGTCGTGGTCTACAGAGTCGCTAGCTTCCGGCACCATATCCAGGTGGGCCTGTAGCATAACTGTAGATGGGTCAGGACTCCCATTTGTTGCAGGCTTCTTTACTATTAGATTTTTGTAGCTATCTTGGTAGGTCTCTAAACCTAGGCTCTTGGCAAAATTCATAATATAATCACTGATAGCTCCCTCGTGACCGGATGGTCTAGGGATTCTTGAGATACATTCAAAATTTTTGAAAACCAATGTTGGAAATAAACCTTCTGTTATATACTTCATCTCAAAGCACCTCCCTAAGTAGTATAATTCCAAAATAAATCTTTACATATATATTATAACATGGTTAAAGACCAATGTGGTATAATATTGAGATAGAAATTAAAGTAGGCATCAAGGCCTTAGAAAAGGATGGTGAATATGGAAGCTAAATTTTATAAGGTGTTAGAATTAGATAAAATAATAGATATGCTAAAGGCCAAGGCTACATCCAGTCTAGGTCTTTCAATGATAGAAAAATTAAGACCAATGTCAACTTTCGAGGAGGTAAAGACTGCCCAGGAAGAAACTACTGAGGCCCAGTCAATCCTCATAAATAGGGGGCACGTTCCACTAGAGGGGATCCATGACATAGGAGACAAGGCCAAGAGGGCAGACCTGGGAGCTGTTTTAGATCCGAAAAGCCTCCTAGACCTGGCTGACACCATGAGGGCAACCAGGGTACTTAGTAATGTCCTAAGTGGTCAGATTAAGAAGGAGACCTTTGGTAATTCTGAGACTTCAATAGATGAAGAGGATGATGAAATCAAGTATCCTATCATCCAGAGCCTGGCCACATCCCTATATATACACAAGGATATAGAAGAGGAGATTTTCAATGCCATTGTTAGTGAGTTGGAAATAGCTGACTCTGCTTCACCAGAACTAAGGTCAATCAGGAGGAGGATCCTACAGAAAAACCAGTCTATAAGATCTAAATTAAATGGTATTATATCTTCAACTACTTACCAAAAGTATCTCCAGGATGCAATTATATCCATGAGGGGGGACAGGTTTGTAGTACCAGTCAAGGCAGAGTACAGGTCTATGGTGGCAGGAATTATCCACGACCAGTCTTCATCAGGAGCGACCTTGTTTATAGAGCCTATGACTATAGTAGAAATGAATAATGACCTAAGACAGTTAAAACTTCAGGAAAAAGAGGAAATAGAAAAAATCCTGGCCAACCTATCAGCCATGGTAGGTCAGGTGAGTAGGGAATTACTATCCAACCAGGAAATTCTAGCCAAAATGGACTTTGCCTTTGCCAAGGGTAAGCTTTCGATAGATATGAAGGCAACAGAACCAGACCTAAACCAAGATAGGTTGGTCAGGATAGTAGGGGGTAGGCACCCTTTATTGGATAGGAAGTCAGTTGTAGCCAATGATATTATCTTGGGGGGAAATTATTCAACCCTACTTATTACAGGACCAAATACAGGGGGTAAGACTGTAACTATCAAAACCCTGGGCCTATTTGCCTTGATGACCCAGTGTGGACTACACCTGTCAGCAAATTACGGGACTAGTATGTGCATATTCGACCAGATATTTGCAGATATTGGTGATGACCAGAGTATAGAACAGAACCTATCAACTTTCTCGTCCCATATGACTAGGATTGTAGATATAGTAGAAAGGGTGACAGACCAGTCTCTAGTAATATTTGACGAATTAGGGGCAGGTACAGACCCAGAAGAAGGGGCAGCCCTAGCCATAGCAATATTGGAAAATATAAGGTTGTCTGGGGCATCTTGTATAGCAACTACCCACTACAGTGAGTTGAAAAAGTATGCCCTAGCCAAAAAAGATGTGGAAAATGCAGCAGTAGAGTTTGATATGGGGACTCTTTCTCCTACCTATAGGCTCCTAATAGGGGTACCGGGTAAGTCAAATGCCTTTGAAATATCTAGAAAGTTAGGCCTAGGTGAGCATATTATTGACCAGGCAAAAAACTTTCTTACTAACGAAGATATAGAAATAGAAGAAGTCTTACAGAATGTCGAAAAGAGCAGGCTTAAAACCCAAGAGGAACTAGAAAGGGCAGAGAGGTACAGGCAGGAAATAGAGGATATAAAGCTAGACTACCAGGCCAAGTTGGAAAAACTAGACAAGTCAAAGGCCAAGGTCCTGGAAAATGCCAGAAGTCAAGCTTTCTCTATAGTTAGGCAGGCCAAGGAAGATACGGATGCCATGATAAAGGAAATCAGGAAGACAGACAGGCTTAAGGATAGCAGGGAAAAAGACCGTAGACTTGAGGCGATTAGAAAGGAAATCGGCCAGTCTATGGGCAAGCTTCAGCCTAGTGTGGAGAGTATGGTTGTTCCAAAGTATGCATCAAAGGAAATCAAGACCCTAAAGCCTGGTACAGATGTAAATATAATAACCCTAAGGCAGGATGGTACAGTTATATCAGCAGATGACAAGAAGAAGGAAGCCATAGTCCAGGTTGGTATCATGAAGATGAGTCTACCATATAAGTCGCTTAAACTTATAGCTAAGAAGGAAAAGAATACGGTGACCAAGACTACAAGACAGGTTATAAACTCCAAGTCTGGTAGTGTAGAAAGAAAGGTGGACCTAAGGGGTATGAACCTTGAAGAAGCAACCATGGCAGTTGAAAAGTACCTGGATGATGCCTGTATGGCAGGCCATGAAGAGGTAACGATTATACATGGTATAGGCACAGGTATACTGAAAAAGGGTATGACAGAGCTATTGAAAAAGAACCCCCATGTTAAGTCTATGAGGCCAGGCCAGTATGGTGAAGGTGGGGCAGGAGTAACCATTGTAACTGTAAAATAGGCTAGAAAAATCAATGTATATGGCCTAAATCTAGCTAGGTCAAGCATAGGCTAAATATTATATATGATAGCCACACTTAGAAAGATAGATAAAAGCTATAAAGTGAATATAAAAAACTAAAGTCAAAAAGGTGATAAAAATGAAGAATATAGATAAGGGTCCAATATTAGTATCTGCCTGCCTCCTAGGTATAAAATGTAAGTACAATGGTGGCGACAATAAAAGTAAAAGGGTCCTGAAATTCCTGGAAGGAAGGGACTATATTAAGATATGTCCTGAATCCATGGGTGGCCTTGAGTCACCACGTCTGCCATCTGAAATAGAGCCCGGATATGATGGGGTAGATGTAGTAGAGGGTAGGGCAAAGGTATATGATGAGGATGGTAAAGATGTAACAGCAGAATTTTTAAGGGGGGCACAAATTTCATTGAACCAGGCTCAAAAACACCAGGCCAGCCTGGCTATACTAAAGGAATCTAGTCCATCCTGTGGTGGCAACAAGATCTATACAGGCAGGTTTGAGGGTCAGAAAAAGGTTGGACAAGGCGTGACTGCTGCCCTACTTAGAAAGCATGGAATAAGGGTAATAACTGAAGAAAATCTTTGATTCGTATATAAACTTAATTATCGTTTTTACAAAGGCTTAGACTAATAATAATATATATAGGAAATAAGACGTAAAGTATTGAAAAAATAAAAAAAATGGTATATCATATAATATTGAAGAAAGCAGAACGATTATATGACTATAGATAAATATATTGGAGGAAGACTAATGGCAGATTTTAAAAAGCTGATATCTGAAATTATAAAGTCTGAGATAGAAGACTTGACTCTTGAAGAGATAACAGCCCTTATAGAAGTACCACCAAACAAGGAAATGGGTGACTATGCCTTCCCTTGTTTCAAGCTAGCAAAGATATTTAGAAAGGCTCCAAATGCAATAGCAGAGGACTTGGCAGGAAAAATCCAGCCAACAGATGACATAAATAAAATAATAAACCTGGGAGGCTATGTAAATTTCTTTGTCAATAAGGAAAGTCTAGCCAAGAAGGTAATAAATCAAGTTTTAAGTGAAAAGGAAAATTACGGTAAGAGTGAATTTGGAAAGGGTAAGACTGTAGTAGTAGAGTTTTCTTCTCCAAATATAGCTAAACCCTTCCATATAGGTCATGTAAGGACTACTGTAATAGGTAATGCCCTTAGTAAGATATACCAGTCACAGGGTTACCACGTTGAAAAACTAAACCACCTTGGTGACTACGGTACCCAGTTTGGTAAACTGATAGTGGCCTACAAGCTATGGGGAGACAAGCAGGCAGTAGAAAAAGACCCTATAAAGGAATTACTAAAATTATATATCAGGTTCCATGATGAGGCTGAAGCCAAGCCAGAAATGGAAGATGAAGCCAGAGAATGGTTCACTAAATTAGAAAATGGAGATCAAGAAGCCAAAGACCTATGGCAATGGTTTAGGGATGAGAGTTTGAAAGAATTCTCGAGAGTTTACGACCTACTAGACATAGATTTTGACTCATATGTTGGAGAATCTTTCTATTCAGATAAGATGCCAGCAGTAATTGAAGAATTAAAGGAGAAAAACCTATTGGTAGAGTCTGATGGTGCCATGATAGTAGACCTGGAAGATAGCAAACTACCACCAGCCCTAATCCAGAAGAGGGATGGTTCTACGCTTTATTTGACTAGAGACCTGGCATCTGCCTTCTACAGAAAAAAAATATATAACTTTGACAAGTCGATATATGTAGTAGGGGCACAGCAAGAGCTACATTTCAAACAGTGTTTTGAAATAATTAAGAGGATGGGTTATGACTGGTATAAGGATATGGTCCATGTTCAGTTCGGTATGGTTTCCCTGGAAGAGGGAACTATGTCAACTAGAAAGGGAAGGGTAGTCTTCCTTGAAGATGTCCTAAACCAGGCAATAGATAGGACTAGACAGATAATTGAAGAAAAGAATCCAGATGCAGAAAATATAGATGAAGTCGCAAAGGCAGTAGGTGTGGGAGCCGTAGTATTCCAAGAACTATCTAATAGTAGGATCAAGGACTACACATTCTCATGGGATAGGACACTTAGCTTTGAAGGTGAGACTGGACCATATGTTCAGTATACACATGCTAGGTGCTGTGCTGTACTAAGGAAGGCTGACCAGCCTGTAAGTGCAGACATTAACTATGAAGCCCTGTCTGACCAGGATGCAGCAGATGTCTTAAGTGTGCTAGAAACATTCAACAAGAGTATCATGACTGCCATGAAGAAGAATGAGCCACATATAGTGACTAGGTTTGTATTGGACCTAGCCCAGGCCTTCAACAAGTTCTATCACAACAGTCCTATCTTGGTTGAAGATGATGACTTAAGGGCAGCAAGACTAGCCCTGGTTGAAGCAACTAGACAGACAATTGAAAATGCCCTAAAGATTTTGGGCATGAAGGCTCCTCAAAAAATGTAGGATAGGGGACAGAATCAGGCCTAAATGTGCTTGACTATTTATTTGATAGATAGTCAAAGCAAAAATAGCCTTAAATACGTAAATCAATCAATATTGATTTAAATAAAATTTTAGGAGGTATTATAAAATGACTACTTTTATAATTGGATTAGTTATACTAATCGGTGGCGGATTAGCCTATGGTAAAGTCTGTGAAAAAGTCTTCGGACCAGATGATAGACCAACACCAGCTGTTAGTATAAACGACGGTGTAGACTATGTTCCTATGAAGCAGAGCAAGAATGCACTTATTGAATTACTTAATATTGCGGGTACAGGACCAATTCTTGGACCTATCCAGGGTATCCTGTTTGGACCTATAGCATTCCTATTGATACCAATAGGTTGTGTGCTAGGTGGAGCAATGCATGACTATTTTTCTGGTATGATTTCTATCAGAAGTAATGGTAAGCAGATGCCAGCCCTTATTCAGGACCACCTTGGTGGAAAGGTTTATAAGGTATATAATATCTTTATAATCGTCCTAATGATTCTAGTTGGTGCTGTGTTTATTTACACACCAGGGGACTTGGTAGTAGCCAGTCTATTAAAGCAGCAGGCTGTCAGCTCAAATCCTATAGTTTGGGTAGTATACGCTGTTATATTCTTCTACTATCTAGCAGCTACTCTATTCCCAATTGACAAGATCATTGGTAGAGTTTATCCAATATTTGGTGCAATCCTATTATTATCAGCAGTTGGTATATTCTTTGGCCTATTTATCAAGGGATATCACCTAGATAATGTAACTGCGGCTAACTGGATGGGTTCACATCCTAAGGGAACTCCATTACTACCAATATTCTTCGTAACAGTTGCCTGTGGTATAGTATCAGGTTTCCACTCAACTCAGGCTACATTGATTGGTAGATCTGTATCAGATGAAAGAGAAGGTAGAAAGACTTTCTACGACATGATGATACTAGAAGGTTTCATAGCCATGATATGGGCAGCAGCAGCTATGGGTATCTACTACAAGGGTGTTCCGGCAGAATTAGTTGGTAAGCCAGCTATTATAGGTTTGGTTGCTAACGACATGCTTGGTTCAGTAGGTGGTTTAATTGCTGTACTTGGAGTAATCGTATTGCCTATAACATCAGGAGATACAGCCCTTAGAGCAGCTAGATTGATGATAGCAGATGCTATTGGATACGATCAGTCAGAGGCTAAAAATAGGGTTACACTATCAATTTGTATATTTATACCGGTTATAGCAATCCTAATATTTGCTAAGTTGAATGCAGAAGGATTCAACGTATTATGGCAGTACTTCGCATGGGCTAACCAGACTATAGCAGTATTTGCATTTGCTATGATTACATTGTACTTGTACAAGTTGAAGAAGCCTTACATCATGAGCTTAATACCAGGTATGTTCTATATGTATATCATATCTACATACCTACTAAATGCTAAGATAGGATTCAACCTACCACTAGGCATTGCCACTATAGCAGGTATAGTACTAGCATTCGTATATGCTTACCTAATTATAAGAACAGGTAAGAAGGATTTATCAAACGCAGAAAGATTAGAAGCTTAATCTTAAATAGTTGATTAATCTAAATAGACTTTGTCAGTAACCCAAGTGTTACTAGACAAAGTCTATTTTTTTAATCTATATCATTTTCTATATTATCATCTAAACCATCATCTACATATTCAAGTATATCACCTGGTTGGCAGTCCAGGGCCTTACAGATATCATTCAGGGTTGAGAACCTGATAGCACGGGCCTTGCCGGTCTTTAATATAGACAGGTTGGCACTAGTTATGTTTATAGTCCTGGCCAGGTCCTTGGAGCTAATCCCCTTTTTTAGCAAGACCAGGTCTAAATTTATTTTTATAGACATATTATTTTGCATCCCTCCTATATTGTTAAGTCATAGTCTTCCTTAATTTTGATTATGCTTATAAAAATCTTGTGGAAAACATAAAATAAGCAGGCTAATATAAACAGTGAAAAAATCAAGCCACGAAAATTACTTACAGAAAATAAAATACCAAACCTGTCTATGAAGAACGAGTATATTAATAGGCTTATTAATAGGGTTGAAAAGGAACGATATAAGAATTGTAAACGCCCAGCATTTTTTAAATTTAATGGATTTGATTCTTTAATAGTCGAATATATTTTAACTAGATAAAATAGTACACTAGATACAATAAGCATCATAATTAATTCAAAAAGGGTAGAATATATACCAGAATTAGATTTCATCATACCTTCATGATCAACAAGAAAATCCATAAAATATATTGCAGTAATTATTATATTAGAAATCAAAGCAGAATATAGAAAAAATACTAAAAACATTCTTTGAATTTTATGTCTTTGATTAGGTTTATAATAAGAGTCATGCTTTTGATATTCAGCTTGTTTTTTTATATTATCATTATTCATAAAAACACTCCTTTTATAAGTTAAAATTGATATATAAGTTTACAAAATTAATAGATGTGTTAGGTTTACAAATTTAATTAAATTATATAGTCAGACTCATCCTTAATCCTAACAATTTCAGTCAGTATATCTCCTAAAATAAGTGTAGAGAAACATAATATGAAGAATAAAAGAGATACTACCCCGATAGTTAATCCCATAAAGGTAAACATCCCATCTATTCCCCTATATGTATCTATAAATACCGTAGTTGCTGATATGGTAAAAAAAACAAGGGAAGTCCATTTTAACAAGCTAACTACTTTCATTGAAAAAGGATTAATTTTTATTTGACTGAAAATCATAAAAATTAGAACAAAAGCAATAAGGTTGGTTACAAAAAATATTATATAGGTAACCTTAAACAGAAGGTCCTTTTCTATGCTAATTGGATTTAAGAGTGACTTTAAATCTTTTATAAAAAATAAGACCCAAGCAAGCATTAAAAATAATAGTAGAATTTGGATATAAGAAATTTTTTTCTTACTAAAAATTTGGTCATTCATAAAAATTCTCCTTACTCATACAAATAACTAAATAAAATATTATTTGCTTATATTATAGGATAAAAAATATTGAATGTCAATAATAAATTATTGAAAAACGATAATTTATTTCTTAAGCATATCTTAATAAAAGCCAGTTATATTTAGAAGATAATTTTTGGTGGAAAATTAAATAAGAAGGATATTTTTCATATATCATATTAATTGAGAAAATAAGGGAGTCATTTTTGCAGTAAAATACCATTAAGAAGCATATTTTTACAAAAAAAGTCAATAAGTTCCATGTTTTTGGGTAATTGTATTGAAAATAGGTAGAAATTATGTATATAATAGGATTACACGTAAATTTGTAGTTTGAAAGGAGTAAGCTATGAGTAAATTAGATGATAAAATAGATGAAATAGAAGTTACTGAGTCTGAAAATGAAAAAAAGCAGGCTAAGGACCAGGGTGTAATAATATTCAAGGATAAGATAGAGATGCCAATGATACCTCTAAGGGGGATATCAATATCTCCATGTATCCTACAATCATTCGATATAGGAAGGTTAAATTCTATTGAGAGCTTTGAGCTATCTATGATAAATGATGAAAAGATATTTTTAGTCAGTCAGATGGATTCCAGTATAGAAAATCCTACAATTGATGACATATATACAATTGGTACTATATGTAGCATCAAGCAGGTAATCAGGACATCTGATACTTCTATCAGGGTCCTGGTAGAGGGTATAGAGAGGGCTAGGCTTGAATCTATGAGGATAGATGAAAATGATGCCTGGATGGGTGAGATTACACCTATAGAATTTGATGAAGAACAATTTACAAAGGAAGAAAAGACTAGACTAGAAGCCTATTCAAGAAGACTACTAAAGGGCTTTGAAGAGTACCTTAGTATAGCAGCTGATGTGCCTACAGATGCTTCCATGGACCTTTCAGATGCTGAAGGTTATTCTATGATAGTTGATATAGTGGCTTCTAGCCTCTTCTTAAAGTTTAGTGATAGGCAGAAGGTCTTGGTTACCCTTGATATTGAAGATAGGATGAAACTCCTATACGACTACCTACTAGAAGAGTTAGAGGTAATCAAGATAGACAAGAAAATCCACAACAATGTTAGAAAGCAGATGAACAAGATCCAGAAGGACTACTACTTAAGGGAGCAGTTAAAGGCCATTCAGAAGGAACTCGGTGATATCAGCGATGATGGCCAGGAAAACCAGTATAGGGCCAAGTTGGATGAGTTGAAGATTTCTGATGAGACTCGTGAGAAGATTGAAAAGGAAATAGAGAAGCTGGAAAGGACTCCTTCTAATTCTCCTGACTACAGTATTTTAAAGAACTATTTGGATACTATTTTCTCCCTACCATGGAACAAGGAGTCCAGAAACAGGTTTGATATAAACAAGTCTGAAAAGATCCTAAATGAAGACCACTATGGTTTGGATGATGTCAAGGACAGGATACTTGAGTACCTGGCAGTTAGAAAGCAGTCAAAGAATATGAAGGCACCAATCATATGTCTAGCCGGACCTCCAGGCGTTGGTAAGACATCTATAGCAAAGTCAGTTGCCAGGGCAATAGGCAGACCTTTTATAAGAATATCACTTGGCGGTGTCAGGGATGAGGCTGAAATCAGGGGTCATAGAAGGACCTATATAGGGGCCATACCAGGTAGAATTATAAATGCCATGAAGGAGGCCAAGTCTAAAAACCCAGTAATCCTTTTGGATGAAATTGACAAGATGTCCAGTGACTTTAAGGGAGACCCAACATCTGCCATGTTGGAAGTATTGGATCCAGAGCAGAACAAGTACTTTGTAGACCACTATTTGGAGCTACCATTTGACCTATCAAAGGTAATGTTTATAACTACTGCAAATGACCTAAGGCAGATACCTAGACCCCTACTTGACAGGATGGAGATTATAGATATAGAGGGATATATTGAAGAGGAAAAGCTAGAAATAGTTAAAAGGTACATATTGAAGAAGCAGATCAAGGAAAATGGCCTAACTAAGGGCTTTATTACTATTGATGACGATGTAATAAAATACATCATCAGTAGGTACACAAGAGAGTCTGGTGTTAGACAGCTAGAGCGTACAATTGCCAAACTATGCAGGAAGGTAGTCAAGGAGATGGTCGGTAATCCAAAAATGAAGCCTATCAATTTGACCAGGGAAAAGGTGGTAGAATACCTGGGAACTGAGAAGTATAAGGAGGAGCCATTAGACCTTAACCCACAGGTAGGTGTGGTAAATGGCCTAGCCTGGACAGCTGTGGGTGGAGTTACCCTAGAGGTAGAGGTCAGCGCCCTACCAGGTAAGGGTGGTATAGTACTTACTGGTATGATGGGTGATGTCATGAAGGAATCTGCCAGGACAGGTATTTCATATATCAGGTCTATTGCAGACAAGCTAGGTATACCAGCTGACTTCCATAAGGACAAGGATATACATATCCATATACCAGAGGGGGCTACTCCAAAGGATGGTCCATCTGCCGGTATTACCATGACTTTGGCTACTATATCTGCCCTGACAGACAGGCCGGTGCCAGGAAATATAGCCATGACAGGTGAAATTACCCTACGTGGTAGAGTCTTGCCTGTTGGTGGTGTCAGGGAAAAAGTCCTAGCCGCCTATAGGATGGGTATCAGGAAAATTATCCTACCTAAGGATTGCAAGGCAGATATTGACAAGATACCGGAAAATGTAAGGCAGGACATAGAGTTTGTATTAGTAGAGACTATGGACCAGGTAATTGACATAGCCTTGATGGAAAAAGAGTAGGTTGATACTATGGCTAAGAATAATACCAAGAAAAAGAACAATAAGAAGACCATGACCAATCCTCCCCACTACTACAAGAGCCGCCAGAGTGAGGTTCCAACAGAGGAGATAATGAAGATTAGGAGTGCTGAGATTACCATGAGTGCTGTCAACAAGAGCCAGTACCCTGCCGAGGGAATACCGGAAATAGCCCTGGCAGGTAGGTCTAATGTTGGTAAGTCATCTTTGATTAATGGTCTTTTAAACAGGAGGACCTTTGCAAGGACATCTTCAACACCTGGTAAGACAAGGACTATAAATTTCTACCTGATAAACAATGAATTTTACTTTGTCGACCTGCCGGGATATGGATATGCCAAGGTATCCAAGACAGAAAAGGACAAGTGGGGTGGCATCATGGAGCGCTACCTGGAAGACAGGGAAGAGTTGTGTGCTATCTTTCTCCTAGTTGATGTAAGGCATGAACCGACAGCAGATGACCAGATGATGTACGACTGGATCAAGCACTTTGGTTATGACTGTGTGGTAGTTGCAACTAAGGCAGACAAGATTACCAGAGGCCAGTACCAAAAGCATGAAGCCATTATCAGGAGGACCCTGAATATGGACAAGGATGACAAGGTGGTAATTACATCTTCATCCAAGAAAAATGGTCTAGAAGACCTTTGGGAGACAATAGTAGCCCAGTATGAAAAATACGGCTACCAGATAACCTATGAAAAAATGGTCTAGTATTTGAACTTGGACTCCAAGAAGAAATACTAAAGATAAAAATATAAAAAGGAAATACCAGTAATTTCTTGCAAGCAACCCGGATTAGATCTTCTAATCCGGGTTATTAGTAAGAAGATTTTTAGTATTTCCATCAATAAAATTCAAAATATGGGCAAGTTTTTACTTGCTTGTTTTTCTATTTATAATAATTCCTCAGTAACATTGAATATATAAGGGACATTCCTGTACATATCTTCAAAGTCGAATCCATAGCCAACTACGAACTTATCCTCTACAGTAAAACCAATATAATCAGGTACAAATTCTACCTGCCTCCTACTAGGCTTGTCTAAAAGAACACATGTCTTAAGACTTTTAGGATTTTTTCTTGCTATATGCTTGTAAACAAAGTCCATTGTATTGGCTGTATCAGCTATGTCATCAAGAAGAATGACATCATACTGGCTTAGATTGTCTATTGTAATATCAGCCTGGACCTTGACCTTTCCACTGGAGTCAGTGGAGTCACCGTAGCTTGATGTAGTCATAAAGTTGATTCTTAGCCTAGGTATGTCTATTGCCCTAACCAGGTCTGCACAAAAAATAAAGCTACCCTTTAGCAGGGAAATAACTAGTAGATTTTTATCCTGGTAGTCATTTTTTATTTGACTCCCCAGTTCCCTTATTCTAGCCTGTAAAGCTTCTTGGTCGTACATAATTTCCCATTTTCTTTCTTCTATGTTCATTGTAACCTCCATATATTAGTTTTCATGCTTAATTAGTATAATATTCATTATAGCATATTTTTATTTGTCCGAATATACGACATAAAAAATAAAATGCCTATTGACACATATATTCAAATATTGTAATATATGAATATACAGAAAGTTATATATAAGGAGGTGGGTATATGGAAGAACTAAATGTAAATGCCCAGGCCCTAGTTGAGTATGCTAATGTTTTAAAGGCTATATCTCATCCGGCCAGACTATGTATAGTCAAGGGCTTGGTCAAGGAAGGACCTAGTAATGTATCTAACATGCATGTCTGTCTAGAACTTGCCCAGTCCACGGTATCCCAGCACCTGTCAAGGCTAAAGTCAGCAGGTATTATTAAGGGAGAGAGAAATGGGACGGAGATTATCTATTCCATAGACAATGATTTTGTAGCTGAAATAGTGAAAAATATGAATGACTAAAATAGGTTTGAATTATTAATTTATAAAATCAAATTAATTTATGAAAATCAAGTATACGAAATTAAAGAATAAGAATTAATTTGTGAAATTTTAAGTATCAACTTATAAAATTGAGAGGAGAAAATTATGAAAAAAATACTGATTGTAGGTGGGGTTGCAGGTGGTGCAACAGTAGCGGCTAGATTGAGAAGATTAGATGAAACAGCTAATATAATAATGTTTGAGAGAGGCGAGTATATCTCATTTGCCAACTGTGGTCTACCATACTATATAGGCCAGGTTATAACAGAAAGAGAAGCCCTATTAGTTCAAACTGTTGAAGGTATGAGCGCTAGATTTAGTCTAGATATCAGAAACTTTAGTGAGGTAACTGCTGTAGATCCTGACAAGATGGAAGTTACAGTAAAAAATCTTCAAACAGGCCAGGAATACACTGAATCATATGATGAATTAATCTTGTCACCAGGTGCTAACCCAGTTAAGCCTCCAATTCCAGGACTGGCTGATGCTGACAATGTATTTACTCTTAGAAATATACCGGATACAGATGCTATCAAGGCTTATGTAGATGAAAAAGAACCTAAGAAAGCAGTAGTAATCGGTGGAGGTTTCATAGGTATAGAAATGGCTGAAAACCTAGTTGAAAGAGGTGTTAAGGTACACTTGGTAGAAATGCTAGACCAGGTAATGGCACCATTTGACTTTGAGATGGCCCAGATCCTACATGCCCACATGATAGACCACGGAGTTGACCTGGTATTGGGTGATGGAGTAGACTCATTTAAGGATAATGGAAGAACTATTGTATTGAAGAGCGGCAGGGAAATACATACAGATATAACTATCCTATCAATAGGTGTTAAGCCTGAAAATGCACTAGCAGTGTCTGCAGGTCTAGAAATGGGACCTAGGGGTCATATAAAAGTTAATGACAAGTTAGAGACTTCTAAGCCACATATATATGCCCTTGGTGATGCTATAGAAACACAGGATAGGGTATATGGCCAGCCAGCCAGCATAGCCCTAGCATCTCCTGCAAATAGACAGGCCAGGATACTTGCCGATAGACTAAACGGTATAGATGTAAGATATAAGGGTGCCTTGGGAACATCTGTAGCAAAGGTATTCGATATGACGGCATCATCAACTGGTAAGAATGAAAAGAGCTTAAAGCAGATGGGTATTGACAATTACAAGGTAGTTCACCTTCACCCGTTGTCAAATGCTGGTTACTATCCAACAGCTATGCCTCTTGACTTCAAGTTAATATTTGAAGTACCAAGTGGTAAAATATTAGGTGCCCAGGCAGTTGGTTTTGCAGGAGTTGAAAAGAGGATAGACGTAATAGCTACAGCAATAGCAGGTGGTCTTACAGTAAGAGACCTGGAAGATGTAGAATTAGCCTACGCTCCACCATTCTCATCAGCTAAGGACCCGGTAAATATGGCAGGTTATGTGGCTACTAATATAATAGATGGCCTAGTAGAGACTGTTACGGTTGACAAGATAGATGACTTGGTTGCCCAGGGAGCCTTCCTAATAGATGTTAGGACACCAGAAGAGTATGAACTTGGTTCTATAGAAGGATCGGTAAATATACCTCTAGATGAATTGAGGGATAGGTTAGATGAAATACCTAAAGAAAAGGACCTATATGTAACTTGCCAGGTTGGTCTAAGGGGTTACCTAGCTGCTAGGATTCTTACTCAAAAGGGATTCAAGCCAATCAACCTTGATGGTGGTGTCAGCTCATATGACCAGTTAAAGTTAAATGTAAATAAGGAATCAAATTCTGATAACCTAGGTGGTTTAGGTATTGCTTGTACAGATAACTCAGATGTTATAAAAAAAAACTAGATAATGAAGAGTCTTCACCAGACGATACCTATACGGGTAAACTTATACGAATAGATGCAAGAGGACTTCAGTGCCCAGGCCCTATAGCCAAGGTATTTAAGGCTATGGATGAGGCTTGCATTGGCGACAGGATAGAGATATTAGCGGGAGATCCAGGTTTTAGGAAGGATATAGGGGCTTGGTGCCAGAAAATGGGGCACAGTTTGGTAGATGTCTCCTTAGAAAATATGGTAGCTAAGGCTGTAATCCAGAAAAATGGACCATGCCAGCCAATATCTTGTATGACAAGTGGCCAAGAACCAGCCAACAAATCAAATGGAGCTACCATGGTAGTTTTCAGTGGTGACCTGGACAAGCCATAGCTTCCTTCATTATAGCGACTGGGGCGGCATCCATGGGCAAGGAAGTTACTATGTTCTTTACCTTCTGGGGCTTGAATATACTTAGAAGAAGTGATGCTAATGTAGATAAGAAGGGCATGGAAAAGATGTTCGGCATGATGATGCCTAAGGGAATTGATGAACTTAAGATATCCAAAATGAACATGGGTGGACTAGGAACTAAGATGATTAAGGGTGTAATGGACAAGAAAAATGTCGATAGTCTGGAATTACTGATGACTAGGGCCCAGGAAATGGGTGTAAAATTTGTGGCCTGCTCTATGAGTATGGATATAATGGGCATCAGGGAAGAAGAACTAATAGATGGTGTGGAAATAGCTGGTGTTGCAAGTTATTTAGCACATGCAGAAGAAGGTAATTTAAACCTATTTATATAAAAATATTCAAATCCTTATAAAAAAGACTTGAAAAAAATCATATTCAAGGTATAATGGAAAGGTAGTGTAAAAAATCCAATGTAAGGAGATCCATTATGAAAGATAAGACTAGACAGATTCGAGAAATGAATTTTTCAAGCATCGAAAGAAAGAAAGTTTTTGAAGCCAAGCAGAGGATAGCCATTGAAAAGTTCGGCAACATGTTTGAGGATGATACCTTCTTTGCTCTTGAACTAGAGTTAAATCTTGATCTAAGAAAAGACTTAGACAAAGAGTATGATGTAAGATACAATTTGAATAGAAAAATGAATTAGTAATATCCATAGAGATTAGAAAAGAGTGGGGTTAAGTTTTATAGTTTGACCCTGCTTTTTTTGTAAAAGTAATTATAATGGAGGAGGAAAATAAAGGGCACCACACCTACCTAATGTTAGTTGCAATGCCCTTTTTAAGGTGACTACCTATGCCAGTTAGTCCCTCATATATTAATTTTTATAATACTCCCCCGTCTTCAAATAAAAGAAGACCTACTTTTTTAAAAAAGTATTATTTATCATCACTTTTCTTGAAGTTTTTATACTTCTTATAAGAAACGTCCACTAGAGATTTCTCCTTGCTATGTGTTAACATTTCCAGTGCCTCTGATACCTTATAGAAGCCACCGCCTAAAAATTCACCTGTTAATTTAACTTCTTGGTTAGGTGATTCCATAACATACCACATAATCGCATTACATACTCTCTGGTTTCTACTCCTTGAGAAAAATTCATATATAGTATCACCAGCTATATCGAGTATTTTAGCATCAACGCCAGTTTCAAATTTTACCCTATCTATTGCGCTTTCATGAGGTAGACCATCACCAATGATCTTACCCTTAGGTAGAGTCCATTCGCCCTTATCATTCTCAACTAGTAGAACCTTATTTGCATAAAACACAACACCACCAGAACAACGTCTCACTATCATCTTGAATCCCTCCAGTTTAATAAGTAATATTACTATACCACGCATCTACGTGGCTATTATTTGATTTTGTACTTGAAATATAGTTTGTCCAAAGAAAGGACACAGGCCCTAATCACATATTCCTTTTCAAAATCCGTCTTGTTTTTTATAACATTTTCTAAGACTTTTATACTGTCCCTATTGCCAATATCACCTAAGAATTTGGCACAATATTGTCTGATTTGAGGATTGTCATCCATGAGTCCCATTTCCACAACGGAGACACTACTGGTACTGCCAATTTTACCTATGGCTGAGTAGGCTATTCTCCTGAGATTTGAGTGCCCCTTTTGAGTTAGGGGGTAGAGGATATTTAAAAACCTGTCATCCCTAAATTCTCCTACGGTCCAAACAAGAACCATCAAATCATCGACATTATTAAGTTTTAGGATACCTTTATAGACCTGTCTTTTAAAAGCATTTTTATCCTTATCAGATAAATTATCCAAAAACTCTAGGCGCTCCTCCTTAGTCAAGGTAAGGTAGTCTACAATAATATCACATTCAGCATCCTTCTTGCTTTCCTGCTTTGATTTACGAATCTCGGTCTTGGCAGTGATAAGCTGAAGATTGACCTCATCTTGTGACAAGTTCCTTATCCTTGCTATCTGAGGTACAGTTAGCGAGTCTCTATAAAGGAGATAAGTTATAAAGTAATCCTCAAGGTCGTCGACATTATCCCATCCTATTACCAATTTTGTCCCCTCCTTCTATGATTTTTAGGCTTGGTGAGAACTAGTACTACCAGAACCCAAAAATAATATTATAATCTTATTCTATAAAAGTATACGATTTCCTTTTTATTGATAAAAATTCTTTATAAATTTTTTAAATATTCGGAAATATTTAACGATTTAATTTAGAAATATTTTCTCTAGGCCAATACTTGACAGATTATCAGCTACTTTGTCAAAAAACTTTCTTATATGTGGTATAATAAGGTTATTGAATAAAGGGGGGTGTTTTGGTGGATACATACAGGACTATACATGACTATGGCATGGACCAAGTTACAATAGAGAAGTCCCTTTTCATCGGTTATGCCAAGCCAGTTGAAAGTGAGGAAGAAGCTAGGGCTTTTATAGCTGAAATAAGTTCTAAGCACAAGGATGCTACCCATAATGTATGGGCCTATGTGATTGGACAAAATATGAATATACAGAGGTATAGTGATGATGGTGAACCCCAAGGTACTGCCGGAATACCTACACTAGAAGTTATAAAAAAGGAAGGCCTATGCAATGTGGTTGTCGTAGGTACCCGTTACTTTGGTGGGATCAAGCTGGGGGCTGGAGGTCTGGTTCGTGCCTATACTAAGACGGCAAAGATTGGCCTGGATGCAGGTCAGATTGTTGAAAAGATGCCCTTTATCCAAGTGTCTGTAGAATTGGACTATACACTATTAGGCAAGGCTCAAAATGAGTTGGCCAATAGGGGCTACCATATAAAGGGCATAGAATACACTGATAGTGTAAATATAATAATCAACTGTGAACAAGATAGACTAGAAGATTTGAAGGCCTTGTTTGTAGAATTAACCAGTGGTCAGACCCAAATAAAGGAGATGGGGAGCTTTTACCTATCTGTAAAGGATGGTAAGATTTTATAATAGATATAAAGTATAAAAGTATAATTGTATTAAATGGGAGGATTTTATGTTGACTAGAAGACAGCAGATTGACAAGACTGTAGAGTGGATAAGGGCAAAGGTTGAAGAAGCCCATTGTAAGGGGGTAGTAGTAGGTGTATCAGGCGGTATTGATTCAGCAGTAGTTGCCTACCTAATCAAGGAGGCCTTTCCTGATAATTCTATGGGTGTAATAATGAACATCAAGAGTAATCCCCAGGACAAGATTGATGGTATGAAGGTCATAGATGGGTGTGGTATTGACTACCTAGAATTTGACCTAGACCAACCACAGGTGGATATCCTAAACATGGTGACTGACAAGTTAAGGGACAAGGGCCTATACAGGGAAGAATCATTAAAGATGACTGATGCCAATCTTAGGGCCAGAATTAGGATGTCAACAGTTTACACAGTAGCCAATAACCTGGGTTATCTGGTTGCAGGTACTGATAATGCAGCAGAACTCCATACAGGCTACTTTACGAAGCATGGAGATGGTGGTGTCGATTTCTTACCAATAGCAAACCTTACAAAGGGAGAGGTTTTTGAATGGGCCAAGGAATTGGGTATCCATGAAGACTTAATCAATAAGGCCCCATCAGCAGGCCTATGGGAAGGGCAGACAGATGAGAGCGAAATGGGAACTAGTTACAAGTATATAGATATGGTCCTAGAAGGCAAGGCCGACCAGGTTCCTGAAAAAGATAAGGCTATAATTGATAGACTACACAGGGTTAGTGAGCACAAGAGGGTGCCAGCAGCCAGGCCACCAATTTTCGAATAGGGAAACTCCTTTTCATAGAAAGTTTAAAGACCAGCTTCATTGGTTAGAATAAGATATTGAAATAAATGATAAAGTAGGCCCCAGCTTTGATATGTGAGTTAGGGGCCTATTATAAGTCGATTTATATTAACGAATGGTAAAATTTATGATATAATATTTGAGGATAATCCGTATAAAGTATTTTAAATATATAAATAAGTATTAAGGAGTGAAATTATGGGTCGTATTCATAATATTGAAGGAAGAAAAAATAAACAAGATGCAGCAAGATCAAATGTATTTACAAAGCATGCAAGGGCAATTGCAGTTGCAGCAAGAGAGGGTGGAGGAGATCCAGAATACAATGCATCTCTAAAGGCAGCAATAGTAAAGGCAAAGTCAGACAATATGCCTAATGATAATATAGACAGGGCCATTAAGAAAGGTGTTGGTGGCGGTGAAGGTGAAAACTATGAATCGATAACTTATGAAGGTTATGGACCAGGTGGAGTAGCCATAATCGTTGAAACTTTAACTGACAACAAGAACAGGACAGCAGGTAATGTAAGGTACTACTTTGACAAGAACAATGGTAACTTGGGAACACCAGGTTGTGTATCTTTTATGTTTGATAGGAAGGGTCAGATCTTTATATCTGCAGAGGATGCAGAAGAAGATGAATTGATGGAAGTATCACTAGACTTAGGTGCGGAAGACTTTATAGCCGAAGAAGTCGGCTATGAAATATTAACTGCCCCAGAAGACTTCAATGATGTAAGGGATGGACTAGAAGAAAAGGGCTACAAGTTCCTGGCAGCTGATGTTAAGCTAATACCTCAGACTACTAGTGTTTTGGAAGATGAAGGCCAGATCAAGTCTATGGAAAAGCTATTGGACATACTAGAAGAAGATGATGATGTACAGAATGTACACCATAACTGGGAAATACCGGAAGCATAGGAAGGATATATATGGAAAATATGAATATAGGTCAGGAATTTGACGTGAAAAAGTATGACATGTCTATGTATCAGATAGGCACATTTGTCTTTAATTATAGGGAAGAAGTTGAAAATGGTGAGAAGTTTGTTGAAATAGATGTTTACAAGTTGAGCCATCCTGTAGTTCTTTATATAAAGACTTACAGGGCACCTTACTTTGAGGAAACAGAGCCAGTGGGTGTTTGTGAAGCCCTATATGAAGAGTTCTATCTGGCAGCAGACCAGGAGTCTGAAGATGACTCTGTTGAAAACTAGACCCTGCTTATCATGCTAGCTAGCCTTGCTTATGTAATAGGTAGCTATGCAGGGTTTATAATAGAAGTATATTGGGAGGTTAGTCTTATGACTAGCCTCTTTATAAATAATAGAAGTTTTTATTATTTTTTTGTAATTTTAGAATCTTTTCTTCAACGCTGTTTAAAATTCTACTAATATAATGTATAATAAAACCATAGACAAATTAATTATGGGGGGTTATTATGACTAATAATACAGCTTTATCAAATCTTAAAATCCTAGATTTTACTACTCTTTTGCCAGGTCCATATGCAACTCTAATGCTTGCTGATATGGGGGCTGAAGTATTGAAGGTAAGCTCAAAATCAAAGGTAGACTTAGTTTACAATATGGGAGCTTTTGATGAAGAAATAGGATTGAGTGCTAATCAGTTATGGCTTAACAGGAATAAGAAAACCATTTCCTTAAACCTAAAATCACCTAAGGCCATAGAAATTATCAAGGAATTGATTATGGAATACGACATAGTGATTGAACAATTCAGGCCGGGTGTAATGAAGAAGTTAGGTCTATCATATGAAGAACTTTCAAAGGTTAATCCTAAACTGATTTACTGTTCAGTATCTTCTTATGGTAATTCAGGACCAGCTATGAACAAGGCGGGTCATGATTGTAACTTTATGGCCCTAAGTGGTCTCCTATCTGTTGCAGGTAGAAAGTCTACAGGACCATCTTTAATGAGTACACAGTTAGGGGATATAGCAGGTGGTGCCCTGCATTCAGTAATAGGTATCCTAGCTGCTGTTAACTATAGGGAATTGAGTGGAAAGGGTCAGTATGTAGACATTTCTATGATGGATACAATTATACCGATGAATACCTTTGAGGGGGCATCTTTCTTGCTGGATGGCAATAAGAGAGAAAGAGAAGGCTTTGAATTGAATGGTAAGGGAATATATGATATATATGAAACTTCTGACAAGGAGTATATAACAGTTGGGTCTCTAGAGCCTAAGTTCCTAAAGAAATTAGCTGAGGCAGTCGGCTTACCGGAATTAATAGACAAGGGACCTACTCCAAATGACGGTGGTCTTCTAAAGGCTAGACTAGTTGAAATAATCAAGTCTAAACCATTAGCACATTGGAACCAGGTATTCGGTGACTTGGACGCTTGTATTGAACCAGTCTTAGACTTTGAGCAAGCCTTCAATCATGAACCACAGATCAAGGCTAGAGAGATGATAGTAGAGGTGGATGCTGGCAAAAAGAAAGTTCGTCAGTTTGCCATGCCTATAAAATTCTCAGAATCAGATGTTATTTATAAGTATGCTGGTAGGGAAATAGGCCATGATACTCAAGATATACTGAAGAAGCTAGGCTATAGTGACCAGGATATAGCTGACATGGATTCTGAAGATGTATTTAAGTAAATTAAAAACAAGTATATAAGTAAAAGTACTTTTTATTAAGAAAAATATGATTTGTAATGCCGACTGCTGGGGTTAGATAGGACCGTTCAGTCGGTATTAGCATATACGGTTAAGAGAGAATTAGGGTTTACTTGATATATTTAAATAAAAAACGGAGTATGTTTAAAATAATAATCCTAGAAAGGAGAACATATGATAAAGTACAAGAATATAACAAAAAAATATCCTAATGGTAAAATGGCAGTTAAAGATATCAATTTGGAATTCAATAGGGGTGAGTTTGTCTGTTTTATAGGTACTTCAGGTAGTGGTAAAACAACCCTAATGAGAATGTTAAATAGAATGCTTGAGCCAACTAGTGGTGAACTTACGATAGATGGTAAAAATATAAAAGACTTTAATGAGGTTGAATTACGTAGAAAAATTGGTTATGTAATCCAGCAAATAGGCTTGATGCCACATATGACTATATATGAAAATATAACTATGGTGCCGAGATTATTGAAGTGGCCAGAGAATAAAATGAAAGAGAAGGCTGTCAAATTGATTAAGATGGTGGATTTGCCAGAGTCTTTTTTAAATAGATATCCATCTGAATTGTCTGGTGGACAGCAACAGAGGATAGGTGTTATAAGAGCCCTGGCAGCCGACCAGGATATAGTTTTGATGGATGAACCATTTGGTGCTTTAGATCCAGTGACTAGAGAGTCACTCCAGGATATAGTCAAGGAATTGCAGGTAAAAACTGGAAAAACTTTCGTAATAGTTACCCACGATATGGATGAGGCTATAAAACTTGCGGATAAAATTGCCATATTGGACAAGGGTGAATTAATTCAATTCGATACTGTAGAAAATATTTTGTTAAATCCTAAAAATGAATTTGTCAAGAATATGATTGGTGAAGATAGACTGACGGAAGCTAAATTTGATTTAAGCACGGTTGAAGAAATAATGATGAAGGAACCCTATAAAATAAATGTAAAAGATAGCCTTAGGGCTGCAATGAATTTAATGTATAAAAAAAGGGTGGACACACTGTTTGTAGTAGATGACAATAATGTCTTAATTGGTATGCTAGATGCATTTTCAGTAAAGGTAAAAGAAAATAAGTTTTCTAGGCCGATAGAAGATTTTATCAAAAGGGCCTATGCAATACGTGTGGATACAAAGGTCAAATCAGCCTTGTACTATATAAATGAACTTAAATATAGGAATATACCAGTAATAGATAGTAAGGGCTGTCTTGTGGGTCTTATTACTAGGGCTGCTATGGTTGATTACTTATATAATAATTTTTGGAGTGATTATGAGCCTGGAGATTCAGAAGTCTTGCTAACTGAAGAGTATGAAGTCGAATAAAATAATTGAAGTAGGTGGTTAAATGATAAATTTAATTATAGAAAAATGGCCAGAATTATTTTTAAAAATAGGAGAACACCTATATATATCACTTATAGCCTTGTCTTTAGGTGTTTTGGTGGCAGTGCCAGTAGGTGTGTTAATTACAAAAAATAAGACCCTAACAAAGGTAGTAATGACTATAGCATCTGTATTTCAGACTATACCATCCTTGTCCTTGTTAGCCATAATGATACCTATCTTTGGAGTAGGTAAGCTACCTGCTATAATAGCTATTTTTATTTATTCCCTACTTCCAGTTCTTAGAAATACAGTTCTTGGTATGAATGGAGTAGATGAAAATATATTAGATGCTGCAAAGGGCATGGGGATGACATTTTCACAAATAATTTGTCGTATACAGATTAGGTTGGCTGCACCCGTAATAATGGCAGGTATTAGGTTGTCGGCTGTATATGTCATAGCCTGGACTACGCTGGCATCCTATGTAGGTGCAGGAGGTCTTGGAGATTTCATATTTTCTGGTCTGACCTTATTTAATGTACCCATGATTGTAATGGGAGCCTTACCAGTTACAATTATAGCCCTAGTAATTGATTTTATATTAGCCAGGTTAGAAAAAATTGTTCAGCCTAAAACCAAATCACAGTATAAGGGCAAGTCAGGTTCAAAAGAAGTTGAGTTAGATATACAAGGCAAGAAGAAAAATACGGTTAAAAAAGTACCACTTCTATTTTTATCCTTATTTTTATCGATAAGTCTAACCGCATGTTCTTTACCAGGTTTGGAGGGAGATACATCTAAGGGAGATATAGTTATAGCTGGTGGTAGTACATCAGAAAGACAGATAGTCTCACAAATACAGAAGCAAATGATAGAACACTACTACCCTAAAAGGAAGGTATCTATAATTAACAACCTGTCTTCATCCATGCTACTATTCCAGGCTATGGATGGTGGACATGCCAATTTGGCCTCTGTAATGTATACAGGGACATCCTTGACTGGTGAACTAAAGATGGAGCCTACGACAGATACTGACCTTGCCCTAAAAAAAGTAGTCAATGGTTTCTATAAAGAATTTGGCTTGGTTTGGTTGCCAACATACGGATTTGAAAATACCTATGTATTTATGGTAAGAGAAGATTTTGCCAAGAAACATAAACTCGAAAAGGTCAGTGACCTAAAGAAGATATCCAAAGATATAGTGGCGGGCGTTGATACGAGTTGGATAAATAGAAAGGGCGATGGTTATGAAGCCTTTAAGGAAAAATATGGTTTTGATTTTAAGTCCATACTACCTATGGATGTTAGTCTAGTATACAGTGCAGTTAATTCAGGCAAAATGGATGTTGTTTTAGGATTTTCTACTGATGGTAGGATAAAGGCCTATGGTCTAAAATTATTAGAGGATGACTTAAGACTCTTTCCACCATATGATGCTTCTCCTGTTGTAGACAAGAAGATATTAAAAGAACATCCGGAAATTGTAGACCTACTATTGAAGTTGGATGGAGCAATTCCTAGTGAAAAAATGCAGGAGTTAAATAACCTATGTGATGGTCACAAGATTGAAGCAAATGTAGTTGCAGAAAGGTTTTTAAAAGCCAACAACTATTTTGAGTCAAAGAAAATAAGTCCTCTACAGTCTAGGACCATGTATAAAAAATTGCTTGGTATGTAGGGTGACCTATGGAGAAGGGAGTGATATTCTTTGAAAGAATTGTTTGAGTATTATCAGATAAATGGACATGTTGTATTTGAACAGTTTATAAGGCACTTTTTAATTTCCGTATACGGAGTCCTATTTGCATGCCTGCTAGCTATTCCAGTCGGTATGTATATCAGTAGGTATAGAAAACTTTCTGGATTTGTTATAGGTATAGCCAATGTCATTCAGACGATACCATCTTTGGCCTTGCTATCAATATTAATGGTAGCGATGGGGCTTGGAACTAATACGGTTGTAGCGACAGTATTTTTATACTCAATATTGCCGATTTTGAAAAACACCTGTACAGGTCTAAATAATGTGAGTTATGACCTGATTGATGTAGCAAAGGGTATGGGGATGACAAGGGGACAGATTCTCTTTAAGGTCAAATTACCACTTTCTTTATCGGTGATTATTGGAGGTATTAGAAATGCCTTGGTTATAGCAGTGGGTGTTACTACAATAGGTACCTTTATAGGTGCTGGTGGACTAGGAGATATAATTTCAAGGGGAATAGTTGTTTCCAATGGTTCTGCTATTATTTGGGCTGGAACGATACCAACAGCAATTATGGCCGTAGTGTTTGACTTGGCTCTAGGAGGTTTGGAATCGAAATTAACAAAAAGAGTATCATAGGAATATTTAAGAGGGTAAACCTATAAATTTCCATATAAAAGTGCAGGCAGACTGTCTTATGATACCTTAAGCAAGGATAGAAAATGTGCCGACTGGCAAGGGTTAGATTAAAAGTCTGAGTCTTGCTAGGTCGGTATTTTTAATATATTTCAACTTTAGGCCCAATATCATGGATATTTAAGGGAGAATGGTTTATAATTTATGTATTGAATATATATTAAAAATAATAAAAATTTGGAGAAAATAAGGAGAAGATTATGAACATAGGAGATAAGGCACCAGATTTTAAATTAATGGACAAGGATAATAATGAAGTAACTTTAAGTCAGTTTAGGGGCAAGAAGGTAATCTTGTATTTTTATCCAAAGGACAATACACCAGGCTGTACTAAACAGGCCTGCAACTTCAGGGACAATTACCCCCAGATAGTAGCCAAGGGGGCTGAGGTTATAGGTATCAGCAAGGACAGTGCTAAGACACATACAAATTTTGCAAGTAAGCACGAGCTACCATTTATACTCTTATCAGACCCAGATGTTAGGGTAATCCAGGCCTATGGTGCTTGGAAGGAAAAGAAGATGTATGGTAAGACTTTCTTAGGTATAGAAAGAACAACCTTCCTTATAGATGAAGAGGGTGTAATAGTAGATATAGTAAATGGCAAGAGGATGAAGGCTGCTACAAATGCAGATGATATAATTGCTGGTGGCTTCCTAGACTAAGGCTAGGTTGCTGCATATAGGTACTTTTAAAAACTTGCATAGTAGATATAATATAAAGGCGATAGACCAGCTAGAGTTTAAATGCTATATATTATAAATGATTAGAAACAGGTAGGTAAAAACATGAAGTTAATAGATGAAAATTTATATATGGAAAAAGTAAGGGATAGGTTGGCCCAAAATCTGATTTCAAAAAAAGAAGCAGGTTTGATGGTAGGGGACCTTACTGAAATTTTAAACTACCACAGTGACAGGTATTATAATTCAGATAGTCCAGAGATAAGTGATATGGACTATGACAGGCTGATGAAGAGCCTGATTTTACTAGAGGAGGCCTTTCCAGAATACAAAAAGAAGGACTCCCCAACAGTAAGGGTAGGAGGTAGGGCTCTTGACAAGTTTGACCAATACCAGCACGAGAGGCCTATGTTGAGTCTTTCCAATGTATTTAATAATGAGGAAATAAGAGACTTTGACAGGAGGGTTCGTGGGGGTCTAGAGCCAGCTAATGGCCAGGTAAACTACGTGGTTGAGGCCAAGATAGATGGCTTATCTGTAGGTTTGACCTATGAAGACGGCTATCTGAGGGTAGGAGCTACCAGGGGTGATGGTTATATAGGAGAAAATGTAACTGAAAATATAAAGACTATAGCCAGTATACCTATCAAGATAGATGAAAAGAGAAAGTTAGTTGCCAGGGGTGAGGTCTATATATCAAAAAGTGATTTTGAGGCTGTTAATGCCTACCAGGAGGACCATGACCTCCAGACATATGCCAACCCAAGAAACCTAGCAGCAGGATCTCTTAGGCAGTTGGACCCAAAATTGGCAGCCAAGAGGCCTCTGGATATATTTATCTTTAACCTAGAAAATATTGATGACCTGGGGATAGAAAAGCACAGTCAGTCATTTGACTATATGAAATCTCTGGGCTTGAAGGTAAATGAAGAGTACAAGTTGTGCAAGGACATTGAAGAGGTAATAGACTATATAGAATATTGGACTGAAAATAGGTCTAGTCTACCCTATGAGATTGATGGCATGGTTATCAAGGTTGATTCCATAGCCCAAAGAGAGGCCCTAGGCTTCACTGCCAAGAGTCCTAGGTGGGCTACTGCCTTTAAATTCCCGGCAGAGAGGAAGAAGACCAAGTTGTTGGATATAGAAGTAGAAGTAGGTAGGACAGGTACTATAACCCCTACTGCAATACTGGAGCCTGTAAGATTGGCAGGTACCATGGTTAGCAGGGCAACCCTCCACAATGAAGACTACATTAAAGAAAGGGATATAAGGATAGGGGATAGAGTCCTGGTCCAAAAGGCTGGAGATATTATTCCCCAGGTAGTTGAGGTGTCCCTGGATGATAGAACTGGCCAAGAAGTCATATTTGATATGCCTCATGAGTGCCCAGCCTGTGGTCAGGAAACTGTAAGACTAGATGGGGAGGTAGCTGTCAAGTGTATCAATATTTCTTGCCCTGCCCAGATAAGGAGGGGCATTATCCACTTTGTATCAAGAGATGCCATGGATATAGAAGGAATGGGTGAGTCAATTATCACAAGTCTCCTGGACAAGGGGGTAATAAAGGATATAGCTGACCTTTACTATATGGATCCAGATATATTGGTAAGTTTAGACCGTATGGGACAAAAGTCTGTTGCCAACCTTATGGCATCTATAGAAAAGTCCAAGTCAAATGACCTATGGAGGTTGATAAATGGACTAGGTATAAGGTTTGTAGGAGTCAAGGGAGCTAAACTATTGGCAGATGCTTGTGGTTCTATGGATAAGATAATGGCAGCCAGTGAAGAGGACCTAATACAGATAGAAGAATTTGGCCAGATAATGTCAGACAGTGTGGTTAAGTTTTTCCAAGAAGACAAGAACAAGTTGACAGTGGAAAAGTTGAGGAAGGCAGGCCTCAACATGGAAGTTATAGAAAAGGAAGACCAGGGTATAGCCAAGGTATTTGAAGGCATGAAGATAGTCCTTACAGGTACCCTGCCTAGTATGAAGAGGAATGATGCCAAGGTCCTAATAGAAGAAAGGGCGGGTAAGGCTACTTCAAGTGTCAGCAAGTCTACAAGTTTTGTCTTGGCTGGTGAGGAGGCAGGTTCTAAACTGGACAAGGCCCTATCCTTGGGTGTCAAGGTAATAGATGAGGCCAAGTTTATGGAATTGGTTGGATGCCAGAGTCAAGAAGATGTCAAGGCAATATTAGAAAAAATATAGGTATTGCTGCAAGATAAAAATCTATTTGAACTTATGCTTGTATCTTTATATGAGTAGGAATAAATTGCTTGATTATATAATCAAGATGGAATATAGATGAAAAGAGGGGATTTAGTGACAAATTCAAGTATTAAAGAGACCAAAGTGGTCAAGTCTACTGGAAGGCTAGAAAATGAAATAGCTAATGAAGGGCCTATCTTAGGTGGTGAAAGAAGAGGGCCAAGGCCAGATGGCAGGCAATATGACCAGCTAAGGCCGGTCAATATAACCAGGAATTATACTATGCATTCAGCGGGTTCTGTCCTAATAGAAGTAGGTAATACCAAGGTTATTTGTACAGCATCTGTAGAAGATGGGATACCAGGATTTATGAAGGGTACAGGTAAGGGTTGGATAAGTGCAGAATATTCAATGCTACCTTCTGCTACTGAGACCAGGAAGAGGAGAGACTCTAGCAAGGGAAGGGTCGATGGCAGGAGCCAGGAAATTCAGAGGTTGATAGGTAGGTCCATCAGGTCTGTAGTAAACCTGGAAGACCTTGGTGAGAGGACTATATGGATAGACTGTGATGTTATCCAGGCCGATGGTGGTACAAGGACTGCCTCTATTACCGGGGCCTTTGTGGCCTTGGCAGATGCCCTATACAAGCTTTACCAGGCAGGTGACATCAAGAAAATGCCTTTAACTAGTATGTTGGCAGCAGTTAGTGTTGGTGTAGTAGATTCCCAGGTATGCCTGGATATATGCTACCAGGAAGATTCAAATGCCGAGGTTGATACAAATATTATCATGAACAACAAGGGTCAATTTGTAGAAATTCAGTGTACTGGCGAGGAAAGACCCTTTACCAGGGCTGAAATGGACAAGATACTTGAATATGCAGAAAAAGGAAATAGGGACCTGATGAGGACCCAGAGAAGGGTCCTTGGTGAGGTTGCCGATGCGATTATAGGTCCTGAATACGAAAGAGAGGCCATTATAGCAACGGGCAATATGCACAAGCTGGAAGAAATCCAGAAGATGTTGGCAGACATGGACTTTGATATAAAGTCCCTAAAGGATGTAGATCTTGATGGTGTAGAGATAATAGAAAACGGCAAGACCTTCGAGCACAATGCCCTAATAAAGGCAAGGACTATCTCTAAGTTGACAGGCAAGATTGCCATAGGTGATGATTCAGGCATAGAGGTAGATGCCCTGGGTAAGAGGCCTGGCATATATTCGGCCAGGTATGCGGGTGAAAATGCCACAGATGAAGAAAACAGGATAAAGATGTTTGAAGAACTAAAGGATGTGCCAATGGAAAAAAGGACAGCCAGGTTTGTCTGTGTAATAGCTACAGTATTCCCAGATGGCAAGGAAATGTTGGCCAGGGGTAAGGTAGAAGGTAGGATAGCCCTTGAAGAGAGGGGACAAAATGGCTTTGGTTATGACTGTATGTTTATACCTGAAGGCTATGAAGAAACCTTTGGTCAGTTATCGCCTGAAGTCAAGAATTCCTTTAGCCATAGGTCAAGGGCCCTTGAACAAATGAAGCTTAAACTAAAGGAAATTATAGATTCGAGGATTATATAGGCTTTTTAAAAGGCCTATTGCTAGAGAAGGGAGTTTAAAATGAAGTTATTGATCTTGTCTGATACTCATGGAGACAGGCGAAGTATGGACAAATTGGTACCCTTTATAAGTGAAGAAATAGACTTGATGATACACGCAGGGGATAATTTTAGGGACTCCATATACTTAAAGGACAAGACTTCTAAGCCGATAATAGCTGTTAGGGGGAATTGTGACTTTGAAATAGCAGATGGTGAATTGGTCTTTGAATTGGAAGGTCTAACCTTTATGCTTGTCCATGGCCACATGCACAGGGTAAAGTACGGACTGGAAGTACTAGCCCAGGATGCCCATGAAAAGGGAGCTGATATAGTCATCTTCGGCCATACCCATATTAAGGAAAATAAAATAATAGGTGGGGTTGAAATGATAAATCCAGGAAGTTTGTCCCTGCCTAGAGATGGAATCAAGGGGTCTTATGTAGTTATGGACCTGGAAAATGGAAAATATACCTATTCATATTATGATAATTAAGGAAAGCATTGTATTTTAACCTTTTTTATAGTATAATTATGTGGTTGAATTGTGTTTAAAATTATAACTTGAATAATTAAAAAACAATAATAATATATTTAGGTGACGTGTAGGAGGATTATTTATGAAACCAGAGTTAATAAAAAAAGAAGGATATTCCGTAAATTTTGAGATCGCTATAGATGCTGCAGAATTTGAGGGAGCAATAGACAAGGCTTACAAGAAGACTAAATCTAGATACAATATAGCTGGATTTAGAAAGGGTAAGGCTCCAAGAAAGATAATAGAATTAAACTATGGTAAGGGTGTATTCTTCAATGATGCCCTAGATATACTACTACCAGAAGTATATCCAACAGCAGTAGACGAGCTAGGTCTATATGTTGTTAGCCAGCCAAGTATAGATATAAAGGATGTTAAAGAAGACGGTTCACTAGTACTTGTAGTAGATGTAGATGTTAGACCTGAGTTAACAGTAGAAAACTACAAGGGTGTAGAAATAGAAAAGGTTGATGCTGAAGTAACTGAAGACCAGATTGACGATGAATTAAAGGCCCTAGTTGAAAGACAGTCTAGGATGGTAGACACTGAAGGTCCTATAGAAAATGGAAATATTGCAGTTATAGACTTCAAGGGACTATTAGATGGAGAAACTTTTGAAGGTGGTACATCTGAAGGATATTCACTAGAAGTGGGTTCTGGTACATTTATACCAGGCTTTGAAGACCAGCTAGTAGGTAAGAAGGCTGGAGAAGAAATAAATGTTGATGTTACTTTCCCAGAGGACTACCCAGCTGAAGAATTAGCAGGTAAGCCGGTAGTATTCGAAGTAAAGATTAAGGAAATCAAGGTAAAGGAATTACCAGCCCTAGATGATGACTTCGCTAAGGATACAACTGAATTTGAGTCATTAGAAGAATTAAAGAACGACATCAAGGCTAACCTTCAGAAGAAGGCTGATGAAGAAGCCAAGAATGAAATGAGAAACAAGGTTGTTGAAAAGATAGCTGAAACTGTTGAAGTAGATATACCAAACTCAATGGTAGAAAACCAGTTAGACAACCAGATGAACGAAATAAACATGCAGCTTAGCTACCAGGGATGGTCTCTTGAAAAGTTTGCTGAACTATCAGGCCAAACTCTAGAAGAAATCAGAGAAGCTAGAAGGGACGAAGCTAAGGCTCTAGTTAAGAACTCTCTAGTAATCGAAAAGATAGCTGAATTAGAAAATGTAGAAGTAACAGAAGCTGACATTGATGCAGACCTAGAAAACATGGCTAATATGTACGGCCTAGAACTTGAAAAGATCAAGGAAGTGGTTGGTCCTGATGAAAGAGAAGGCATCATTGCTAGATTAAAGAACACTAAGACAGTAGACATGCTACTAGAAGCTGCTGTACTTAAGTAATAAAATCTAGATTATATAGGTTAAATTTAGGTATATATTGTAATATAATACATATAGACAAAGACCACATGACTATGTGGTCTTTATCTTAAAGAATAACTTTATCAAGTGAAATTTGTAAACTATACTAAGACCAAGTAAAGTCGGATTAAGGAGGGAAAATTATGGCATTAGTACCTTATGTAGTAGAGCAAGATGGAAGAGGAGAGAGATCATATGATATCTACTCAAGACTTCTAAAGGATAGAATAATATTCCTAGGTGATGAAGTAAATGATGCTACAGCCAGTCTAGTTGTTGCCCAGCTCCTATTTTTAGAGGCTGACGACCCAGACAAGGACATACATCTATACATCAATTCACCAGGAGGAAGTGTGACAGCAGGTTTGGCAATTTATGATACAATGCAGTATATAAAGCCGGATGTTAGTACTATATGTGTAGGTATGGCCGCATCTATGGGTGCCTTCCTATTGGCTGCTGGGGCCAAGGGTAAGAGGTATGCCCTACCAAACAGTACTATAATGATTCACCAGCCTCTAGGAGGATCAAGAGGTCAGGCGACTGATGTAGAGATTCATACAAAGTTCCTATTAAATACTAAGGAAAAGTTAAATACTATACTTTCACAGAGGACAGGTCAACCATATGATGTAGTAAAGGAAAACACTGAGCGTGATAACTTCATGACTGCAGACCAGGGTCAGGCCTTTGGTATAATAGACCATGTGATTGAAAACAGAGAGTAAGCATATTGATAGAAAGAGGTGATTGAGTGCCTAAGCAAGAAGAAAAGCAGTACAAGTGCTCCTTTTGTGGCAAGAGTCAGGACGAGGTAAAAAGGATAATAGCCGGACCTGGTGTCTATATTTGCGATGAGTGTGTGAGCGTTTGTAGCGAAATAATCAAGGAAGAAGTAGATGATAGTGAAGAATATGTAGAGGGTAACCTTCCTAAGCCAAAAGAAATCATGGCTATCCTGAATGACTATGTAATAGGCCAGAACAAGGCTAAGAAGGCCCTATCTGTAGCTGTATACAACCATTACAAGAGGATATACGGTGATAAAATTGCTTCAGAAGATATAGAAATTCAGAAGAGTAATATTCTTTTGTTGGGGCCAACAGGTTCAGGTAAAACCCTACTTGCCCAGACTTTAGCAAAGATATTGAATGTGCCATTTGCCATAGCAGATGCCACTTCATTGACAGAGGCAGGCTATGTAGGTGAAGACGTTGAAAATATAGTCCTAAAACTAGTTCAGGCTGCCGATTTTGATATAGAAAAGGCTCAAAGGGGTATCATCTATATAGACGAAATTGACAAGATATCAAGAAAGTCTGACAACCCATCAATAACAAGAGATGTAAGTGGTGAAGGAGTTCAGCAGGCCCTACTAAAGATACTAGAAGGAACTGTTGCCAATGTTCCACCATCAGGCGGAAGAAAGCACCCACACCAGGAATTTTTGAAGGTAGATACAACTAATATCCTATTCATCCTAGGTGGTGCCTTTGATGGTATAGAAAAGATAGTTCAAAAGCGTGGCAAGGACAAGGTTCTAGGTTTCGGCGCCAAGATAGAGAGCAAGACAGATATGGATATAGGTAAGTTGTATTCACAGGTAATACCGGATGACCTATTAAAGTATGGTTTGATACCTGAATTTGTAGGTAGAATACCGGTTCTGGCTACCCTAGACCTATTGGATGAAGAATCCCTAGTAAAGATTTTGACTGAGCCTAAGAATTCTCTAGTAAAGCAGTATACAAAGCTATTTGAATATGATGATACTAAGCTTGAGTTTGAACCAGAAGCCCTTTCAGCCATAGCCAAGAAGGCTATTGACAGAAATACAGGAGCCAGGGGTCTGAGATCTATAATAGAACATTCTTTGATGGAGACTATGTATGAGATACCGTCTTTAGAGAATGTCGAAAAGGTCCTAGTAACAAAGGAGTGTATAGAAGACAAGGATGTCAAGCCAAGTATAATATACATAGACCCTAGAAAGGCCTTAGAGGCAAGCCCAATAGACTAAGTTAGAATAGGATAGCTTATAATTAAAAAAATACAAATGTATCAATCTTTTGACCGATAAAATGGCTCTATGTCAAATAAGGTTGGAGACAATTTAAATTAATAAAATTTATTATATGTGGCAACATTCATAGCAAACTGATAGTTATGGATGTTGCTCTTTTTTATATATTTATATAATTATCACTAAAGTTATTTAATATAGAACTATAATAATAATATTTGAATAACGGAAAGTATTTATAAGTGTTATTATTATGGTATTGACTAATTTTAATAGTATATGTATTACAAGATATAGAAGGATAAGCAATTAACTGCTTTATTTCTATAAAAAGATTATTGTTTAATAAATATGTAGAAAAAAGAAAAACCAAACTTATAATTAGAGTATATTAGTGATTGCATGAAAGTTGCTAGCAAATTTGAAAGCTTTAAATAAAAGATAAGTAAAGAGATGGGTTTTATTGTAATATGAGATTTGTTTAAGAGGGACTAATAGATAAATTATTATATAATAATTTATAACAATAATAAAATTGTTTTTTACAAATTATTATTTAATGGTTGACCGGTCTGTAAAAGAGGTTTATAATAATATTAGAAATCGTTTTCTTTTAATAGCGTTGGCTTTATTTGATTTGGTGTACTATATATAAATAGACACAAGTGGCTAATGTTTTTGTACTGTTTTTACAGATAAAAATAGGTGTACGTTTAATAGGGGTGGTATTTTATGAAATTTAAAAAATTAACAAGCATGGTATTATGTGCTTCTATGTTAGCAGTTATGGGACAGGGGTTCGTATCGTTTGCAAAAGAGCAAGATGATATCCTGTCTCACAATAAAGATCTTTTTAAAGAATATAACGATAGTGTAAAAGAAGGCTATGATATTAAAAATAACTGGCTAAAGCTTAAATTAGTACCATATAGCGAACATAATCTAATTGCAGTTGGGCTTATACATGAGCTTAAAAATTTTCAGTTTGGTCCAGACACTCCGGAACCTGCAAAACCTGTAGGATTTTTATTACCGGAAGGAATAAATGCAAAAGAAGAACTGTTTGATTATATATACGATAATTATATTTTTGGTTCTCTGGGTGTAACCGGTTCTGAAATTGAAAAATTTAGAAGTGTGGCTGAGCAATCTGGAAAAGGTGAGCTTTATAAAAAAGTGAAATATCCTGAAAGTGATATGTCTGCCAAGGGTGAAACCAATAAAGTTTGCAAGCTAACTGCGAATGAATTGAAAAACAAGACAATTGATATAAAGTCAGACCTTAGTACATTAAAAGCTTGGGAAGAATTTACATATGATGAGGACACAATAAATCGTGAAGGTACTTTTTATACTAAGATTTATTTAGCCTTAGAATTGCCAGATGGTTTGTCCTACACTAAATCGGATGGTAGGTATGACTTTCTACATGATCCAGAAGCTATAAAAGAATTGGTAGATGTGAAGAACCCGGATTATCAGACAAGAATAGTTGATATAAAAGGTAAAAAAGCAACTATAGAGTTGGTTTATAGAGTAGAAAGAGTCAATTTGGAGGGTTTTAAAAATAAGGCTAATTTAAATATAGACTTGAGTGTTGGTGGTATAAAGTTTGATAACATTAAAAGTCTTGACAAGAAATATACTATAAAGGGAAGTATTTATGGATATTTAAGTAATGGTGACCACGACCCAATATTTGCAAGTCTTCCCATTCATATGGCTAAAAGGACAGTTAATAAATCATATATAAGAGATGTAAATGCGTTTTCGACAATGCAAGAAAAGGCAGGTAAGGATGAAGCTTCGGATTTAGACAAGATTATGTCTATAACTGTAGCTGTAAAGAGTTGTACTGTCACTTTTATAAATGGAAGCAGTCAAAGTGAGGTATTGGTTGAGCCTGGAAAATCAATAAATGGTGATATTGATGATAGCCAGTCAATGCCATCAGATCCAACAAGGCCAGGATATACATTTAAAGGTTGGTTTACTCAACCAGATGGTAAGGGAGATAAGTTTACTGGAGATACAGTAGTTAATAGCGATATGACAGTATACGCATATTTTAAAAAGGATCCATCCAACCCATATAATCCAGGAAAGCCGGATCCCGGTAGGGTAGACGGAAACGATAGAATCGAGACAGGAATAAAGATCTCTCAAAAATACTATGACAAGGCTAAGACGGTAATAGTAGTTAGACATGACCTATTCCCAGACTCAATGACAGCCTCAGTATTGGCTAAGTTAAAGGATGCTCCAATCCTACTTAACCCAACAAACAAGCTAGACCCTAGAGTGGGCGCTGAAATAAAGAGACTAGGTGCTGAAGAAGTAATTATAGTAGGTGGTCCAGACTCTATATCTGAAAAGGTAAGAGGAGACCTAAAGGCCTATGACAAGGATAAGGATGTAGAAAGAATCGCCGGTGTAGACAGGTATGGTACATCTGAAATGGTAGCAAGAAGAGTGACTGGTATAACAGGCAAGAAGAATACAGGCGTAATAGCTTCAGGCCAGGTATTCCCAGATGCCCTATCAGCAGGAACATTCGCATCTAGAGATGGATACCCAATCCTACTAGTTAAGAAAGATCTAGTACCAGATCAGGTTGAAAGAGTTATAAAGGATTTAAATATAAACAAGACTTATATAGCAGGTGGAACTAACACAATATCTAAGTCTACAGAAGCCAAGCTTCCAGGCGTCTTGGAGAGAATGGCAGGTAAGGACAGGTATGAAACATCAGTATCTATAGCCAAGTCTAAGTTTAAAGATAGTAAGGAGGCCTTTGTAGCATCAGGTGAAGAATTCGCAGATGCCCTAGTTATCTCACCGGTATCAGGTAAGTACAACAGGCCAACATTATTGGCATCAAGAAACAAGAAGACTAATGCTGTGGTTAAGAAGTATATAGAAGAATCTTACTTGACTAGCATTACAGCTATAGGTGGAGAAAAGTATCTGCCAAATAGTATAATGTTAGATTTAGTCGGTAAGTAGAAAATTAAATATATGAGATAAAAAAGATAGTGCAATATAGAAAGCTCTCCGGGGAAATTCTCTGGGGGGCTTAATTGCATAATAGGAGTTTTGTAATATAAGTAAGATGAGTAAAACTATGAAAATATAAAAGGATAACACATTTTATATTTCAATCTAAAAAAAGTTGTTGTGATGATTTATTTTTATGGGAAATTTGGGGATATTTATGAAGATTAAAAGTATGAATATGGGGGCTGGAAGATAAAAATTAAAAAAAAATAAATAATTCCTAGTAAATTAGTCAAGATTATTGATTTTTTTGGGTAAACATAGTAATATAGTCTTGTACAAAATTTCAAATGAAAAATTTTCAGGTGATAATCGATGGATATTAACTGAATTTGAAATTATAAAATAATTTAATTGATGTGAAAGGGAAGTGGAAAGTATGAGCGATATATTATTAGAAATAAAAGACCTTAGCGCTAAGGTTGGAGAAAAAGATATACTAAAGAATGTCAACCTTGTAATCAAGAAGGGTGAGACGCATGTTATCATGGGGCCAAACGGTTCTGGTAAGTCTACTTTAGTTAATACTATAATGAGTAATCCTAAGTATGAGATTACATCTGGAAAGATCTTCTTTGAAGGAGAAGATGTTACAGAAATGGCAGCTGACGAAAGAGCAAGAAGGGGTATCTTTATGTCATTCCAGTCACCAATAGAGGTACCTGGTATCAGTGTTGAAAACTTTATTAGAACTTCTAAGTCTGCAGTTGATGGTAAGCCAGTATCAGTTTTAAAGTTCAACATGGACCTATCTAAGAAGATGAGGGACCTACAGATGAAGGCAGAGTATGCAGGAAGATACATGAACTACGGTTTCTCGGGAGGAGAAAAGAAGAAGACTGAAATCCTACAGATGCAGGTTCTAAATCCAAAGTTGGCCATGCTAGATGAAACAGATTCAGGTCTGGACGTTGACGCTGTAAGAATAGTTTCTGAAGGTATCAAGAACTTTAAAAATGATGACAATGCCCTAGTGATAATAACTCACCACAAGGAAATTATACACAATGTAATACCTGATTACGTTCACGTAATAATGGATGGTAGGATAGTAAAAGAAGGTGACTTCTCCTTGATTCAGAGAATCGAAGAAGAGGGTTACGGTTGGATCAGAGATGAGGTGAATTCATCTAATGGAAACTAAGAGAGAAAACAAGAAGAGAACTCAAATAGAAGAGCAGGATCGTGGTATATACGACATAAAAAATGAGTTCAAGTATAAGTCAAAAACTGAAAAGGGTTTGACAGAAGAGATAGTAACTCAGATAAGTAAGGAAAAAAATGAACCCCAGTGGATGCTTGATATCAGACTAGCATCACTAAAGAAGTTCTATGAATTAAAAAACCCAACATGGGGACCTAACTTAGATGAAGTAAATATAGATGATATAACTACTTATATCAGGCCAGATGCTGACCTAGTAGAAGACTGGGAAGAAGTCCCAGAGGACATCAAAAATACCTTTGACCTACTTGGTATACCAGAGGCTGAAAGAGAAAATAACCTATCAGGTGTTGGAGCCCAGTACGACTCAGAAGTTGTCTACCACAAAATGCAGCAACACCTACTAGACCAGGGTGTAATATACACTGACTTTGAAAGTGCAGTCAGGGAGTATCCTGAAATAGTTCAGAAATATTTTATGAAGTGTATATCTAATGCAGACCACAAGTATGCAGCCCTACACTATGCAGTATGGTCAGGTGGATCATTTGTATACGTACCAAAGGGTGTAAATGTAGATGTACCTCTACAGTCATACTTTAGACTAAATGCTCCAGGAGCAGGCCAGTTTGAGCATACACTAATAATTATAGAGGAAGGTGCTTACTGTCACTTTATAGAGGGATGTTCAGCACCTAAGTACAATGTTGTAAATATCCATGCAGGAGCAGTTGAACTATTTGTTCAGGAGGGTGCTACACTTAGGTATTCGACAATAGAAAACTGGTCAAGAAATATGTACAACCTAAATACAAAGAGGGCCATAGTAGAAAAGGATGGGGCAATTGAATGGGTATCAGGATCTTTTGGTTCCAAGGTATCTTGCCTATATCCAATGAGTGTCTTGAGGGGTGAAAATGCCAGGTCTGAATTTACTGGTATCACATTTGCCGGTAGAGACCAGTACCTGGATACAGGTACAAAGGTAGTCCATGCAGCACCTAACACTTCATCTACAGTAAATTCAAAGTCTATATCAAAAGACGGTGGTGTAGCAATATACAGGGGTCTTGTAAAGGTTACAAAGAATGCCAAGGGGTCTAAGTCAACAGTTAGCTGTGAATCCCTGATGCTTGACCAGGAATCAAGGTCAGATACAATACCGGTAATAGACATAGCCACTCAGGACGTTGACCTGGGTCATGAGGCTAAGATTGGTAGGATAGATGATGAGGTAATCTTCTACTTAATGTCAAGGGGTATCAGTGAGGCTGAGGCCAAGTCAATGGTAGTAAGAGGTTTCGCAGAGCCAATTGCCAAGGAATTACCACTTGAATATGCAGTAGAAATGAACAATCTAATCAATCTTGAATTAGAAGGTACTATAGGTTAGGAGGAAAATTATGATAGCAAATACATTACCACTTCTTACTTGGAGATGGCTAAAGGTAAATGAATCCCTAATCGAGTTACCTGAGGTTAAGGACCAAGTACATGAAATAAAAGCAGAAGAGGGCCAGGAAGTTTCAGCCCTATTCGACACAAATGAAATGGCAGGGCCAGGAGCTTCTAGACATACAGTTATAAACATAAGGGCAGAAAAGGACTCTACAGTTAATATCTACTATGTATCTAGGTCTCACGAGGAAGAAAAGGCCCTTACAGATATAAGGGCGGATGTAATGGAATCTGCCAGGGTAAACCTAATCCAGATAGAGGCAGGTGCCAAGGATGTAGTTACCAACTATGTTGCCAACCTAATAGGTGACAAGTCTAGCACTAATGTTGAAGCTGTATACTTTGCAGATGGAGACAAGAGGGTAGACATCTTCTACAACATCAACCAGATGGGTAAGGAAACTGATTCAAACATCTTGGTAAATGGAGCCTTGAAGGATAGGGCAAAGAAGACTTTCAAGGGAACTATAGACTTCAAGAGGGGGTCACTGGGTTCAACAGGTAGCGAGGAAGAGTTTGCTACCCTACTAGATGATGAAGTAAGGTCTATAGCAGTGCCAGTCCTACTATGTCAGGAGGACGATGTAGAGGGTGTACATGCAGCCAGTGCAGGTAAGATAGACCAGGATACTCTATTCTACATAATGAGCAGGGGTATCAATGAAGAAGAGGCGAAGAAGGTCATAGTTGAAACTAAGCTTGCTCCAACTATCCACAAACTTCCAGACGAAAAGTTGAGAGATGATGTTTGGGGTCATATAGAGGCAAGAATGTAGTTTAAAATTAGGGGTCTAGTTTTATAAAAGAATTGAGAGGTGTAAAAACCATGGATAAGCAGACGATAAATGAAATAAGAAAAGAATTCCCTTATCTTGATGAAGCCAAGATGGGTAGAAAGATAGTTTACTTGGACAATGGGGCAACTTCACAGAAACCACAGTGTGTAATTGATGCCCTTGCCAACTATTATTCATTCCAGAATGCCAACCCTCATAGGGGGGCCCATTACTTGGGTATGCTGGCAACTGACCTATACGAAAACTCAAGAGTAAAGGTTAGGGACTTTATAAATGCCAAGTCAGAAAATGAGATAATATTTGTAAGAAATACTACAGAGGCCTTGAACCTGGTAGCATATTCTTACGGTTTAGACAAGCTAAAGGCTGGCGACGAAATAGTGATTTCAGTCTATGAACACCACAGCAACCTTGTTACATGGCAGTTTGTAGCCCAGAAGACTGGTGCAGTCCTAAAGTATGTATACCTAAATGACAAGCATGAATTGGACATGGATGGATACAAGAAGGTCCTAAGTGACAAGACGAAGATAGTTTCCCTAGCAGGTGCGTCAAATACTGTTGGCGGAGTAATAGATGTAAAGGAAGTAACTAGACTGGCCCATGAGGTTGGGGCAGTGGTATCAATCGACTGTGCCCAGCTGTCACCACACCTAAGGATGGATGTCCAGGATTGGGACGTTGACTTTATATCATTCTCAGGTCACAAGATGTATGCCCCAATGGGTATAGGTGTCCTTTATGGAAAGATGGAATTACTAGAATCGATGACACCGTTTATGTATGGTGGAGACATGATTGAATATGTGTATGAACAGGAAACTACATATGCACCAGTTCCTGCCAAGTTTGAAGCAGGTACTCAGAATGTTGGTGGAGCAATAGCCCTGGCAGCAGCCATAGACTTTATGGAGAGGGTAGGTGTAGACAATATACATGAGCATGAACTAGCATTGACAGATTATGCCTACAAGAAGATGAGTGAACTGGACTTTGTAGAGATTTACTCTACTCCTAGCTATTTGAGGTCTCCTTTGATAGACTTTAATGTCAAGGATGTCCATGCCCATGATGTATCAACAGTTTTGGATTCTTATGACATAGCTATCAGAACAGGCCACCACTGTGCCATGCCATTACATACTTTTATAAAGCAACATTCAACATGTAGGGTTAGCTTTGCAGTTTACAATACATTTGAAGAAATTGACTTCTTTATCGAAAAGCTTAAGGAAGTAAGAAAGGTGATGGGATATGGATCTTAAGAGTTTATATACAGACATGCTCTTACAGGAGAGCAATAACAAGGCCAATATGAGGGATTTAGAGGACCCTACATACAAGGAATTAGGTCATAATCCAAGCTGTGGTGATGAAATTACCCTACAGTTGGAAATGGACGGGGAGATTATCAAGGATGCTAGCTTTGTGGGTGTGGGATGTGCCATATCCAGGGCGTCAACATCTATGATGATAGACCTAATCAAGGGTAAAAATATACATGAAGCCAAGGTCTTGACAGAGAAGTTTATAGGTATGATCAAGAAGGAAGTACCTGTAGATGATGACCTGATAGATGCCTTGGGTGACGCAGTTGTCTTGGAAAATGTGTCAAATATGCCAGCCAGAGTTAAGTGTGCAGTACTTGCCTGGCATACTCTAGGAAATATAATTGATAAAAACTATAAATAAGAAGGGCTTTGTGGTATAATAATCCTAAGCTCATTTATGGGGAAGTTAAGCTAGATCTGTTAATATGGGTCTAGCTTTATTTTATTAGTTGGCTGAATAGACGGGAATAACACCTATCTACTAAGGGCCTTACTAAAAATTATTTGTAAATATTTTAAGAATAGACATAAATTGGAGGGATATATTATGGCAGGTTACAACGATTATTCATATGCTAGGAGCCTCCTAGCTACAGGTGATTATAGAAGATGTTACGACACTATGAACAATTTCCAGGACAGGGATGCAGAATGGTTCTTCATAAGGGGGATGGCTGCAATGAACCTTGGTTTCTATGAAGAGGGCGAGGACTATATCAAGAGGGCCAAGTTTATGGAACCTAACAATAGGGAGTTCCAGGATGCCTATAACAACTATGTAGGCAATAGGAACAACTACAACCAAAGGGCAGACTACTACAATAGGAGAAGGACTAACCTGGATAATTCCGGTTGCTGTTGCTGTGGTGGAAACTGTTGTGATGTTTGTTGTAACCTATGGCTTGCAGATTGTTGTTGCGAGTGTATGGGAGGAGACCTTATAACTTGCTGTTAATGGGGGTGTAGCTTATGGATTATAAAGAAATAAGACCTGGGGGTCAAGAGGGTGATAGGGACTCTAGACCAATAGAACCCCAAGGTCAAAATGGAAATATAAAAGCAAGGCCACCAGGACCTAATAAAAATAATATGGCTAGGAGAATTGCCCTTATGGGCCTTCTCCTAGCCTTTAATTCAATAATATATATACTGGTCAACTATATACCTACAAATACTATAGCCCTTTTGGTTCTGGCAAGTCTACCAGCCCTAGTGGTAGTTATAGAATTTGGTTTAAGGGATGGTGCCCTATATACCCTGGGAACCATTATCCTAGCCTTTATTCTTATAGGCAACAAGGTCCACTTTGCAACCTACTTATTGACCTTTTCTACCTACCCCCTAATTAAGGCCCTAGTAGAAAAAATCAAGTCATTTAAGTTGGAGTTGGGAGTCAAGCTGGCCTACGCCAACCTGGTCTTCCTTGTGGCCTACCTGGTATATGGGCAGTTTATAGTTATAAACGACCTAATATCAAAGTATATACCACTTACACTCTTGGTCTATAACATATGTTTTTTGATTTATGACAAGGGTCTAAGTCAGTTTGTGGTCTATTATCATGACAAGTTGTCCAAGTTTATAAAGATGAGATAGGTCATCTTTCCAAGGCATCGGCAATTCTTTCAAGGGCATCGGCTATCCTGGCTAAAGAGCTAGTGATATCTGGGCCCTTTTTTTGGCTCTTGGCCTGATCATCAAAGGGGTCATCATCCAGGTCATCAACAAGCTGGCTTCCTTCTGGAAGGACTATCTTTATACCAGCTTCATCAAAATCTTCACCCATGTCCTGGTCAAAATCATCATCAAAGTTTTCATCGAAATCTTCAATCAGGCTTTTTGCCTGGTCATTTTCTTCATCAAATTTAAGTAATTTCTTGTTGTACATAAAAACCTCACTTTCTATCAACTATCAGCAACAGTCTTCTATATGGAGGACAGATGTTGGTACCTGGTAGATGACATCCTTTCTTTCAATAATTACAAGGGTATTATTTTTCAAGTAGTCATCCATGTTTAATTGGTGGAGCATTTCCCTGGAAGGGTTTATGGCTATAGGGAAGCCAACCCTCTTTAACATACTTATATCACCATTTGTATCCCCATAGGCATAGGATTTTTCCATATCTATAGAGTGCTTATCTATAAAATACTGGAGGGCCTTGTCCTTGCTATCAGACCCCCACATAGGAGATACACCCCCGGTCATCTTTCCATTTTCTACAAAGTACTTGCTACCTATATAATCACTGGCCTTGTATTTTTCGGCCATACGACTTACTAAAAAGTCAGGTGATCCCGATATAAAAATAATCTTGTGGCCCTGGTCCTGGTGCCATTTAATCCTAGACCTTGTATACCTATAGACCCTGTCGGCCTTAAGCTTGATTACCTGGTCACTGGCAAAGTCGACTGATGACTTGTCCAGTCCAGTTAAGGCTTCAACATACTGGTCAGAAATTTCGTGTAGGTAATCGTCATAGTTACCCTGCCTTTTCTCCCAATTCATATAGGTAGTTTCCAACTGTTCAGACCACTCCCTCCTATGGATTAGGTCATACTGTATCAACTTCCTGAAATGTTCTATTAAAAGAGAATCCCTGTACAGGGTCCCATCTATATCAAAAAAAGCAGCTATATTAGCCATTTTTTCAACCTCCCTTCATATATGGATATTATACCAAAAAAGCATGAAAACCTCAATTTACAAAATTATTTGATATAAGATAGCCTAGGCCTTATAATAGAGTATATGCAGATAAAAATAGGAGGTAGTATGAAGAAGTTTAAAAGAGCTTTTTGCACGAATACACGACTGATGGGAACCATGATGCTAATGGTGGAGTGGTTGGAAGAACTTGACATAGATAGGGAGCCTGGCCAGGGCAGTAAAAATAGGAATATAGAAGAAAAATCCTTTGATTTTAACCGTGATAAGGCTATAGTTTCCCATGTATTTATCCTGGATGCAGAGGGGTTGGGCATATTAGACCTTTACATCTTGAGGGACATGAATCAAGATTCTAGAGACCTCTATTATAGGAAAAAATATGGAGGCCTAGGCGGGGTAAATATCGACCTGACAGAAGACCAGGTAGCCTACCTGGTAAAGAAGTATAGGAGGAAAAATGAATGGTACAAAAAACCCCTACCAGATGGGTTTGAAGAGGTATACCAAGACTTCTATGAGGCCTGTGACACAAAATCAGTAGACGCTAGTGGCCTCTTTGATAGCCTATGCAAGGAAATGGAGTCAGAGTATGAATTTGTAAATTATATGGTAATGAGGTTTGTGGCCAGGGACTGGGACGGCCTATTGCACTATTCGGGTAGTGAGCTGGTTGCGGCCAGCCATATTAGCCAGATAAATGGGGCCCTACTATATAACCATATAGAGAGGAAGAGTACAGACAGGTACCTTTGCAGGGCCATATATGAGGATATTGACGGCTACTATGATGCCAATATAGTAGTAAATATAGCCCATGAGGATGTGGATGAGGATAAGTTGGTCTACTATGACAGGCCAAACAAGTATAGTCTGAGGTCATTTATGGTCATGAGCAAGGAAGAAATATATGACTATGAGGTTTTTGACATGATATCCAAGCCGGAAATAGTGGATATCTACCAGATAAACCGTGATGCCTGTGATATGTCTATCTTGGCTGATAAAATAAGGGAGATATATCCTGGAATCCAGGAACTGACCTACGAAAACGGCATCCTCTTTACCCAGTACTATCAGGATAATTCCCACCTTGACAACCAGGTCTACCTGATTAACAATGACCTCATGTTTAATATATTTCTAACAGAAAATATCCTATATTTGGCAACTTTTGACCTGGATACAAGGTCCTTTGTAGACTATGTATTTAAGGATAGCCTAAGTGGATATTTTAGCCTGGTAGACAGCCTGGAATTTGAACAAAATGTCCTATTTGACTTCGTTGAGTCTGGAAATGATGATTTTTATGATTTCTTAGATAATTGATTTTTTGTCAACTTTTAGGCAAATCTTTTCTTTATGTATAGAGATATGATATAATTAATAAAACTAGAATTGGGCTTGAATATACATGAAAAAATGAAAGGTGGATAAGCTAGTATGACTATAAGTGATTACAGTGGAAAAGTGGTTGATTTTGATACATTTTTAAGTTATTTAGATGCTATGGCCATGATAATATCGGAGATGTTTGGCAGTAATTGTGAAGTTGTAATATCAGACTTGGACGATCCTGAAAATTCGATCTTATCAATTTATAATGGTCAAGTAACAGGGAGAAAACCAGGTGATCCCCTGACAACAAGGTCAGAAGAATTGATAGAAAGAAGCAAGGGTGGCTACAATATAAACTATAAGAAGGCTAATAAGAGAATAAAGAAGGAAATAAAGTCTTCTACAATAGTTACAAGTGCCTTTGGAAGAAATATATCCTTCTGTATAAATTATGATTGTGATGATTTAACAGTACTCCACTCACATTTGAAGAAGTTCCTATCTATGGGTGATGAAGCCTATGATGAATTTGATGTATTTGATAGCGGTGAACTAGTAGAACAGAAATTCCAGATAGAGCTGGAAAAAATGAACAAAAAAATTGTCGGTATGAATAAGAGTGATAGGATTACCCTTATCAGAAACCTTAAGAATGCCGGAGTATTTAAGATACAAAAGAGTGTTCCCTATATAGCAGAGCAGTTGGGCGTATCTAGATATACAATATATAACTACCTAAATGAAATCCAAGATGAAAGAAAATAAAAAAATTAATTTTTTTTTGATTTATGTGTTTAGAGTGGGATAAGATTGGGAAGATATATAATACAAACATAATAAATTAAAATACTCAATCTCCCCAAGACAGAATCTCATCCCCCGAGATTCTGTCTTACTTTATGCCTATTTTTTCAGAAAAGACTTGCCTAGGTATTTCTTGATATCTTCTTCAGGTGAGAAGTCATCTATCAGTATTTCCTTGCCAGTGTCTTCGAAGACAACCAGGACCTCGCAATCTCCCTGTAGGAAGAACTTTCTCACAGTTTCTTCTTTTACTTCCCTGACCTTTATAATATTTTTCTTTTCCTTTTCAAAATCTTTAGTGTAGTAGCTACCCATCATATTTATAAATTTAGTATATCTATTCATGCTTTTACCTCCAAAACATATATACACTTAAATATACCATGCTAAGTTTGGCAATGTCAAATAGATATAATGCAAATTGGGGCCAGGTATGATAAAATATATAGGGTAAGAAAAATATATGAAAAATATATTGGTTTAAAGCAGGTGAAAAAATGAAGCTGAGGAATATAAAGGGAAATACCTACTTGATAAATGGTGGGACAAATACGGGGGTATACTTATTTGAAAACAATGATGCCCTTCTTGTTGATACAGGTCTTGCCGGCAAGCGTCAAGAAAAAATGATAGGTATTTTTAAGGAAAATAATATAAATGTAAAGTACATAATAAATACACATGAACACGAGGACCATATAGGTGGTAATTACCAGATGAAGAAAGCCTTTCCGGAGGCAAAAATATATTCATCCTACCAGTCCAGGGTATATGCTGAAAATCCAAACCACTACATGGATTACCTGATGGGGGGAACCAGGTCTAAATACCTGATTAAAACCCTGGAAGAATACATGGCTGTACCAGGCCCGAATGAGGATATAAGGTTGGTAGATGAAACCATATATCCAGGCCAGGTCCTAGAATTTTCCGGCCATAAATTTAAGGTGATTAATTGCTGTGGCCATACAGAGGGGTCTATAGGCCTGGTTACAGATGATGGTGTATTTTTCATATCAGACCTCCTGGTTACCAAAAACTCCCTGGACAAGTTTGACTTCTTGTTTATGCATGACTATAAGGGGCAGATGGAGTCACTTGATAGGTTGAGGCTGATAGACTTTGAGATTGGTGTCCTAGGACATTCCCGAAGGAACTACTCCAAGCAGGAAATCTTGGAAATTGCCAATGAAAACCACAAGGCCCTTATGAGGATGATAAAAGCTGTCTTAGAGGCTCTTCAAGACAAGGCAAGCATGGATGATATAGAACAGTTTATAACATCCAAAAACAAGCTACCTTTTGATTATTTGGCCTATATGATTTATAGGAATGCCCTTAATGCAGTAGTATCATACCTCATGGATGAGGAAGTAATAGAGTTTATTATAGAGGACAACAGGCTTTACTACAAGCTCAAGGACTAGAAGAAGGCAAATAATAATAAATAAAAGCAAGTAAAAATATGTAAAAATAAGCAAAAGGCAAGTATAATACAGGCAAAAAAGTAACCGGCAAGTAATAGACTAGCAAAATATATGATAGGTTTCATATTCAATTAAAGGTTAGGAAGTTGGGTGATTTTATGGAATACGAACAGTGGCTAGAAATAATTAGACCCTACTCATATGCAGTAGAGGAGCTAAAGATTAAATTTAGAAATGTTAGAAATGACTATTTGGATACCAAGCAACATTCCCCGGTTGAGTTTGTAACTGGAAGGACAAAGAAGCTCTCTTCAGCCCTTGCCAAGATGAAAAAACTGGATATAGACAATATAGAGGACATAGAAGACCTGGCCGGTATAAGGATAATGTGTCAGTTTGTTGAGGATATATATGTACTCGTTGATATCATCAAGGAGAGAAATGACATGTCTATAGTCCTGGAAAAGGACTATATCAATAATGCCAAGGAAAGTGGTTACAGGAGTTACCACCTAATAGTTAAGTATCCGGTTAATACCATACACGGGGTAAAGGAAGTCCAGTGTGAGATCCAGATCCGTACACTTTCAATGAACTTTTGGGCTACTATAGAACACTCTTTAAAGTATAAGTACGACCACTATATACCAGATGAATTGGCTCATAGGCTAAAGAGGGCTGCAGATGCCGCCTTTATGCTTGACCAGGAAATGGGAGAGATAAGAGAAGAAATAATTAAGGCCCAGGAGCTATTTACAGAAAAGGAATATGTATTGACAGATATCTACTCCAGGGTAAACAAGCTCAAGGAATTGGGTGATGGAGAAAACTACTATCTTTATAGGATGAAGATGAATGAAATTTCCAGATCAAGAAATATAAAATCCCTACTGGTACTCAAGGAAGAGTTAGATGAAATCTTAAACAAGACCAAGGTTAATTAATGATAGGAGGCAAGATGAAGATTTTTGCAATAGGAGACCTCCACTTGTCAGGAAGTGTAGACAAGCCTATGAACATCTTTGGAGACCACTGGGAGGGTCATGATAAGAAGATTTTCCAAGATTGGTCATCCAGGGTTAGTGATCAGGATGTAGTCCTGGTAGTGGGTGATATATCCTGGGCCTCAAAGTTAAAAGATGCCCAGGTAGACCTTGACCAGATAGACAAGCTACCAGGCAAGAAGTACTTTATAAGGGGCAACCATGACTATTGGTGGACTACGGCAACAGGCCTTAACAAGTTATATGGTGATAATATGATATTTATGAATACCAATTTTCACAAGTTAGGTCCATATGCCTTGTGTGGGACAAGGGGTTGGTTGAGTCCCAATGAAATAAAGTTTGATGATAAGGATGAGGTTATATACAAGAGGGAGGCCAAGAGACTAGAAATATCTCTAGAAGGGGCAAAAAAGGCTGGTTACGAGAACTATATAGTAATCCTCCACTATCCGCCTACAAATGAAAAATTTGAAGACTCTCTCTATATGGAAGTGATAAAAAAGTACAAGCCAAAGTATGTGATTTATGGCCACCTGCATGGAAAAGATAGTTTTGAGGGGGGTCTAAAGGGCCTACATGATGGTGTGTCCTACCACTTGGTAGCCTGTGACTACCTGGACTTTAAATTGGCCCTGATTGAAGACTTGGGGTCTGAGTAATAAAAAGGCCATACTAGATAATACGTTATAAGATAACCTACAAAGGGGGAAGATATGAAGAGAAATATATGTATAGATATAGATGGTACAATGACAAGTCCATATTTTTTTATACCATATTTAAATAAACTAACCGGTAAAAATTTAGGCATAGAGGACTATACATCTATAGACTGGAATGATACCTATGGACCAGAACACAGCCAGATGTACAAGGATTTTGACCATATCCATACGGATATATACTGGGAAAATAAGCTGGTAGAAGGTGCCAGGGAGGTTGTCAACGACCTATATGACAGGGGTGACAGGGTATATATAGTAACTGCCAGGAGTAGTGCCATAGCTGATGTTACCAATGCCTGGATAGACAGGCAGGGAATAAACTACACTGACATTTTTTCTATCAGTGGTAATGGTGGCAAGGTAGCCATGGCTGAAAAATTGGCCTGTGACTGTTTTATAGAAGATGACCCATCTAATGCCATAAACCTGGATAAGGCCGGCTATAAGGTAATACTTATGGATGCCACGTACAATAGGGATGTAAAAGGTGACAATATTACTAGGGTAGGAAATTGGGAAGAGGTAAGGGAGCTACTCTTATAGATAAAAATAGAAATTTTAATTGCATGATTTTAAGCCTTGACAATATGAAAGGTTCTATGTCGAATAAGGTTGATGATAATTTGAACTAATAAAATCTATTAAATTATGTGGCAGCATCCATAGCAAACCGGCAATTATGGATGTTGTCATTTTTGTATAGTTATATTAAACAAAAATAGGTAGAGAGATATGTAAAAAGAAAAAATTGAATAAAGTTGTCTATTTATGGATAAAAAATACTTATACTCATGTATAATAATTGTAGAAAAAATACGCAGTTAAGAGTAGAAATACTTAAAAATAAGAGGAGGTTATAAGATGAAATCACAAGATAATGTTTTTGAAAGTAAGTCAGGTATCAGGTTAGATACACCGGTTACTGAACTTTTTGAAAAATTTAGTTACCTAAAGGAATATATAATATCGGTAAATCCAAGGTTTAACCAGCTGCAGTTTCTAGCTGCCAATGGTAACCTGGCCAAGATGACCCTTAGTGATTTGGCTGATTTGGGCCAGATGCCAGGAGAGTCCTTGATATATATGATGGAGTCAAGAATTTCTGAAGAATAGGGGTCTATAATAGACTTGGTTTTTATATAAAGATTGGCCAGTTTAATTTATAAGTAATAATTATAGGAGGACCAGTCTTTAACTTATTAGTTTAATCTAGGGGAGGTAAAAAATGGATATATTAGAGTGCATAAGGTCTAGGAGGAGTGTCAGAAGCTTCACTGACCAAGAATTAACTTATGATGAAATAATGGAACTGATCGACCTTGGTATGTGTGCCCCAACGGGCCAATACCGTCAACCTTGGGGATTTGTAATAATTCAGGACCCTGAAGAAATCAAGAGGTGGTCGGATATTGGTAAGGAAGATATCCTGTCTAGGATAGATGACCTGCCAGCCTATCAAAAATATATAAACTGGTTTAAAGATCCAGACTTCAACCTGTTTTATGGGGCAAAAAATCTGCTTATAGTATTTGGAGAAAATACTTCTCCATGGTATATAGAGGATTGTTGCTGTCTGGCTCAGAATATGATCCTGGCTAGCTTTAGCAAGGGTATAGGGTCATGTTGGATAGGTTTTGGTCAAGAAATATTTAACAGAGAAGATTTTAAGAAGGAATATAATATACCGGAATCTTATGTGTCTATAGCACCCTTGATTTTAGGCTATATGGAATCAAAGCCAAAGCCACCTAAGAGGAAGGAAGCCCTTATTTTCTCAAAAAAATAAAGGAAGGGAGGGGTTTGATGAAGATATCGGCCACATTTGCAGTTTCGTTAATAATATTTTTAGGAATATTTTCACAGTGGTTGGCCTGGAAGATTTCCAAACCAGCCATAGTAATAATGAGTTTAGCCGGCTTAATTGTTGGACCATTTCTAAATATAATAGTGCCATCACAAGTCTTGGGAGATGGTCTATACAAGTCAATAATATCTATATCAGTAGCCATAATTTTATTCGAGGGAAGTTTATCCTTGGATTTCAAGGAGATTACTGATACCAGGATGACTATCAAGAGGATAGTAGTCTTTGGAGCTTTGATAGCCTGGATTTTGGGAAGTTTAAGTGCCTACTTCCTGGCTGGTCTATCCATTACCACATCCCTGGTCATAGGGGCGGTTTTAATTGTTACAGGACCAACTGTAATAATAGCCCTGTTAAGGCAGGCCAAGTTGGATGCTAAGGTATCTACAATCCTAAAATGGGAGGGTATCCTGGTAGACCCAATGGGGGCAATTTTGGCAGTCCTATCCTTTGAGGCAGCCAAGGTTCTTACATCTCCAAATGTGAATGCAGGTATACTGGTCCAGTTTGGGATAGGTGTTGTGATTGCAGCAATAATAGGTGGCCTGGTGGGTGTGGGAACCGGTAAGGCCCTACAGAAAGATTACTTCCCGGAATATTTAAAGTCAGCCATAGTACTATGTCTGGTCTTGGGAACCTTTAGTTTGAGTGAATTTATTACACATGAGACAGGTCTTTTGGCAGTTACAGTAATGGGTGTAATCCTGGCTAATATGCATATATCGTCTATTGAACAGGTAATGCACTTCAATGAAAATATATCTGTAATATTGACATCTTCAGTGTTTATCATGCTGACAGCATCCCTGTCTAGGACTGTCCTGGTAGATATATTCCAGTTGAAGATAATACTATTTGTCCTGTCCATGTTATTTATAGTTAGGCCCCTATCCATATGGTTGTCGACCATAGGAACGGACCTTAGCCTTAAGGAAAAGACCCTTATAGGATGGATTGCACCAAGGGGTATAGTAGCATTGACTGTTACAGGTTACTTCAGCCATCTATTGGTTGAAGAGGGCTACCAGGATGCAGAACTCCTACTAGCCCTGACTTTTGCCTTGGTAATAGTAACTGTGGTTGCCCATGGGTTTTCCATCCAGCCACTGGCAAAAAAGCTTGGCCTGGCCCATGATGGTAAGCCTGGTGTGGTAATAGTAGGTTCTAATCCATTTTCAGTAGCCATGGCAAAATTCCTGAACGGATGGGATATACCTAGCCTGATAGTTGACTATAGTGGTAAAAACTTAGAAAATGTTATAAACACAGATATTGAGACCTACCAGGGAGAAATCCTATACGAGGTTGCCAACTACAATTTGGACCTGGTAATCTACAAGAAGATGCTCTTAAATACGCCAATACCCCTATACAATATACTGGTATCCAATGAGTTTGTAGGTAAGTTTGAGCATAGCAGTATTTGTATAATCAATGTCCTGGGTGACAAGGTAAGGTCTGACTTTAAAGAACTTCAGAACATAGGTGTACCTAGGCTGGGTGACTACAGGGCCACATACCTGAGTCTTATCAGGTTGGTTGAAGACGGTTATGACTTTACTGCCACACAGATTACGGAGGATTTGACAGAAGAGGAATACTATAGGGTTATGGACTATAGGAGGATCAATATATTCACTATGACTGAGGCTGGAGATATTGAATTCTTTACTACAGAACATAAGCCAAGGATCTCTAGCGGAGATTATATAGTATCTCTTACACCACCTAGTCCGGATGATACCGGTCAGCACTTGGAGTTTACAACATCACGTGCAGACTTTAATACAATACAGAATAGTTAAACTAGATTGGTATAAATACAATAAATAGAATCATATGGATTTATTTTTATTATAAGTGCAAGAATAATCTATGATAATGGCAGATACAATATATTGATGGAAAGATACATTAAAGAGAGAGTTGAATTTTCATTGATTATATTGGTCTGCTATTTTTTATTATATGGTTTTTTAGTCCATATGGGTTATAGAAATTGTGTTTATGATATAATTATAAATAAGTATGATAAGCATAAAACAAGATATTAATGATTGATACGTAAAGAAATTAACAGGTTTTGTATGGAAGGGAATAGATTAGGTTGGATAAGATAAAGAGAAAATTAACTAGAATAAACATAACTGACTTAATTTTGTGTATCCTAATATTGATGATATTTTCAAGATACATAGTACTAACAAAGGCCAATGTATTTAGGATAATAGTTTCATTTTTCTTGCTTGTACAGTTATTAAAGCTAATTAGTGGAAAGTATAGAGAAATAATCTATGCGAATATAATTATGACGATTATAGTGATAAGCTCAAATATGAAAATTCTATTATTAGGAGAATTCAGTTTTTCAATTACATATATTATTGCACATTTGATTGCACAATTGCTGATAGTCTATTCGATATATATATCTGATATTAAGTTTTTTGAAGAGAAAAAACTTAATATCATAAAAATATTATTAGTTGCTTTTCTGTTTTATGTACTTTCATATAAGTTTGAGCTTGATATATTTGATATGTTGAATATTCTCTATTACTACATATATTTCTGTGTATGGATTTCTATATTGTTACTTAGTAAGGAAAGGTTTAAATACCATACAAAAATACAAAAGAAGGTACAAATAATAACACTTTTAGTAATTTTGCTTATATATATAGCAACAATGATATTTAATGAGAAAGGTTTATTTTTTGAGGGAAATAAGTTGCTGGCTTGGGATAGTATCTTATTAATCTTGATTAATGAAATGAACATCAATGCAAAGTCAAGAGACAATAATGCTATAATAATTATAAAAATATTATGTTCGTTTTTTGTTATATCTAGTGTGAATAAACTAGGTTGGATAACAAGTCCATATCTAACGATATTTTTACTTTTATTTTTAGTTTGGCAGGCTATAACAAAGATTAAGATATATAGTAAAAAGGACAATATTGACAGTATAATTAGCTATGAGGAAGAATCAAAAGAGTTTTCGGATTTTCTGCATGATGAAATACTACAAGATGTTTTAAATATCAAAAGATGTACAGAAAAAGAACATAAGGAAGAATTGGTAGATAATCTTATAGCTAAGATTAGAGAAAGTATGGATTTTTATTCTCCACATATTTTTCCTAAAATAAGTCTAAAAGATAATTACAAATTTTTAATAAAAAATATAGAAGAAAGGTATAAATCTAAAAAAATTGTAGTAGACTTTTATTGTAATGATGATTTATATTTGAGTAATCCATATGATATATTTATATACAAGTGTATAAGGGAATGCTTAAATAATATTTATAAACATACAGAATCAATATTTGTATGTATAGATTTAAAAATAGAAAACCAAAAAATATTATTAACTATTGAAAATGATGAAGGAAATTTTAATAGTGAAAGTTTATCTAATACTAATATTGGCCGAGGATGGTCTTATATAATAGCAAGTATTGAGAAGTTTGGTGGGATATATAAAATTCATAATGGTGATGTAACAAAAATTGAAATAGAGTTACCGATGAGTGGGAGGGTTTATTTTGAAAATATTATTAATTGATGACCACAAAATCCTATCTACAGGTTTAAAAAACAGTTTAGAAGGATTAGATCCTAATAAAAAAATTTATATAATAGATGACTACATAGATTCAGAAGAGATTATATCTTTAGGGAAGGACAGCAAGTATGATGTTTTGCTAATTGATATTAATCTAAAAAAACTTACAGATTTAGATGGGCTAGAGTTGGCAGAAAAAATATTAGAAAATAGACCAGATAAAAAGATAATAATACTGACAGGATATGATAATCTGTATTTTAAATTAAAGTCTAAAGAAATAGGGATTAAAGCCTTCGTAAAGAAGGATATAGATATGGAAAAATTAGATGATATACTTAATGAGGTATATAATGATGATTACAAGGATGAATTTACAAAGAGGGAATTTGTTTTAACAGAGAGAGAAAAGGAGATAGTAGTGCTATACTCTAAGGGATATACAAGGGATGAACTAGCTAATAAATTATTTATATCAAAAAGAACTCTTGGAAATCACCTACATGCAATATATGAAAAGTTAGATGTAAACAATGTTCAAGAAATGATAACTAAGGCAACGAAACTAGGATATATAAAAGACAATTTATTTTAGCAAAAGATTGCACGATATCTCTATGTTCAGCACCCCCTTTATTTACTATAATTGTGGTAAATAAAGGGGGTGCTATTTTGTTTTTTAATAAACTTATGCTTTTATCTAAAAGTAAATTTACATTAATACTAACCAGATTATCCATACTTATATTGCTCATTTTTTGCCACTTATATTTAATGGGTTACTCAACTGTTATTTGCCATGAAAATAGTAGTAGCAAAGCTTTTGAGGGTTTGGAAACCTATGAAAGGCAAGGGTTTGTAAATAAGAATAGGACAGAAAAGTTTTTAAATGAAAATTTAATGGAAGAATTTGTAAATAATATTATTAAATTAAGTAGGTTAGAAAAAGGTGAAGATAAAGAACCATTATTTATAATGAATACCTCTTGCTCATGGGGTGAACGCTTAGTTGAAAAATTACACAATAATAGTAGAGTAAAATTCTTTGATAGACGGAGGAAAAGTGCGATTTTTTATAAATTTAGAAAACTCAATAATAAAATAATACGAGATATAAGTTTTGAGAAACAGAATTTTTTTAAGAACCTATATTCTTGGATTAAACAACCCTTTAAATGTGGGAAAATGAATGCTTGGTTTAAGAGCTATATTTCAAAAATAGAGTGTGATATTTTTGAAGGTATAATAGGAGATTTATATATATAGTGTGGGGATAAGAAAATGAAAATAGTCAAGAAAATAGTATTTCTTCTAATAATACTTGTAATTATAGGATATATAAATCCGATTGACATGATTAGGATATTAAACTATAACAGCAAGAGCATTTATGTCTACAATGTCACTGATGACAAAGAAGTACTAGGAATAAATGAAAATAAGAAAATGCCTCCAGCCTCTTTAACTAAAATAATGACAGTGAATGTTGCACTGGAGAAAATTAGTGATATATCAAAGAAGACGAGGGTAGATTTTGAATCATATAGAGAACTTAGAAAAAGTAATAGTTCAATGGCTGGCTTTTATGGTGGAGAAATAGTAACTTATAGAGATTTGTTGTATGGAACAATACTAGAGTCTGGTGGAGAATGCGCAGAGACATTAGCTTTGAGTATAGACAATGATAGAGAAGCTTTTATCAGGAAAATGAATGTTAAAGCAAGTGATATTGGCTTAAAAAATTCAAGATTTCAGAATCCCACGGGATTAGATGAAAGAAATCAATATAGTACAGCAAAGGACATTGGCAGATTACTGAATCAGAGTTTAAAAGATGAAAACTTTAGGGCAATATTCACAAGAAGAAGCTATATATCTAGTAGAACTAACGAGCATCCTAGTGGAATAAAAATGAATAGTACTGTCTTAAAGAAGTTAAATGCTAATAAGTCAGAAAAATTTAAGATTATTGGGGGTAAATCTGGAACAACTAATGAGGCAGGGCGTTGTTGGGCAACTTTAGCTGTTAAGGGAGAAAAAGAATACATAGTAATAGTTATGGGGGCGCCTATGGATAATAAAGATGGTGAAGAGGGACAAATTACAGATACAATAAAGATATTAGGTGAAATTTAAGATGTATTCAATATGAAGTTTGATAAAGCAGGATTATTAAATTCATTTAGAAAATAGATAATTAATGTACTGGTAAGCAAGATTAAGATAATGGAAGTTAAGTAATGGGTTGAAAATATATTATACTAGCTATAATAAATATAATTTTAAATAAAAATAACTTTTCGGGGTTATTTTTATTTTTTTGTCTATATATCTGTGAGTAAGGAGGTAGAGGATTTTGGAGAATATTTTGTCGACAGTGGTTCCCAAAAAGATGGCGGATAAGTATTGTATATTTCCGCTCAGTGCCAGCGATACCAAACTAGAGATTTTGATGGCTGAATTCGATATTGGCCTGGTCAACAGCCTCAGGGCCATATCTGGTAGAGAGATAGGGGTCAGGCTTGATACCAGGGACAATATAAGAAGCTTGATAGACCAGTCATATAAGGACCTAGACAAGGATCCTGAAACTATGGCCAAGGAAATAGTAGATGACATAATCTGCCAGGCTATAGGGTCTGATATAAGTGATATCCACATAGAACCCTTTAGCAAGGAAATCCTGGTCAGGTATAGGTCAAATGGGGACCTGGTCCTGGTAGACAGGCTGTCACTGACTAACCACCACGAAATTAGTACCATTATCAAGCTAAGGGCCTCCTGTGACATAACTGAAAAGAGGCTACCCCAGGATGGTCGTTTTAGCTATGAATATAAGGGCCAGGATATAGATATAAGGTTGAGTACCATACCGACCATATATGGTGAAAAGCTGGTTATGAGGATCCTAAATAAGGCGACTTCCATAAGAAGTATGGAAGACCTAGGCTTTTCTAGTCATGCTGAAGATATAATTGCTAGTATCCTAGACCAAAAGTGTGGCATGTTAATTGTATCAGGACCCACCGGTAGTGGCAAGTCATCGACCGTATATTCCTTGCTCAATCAATTAAAAGACAAGAGTATTAATATAACAACTATAGAAGACCCGGTTGAGTATAAGATAGATGGTATCAACCAGGTACAGGTAAATTACAAGGCAGGCCTAAGGTTTGATAATGGGCTAAAGTCAATTTTGAGGCAGGACCCAGACTGCATTGTTGTAGGGGAGATTAGGGATGTGGAGACGGCCCAAATAGCCATGAGGGCTGCCATAACAGGTCACCTCGTAATTACTACCCTCCACACTAATGATGCGATTTCAGCTATCGTTAGGCTTGAAGATATGGGGATAGATAAGTATATGATTAATTCAGCCCTGGTGGGTGTTATAGCCCAACGCCTGGTCAAGAAAAAACTGATAATAAGGGAGTCTAATGACGAATCCAGGACCCTTATATATGAAATTTTACAGATGGACGACCAACTAAGGTCTGGTGTAAAATCTGGTTGGGAGGCCAAGAAGATAAGGGCACTAGCTATAGAAAATGGAATGGTGACATATGAAGACTCTATTGCAGAAAAAAATTAGGGATAAGGAACTCAAGATTATATGCCAGCAGATAGCCAGCATGGAGAAGTCTGGTTGTGACCTTATGACTATTTTCGATACCATAATCAAGACTTCATCAAAGAAGGTGTCAGGAGTCATGGCAATGGTAAAGAGGAATATAGAGAGGGGGAGGACTATGACAGAGGCCTTTTATCTGACGAATGCCTTTTCCGTATTTTTTATCAGTATGATAAGGGCAGGTGAGGTCAGTGGTAATATCGACTTTGTTTTTGAAAAAATGACCGCCTACTATGATAGGGAGTACAGGCTTAAAAACAAGTTGTTGACGGCTGCCATATACCCCATGATTTTGGTTTTTGTTACCCTCCTTTCCCTGGTTTTTATGCTGGTATTTGTTGTACCAAATTTTGAAAGTGCCTTTGCTGTGGATATGGACCAGCTACCAGTAGCCACTAGGAGCCTCTTTGGCTTGTCTAGGTTTTTGAGGGCGAACTTCTTGATTCTATTGGTATTCTCAATCTTATTGCTAGTATCCTTGGTCCAGATGGTAAAAAATAGCAGGGAAATCAGGGCCTGGTATGATAAGAAGAAGTTTGAAATACCCAAGGTTGGGACCATAAACAGGATGGTAGTTTCAGATAATTTTTCCAGGGCTATGGCAATCTTGTTAGGAAGTGGTGTACACATAGGAGAGTCTATAGATATCACGACTAGGCTGCTGGATAATTCATACATAGAAAGAAAAATGAAGATGGTAGGAGACCATATTAAAAAGGGTAAGTCAGTGACCAGGTCTCTTGAACTATCGGGTATCTTTCCTCAGGTTTTCATATCCATGCTTATGTCTGGAGAGGAATCTGGTAATTTTGATAGGAGTCTGGAGATGGCCTCTAGCTACTATGAAAAGGAATTAGACCTAGAGCTGGAAAATCTGGTTAAAATTGTTGAACCAGCCCTAATACTTCTAATGGGCCTTATAATAGGAGGCTGCCTATATGCTATCCTGTCACCTATGTTTGATATGATATCAAGCCTAGGCCAGTAGGAATCTTATATACGAAGATGTGATATGGTAGAAGGTTGAGTAACCTAAGCCCAACAATAGGGGGCTTATTCTATGGTTGATATATGGATTTGGGTCTATAGGATAATTTTGGAGGTAATTTTAATGGATAAGTTAAGGGTAGAAAATACAAGTCTTAGAAAAACTAAAAAGAGAAAGGGCTTTACCTTGGTGGAACTCGTGATTGTAGTAGCAATAATTGGCATACTTGCCGGTGTTGTAGCTATCAAATTCTCAGGTGCCCAGAAGAAGGCCAGGGAAAATGCAGACTATGCTAATGCTTCTAATATTGCAACAGCAGTCTATATGGCAGAGAGTGAAGGTAAGGAAGGCGATGACATAAAGAATATTGACAAGCTAGTAGAGGCTAAATACCTATCTAGCAAGCCAAAGCCACAGAGTGTGACAGGTGACTTTGCTGTAGAAGAGGATGCCGTTAGCAAGGAGTTAAAGGTAACTGCCGGTGGCAAGACCTTCTATCCAAAGCCAGACTAAGCCTGATGGCAAGATGATGAGTTAGGGACTTTAACCTAATTTGGATATTTTAACTATATTTTATATTATAGGGGGTAGAAGATGGTTTTATTTATAGGATTTGAGACAAGGGGATATAGGCTAACAGTCTACTCTAGGTCTGGAGAACCAAGGCTCCTGTTTGACCAGTACTACCCCCTGGATATAGATATGGACTCTATCTTTGACAAACAAAATGAAATTGCCTACAAGATTTGCGAGAACATTGCTTTCTTGGAGAAGAAGCTAGGCTCTAAAATTAAGAAGTTTTATATGGTGTGTCAGAATAACCATGTAGTCGTTAGAAATATAGAGGTCTTGAAGGATTCCAAGAGGAAGGATATAGACCTGGTCGTAGATATAGAGATAATGGAATTATTAAATTTAGATAAGGACAACTACAGTTTGGTATATAAGAGGGGGCAGGTGGATGAAAATGATATGGTTTCTCTGGATATCTGCCTATTTCCAAATTATTTTTTCCAGCTAGCTAAATATATAGAAAAAAATGTCAAGATAAGGTGCATGGCCATATATACAAACTACCAGCTGGCAGGTCATTTTATAGAAAATATGGTTGAATACTTTGCCTTAATGGAGATTAGGGATACCGACCTGGTTTTAACCATACTTGATGGGACAAGGATAAAGAGTTCAATCGTTGTAGACCAGTCATATAGGGACGAAAACTTTATATCTTACCTCAATAGCCAGGGCAAGGTCCTGGTCTTTGGTGATTACGGGAGTCATAGGTTCAAAGACCTTATAGGTTCTCTTACTAATATGGAAACCCTAGATGACTATAGGCCAAATACTTTTGGTAAGATCTTAGAAGGCAAGGACCAGTCCCTAATAGGTGGGAAGAAGTCTAAGAAAGATAGGCTAGTAGACTACTATACAGAGAATATGAGGAAGTCAAAATTAAATACCTATCTTATGAGATTTATGGTCCTTATATCTGTCCTATTTATACTTATGGGAAGTCGGGTATTTATGAACAACCGCAGTCTCAACAGAGACTTGCAGGAGGCCAGGGTCCAATCCCAATCTAGGGACACTCGTCAAGTTGACAGACCCAGGAAAATTGACAAAAACATATATGGCCTTGATATTGTCAAGGTATACGAAATTCACAAAAAGTTGGGAAATATGGTAAAGAAAATAGACTGTGATAGGGACAGGTTACTTGTAGAGTTTGAACTTGATGACCAGGCTAAGATAAGGGCTATAAGTTCTGACAAGTTATTTGACAAGGCAAGCATACAATCAATTAGCAAGGTAGAATACTATGTAGAAAAAGAAGTTGAGCGTAAGATAGAGAAAAAGCCTGACCCAAGTCAGGATGACCAGGACCAAGCTGGTCAGGGAACTAGCCCCAAGCCAGACGAAAAATTTGAGCTAGTCAAGGAGAAGGTTAAGACTAAGGCCTACAAGTACCTGGTAAAATTGGAAATAAAGAATTGACCATATAAAGCATGAAAGCCTATAGGAGGGGTAAGGATGAGGATTGATAAAAACATACTGTATATACTGGCATTTCTTGGCCTTATACTCCTGATTAACACTACTTTAGTTGACCCAATGAAGGAAAAAAACAGGGACTTGGCTCTCCAGATTGAAAGTATAAAGAGAAGTGACAGTTCGGATAATCAGGATATGGGAGGCCAATTTAGGAGGTCTGGTAAGGGACCTGATATGGCTAGGGACCTTGGTCTTTATGAAATATCCAAAAAGGGACTTTCTATTGAGTCTATGGAAGCTATAGAAGGTAATGGATACAGGCAGTATGAAATAAGCATATCAGGGAAAGGGGACTCCCTTTTAAAGTTTGTCCAGGGATTAAAGTCTATGGACAATAAGTTAGTTGTAGAAAGTCTTAACTATGATGGCCAGGGCCAGTCAAAATATGTAATAAAACTACATTTTTTTGATTAGAGGACATCTCATAATTAATATAATTAACACTATATTGTCAGATTAAATTGACTGTGATATAATTTAAAGTATTGTTTATTATTTTGTATAGGACTAGCCTTTGTACATATTTTAATAAAGCAATATTTATGTGTGAAATGTCTTTTAGATAGAAAATAGTAGGGAGCAGTTACATATGTTGAATAGAAATGATTTGTGCCATTGTGGAAGTGGTAAAAAATATAAAAAATGTTGTATGGACAAGGACTTGGCAGACCACAGGATGGTCTTGGGCCAGAAGACTCTGCACGACAAAAAGCAAAAGGCAAATGAGGCATATACAAGGGCAATCATTGGCCTTAGTGAGTCTTTAGAAGACCTGATTGAAAAGGATGAGACCTTTGCCAGCAAGGAAGAGGAAGCAAGGAATATATTTTTTGATGATATGATTGTAAACAATATAGCTTCAAACAGGTTCTTTGCATCATACTTCTCATATGACTATATGGTTGATGGGGAAAATACTCCTGCTATGTATGTCCTAGGCCATAAAAAGTTTAATAAAAATGATAGGGAGATAGTTGTTAACTGCCTAAATTCTCATCCAAGCTTGTTTGTTATTGACAGGTTTGAAGGTTTAGAGGTAATTATCAGAGATATCTTTACAGGTATCCAGTACTATACTCTTGATGCAGAAATCTTGGCAGGATTTGAAGTAGGCCAGTACCTATTGGCCAGACCAGTCAAGGTTGGCAATATATATGTCTTGACTGATTTGACAATTAGAATCCAGGAAGATGCCAAAGATTACATCTACAATGATGTAATGAATGAGTATAAGGGAGACCTGAATAATATAGCTAATATAGACTACTTTATATCTATAAATTCCCTATACTTCTACAAGCACATGTTGAACTTGTTGCAGATGAGTGACTATAAGGACAGCATGATGGAAGAAAGCCTACATGACTTAGAAGATGAGGAAGATTCAGGCTCAATTTCAAACCTAGAAGACCTGCTTAGGTCAAAAATTGAAGAGGAAGATGTCCTGGTTAAGGTTATGGACTTATGGTCAGAAATTTCATCCAAGCTGAACCTGGCAGGTGCAGAAAATGGATGGGCTTCAGGCCTTGAATACTACTATAGGAAGTCTATAGGAGAGAGTATTACCCAGAACTATATAGCCCAGAAGTACGATGTAAGTACTAGTACTCTAGCCAAGAGAAATAAGGAAATACTAGCAGTTGTTGAAGGTGAATAGGAGGAAATATGCAGTTAAAAGTAGGGAATAGTATACCAGTATCTACTAATTTTATAAAATCACATCCAGCTATACCGGTTTACAAGGGTGAAGAAAGTATAGAAAACCTATTTGCTGTTATCTACCATATAGAAATTGGATACAATAAGGATGGTAGGCAGGAAGTTCTTCAGTATGTGATAGTTGACTACAAGGAATACTCACTGGCACCTGACAATAAGGAAGCTATAATGGATATAGCCAACCAGTATTGCAGGGACAAGGGAATTGAAGATAATGAAAACCTTGAAATCAAGCTGTTAGACGATGAAATAGCCGAAAACTTTATTGAAAAGATATTTAATAATATGAAGGTTATAAGGGGCTTGATTACTAAGGACTAAGCCAAATCTATGAGATGATAAGACTAAATTACAGTATTTCTTTTGTGATTTAGTCTTTTTTATATATTTGATGAAATTAAAAGCTAGGCCCAGGCCAGGTGATTTAAAGCATGAGAAGCCTGATTAACCTGTGGTCAGGAAGGAGGAAGCATGTTAAGAGTATCTAATATAAAAATTGATATAGATCAGCCAATAGACCTGGTTAGGTCTAAGCTGTGTAAAAAATTGAGGATACAGGACAGTGATATAGTCGACTACAGCATCTACAAGGAATCCATAGATGCCAGAAAAAAAGACCAGATAAGTTTTGTATATACAGTGGATGTCAGCCTTAAGTCTGAAAAAAAGGTCCTGGCTAGAAAACCAAAGGATACGGTCTTTATAGAGACCAACAGGTATCAAGATGTCAAACCAGGACAGGAGACTATGAAGCACCAACCCCTTGTAGTTGGTGCAGGTCCAGCCGGACTTTTTGCCAGCCTCTTGCTGGCCCAGAGGGGTTACAGGCCAATTCTATTAGAAAGGGGCCAGGATGTTGATACCAGGACTGCTGATATAGACAAGTTTTGGGAGACAGGTATCCTGAATAAGAGGTCCAATGTCCAGTTTGGTGAAGGAGGGGCAGGAACCTTTTCTGATGGCAAGCTGACAACCAGGATAAAGGACATCAGGAGTGAAAAGGTCCTAAGAGAGTTTGTACTAGCAGGGGCACCAGAGGACATCCTATATTCCCACAAGCCGCATGTTGGTACTGATATATTGAAGAATGTAGTAAAAAATATAAGGCAGGAAATAATCCGTCTAGGTGGCCAGGTTAGGTTTTCCAGCCAGTTGACGGATATAAACCTGGTAGGTGACCAGATAGTGTCCGTAAGAGTAAATGACTGTGAAGACCTGGCCTGCCAGGACCTAATACTGGCTACAGGTCATAGTGCCAGAGACACCTACAGGATGCTCAATTCAAGAGGTCTGCATATGGAACAAAAGCCATTTGCAATCGGGGCAAGGATTGAGCACCCTCAAGACCTAATCAACAAGGCCCAATATGGAAAGTTTGCAGGCCATGAAAGGTTGGGGGCCGCAGATTATAGGCTGACTAGCCAGGTGGAAAATGGCAGGAGTGTCTATACCTTCTGTATGTGTCCGGGTGGCAGCGTAATAGCCTCAGCCAGTAGTCAGGGTCACTTGGTTACAAATGGTATGAGTGAGCATGCCAGGGACCTGGAAAATGCCAACAGTGGACTCTTGGTCAATGTAACTACAGATGACTATGGTTCAGACCACCCCCTAGCTGGTATAGACTTCCAGGAAAAATATGAGGCCATGGCTTTTGAGCTGGGGGGTAGTAATTACCAGGCACCCTGCCAGTTGGTAGGAGATTTCCTGGCAGGGAGGCCATCTAGAGGTCTTGCCAGTGTAAGGCCATCCTACAGGCCGGGTGTAAAACCAACAGACTTGGCCTTGTGCCTACCTGACTTTGTAGTAGAAGCAATGAGGCAGGGCCTAGTAGATATGGATAAGAGACTCAAGGGCTTTGCCATGCCAGATGCCGTCCTTACAGGTGTAGAGACTAGGTCATCGGCCCCAGTCAGGATAAATAGGGACAAGTCTAGCCTCAAGTCTGTAAATATAGGCAACCTTTACCCTTGTGGAGAAGGGGCGGGCTATGCAGGTGGTATAGTAACCGCTGGAGTCGACGGTATAAAGTGTGCAGAAAAAATAATTGAAAAATATTTGCCTTTAGATACCAAAAATGGTTACTAGTGGTATAATGTAAATAATGGATTGGTTATTTTGGTAATATAACGACTGTGGTAGAGTCGTTTTATAAATAAAAAGTAATAGAGGAGGCAATATGAGTAATATTAAATTTGATTACAGTAAGGCTGAAAAGTTTTTGGCCAAGAGAGAAGTAGAGGCTATGCAGCCATTCGTTGACGTAGCACACGACCTATTACATGAGGGCAGGTCTTTGGGTAATGACTACATAGGTTGGATTGACCTTCCAGTAAACTACGACAAGGATGAATTTGCCAGGATTAAAAAGGCAGCGGACAAGATTAAGTCTGATTCAGAAATCTTGGTAGTTATAGGTATAGGTGGTTCTTACCTGGGTGCCAAGGCAGCCATAGAAATGTTGGGTAAAAATTTCAAAAACAACTTGAGTAAGGAAGATAGGCAGGCTCCAGAAATATACTTTGCAGGTAATAGCATTAGTTCATCTTACCTACTAGACCTATTGGATTTGGTAAAGGATAGGGACTATTCTGTAAATGTAATATCTAAGTCTGGTACTACAACTGAACCGGCCCTTGCCTTTAGAATTTTCAAGGAAGACCTAGAAAAGAGGTATGGTAAGGAAGAAGCAGCCAAGAGGATATATGCAACTACAGATGCCAAGAGGGGGGCTCTTAGGAGTCTGGCTGAGGCAGAAGGTTATGAAACATTTGTAATACCAGATGATGTAGGTGGCAGGTTCTCAGTTCTAACTGCTGTTGGACTACTTCCTATAGCTGCGGCAGGTTTTGATATAGATGCCATGATGAAGGGGGCAGCAGATGCCAGACAAGAGTATTCTGTAAAAGATCTTGAGAAGAACCAGGCCTACCAGTATGCGGTTGCAAGGACAGTATTACAGAGAAAGGGTAAGGAAACTGAACTATTGGTAAACTATGAACCACAGTTACAGTATTTTGCTGAATGGTGGAAGCAGTTGTTTGGTGAGAGTGAAGGTAAGGACCAGAGGGGTATCTTCCCAGCTTCAGTAAACTTCTCAACTGACCTACACTCAATGGGCCAGTATATACAGGATGGTAGAAGATTTATCTTTGAAACTGTAATTAACGTAGAAAACCCAAGAAGAGATATAGAAATAAAGTTAGACAAGGATGATTTGGACGGTCTAAACTACCTGGCAGGCAGGACTGTTGACTTTGTAAACCACAAGGCCTTCCAGGGAACCCTACTAGCCCATACGGATGGGGATGTACCAAATTTAATCCTAAATGTTGCAAGACTAGATGAATATACATTTGGTCAGATGGTATACTTCTTTGAAAAGGCTTGTGGTATAGGTGGTGTTATCCTTGGTGTTAACCCATTTAACCAGCCAGGAGTAGAGGACTACAAGAGAAATATGTTCGCCCTACTAGGTAAGCCAGGTTATGAAGAAGAAAAGGCGAAATTAGAAGCTAGATTATAGTTTTTCTGTATCAGAGTAAAATGACTATGGTCATAATTTAAATCTATAAAAATATATAAGTCCTTCTATGGTGAAATGAAATTATCATAGGAGGGCTTTTATTGTGTCCTAAAGAATAAGAGATTAAAGAATAAAGGAAAATCAATATAATCACCTAATAAGATGTCTACTCTTGACATAAATACTTCTATATACTACAATATAAAAAATAAGTTCTATATAGAAGTTATAAGGAGAAGAATATGAAAACAGAAGGTGGATATTTAATCGGAAGAGCAAAGTTTCTCAGTGGGAGAAAGCTAAATAAATTATTTTCTGAATATGGTCTTACTGAATTTAATGGAGAACAAGGCAAGATATTATATTACTTGTGGAAGAAGGATGGTTTGAGTAGTACATCCATATCTTTAAAAACAGGACTTGCAATCAATACACTGACAAATATGCTTGATAAAATGGAAAAAAAAGACTTAATATATCGTAAACAAAGCACTAAGGACAAAAGAAAGAAAAATGTATTTTTAACAGATAAAGGAAAATTTTTAGAGTCAAAATCAAAGATAGTTACAGATAAAATGGATGAAATATTCTATAAGGGATTTTCAGAGAGTGAAATAGAAATGTTTGAAAATATGTTAAGGAAAATTATTGTGAATATGGAGGATGGGTATGATAAATAAAATTATAAGAGAGTTAGTTCTAAACCCGTCATTCTATTTGAATCTCTTGAAAGAGCACATATATATAACATTTACATCAGTATTTATCGCAATTATTGTAGGTTTATTTATTGGTATATTCATTTCGCAAAAACCTAAAATTGCAGCTTATATCATATCTGTTGTAAATATAGCATATACGATTCCTTCAATAGCCCTTTTGGGTTTTTTGATTTCTATAACTGGAATTGGGAATACAACAGCTATAATTGCACTAAGCATATACGCATTATTGCCTATAGTTAGGAGTACTTATATTGGAATAAGCACGATTGATCCTAATATTATAGAAGCGAGTAGGGCTATGGGCAGCAAGGAATTTCAAATATTGTATAAGATTAAGCTTCCTTTAGCTTTTCCTGTAATATTCTCATCCATCATGAATATGGTTACGATGACAATAGCTTTGGCGGGGATTGCATCCTTTGTAGGGGCAGGTGGCTTAGGTGTAGCAATTTATAGAGGAATTACAACTAATAATGATGTTCTTATTTTGATAGGTAGTTTTCTTATTGCACTATTAGCATTGGTAGTTGATGGTATTTTAAGTCTATTTGGAAAATTGGTATCAGAACATAAAATTAAAAAATTAAAAAATAAAAAAGTGGCAATGGTATCAGGGATTATATTTCTTATAGGTTTATTTATATTAGGTTTTTATCATAACCAAAAAAATAAGAGTATCAATATTGCATCTAAACCTACTTCAGAGAGCTATATTTTGGCTGAACTGGTAGGGGAACTTATAAAGCATGATACCGGATTAAATGTAAATATTACTCATGGAGTAGGAGGAGGAACATCCAATATTCATCCAGCAATAGTAAGAGGTGATTTCGATATGTATCCAGAGTATACAGGAACATCCTGGCAAATAGTGTTAAAGAAAACAGAAACTTACACTAATGAAAAATTTAACCTGCTTGATCAAGAGTATAGACGACAATATAAGTTGGCATGGAAGGGTATGTTTGGGTTTAATGATACCTATAGTTTAGCTATTAGGGCAGATTTGGCAAAGCGGTATAATATAAAAACCTTTAGTGACTTAGCCAAGTATGCAGGAGACTTTGTATTTGGTGCAGAGTATGATTTCTTTGAAAGAGAGGATGGATACAAGGCACTTGCAGATTCGTATAAATTACAATTCAAGAAGGCTGTAGATATGGATAACGGTTTAAAATATCAGGCCTTGTATGACAAAAAAATTGATGTTATGACAGTCTTCACAACAGACGGACAGATATCAGATCCGAGAATTATAGTTCTTGAAGACGACCTGGGATTTTACCCAAAATATATGGCGGGTATGGTTGTAAGAGAAGACATACTAAATAGACATCCAGAATTAAATCTTGTGTTAGATAAATTAAATAATTTAATGGATGAAAAAACTATGTCCTTTTTGAACAATAAGGTTGAAATTAACAAGGAAAATCCAAGAGATGTTGCGAAAAAATTTTTGATGGAAAAAGGGCTTTTGGAGGAATAAAATGAATGAAATGATTGAGTACAAGGGTATAGGAAAATCATATAATGGGGAATGGATAGTTAGAAATTTCAATCTCAGTATAAAAGAAGGTGACTTTATATGTATAGTAGGAACCTCAGGTTCAGGAAAAACGACACTCTTAAAAATGATTAATGGATTATTGAAGCCAGATGAAGGTGAAATTTTAATCTCAGGTAAAAATATATTGAATGAAGATATTATTTCTCTTAGAAGAAAAATAGGATATGTTATTCAAGGTAATGGGTTATTTCCTCATATGACAGTGGCAGAAAATATTGGCTATATACCAAAACTTGAAAAAAAAGAAGAAAAAGAAATTCAAGTGATTATAGATAAAATGCTTAATCTTGTTGGTTTGACCTTAGATATAAAAGAAAAATATCCTCATGAATTATCAGGTGGCCAGCAACAACGTGTAGGTATAGCAAGGGCCTATGCTAATTCACCGCACATATTACTTATGGACGAACCCTTTGGTGCAGTGGACTCAATAACACGGTACCAACTTCAAAAAGACTTGATAAAAATTCATAAAGAAACAAATTGTACGATTATATTTATAACACATGATATTTATGAAGCTTTCAAGATGGGAACACACATTTTAGTGATGGACAAAGGTAAAATTCAGCAATATGGAACAAGACAAGAAGTGTGGAATAATCCGAGTAATAATTTTGTGAAAAAATTGATTGAAATGACGAGGTGATATAAGACAATGAAAGCAGTAGTAGTTTATGAAGCTGGTGGAGTAGATAAACTAGTATATCAAGAGGTTCCAAAACCACGGGTTAAAGAGGGATGGTCCCTTATTAAGGTAAGGGGATTTGGGATAAATCGTTCAGAAATTTTTACAAGAAAAGGATATTCACCTAGTGTTGAATTCCCTAGAATACTAGGTATTGAATGTGTTGGCCTGGTAGAAGAAAGTAAAAAAGGATTTGGTAAAGTAGTATGCCTTGTATAAAAGCAAGGGCTTAAAATTATAGTAAATATGGAGATTACAAAAGTAAACCTCTTGATTGGTTTTATTGACTGGTCAAGAGGTTTTATGTGTTGTTAGAGCATGTCCGATATGTTATAATAAAGGTTAGTAGCAATTTTATATTGGATTGGAGATTAGTTATGGCGAAAAGTATGACAGGATTTGGTATAGGTGAGTTTAAGGACCAGTACTACAATCTTTCGGTTGAATGCAAAACAATAAATCACAAGTATTTAGACATAAATCCTAGGATGCCTAGGAAACTATCCTTTTTAGAAGATAAGTTAAGGTTTTTAATCAAGGACCACCTTAATAGGGGTAGGGTTGATATATTTGTTAAGTTCGAGACCGTTACTTCTGTCGGGTCCCAACTAGTATATGATGCTGAATTAGCCAAGCAGTACTACCATATTCTTAAGAATATTAAGACTGACTTTGGATTGGAAGAACCTATTAGCCCTGTAGATATAGCCAAGTTTCCAGATGTAGTCAAGATTACAGAGGTTGAAGACGATGAGGAAATCTTGTGGAATATGCTGTCAGAGGCTGCCAATAAGGCCCTGGAAAACCTGTGTAATATGAGGATAATTGAGGGTCAAAAGCTGGAAAAAGATATACTTGCCAGGGCAGACCTATTGGAAGGGTCGGTATGTGACCTGGAAAAGTATACTGAAAGTATTGAAAAAGAATATAAGGAAAAATTGTATATTAGGATAAGCGAACTCTTAGACGATCCTAAGGTGGTAGATGAGTACAGGCTGGCCCAGGAAGTGGCTATATATGCCGACAAGTCTAACATTACAGAGGAAATCGTGAGGTTTAAGAGTCATATAAACCAGTTGAGGGATACTGTGACTGTAAATGAATCCGTTGGTAGGAAGATGGACTTTTTGATTCAGGAGATGAACAGGGAAGTAAATACCATGGGTTCAAAATCGTCTGATGTTTCTATAGCCAACCTGGTTATCAATATGAAGGCAGAATTAGAAAAAATCAGGGAACAAGTCCAGAATATAGAGTAGTTTGGAGGGATAATATGATTAATAAGAAGGGTTTATTACTTGTTGTATCCGGTCCAAGCGGGACTGGTAAAGGAACTATCTGCAAGGATATAGTTTCCAAGCATGAGGATATCAACTTGTCTATATCGGCAACCACTAGAAAACCTAGGATTGGTGAAGTAGAAGGTAAAAGCTATTTTTTCAAGACCAAGGAAGAGTTTGAAGCCATGGTAGACAGGGGTGAATTCCTAGAATATGCCATGATATATGACAACTATTATGGTACGCCTAAGAAGGCCATTTTTGATGAACTTGATATGGGTAGGGACGTGATTCTAGAGATAGAAATGCAGGGAGCTATGCAAATCAAGGAGGTATATCCACAGGCCGTATTCATATTTGTCCTGCCACCTAGCTTGCAAGAATTGAGAAATAGGATTGTAGGCAGGGGAACTGAGACGGATGAACAGATAGAAAAAAGATTTAACAGTGCTTATGATGAAATCAAGCTCCTTGGAGACTATGACTACTTTATATTTAACAATATAGTGGAGAAGTCTTCAGAAGAGATTTTAAATATATTGGAAGTTGAAAAGAACAAGGTTAAGAGATATAAAAAAGATATATTAGATATGTTTGAGAAGGAGATAAAAAATGTTAAAACCATCATTAAATGATATAGTAGAAAAGATAGACAATAGGTACTACCTAATAGCAACAGTTTCAAAGAGGGCAAGAGAACTGGTTAACAAGGAAGAGCCCCTAATAGATATTGATGACAAGGCTAAACCAGTAGTAATAGCCAGTGAAGAAGTAATTGCCGGTAAAGTAGGTTACAGGCTGCTTACCGATGATGAAATTGAGGCCAAGGAATTAGCCCACAAATTAGCCCAGGAAAAGAAGTTATTAGAACAGGACTAATAAGCTGGCTGAGAATTTGGGGCAAGGATAGAATATTTGGCTCAAAATACCAGCGTGACAACTATATAAATTTAATGAAAAACTATGTAAAAGGAGTCTATTAATATGTTGAGTAATACGACTATTATAGTAGGTGTTACAGGAGGCATAGCAGCCTACAAGGCCTGTGATGTCGTAAGTAAATTGAAAAAGTTGAATGCAAATATCCATGTTATAATGACAGAGTCTGCCTGTGAATTTGTACAGCCAATGACCTTTCAGACTTTGAGTAATAATTTTGTTATAAATGATATGTTCAAGGAGCCAAAGACCTGGGAGGTAGAACATATAGAGTTGGCCAAGAGGGCAGATGCCTTTTTGATAGTACCGGCAACTGCCAATTTTATAGGCAAGCTGGCAGCCGGCATAGCTGATGATATGCTTACTACCACGGTCATGGCTACAAGGGCACCTGTTATAATTGCACCGGCCATGAATACAAATATGTATACCAACAGGATAGTCCAGGCAAATATAGGCGCCTTACAAGACCTAGGCTACAAGTTTATAGAACCAGCATCAGGTAGACTTGCGTGTGGAGATATCGGTGCAGGCAAATTAGCTGATGTAGATGATATAGTGGCCTATATGGTGGATTTTTTTGAAAAGGAAGCCCAGGTCAAGGACTTAGTTGGCAGGAGGATAATGATAAGTGCAGGCCCTACTATAGAGGCCATTGACCCAGTCAGGTATATCACTAATAGGTCCAGTGGTAAGATGGGTTATGCAATAGCCAAGAGGGCAGTTGCCAGAGGTGCCCAGGTTACCCTGGTATCAGGCAAGACTGACCTGGATGTCCCAAAGGGCTTGGTAAAGTATATAAATATTGAAAGTGCAGATGACCTGTATGAAAATTTGGTTAGGGAGTTTGAAGCTAATGACGTTGTTATCCAAAGCGCTGCAGTTGCAGACTACAAGCCAAAGTCTTATTCAGACAAGAAGATAAAAAAGAAGGATTCTGACCTGAGTATAGAATTGTGCAGAAACAAGGATGTAGCCCAGGAATTAGGAAAGATAAAGGGTGACAAGGTCTTGGTTGGCTTTGCTGCCGAAACGAACGATGTCTTGGAAAATGCAACCAAGAAGATCAAAAAGAAAAATCTTGACTTTATAGTTGCCAATGACCTGACAATGCAGGGGGCAGGTTTCAGTACAGAGACTAATATAGTTAAGATAATAGAAGCCGATGGTAGGATTAACGAATATCCAAAGCTACTTAAGTCTGAAGTAGGAGACATAATATTGGATAAGGTAAGAGATATATTAGAAAATAAGTAGGATTGAAGATAGCTAAATGTAAATGTTGACCCTTTATCATTTAGCTATTTTTGCGATTTTATAATTATCCAAGGGAGGTGATGGAAGGTGTATATTGACTTAATACTTAGAAACATGAGCAGGTTTGCTGATATGCTGTTTACATACAAGCTTCCATCTGATATGGAGGACCATATTATGATTGGCCACAGGGTAAGTCTCCCTTTTGGTAGATCCAACAAACCAATAGAGGCCTTTGTGGTAGCTAAGAGAAAGAGCCTAGGGCCAGATGACATAGAGGCAGATAAGATAAAGGAAATATTTGAAATCTTGGACGTAGAGCCCATGCTGAGCCAGGAAAATATACGCCTGATAATGTGGATTAGAAATAGGTATATGTGTACCTATATGGATGCCCTAAACCTGTTTTATCCAAAGGGCTGCAGGTTGGAGGCAAAAAAAGTTGAAGAAGATGGCCAGGTAATTTGGACCTACAAGGACAAGAAAAACGAAAAGAAAATAAGACTCCTATCACTAAAGTATGACCTGGACCAGCTAGACCAGATAATAAGTGAAAAAAAGTATAGGCTGGGTCCTAAGCAGGAAGATATAATCAGGTTCCTAAGTCTCAATGAATCAGTTGAAGCAAGGAGCCTTATAGAAATCTTAGAGGTATCCAACCAGACTATCAAGAGTTTAATAGACAAGGACCTCATTAGTGTCAAAGAATTAGACTACTATAGGAGATCAGAAGCCAAGTTTACATCACCTGTAAAAAAGATAGACTTAAACAGAGACCAGGTACAGATAGTAGACAAGATAAAGAAGGGATTTTCCCTTGATAAGAAGAAACCCTTCTTGCTACATGGGGTGACTGGAAGTGGTAAGACTGAAGTATATATGGAACTGATAGAATATAGTCTAAATCAAGGTTTGGATAGTATTTTATTAGTACCAGAGATAGCCTTAACACCCCAGATGATATCCAGGGTAAAGGGAAGGTTTGGAGACATAGTAGGAGTTTTCCATAGTGGCCTATCAGAGGGTCAAAAACACGATGTCTACAGGGAAATTAAAAATGGTAATATCAGGATTACAATAGGGACCAGGTCGGCATTATTCTTGCCATTTAGGTCACTAGGCCTGATAATAATAGATGAAGAACACGACATGAGTTACCATTCTGAGATGACGCCAAAGTATTCAACTATAGAGGTGGCCAGGTATATGTCCCTAAGGCAGAATATAAGCCTGGTCATGGGGTCGGCAACACCATCTGTGGCAGACTACTATAGGGCTAGTCAGGATGAATACACCCTATTGGAACTCAACAATAGGGCCAATGAAAGGGCCATGCCCCAAATTGAAATAGTTGACATGAAGGGTGAAGTGAATAGGGGTAACAGGTCGGAAATAAGTAGGGTATTGGAAGATGAAATAGTAAAGACTGTAAATGCTGGCAACCAAGTAATTCTCTTCTTGAATAGGAGGGGATATGCCAGTTCAGTAACCTGTAGGGAGTGTGGTCATGTAATCAAGTGTAAAAAGTGTGACATATCGCTAACCTACCACAAGTTTAAAAATATGGGCATATGCCATTATTGTGGTCATGAAGAGGAGATACCTAATGTGTGCCCAGAATGTTCCAGTAGCAATATAGGGGTCCTGGGCTTGGGGATAGAAAAAATTGAAGAATATATAAATAAAAAATATCCGTCTATTAAGATCTTGAGGGTGGACAAGGACACAACTTCTAAGAAGGGGCAATTAGAGTCCATCCTAGATACCTTTAATAGGCAGGATGCAGATGTTTTGATAGGAACTCAAATCTTGAGTAAGGGTCACGACTTTGAAAATGTAACCCTGGTCGGTATAATTTCAGCAGATATGATGCTTAATTATCCAGATTTCAGGTCTTTTGAACAGACCTACCAGCTAATAACCCAGGTTGCAGGCAGGGCAGGCAGGGGTCAAAAGAAGGGTCATGTAATTCTTCAGACCTACAATGTAGACCACTTTGCTATCAGACATGCGGTAAATTATGATTACAAGAGTTTTTACCATGATGAAATCAGGCTGAGGAAGGCCTTTGGATATGAACCCTTCAATAATATGTTCAGATTGGTTTTTTCGGGTAAGAATTACAATATAGTAAGGGATAATGCCACTAAGTTTATAGAAACCGTCAAGTATCTTTTGGAGGCCCAGTCAATCGAGATTAAGGGCATACTTGGACCTAATGAGTGCTCAATAAATAAGATAAACGACAAGTATAGGTGGCAGGTTATAATAAAGGATGAGGTAATGGATGTCAAGGGTATAAAGTCTATGCTTAGATATATTTGTATCAGTAAATTTGATCAGATATTCGACAAGGACATCAGTATAAATATAGAGATTAATCCAAATAGTTTTATATAGTGTAGGAGGAAGTGGAAATGGCGATACGTAATATATTAAAGATGGGGGAACCCCTATTGAATAAAAAATCTAAGCAGGTTGTAGACTTCAATGATAGGCTACATACCCTGCTAGATGATATGGCAGATACAATGTACAAGGAAGATGGGGTTGGCCTGGCAGCTCCCCAGGTAGGTGTACTTAGGAGGGCTGTGGTAGTAGACATTGGTGAAGGTTTGATAGAATTGATAAACCCGGTCATAGTCGAAACTTCAGGCGAACAAACAGACCTTGAGGGTTGCCTAAGCGTAGTTGACTACATTGGTGAGGTTACAAGACCAAACTATGTAAAGGTCAAGGCCCAGGACAGGTTTGGTAAGGATATCGAGGTGGAAGGAGAGGGCTTCTTGGCTAGGGCTTTCTGCCACGAAATAGATCATTTGGAAGGCATTTTATTTGTTGAAAGAGTAGAAGATACAGAAAAGGGTGAGTAGTATGCGTATAGTTTTTATGGGAACTCCGGAAATAGCGGTACCTTCACTAGAACGTTTGATTAGTGATGGTCATGATGTATGTGCTGTAGTAACTCAGCCAGACAGACCTAAGGGAAGGGGCAAGAAATTAGCCTTTTCACCAGTCAAGGAAGCTGCCATGAGACACCAGCTAGAGATTTTACAGCCAGAAAAAGCAGACCAGCCAGATTTTTTAAATAGGTTAAATGAATTAAATCCTGACCTGATAGTGGTTATAGCCTTTGGACAGATACTAAAGAAGGAGGTCCTAGACCTGCCTAAGTATGGTTGTGTAAATGTCCATGTTTCCCTATTGCCTAAGTACAGGGGTGCTGCCCCAATAAACTGGGTAATAATAAATGGTGAAGAAAGAACAGGTATAACGACTATGTATATGGATGAAGGCCTGGATACAGGTGATATCATCCAGACTAAGGAATTTAGCCTGGATAATGAGATAAATGCAGGTCAGCTCCACGATAAAATGATGGATGAAGGAGCAGACCTTTTGAGCCAAACTGTCAAGGCCATAGAGGATGGTAGTGCCAATAGGACAAAACAAAATGATGACGAGTCTACTTATGCACCTATGATGGATAAGGACCTTGGTCATATAAACTTCAAAAAGTCTGCAGTCTGTATCCATAACCTTGTAAGGGGTACTGTGCCATGGCCAGGTGCCTGGTGTGAAAGCCCTTATGGCAAGATAAAGATATGGAAGACTAGTATTAGCCAGAACCAGACAGGTAAGGATCCAGGTACTATTGTTGCAGTAGACAAGCAGGGTATAGAGGTAGCCTGTGGTGTAGGTGTGATTTTGATTGAAGAGATACAGATGCCAAACAAGAAGAGGATGCACGTATCTGAATACATAAAGGGCAATACCATAGAAACAGGAAAAATATTGAGTTAATAGGAGTGATTAATATGTATCCTTATGGATTATATATGGATAGGACTTTCTTGCTTTTAATACCGGCAATCTTGCTGAGTATGTATGCATCTTTTAAGGTAAGTTCTACTACAAAAAAATATTTTAAGGTAAGGGCAATGAAGGGGATGACAGGCCAGGAGGTAGCCAGGAGGATACTGGACTATAATGGACTATCATCAGTACCTGTAAGGCCAGTGCCAGGTTCTTTGACGGACCACTATGACCCTAGGGGCAAGACTGTCAGCCTGTCTGAAGAAGTATTTTATGGTACTTCCATTACTTCAATTTCAGTTGCTGCCCATGAGTGTGGTCATGCAATCCAGGACAAGGAGTCCTATGCACCCATGGTTTTTAGGAGTGCTATAGTGCCAGCGGTTAACTTTGCTTCATCTGCCTCTTGGATAATTATAATGATGGGCTTCTTTGTTAGCAGGCAGTTCTTGTGGCTGGGCATCCTATTGTTCTCAGCAACCGTGATATTCCAGGTGGTGACTTTACCAGTTGAGTTTAATGCCTCATCAAGGGCCTTGAAGCAGTTAGAAAGTCTAGGAATAGTAGGCTTGGATGAACATAAGGAAAGTAAAAAGGTCTTGAGTGCAGCAGCCTTAACATATGTAGCGGCAGCCCTTGCATCAATCTTGCAGTTGGTGAGGTTGGTCTTGCTTGCTAGGAGTGATGATTAGGTCTTGTAGTATATAAAAGTGTTGTGACTATATGCGGGTGTATATAGTCACATCTGTTTGAAGGGAGAAAATATGTCAGCTAGGTATTTAGCTTATAAGATATTGTTCGGTATAGAAGTCAACGGAAATTATTCCAATATGGCCCTAAACAAGTACCTAAATGAGTCTGGTTTAGATGACCAGGATAAGGGATTTGTGACAGAGTTAGTCTATGGAATACTTGAGAAGAAGAGATACCTGAACTATATGATAAACAAGGTGTCTAAGATAAAGGTCAGGAAGATGCAACACTCTGTAAAGTTAGTCCTGAGGATGGGGGCTTACCAGTTGGTATATATGGACGGTGTGGCTGATTATGCGGCCATAAACGAGTCTGTAAATATTATGAAAAAACTTGATAAGAGGTCGGCTTCTTTTGTGAATGCAGTCCTTAGGAATATTTCTAGAAACTTAGATGAGGTCAAGGATATAAGCTTAAATACAGTAGACAAGCTAGCCATATACTATTCCTATGAAAAATGGATAGTTGAAAACCTGGTCAAGGAATATGGTTTTGAAAGGACAGAGGAAATACTAAGGGCCTTGTCTCAAAAGCCAAACATCTACCTAAGGGTTAATAGGACAAAATTGAGACCTGGACAAAGTATGGATTACCTTGTAGGTCAAATAGTAGGTAGGCTTATAGACCAGGGACTTGAAGCCAGTAGAGTTGAAGGACTTGAAGAGGCTATTAAGGTCAAGGGTCTTAAATCTATAGACAAACACCCCCTATTTAGGGAGGGATATGTAAGTGTCCAGGATATAAGCTCTATCCTGGTAGCCAAGATAATGGACCCAAAGAAGGAGTCTAGGGTATTAGACTTGTGTGCTGCCCCAGGTGGTAAGTCTACCCATATAGGAGAACTTATGGAAAATACTGGTCATCTCATATCCCAAGACATATTTGACCACAAGATTAAACTAATGAATATCTATGCCAAGAGGTTGGGCCTTAAAAATATGGAGGCTAGACTGGGAGATGCCTTGGTTCTTAATGATGACTATATAGGCAAGTTTGACTATGTCTTATGTGATGTTCCATGCTCAGGTATGGGTATAGTAAGGAGAAAACCGGAAATCAAGTACAAGAAGGAAGAAGAAGTAGAAAACCTGCCAGACCTTCAGTACCAGATATTGGAAAATGCCAGTTCCTACCTTAAAGAAGGAGGAATCCTTATATATTCAACATGTACTATTTTTAAACAGGAAAATACGGATGTAGTAGACAGGTTTTTGAACAACCACAAGGACTTTGACCTGGATGATTTAGGTCCAATAAAGGAGTTTTTGGGTATAGGAGATAAGGGCTTAGTAAAGATCTTACCAGACCGGTATGAGATGGATGGATTCTTTATTAGCAGAATGAAAAAAATTTAAAAATCAATAAAGGTGTGGTATAATGTATAAAGGAAAGTTTGTGCTCAAAAACTTGACGGAAGAAGAACTCAAGGATTTTTTAGTAGAAATAGGAGAAAAAAAATTCAGGGGAAGTCAGATATATTCTTGGATATACAGGAATATTAGGGATTTTGATGAAATGAACAATATACCCAAGTCCCTAAGGACCAAGTTACAAGAGCATGCAGTAATAGGCAATATAGAGAAAGACCTGCGTTTAGATTCCAAGATAGATGGTACAAAAAAGTACCTATTTAGGCTAAACGATGGAAATATAATAGAAACAGTTGCCATGGACTATGACACCAGGCTGACTGTTTGTGTGTCCAACCAGGTTGGGTGCAGGATGGGTTGTAGATTTTGTGCCTCTACTATAGATGGCCTGTCTAGGAACCTGGAAGCATGGGAGATATTAGACCAGATAATTAAGGTCCAGGAAGACCTGGGCAAGAGGGTCTCTAATATAGTCATGATGGGAAGTGGTGAGCCACTTGATAACTACGAAAACTCTATAAGGTTTTTGAAGTTGGTAAATGAGAAAAATGGACTAAATATAGGTAATAGGCATATTACCCTGTCTACTTGTGGTATAGTGGATAGGATAAGAGACCTGGCAGACTTGGAAATTCCAATAAACCTAGCCATATCTCTTCATTCACCTTTTGATGAGGAGAGACAAAAGATTATGCCCGTTGCCAACAAGTATAAGATAGAACAAATAATAGAAGCTTGCCATTACTATATTGGAAAAACTAACAGGAGGATTACCTTTGAGTATTCCCTGATAAAGGGTGTTAATGACTCCAAAAAGGAAGCTGAAAGGATGGTAAAATTACTTAAGGGAATGTTATGTCATGTTAATTTAATCCCTGTAAATCCCATAGAGGAAAGGGACTTTGAAAAACCTGACATTTTATACATAAACAAATTCAAAGCATATTTAGAAAAGAATAATATACCTGTTACAATCAGAAACTCTATGGGGGCAGACATCAGTGGTGCCTGTGGCCAGTTAAGAAGGAGTGTAAGTAAGGGGTAAGGGAGGACTCATATGGATTTTTTATTCAAATCTCATATTGGGATGGTCAGAAAGAATAACGAAGACTATTGTAAGGGTGAGATAATAGAAGTCGGCGATGGTAGTGAGATAGGAATTTTTGCCATAGCAGACGGTATGGGTGGCCACAATAAGGGTGAAGTTGCCAGCCAACTAGCAGTAGAAAATTTAATAGAATTTTTTAATGATAACTTAATACAAAATGGAGTAGTAAAAATTGATTATATTGAAGATATAATCAAGCAGGCTTATAACACTGTCAACTCTATGGTATATGACAAGTCCAAAGAAGATATAATCTACGACGGTATGGGGACAACCCTGACTCTTGCAGTTGTTTACAAGAACAAGGCCTACATAGCCAATGTTGGCGATAGCAGGTGCTATATCTTAAAGAATGGTGGTAAGTTGGAAAAGATTACATACGACCACTCAATAGTTGAGGAGTATGTAAAGGCCAATATAATAACTGAGGAAGAGGCCAGAAACCATCCTGATAGAAATAAGATAACAAGGGCAGTCGGTACAGAACCAGTTGTATTAGTAGACATATATGATGTTGACCTTGAGGAAGGCGACAAAATATTGTTGGCTACTGACGGATTGACTGGAGCTGTGGATAGGGAAGAAATAGAGCAAACATTGTTGAATACAGATATGGGTGATCTTACTCAAGGCCTGGTAGACTTGGCCAATGAAGCATCTGGTAAAGATAATGTTACTGTAATAATAGTTATGGTGTAAGGTGGTGTTATTATGGGAGCTACAGTATTAGGAAATAGATACGAAATTTTAAGAAAAATTGGCGACGGTGGAATGGCATTTGTATACCAGGCTAGGGACAAACTTTTAAACAGGATTGTTGCAGTAAAGGTATTGAGACCGGAATTTGTCGATGACCAGGAGTTTTTGGTTAAGTTTAAGAGGGAGGCAGAGGCCGTAGCCAGCCTATCCCACCCAAATATCGTGAATGTGTATGATGTCGGCGAAGATGGTAAGGTCCACTATATAGTAATGGAGTACGTGGACGGACAAAACCTAAAGGAAATAATACAAGATGAAGGGTCTTTAGAAGAGTATACTGCCTTGGACATAGCCAAGCAGATAGCCAGGGCCTTGAGTGCAGCCCATAGGAATGGTATAATCCACAGGGACATCAAACCTCATAATATATTGATATCTAAGGATGGCAGACAGGTCAAGGTTGCAGACTTCGGTATAGCCAAGGCCGTAAGCAGCTCAACTATGACGAATATGGGTAGTGTAATTGGATCAGTTCACTACATATCACCCGAACAGGCCAAAGGTAAGCATCTGACAAGCAATGCAGACCTATATTCATTAGGTATAGTTCTATATGAAATGATTATAGGTAGGGTGCCATTTAGTGGTGATAGTCCTATATCCATAGCCTTGAAGCATATAAACGAGGACATAGCCTTCACAGACCAGGACAAGATAAATATTCCAAACAGTGTAAGGACAATCATCAGCAAGTTGACGCAGAAGGAACCTGCCAATAGGTATCAGACTGCTGAAGAATTGATAGAGGACATAGAATTTGTAGAGAGGAACATAGACCTTCCGTATATAAAGGACTATAACAACTTTGCTACAACTGACGTAGATAGGAGAGATCCAGAAGTATTCAATGGTAGGAAGCCAGTCCAGTATGATGATTATGAGGACGATGATGACTACTATGATGAAGAAGATGAATACTACGACGAGGAAGATGAATACTACAATGAGGATGATGATATAGACGATGACTACTATGAAGAAAGGCCTAAGTCTAGAAAAGAAAAGAAGAGAGAAAAGAAACAGGAAAAGAAGAACAAGGCCAGAAAAAAGGAAACTCCTAGAGCTCGTAGAAGACTTAAGATACTTGCAGTTATCCTAATCATGATCCTTATAGGTTATGCAGCCTTTTTCATGAAGTACTTTGGACTAGGCCTATTCAATAAGGACAATTCAGAAAATGTTACAGTTCCTAGCGTTGTAAATATGACTGTTGAAGAGGCCCAAAAGAGTTTAGAAGGAACAGGTCTGAAACTAGTTGTCAAATCAGAAGAGTACAGCAATGGTGTCAGCAAGGATAGGATAATAACTCAAACACCTAGCGAGAATACTACCCTAAAGAAGGGTGATTCTGTAAGTGTAATAGTCAGCAAGGGTAATTCTAAGGTTCCAGTACCTAATGTGGTTGGCCTTAAATTGAGCCAGGCAGAAAAGCTACTCAATGACAACAAGCTGGTATTGGGAAATGTAAAATATGAATACAATGATGCCGAAGAAGGTACGGTACTAAGCCAGAGTCTAGTTGGCGGTTCTAGTGATGAAGGACAGAAGGTATCTCTTGTTGTCAGCAAGGGCAAGAAGTCAAGGCAGGAAAGGCCATCAATAATTGATGACGATTCTAATGGTAATGATAGCAACATCAATGATAATAACAACGGTAGGGACATAGATCCATCTACTGGCAGGTCATCTAGGAACACAAGACCAAATAATGGTAGGTCAAACAATAATGGAAACAATAATGGCAATGGAAGTAGTATAGTAGTACCTGACAATGGTTCAGATTCTTCAGGTGGTACTACAAGCGAAAATATTATTGGTGGAACTAACAACTAATATAATTTATATATCACTAAAGTAGATTATGACAAGGAGTTGCCTAAGGGGGGTGGCTCCTTGTTTTTAGGAGGAGATTAAATGAGCAAGGTAGTATTGGTAACTGGTGGATCCAGGGGAATTGGCAGGCAGGTAGCCATCCAGCTTGCTAAAGAAGGATACAGGTTATTGATAAACTATAACAAGTCCCAAAAAGAGGCCCAAGAAACTTGCAGGTTTTTGAGGGAAGAGGGTTACCAGGTGGAGATTTTTAAGGCAGATGTCTCTAAACAAGACCAGGTCAAGGCCATGTTTGACTTTTGTATGGATAGGTTTGGCTCAATAGATGTCTTGGTCAATAACTCTGGTATCAGCTATGAGGGTTTGATTACAGACATGAATGAGGAAGACTGGGATAGGATAATAGACACAAACCTCAAGTCGGTCTTTTTATGCTCCAAGGAGGCTCTTAAACACATGATATCAAACCATAGTGGTAAGATAATAAACATATCATCAATGTGGGGCCAGGTAGGAGCCTCCTGTGAGGTGGCCTACTCAGCTTCTAAGGCGGGTATGATTGGTTTCACCAAGGCTCTGGCCAAGGAGGTGGGTCCGTCAGGTATAAATGTAAATGCCATAGCACCAGGTGTAATTATGACTGATATGATGAAGGATTTTGACCAGTCTGATATAGACTATCTGAAGGGTGAGACCCCCCTAATGAGGTTGGGTCAACCTGAAGATATAGCCAATCTTGTCTCATTTTTGGTTTCTGACAAGGCGGACTTTATTACTGGTCAGGTTCTAGCCAGCAATGGTGGCTTTGTAATTTAAAGAACTTTAACTGGCATGATTCTTGTGTTATCATATAAGTAATGATAAAGACTTGGAGGTAGAATGAAAGACGGAATAATAATCAAGGGTATCAGCGGATTTTATTATGTAGAAGTAGGCCAAGACCTATATGAGTGCAAGGCCCGTGGTATATTTAGGAAAAAGGGACTTAGCCCCTTGGTAGGGGATAGGGTTGCTATCAGCATAATAGATGAAGCCGATAAAAAGGGTAATATAGAAAAGATATACGAAAGAAAATCTGAGTTGGTAAGACCACCAATAGCTAATGTAGACAAGGTTTTGATTACCTTTTCAGTCAAGGAGCCAAACCCAAACATGGTTCTTTTAGATAGGTTTATAGTCTTTTCTGAAAAGGAAAATTTAGATATTAGGATTATTTTAACCAAGGTTGACCTGGATGAGGATGGTAGTATAGTAGATAGGATAGTATCTGACTATGAGAGAATAGGTTACAAGGTCATACCTGTCAGCGTAGAGACAGGCCAGGGCATAGACCAGGTAAGGCAGGAGTTAGAAGGCTGCATATCTGTATTTGCAGGTCAGTCAGGTGTCGGTAAGTCAAGTATCCTAAATGCCATTGAACCTGGCTTCAAGATTAATACTGCTGAGATTTCACAAAAGCTGGGCAGGGGTAAGCACACTACAAGGCATTCAGAGTTATACAAGCTAGGACCAAATGCCATAGTTGCAGATACACCAGGATTTAGTTCTTTCGAGTTAACAGATATAGAAATAGAAGAATTACAGGAATACTTTATAGAATTTGCTAAATTTGATGGATGTCGCTTCGGAAGCAAGTGTATCCACAAGAATGAGCCTGCTTGTGCAGTAAAAGAGGCTCTTGAAGCAGGAGAGATAGCAGAAAGTAGGTACAAGTCTTACCTACAAATACTAGATGAAATAAATAATTTGAAGATAAGAGAACTTAGGAGGAATTTATAATGAAATTAGCACCATCAGTTTTATCGGCGGACTTTGCTAGACTATTAGAATCATGTAAGAAGGTAGAGGCAGCAGGCTGTGAATACCTGCACCTGGACGTAATGGACGGTCACTTTGTGCCAAATATTACCTTTGGAGCCCCTATCATCAAGAGTCTAAGAAAGGACCTAAATATGGTCTTTGATGCCCACCTTATGATATCAGATCCGGACAAGTTCTTGCCAGACTTGGCAGCAGCAGGCTGTGATATAATTACAGTCCACTATGAAACTTGTACCCACCTACATAGGACTATACAGAATATCAAATCACATGGCATTAAGGCGGGGGTAGTTTTAAACCCAGCCACACCAGTCTGTATGATAAAGCATGTCCTAGGAGACCTGGATATGGTTCTATTGATGTCAGTAAACCCGGGTTTTGGTGGACAGAAGTTCATACCAGAGGTCCTAGACAAGGTAAAAGAGCTAAGAAAAATGATTGATGACAAGGGTCTAGACATTGAGATAGAAGTAGACGGAGGAGTCACAAGTGAAAATATCAAGGCCTTGGTAGATGCTGGTGCAGATGTACTAGTAGCTGGTTCAGCTATTTTTGGTAAGGAAGATATCGACAAGGCTGTAATGGATTTAAGAAGAGCAGTAGATGGAGAATAAATGGGAACTTTAATAAGCGAAATAATTCATGGCAAGACCGCCTGCCTGGTTCTGAATGGCCAGTTGGATGACTATGACTACATAAGGGAAGTCATGAATTACAATACATATGAATTAATAATTGCTGTTGATGGTGGTGCCAACCACCTCTACAGGTTGGGAATAATGCCAAACTATATTTTGGGTGATTTGGATTCAATAGAAGATGATATTAGGGAATACTATGAAGCTTCTGATGTAGTATTCAAAAAATTCCCAACAAAGAAGGATGAAACAGATGCTGAATTGGCGGTCTGGTTGGTTGAAGAGGTTGGACTTTTAGGTATAGATATATATGCAGCCCTAGGAGGACGTATTGACCATGAACTAGCCAATATCCAACTCCTATACTATATATTGGATAGGGGTATGTATCCTAGGATTATATCAGAACATGAAGAAATTTATATCCTGAAAAATGATGAAATGACCCTAAAGGGTAATATTGGAGATATTGTATCTATCTTACCTATAAGGGGGGATGCCAGGGGGATTACCCTAGTTAATATGGAGTACAGTGTAGAGGAACTGGACTTGAAATACTCGGTAACAAGGGGGATCTCCAATGCTATGGTGGCCCAGGATGCCTATATAAATGTAAGGGACGGCTGCCTTTTGGTTATCAAAAATATTAAGAAAAAATAAGAATATCATAGTACTTTTACATATGGCTAGCCTAGTTAGTCCATGGTAAAAGCATAAGTAGAATAAGAATAGAGAAAAGGGGAGCCTATGAAATCATATAATATATTAGTTGTAGATGACGAAAAAGAAATAGCGGATGTTGTTGAAATATACCTACTAAACCAGGGCTATAAGGTTTTTAAGGCAAATAATGGATTAGAAGGCTTGAAAATAGTAGACAAGGAAGATATCCACCTGGCTATTATAGATATGATGATGCCGGTAATGGATGGGGCAAGTATGATAATGAAGCTAAGGGAAAAACATAATTTCCCAGTAATAATCCTATCTGCCAAGTCTGAAGAGGTTGACCAGATTATGGGCCTAAATATAGGGGCAGATGACTATGTCAACAAACCATTTAAACCACTAGAGCTTTTAGCCAGGGTCAACTCACAGTTAAGAAGGTACACTAAATATATGAATATCAGCGATGATGAAGATGGAGAAAAGGAAGATGAAGGCCTTTATATTATAGGTGGCCTGGAACTTAATGAAAACAAGAGGACAGTAAGTGTAGATGACAAGCCTGTCAAAATTACACCTATTGAGTTTAAAATCTTAAACCTCTTGATGAAAAATCCAGGCAGGGTCTTTTCTTCAGAGGAAATATATGAAAAGGTATGGAATGAAAATGCCATAAATACTGATACTGTAATGGTTCACATAAGAAATATTAGGGAGAAGATAGAACTGGATTCTAAAAAACCTAAGTATTTGAAAGTAGTATGGGGAGTTGGGTATAAAATTGACAAGATTTAAGATTAACGAAATTCAGAAGAGACATATATTTACCCTTGGGGTTATCCTTGTCATGCTTATCCTGGCCTTTAATATGATTCGCAGGTACCACTATATAGAAACAAAGATATCTGAGATAAAGGACAACCCATTTGAAACGGAGGCGTATACATCAGATATCTTCAATTCAAATTATTACCTCTACTATAAGAGCTACCAGGCTGAAAAGAACAAGGAGTTGTCTCCTGCAGATATCTTTTTAAGCGAAGATACAATCAACTCAATAATTAAAAGTACCAATATAGAATACTATTCTGGAACCCTAGATGCAAATTCTATTAAAAATGAATTCAACCAGGTGGCAAATTCTGACCTTGGGACTATGATCAAGGGGTCAGATGGCAATATAAAGTTTACCTGTATAAATACTGAGACCGGCTATGCTTTTTCCAACTATGATTTTAAGGAATCTGCGGATAAGATTAAAAAATACCTAGAGGCCAAGCCAGGTGATAAAGATTATGCAAGTGTAGTTGAGGCCTACAAGTATGCTGACAAGTCTATTAATAAGAATTTTAGAAATTGCATCCTCTTGGAATACGACAAGGATGGCAAGTACAAGTTACTATATACTAGTGGTTTTAACAAGCAAAAGATAGATGACTTTATGTTAGAACATGAGTCTGAAAGGAAGATGAAGATAGAATATAGCTTTAATGGAGAACTTCCAAGTGACTTCTTTGGCTATAATACAAACCAAATCAAGAACAGGCTATATATGTACGCCATTCCTAGGACCATTAATAATAATTTCTATACGAGTAGCGATACTATCAGCAGGTATATAAACAAGGTTGAGAGAAGTAAGTTCTCCATGATAGATAAGATAGCAAGGTTTTTACTAATATCAATTCTTGTAATTACCCTAATCCTACCTAAAGAGCTCTTGACTGATTTTTATGGCATGAGGAATATCTTTAAACTGCCTTTTGAAATCCTGGTTGCTATTATGGTAGAACTCAATTACTCCCTACTAAGGAATGATGTTCCGGTAAGGGTGGTAAGAGAGACTATAAATGGAAACATCCTAAAGGAAGTCATGGCCAACAATGTGCCTATATGGATATCCAAGCAGGTGGTAAATGGCATAAATATAGCCTACTGGTTCCTTGTATTTTTGATGGTCTTTATATTTGCAGCCTGGATTAGGATGGTACTGGATACTGGTATTAGGAAGTACCTGGTTAAGAAGAGTATTGTGATAAGAACCATCCTGCTTATCTACAGGTCAATAATCTCTGGAATAAAGAGGTTTATGAATGTAGACTTTAGTAAGAGGTATAATAGGCTGTGTATCCTAGGGATAGTAATTATCAGCATTGGGTCCATATTCTTAATCTTAAGTGGATTTGTAGATAGTTACGTGACCTGGCTTGTTATTATAGTGGTCTACTATCTGGTGGTCATTATCTTTGAAAGGGTCGTACTTAGGGAAATAAGAGAGAGTGAAGAAGACTACAAGAGCCTCTTTGGCCTAACAGAGAACATAGCAAATGGAAACCTGGATATAGAGATTATGAGTCAAAATGTAGGTATATATGAAGAGTTGAAGAGACAGCTCGTGAGTATACAAGAGGCCTATAAGAAGACTGTAGAGGATGAAATAAAGAGTCAGAAGTTAAAGAGTGAGTTGATTTCTAATGTATCCCATGACCTCAAGACACCTTTGACATCCATCATATCATATTCAGACCTGCTCAAAAATGAAGAGGGTCTATCAGACAGGTCAAGAGAGTATATAGATACCATATCAAGGAAGTCGGAAAGGCTTAAGATACTGATAGACGATATGTTCGAAATCTCAAAGGCCCAGTCAGGTAGTATAACCCTAGATATAAACTATATAGATGTAGTTGAATTAATCAAGCAGTGTATCTGGGAAGTAGAAGATAGGTTCAATGAGAGACAGTTAATCTTGAGGACCAAGCTACCTGACAAAAAAGTAATGCTTTACCTGGATGGAGAAAAGACCTATAGGATATTTGAAAATCTCCTGATCAACATGGTAAAGTACGCCATGGAGGGGTCTAGGGTCTATATAGAACTTGAAGAAGACGATGAAACAATATACCTAGTATTTAAGAATATTTCAGCCAGTGAAATAGACTATGACAGGGATGAAATTACAGAAAGGTTCAGGCGAGGCGACAAGTCTAGAAATACTGAAGGTTCAGGCCTAGGCCTATCGATAGCCAAGAGCTATGCCCAGGTCCAGGGTGGTGACCTAAATATAGACCTGGATGGAGACCTATTTAAGGCCATAGTAAGCTTTAAAAAGTCTGCCAACAATACCAGTGAAAAATAAAAAAATATGCCATTAGAATGAATTTCCTTATGGCTGTGATAGCGTCGGGATTAATAAAAAACCTTCCCAGTCAGGTGACTAAGAAGGTCGGATATTAACCTTGACGCTATTCTTTTTTTGCTTGATTTACCATTCTGTTTGTAAAGGTGAAAAATAGTATTCCTGTTACTATGGTTGCACTTAAGTCAGCTAGTGGCGCCGCATAGAGGATACCATTTAGGCCGAATAATCTAGAAAGGATTAATATGGATGGTATAAGTATCAGAACCTGCCTAAGTAGGGTCAGGAACATGGCCCTCTTTGGGCGTCCTATGGCCTGGAAGAAGTTTGCCCCTATAATCTGGAAGCCAAGGAAAGGAAGGAACATCAACCAGGTTTGTAGGGCGTGGACACTGAAGGCAACAAGCTCCTTATCCCTATTAAACATTGATACTAGTAGGACTGGTATGGTCCTAATCAAGATAAAGCCGAAAGTGGTCATACAGCTAGCAACCATAATAGATAGCCTGGCAGCCTTGTTGACCCTATTGTAGTTCCTGGCACCGTAATTAAAGCTAACTATAGGCTGGAGACCCTGGTTTAGGCCTATAACAGGCAGGACAAGTAGGGTGGCCAGGCTGGTAACTATACCCATACCTGATACGGCTATATCTCCACCATAAGTCATTAGGGCATTGTTCAAAATCAGGTTTAGGATACTACTAAATAGCTGGATTAAGAAGCCCGGCATACCCAAACTTGTAATTTCAAGTGCTAGAGACCTGTCTAGCTTCATGTACCTAAGCTGGATCCTATGTAGGGCACCCCTTTTTAGGAAGTGGTGGATACTCCAAACCATAGATACAAACTGGGATATTATAGTTGCAATGGCTGCCCCGCTCATACCCATCCTAAAGGCATAGATAAATATTGGGTCTAGTATTACATTCAAACCGGCACTAACCAACATGGTAACCATGGACATCTTAGGTTTGCCATCAGCCCTTAGGAAGTTGTTCATACCCATACTGATAACCTGAAATACAGTACCAATCAGGATAATCCTCATATACTCCTTGGCATGTGGTAGAATAGCTGGGCTAGCCCCGAACCAAATTAGGAGCTTGTCAAGAAAAATCTGGCCAAAGATAGTAATCAATAGGCCAAATATAATTAATAGGGATGTAGCATTACCCAAGACCCTATCAGCTTTTTCGTAGTTTTTCCTACCCAGATTTATTGAAAATAGGGTAGCACCACCCTGACCAAAAAGGATACCAGTTGACATCATGATAATCATGGCTGGGAAGCATATGGTCAAGGCAGCAAGACCGTTCGCTCCAAGGTCTGGACTGTTACCGATATATATCCTGTCTACCACATTGTATAGGGCACTGACAAGCATACCGATAATAGCAGGTACAGAGAACTTATATAATAATTTCAATATTCTCTCGTATCCAAGAATATTATTTTCTAGTGAGTTGTTTTTATCAGTCATTATTACTTATATTTCCTTTCTTATTTTTTTCCTTGCTATTTTCATTAAAGTATTTTTCAGTATTTTGGACCATCTTAAATAGGTATGAATAGACAAGGTCTTTTTCTTCATCTGTCATACCCTCTGTTAGGGTATCTTCCCAAGAGTGTAAAACAGAATAAAGGTCATCCTTGATAGATTTAGCTTGGTCAGTCAAATAGATCCTATTGACCCTCCTATCTTTTTCGTCACTAGTCTTGACAACTAGGCCCTTGCTTAGTAGGGACTGGATTGCCCTGGTTGTAGATGCCTTGTCGATATTAAGGGTATTGGACAGGTCCTCCTGCGAACATCCATCATTCTTATATAAGGCATTTAAAAATGGGTGTTCTGATGCTGTTAGGTTGATATCTTTTAAATGCTCATTTTTATAGATATTTCCCTTCCTATAGAGGATGGATATCATATGTCCTGGATTATTTTTCATAAAGTATAAACTCCTTTATTTATATACTAAATATTATTCATATTTATTCCCTGATTAAATATAATTGATTTATTTGCACATATTAGTTGCTTAGTCAACTAATTATATATTTTACTAAAAATTAGTTGCTTAGTCAACTATATTAAAAAATTTTTTAAAAGATGATTTATATGCTACAATAGGGGGGAGATATATTCATAAAGTTTATATGTAAAAAGTGAAAAAGAAGAGAAATGAAATAAAAGAAAAGAGAAAAAGAACATTAGACAAAGTCAAGACAATAGACAAAAGTAGAAAATGCTGATAAAGAAAAGTAATAAAGAAAAGTAATAGTAAAGGTGGGATGGAAAATTATGGTAAAGGCAATATTTTTTGATATCGATGGTACCCTTTTGAGTATGAAAACTCACAAGGTGCCTGAATCTACCAAGAGGTCCCTAGAAGAACTTAGAAAAAAGGGGATTAAGCTCTTCTTGGCAACTGGCAGGTCGCCGGCCTGGTTGGGTGCTATAGAGGGGATGTTGGATTTTAAATTTGATGGCTATGTTATGCTAAACGGCCAGTATTGCATATATGAGGGTCAGGTCTTGAGGGATGTGGCCATACCCTTGGAGAGTCTAGAACCCCTGATACCCTACATAGAAGAAAATAAGATATCCTGTGAGTTTGTTGAAGAGGGCCATATGTATATAAATATTATAAATGAGAGGGTCCTATCCTTTAGGGAAAAGATAGGAGGTACAGGCTACGATACCCATGTGGAAGACCTATCCAGGATATATAGGAAAAAAACCTACCAACTTTTGGCCTACATAGATGAAAGGGATGAAAAGGAATTTTTAGACCATATACCTAATTGCAAGGCTATGAGATGGTGCCCTGAATTTGCAGATATTGTGATAGCAGATGGGGGCAAGGATAAGGGTATAGAGTCTCTACTAGACTATCTAGACATATCTAGAGAGGACTGCATGGCCTTTGGAGATGGGGGCAATGATATATCCATGCTAGAATATGTGGGTTCAGGGGTGGCCATGGGAAATGCAAACCCACCAGTGAAGCTAATAGCAGACTTTGTTACTAAAGATATAGATGATGATGGTATAGAATATGCCCTAAAGCACTTCGGAGTCCTATAGAATTAGGAATGGGACATAAATTGACCATAACCTTGCAAAAAATTAATAAGACTTTATAGGGGACTAAAAATGTCCCCTATTTTTCTTGTTATAAAAAAACCTTAAAAATATTGGTATAACTAGGCTCTTATGGATATTAAAAAAATGGGCAAAAATAATTCTAAAATATTTCAAAAAAACCTTGCAAATTTTGTCCCACTAGTTTATAATTAAATTGTGGGACGGATAAGATACATCTGGGACGCAAATAGCCGCATAAATGGAGGAAGGTTTATGAAAAATTTAATAGAAGTTCAGAAGAAAATCATTCCTCAGGCTATTGACTTGATGGAAAAGAGATATGCCATACTAAGGCAGATAAATATCAGCCAGCCAATTGGCAGGAGGATGCTTTCTTCAGTCTTGAATCTGAGTGAAAGGACCACTAGAACAGAGATTGACTTCTTAAAGGACCAGAAATTTATCAACATTGATGTCTCGGGTATGACCATTACGAGTGAAGGTCAGGACCTCTTAGAAAATCTAGAGGCTGTCATGGGCGAGATAATGGGCATCAGTGATATGGAAGACAAGTTGAGGGAGTTACTTGGTATAAAGGATGTGGTGATAGCCAAGAAGGTTGGAGACAACAATCTCAAGTCGGTTGCCAAGGCAGCAGCAGAATATCTTTTGAAGAAAATCAACGAATATGACATCATAGCCATAGCAGGTGGTTCCACTATGAGGGAGCTGGCAGAGAATATCGAAACTGGCCAAGAGTATGAAGGGGTAAAAATCCTTCCTACAAGGGGAAGTGTTGGTGCTGAAATTGACCTCCAGGCCAATAGTATAGCAGCCACGATGGCAAAGAAACTTGGTTCTCAAGTGGAGTTTCTCTATATACCGGACAACCTGGATGGTAGTGCTAGAGAAGCCCTGATGTCGGTACCGGATATCAAGCGTACCCTGGACGATTTAAAGAAGGCAGACAGGATATTCTTCAGTATAGGAAGGGCGGATGTGATGGCCCTGAGAAGGGGGATGTCTGAAGCAGAGGTAGACCTGCTAAAAGAAAAGAAGGCAGTAGGTGAAGCCTTTGGTTACTACTTCGATAAAGACGGCCAGATAGCCATGAAGCTAAATACGGTAGGTATAGATATCGATATGTACAGAAATTCAAAAGACGCAAGCCTGGTATTCACAGGTAAGGACAAGGTAGATGCATTCCTGGCCTTGTACAAGATGAACAAAAATCTGAACTTGATAACAGATGAGGAATGTGCAAAAGAACTGATAAACAGGTTATCCAAACAGGGATAACAAAAAAGCAAAGACAAAAAGTAAAAACAAAATTATGGTAATAGTGTAAAAAGACAAAATCTTAATTCTGGAAGAATTAGACGATGTAAATTTGGTAGAATTAGGTAATATAAAAAACAAAAAGTATTTTGGAGGTAGTAAAATGGTAAAAGTTGCAATTAATGGTTTTGGTAGAATAGGTAGATTAGCTTTAAGAAAGATGATGGAGCAGACTGACAAGTTTGAAGTAGTTGCTATAAATGACTTAACAGATGCTAACATGTTGGCACACTTGTTCAAGTATGATACATCTCAGGGTAGATTCAACGGTGAAATAGTAGTTGAAGAAGGTGCCTTCATAGTAAACGGACATGAAATAAAGGTAATATCTGAAAGAAATCCTGAAAATCTTCCTTGGGGAGACCTAGATGTAGACATAGTACTAGAATGTACTGGCCTATTCACATCAAGAGAAAAGGCAGAAGCTCATATAGTAGCAGGAGCTAAGAAGGTCCTAATCTCTGCACCAGCTACAGGCGACCTTAAGACAATAGTTTACAATGTAAACTCAGATATACTTGATGGAAGCGAAACAGTAGTTTCAGGTGCATCTTGTACTACTAACTGTTTGGCACCAATGGCTAAGGTACTACAGGACAAGTTTGGTATAGTTGAAGGTCTAATGACTACTATCCACGCATATACAAACGACCAGAATACTCTAGATGGCCCTCACAAGAAGGGTGACCTAAGAAGAGCTAGAGCTGCTGCAGGTAACATCATACCTAACACAACAGGTGCTGCTAAGGCAATCGGTCTAGTAATCCCTGAATTAGCAGGTAAGCTTGATGGTGCTGCACAGAGAGTGCCAGTAACTACTGGATCAATAACTGAACTAGTTTGTGTACTTGAAAAGAATACAACAGTTGAAGAAATCAATGCTGCAATGAAGGCTGCTGCTAATGAATCATTCGGTTATACTGAAGATCAGATAGTATCTAGTGACATAGTAGGTATCAGCTACGGTTCACTATTTGATGCCACACTTACTAAGGTAATGGATGTAGCCGGCAAGCAGTTAGTAAAGGCAGTTGCATGGTATGACAACGAAATGTCTTATACTTCACAGTTAGTTAGAACATTAGGTTTAGTTGGAAGTATGACTAAATAATATAGGCCTGGCTTTTTTAAGAAGATAAAGCCTCGTTGATGCAAGTTATTTTAGTCCGAGGTTAATCCCTCGGACTTTTTTGTTGAAATAAATATGTTATATTATTACAAAAAATATGCCTATAAATACAAATAATACAGGAATATATGATATAATATTTATAAATATTATGTATTTTTGTCTGGTTTAGCAGGCTAAGCTAGACTTGTATTTATAAGGAGTCATTTGATGACGCAAATAAGTTAAAAGGAGAAGTTCTATGACAATGCTTAACAAAAAGACAATTGAAGACATCAATGTAAGAGGAAAGAAATGCCTGGTTAGATGCGATTTTAATGTGCCTCTAAAGGATGGTAAAATAACTGATGAAAATAGACTTGTTGGAGCTATGCCTACAATAAAGTACCTAATAGAAAACGGAGCTAGGGTAATACTTTGCTCACACTTGGGTAAGCCAAAGGGAGAGGCAAAGCCAGAACTATCACTTGCACCAGTTGCAGCTAGGTTATCTGAAATGCTTGGCCAGGAGGTAGTATTTGCTGCGGATGCCAATGTAGTAGGTGAAAATGCCAAGAAGGCAGTAGCTCAAATGAAGGACGGAGACGTAGTTCTACTAGAAAACACTAGATATAGAAAAGAGGAAACTAAGAATGAAGAAGGCTATTCAAAGGAGTTGGCATCACTAGCCGAAATCTTTGTAAATGATGCCTTCGGTACTGCCCACAGGGCCCACTGCTCAACAGTAGGTGCAGGTCAGTTCTTAGAAGAAAGAGTTTGTGGTTACCTAATCCAAAAGGAATTAGACTTCCTTGGATCAGCTGTAGAAAATCCAGTAAGACCTTTCCTTGCCATCCTAGGTGGAGCCAAGGTTAGTGACAAGCTAGGTGTAATCAACAACCTGCTAGAAAAGGTAGATACATTGATCATAGGTGGTGGTATGGCCTATACATTTATCAAGGCCCTAGGTCATGAAATAGGAACATCCCTACTAGAAGAGGACAAGGTAGCCTATGCAAAAGAAATGATGGACAAGGCCCAGGCTAAGGGTGTAAAGCTGCTATTACCAGTAGATGTAGTATATGCTGATAGGTTTGCAGAAGATGCCCAGCCTCATATCACTGAAGGTAGAGACATACCAGCAGACTGTATGGGATTAGACATAGGACCAAAAACTAGAGAATTGTTCGCCAAGGCTGTAAAGGAATCTAAGACAGTAGTATGGAATGGACCAATGGGAGTATTTGAATTTGAAAACTTTGCCAATGGTACTAAGGCTATAGCCCAGGCTATGGCTGATGTAGATGCAACTACTATCATAGGTGGTGGAGATTCAGTAGCTGCAGTAAACCAGATGGGATTTGGTGACAAGATGAGCCACATATCAACTGGTGGTGGAGCATCACTTGAATTCCTGGAAGGCAAGGAATTACCAGGTATAGTAGCCCTAGATGACAAATAGGATAAGCTAAGTTTTGTAAATAGAGACTTTATATAAATAAAAGGTAATAAGGAGACAGATATGAGAAAACCAATAATCGCCGGTAACTGGAAAATGAACAAGACAATCAAGGAAGGTCTTGAATTTATAGAAGAAGTAAAGGGGCAGACTGAAGGTGATGTAGAAGTCCTAGTATGCGCACCATTCACCCTATTAAAGGATTTGAAGCTTGCAACTAAGGGTACAAATATAAAAATAGGTGCTCAGAATATGCATTATGAAAACTCAGGAGCCTTTACTGGTGAAGTAGCCCCAGCCAACCTGGTAGAAATTGAAATGGACTATGTAATCATAGGCCACTCTGAAAGAAGAGAATACTATGGTGAAACTGATGAAACTTGTAACAAGAAGGTCTTAAAGGCTATAGAAGTAGGCATAGACCCTATTCTTTGCTGTGGTGAAACACTAGAAGAAAGAGAAGCTGACAAGACCATGGACAAGGTAAAGGGTCAGATAGTAGCTGGTTTAGCTGGTGTAAAGGCTGAAGACCTAGCAAGGGTAGTAATAGCGTATGAACCAATCTGGGCTATAGGTACAGGTAAGACTGCTACAGCTGAACAGGCTAATGAAGTAATCGCCTATATCAGACAGGTAGTGAGAGACATATATGGAGACCTTGCTGACCAGGTAAGAATCCAGTATGGTGGAAGTGTAAAGCCTGCCAATGTAGCAGAGATCATGGGACAGTCTGATATAGATGGTGCCTTGGTTGGAGGTGCATCACTTAAGCCGGCAGACTTCCTAGGATTATTGAAGTTTTAATAGATAGAAGGTAATAATTATGAAAAAACCAGTAGTATTAACAATAATGGATGGTTTTGGATATACACCCAACAAGGTGGGAAATGCCATAGCCTTGGCAGGAACTCCCCACCTAGATGCCCTATCTGCCAAGTATCCTCATACCCTAATTGAGGCTAGTGGACTAGATGTTGGTCTACCAGGAGGCCAGATGGGAAATTCTGAGGTTGGTCACACCAATATAGGTGCGGGTAGGATAGTATACCAAGACTTAACAAGAATAACAAAGGCAATAGAGGATGGGGACTTCTTTGAAAATCCAGCCTTAGTTGCAGCAATGGAAAATGCCAAGGACAAGAGTCTACACATACTAGGTCTATTGTCAGATGGTGGAGTCCATTCCCATATAGACCACCTAAAGGCCCTACTAGATATGGCCAAGAAAAATGGTCTAACAAGTGTGTATGTCCATGCCCTTACAGATGGTAGGGACACTGACCCCCAGAGTGCTATAGATTATGTGGGTCGAATAGAAGACTATATGAAAGAACTTGGACTAGGCAGGTTTGCTACTGTAGCAGGTAGATACTATGCCATGGACAGGGACCAGAGATGGGAAAGAGTCCAGTTAGCCTACCAGGCCATAGTTGAAGGCCAGGGACCAAGGGCTAAATCAGCATCAGACTGTGTCAAGGCATCATATGCTGCAGATGTAAATGATGAATTTATAGTTCCAACAGTAATAGAGGGGCCAGATGGATCTATAGGAAATATCAAGGCTGGAGACTCAGTGGTATTCTTTAACTTTAGACCTGACAGGGCTAGAGAAATCACAAGAGCCATAGTAGACAAGGACTTTGCAGGCTTTGAAAGAAACCTAGTCCCAACTAAGTTTGTTTGTATGACTACATACGATGCGACAATCCAGGGTGTCCAGGTAGCCTATGGGCCTGAGGATATAGTAAATACATTAGGACAATACCTATCAGACAAGGGAATGAAGCAACTAAGGGCAGCAGAAACTGAAAAATATGCCCACGTTACATTTTTCTTCAATGGTGGTATAGAAAAGCCTTACGAAGGTGAAGACAGGATCTTGATCCCTTCTCCAAAGGTAGCAACATATGACTTGCAGCCGGAGATGTCTGCCTATGACCTATTAGACAAGTTATTGGCAGCCTTGGATGAAGACAAGTACGACCTGGTTGTTGTAAACTTTGCCAACCCTGATATGGTAGGCCATACAGGTAGTATTGATGCAACAAAGAAGGCTATAAGGACTGTTGACGAATGCGTTGGCAGGCTATTTGAAAAGGTAATTAGCCTTGGTGGTAGTGGTATCATCACTGCTGACCATGGTAATGCAGAGCTAATGGTAGACCTGGAAACAGGTAGACCAATTACATCACATTCAACAAACCCGGTGCCATTTATAGTGGTAGGGGATGAATTTAAGGGAAGAGAATTATTGACAGATGGTAGACTGTCAGACATAGCTCCAACCCTGCTGGCCATGCTAAAGATGGACCAGCCAAAAGAAATGACAGGTCATTCTTTGATTAAATAATTCGTTCAGTATATTTTAGAGAAACTTTTACAAATTTACCCATCAATTTATTTGTAATAAAAACAAAAGGTAACGAATATTTAGGTAAAAATTAAGTGATCGATAATAGTTTGTGATATAATATTAGTGATAAAAATTATAAGCGTTTTGATAACGAGAGGAGAGAGAATATGTCAGCTATTGAATTAGTTTATGCAAGAGAAGTTCTAGATTCAAGAGGTAACCCTACTGTAGAAGTAGAGGTAGTATTAGAAAGTGGTGCCCTAGGTAGAGCTATAGTACCATCAGGTGCATCTACAGGTGCTTTCGAAGCAGTTGAATTAAGAGACGGTGACAAGGGCAGATACATTGGTAAGGGTGTATTAAAGGCTGTTGACAATGTCAACGAAATAATAGCTCCAGAAGTTGAAGGCCTTGACGCTTTTGACCAGCCAGGAATAGACGGTCTAATGATAGAACTAGACGGTACTCCAAACAAGGGTAAGCTAGGTGCCAATGCTATACTAGGTGTATCACTAGCAGTAGCAAGAGCTGCAGCTGATGAATTGGCACTACCACTATTCCAGTATATAGGTGGAGTAAATGCTAAGCAGCTACCAGTTCCAATGATGAACATCCTAAACGGTGGTGAACACGCAGATAACAATGTAGACGTACAGGAATTCATGATTCTACCAGTTGGTGCTGCATCTTTCGCTGAAGGCCTAAGAATGGGTGCAGAGGTATTCCACGCATTAAAGAAGGTTCTTGCTGAAAAGGGACTAGCTTGTGGTGTAGGTGATGAAGGTGGATTCGCTCCAAACCTTGGTTCAAACAGAGAAGCCCTAGAATTAATCGTTGAAGCTATAAAGGTTGCTGGTCTAGAACCAGGTAAGGATGTAATGCTAGGTATGGACGTTGCTGCGTCTGAAATGTACAATGCAGACACTAAGAAGTACGAATTAAAGGGAGAAGGAAAGGTTCTTTCTTCTGAAGAAATGATAGACCTATTTGAAGGTTGGGTAAATGAGTTCCCAATCATCACTATAGAAGATGGTCTAAACGAAGAAGACTGGGATGGATGGAAGTCACTTACTGATAGACTTGGTAAGAGAATCCAGCTAGTTGGTGACGACCTATTCGTTACAAACACTGAAAGACTTGAAAGAGGTATAGAAGCTGGTGTAGCTAACTCAATCCTAATCAAGGTTAACCAGATAGGTACCCTAACTGAAACTCTTGATGCTATAGAAATGGCCAAGAGAGCTGGATATACAGCAGTTATATCTCATAGATCAGGTGAAACAGAAGATACAACTATAGCCGACATCGCTGTAGCTGTAAATGCTGGCCAGATCAAGACTGGTGCTCCATCAAGAACTGATAGAGTTGCTAAGTACAACCAGT
>OHAU01000024.1_pt1 | contig 170786 bp, 158 predicted proteins | sample 1577181 | NCBI WGS metagenome assembly OHAU01 (sample SAMEA3541472, study PRJEB24748) | human gut metagenome | biome: human gut; feature: human-associated habitat; material: faeces | place: China | collected 2012
TATTGCAGCAGTTATTATCATATTTTTCTTTTCCATTACACACCTCCAAGTATAAATTAATTTGACTCCCTCTTTATCAGAATTATATTAGGAATATAATCTGGTTAGATATATATTCATATATTCTACTTTACAGCCAAACTTGCCTTTTTGGCCGCAAACTTTTTTTCCATAATTATCTTAACCTTGAAGAAAGTGTATGAAATGAAAACAAGACAATAGAAAGCTAAATTTATATTTCTTACCAATGATGATGGTTTAGATATATAAACCATTATAACCTGTACAAAAACCATGGCATAAAAAATATATGCAAATTCTTGCAAGCTTTTCCATTTCTTGCCTGTCATTTTTTTCCTTATTAATCTAAATGATGTTACAAATAGTGGCAACATTATCCCTATTGCAAATACGCCAGCACTGAACATCATTAGATTTGTCCACAGTGGAATCCCACTCATTTTAACAATATTTTTGCTATTTAATAAAAATGCAAAAAAGTAATGTGTGTTATGAGGTATAGTAAAAATACATGCAATAATTGATAATTCTCCCCTGTTCATCCTCAATCTTTTTGATACTTTATACTTCATATCAAAAACACCCATATACATGACTAGGATAAAGAATGCTCCTCCCATTGCACCAGAATCTATAGCCCTCATAAATTGTTTTAGTCCTACCAAATAACTAATGCTATATCCATTCAAGAGATAGATTGTATGGATAATAGACATCAAAGAAATAACTGAAGTTACAATGTATATTTCTTTGCAAAACTTTTTTATATAGTCAGCGAAATAATAGGCTAAAGCTACGATAAAAAAGATGCATATTTCAATAACCAATCTTATCACTTCCTTCCCCAAATTTTAGGTTGTTTAGAACTTTATATCCCCAAGTTAATGTCGGTCAACTATAGTGTTAACATTGACCCGATAGTTTTCATAATTAAAACACAGTTCAGCATTATAATTTTATCTAAATTATAAATCATAAACTAAGTGCATTATTAAAAACAGCAACATCATAAGTTAATTTTTATGATGTTGCTGAATATGTATTGATTTGCTTTAGTATTTCAACAAATATTTATTGTTGCTTTATTACTGCTTTAAAGTAAATTCTCCTATTAATACCTTTTGCTTGAAAGCACCTTCGTTATTTTTAAATTCACCAAAGTTATATAGGTATAGCTTGGTTGTCTTACCAGGTTCTAAAATTTCACCAGCAGACTGTTTTGTTAAGTCTACAATATCATCTTCTGTATACGTATCTTTATCACCCTTTACAACAGCCACTGAAAATAATCCAAGATCCTCTAAAGAATTCACACTTATCAAGTTAGAGTCTCCACTTTTCCATTGACCACTCTTAAAGTTTAATTCTTTTGAGTAATTCATCCAGTAACCGTTATTTCTTCCTGCATCACGAACTATACTAATTTTCTCTCCAGGAGCGTACTCTAATTTTGAAACGCTACTCCAATTAGTAAATTTTTCATTAAAACCTACTACTTGATACTTCACCACTTCGAATGGTATTTCAAAATTGCCACTAAATTTTTCTTCTCCAGAACCAGTAAGTGTTACATTAGCTGTTATTTTGTGAACACCAATCTTATTAAGGTCTATCTTGTTTACTTCATTGGCATCTATTTGTACCTTTTCAACAAACAAATTATCCTCAGCATTTCCATATGTTTGTTTAATATAGTCCTCAAGGTCACCTGTATACAAGTCACCCTTTGAATCTAATCTATTGTGCCTCTTTGATAAATCCTCTAGGCTCTTTTTGTAAGAAGGATTAGTTGTTTTAAAACTCTCAGGTACTTTTGGTAGTAGCTGTACAGTCTTATTTTTAAGAGCTTCTTCAAACTTATCTTTAATAGCTGATTTTGCCTTCTCTACCCTGAAATATATAGGTAATTTAAACTTATAAACAGAGCCGTCAACAAATTTAAAGTTAACATTAATTTTTATTTGTTGTTGGTTTGTCGCATTCTTAATAGCTTTTGCAATTTCTGTCCTATCAACTTCTACAACAGCAGACTTTAATAGCTTATCTCCTTTATCACCTATAACTCCTGCACTTGGGAATGCAGATTTTATAAAGTTATCATTAACTTCTTTTTTAGCTAAATCTTCCAATTTAGCCATATCACTTTCGTTGGTATAATCTTTGTCTAATGTTATAGTCTGCTCTGCTATTCTATAACCTTTCTTTACAAATTCTTCAACTGCTTCTTTGAATTCTACTGATTTTATTCCCACAAAGGCAAATCTGAAATTATTTATACCTGCCTGGTCTAGTTTATATTGCTCATCTCCTGAAGAGAATTCAGCCTTATCAATACTGAATGAGTAATACCCACTATCATCAAATATAGGCCATACTATTTCACTACTCTTTAGGTTAAATATCTTTTCCTTGTTATTGTCTTCTCTTTTTGTAACAAGTCTAAATTTCACTTTCTTACCTTTTAAGTCAGCTGAAACATCTTCAGGTATAGTAAGTTTCTGACTAAAATCTAGCTGTTGAGATTTTGGATCAAGCTTATTATTAAATCCATTTACATCTTTCCAGTTATCTTTACCAATTTCGCTTACCTGTACTTTTTCAACTGTGCACTGAATTTTTGTATTATCAAAAATCTGTATAGATTTTATTAATTTAACCGTATTAGTTTTTTCATGGACTAATCTTAAGGCTAATCCATTCTTTGTGTCATATCCTAGAATTTCTTTAGTTAATTTCAACTTGTCTTTTATTTCTTTAAGTTCACCAGTTGCATGATTTACATAGCATAACTTTATACCATGTTTTTCAAAGTCCTTAAATGCTATTTCTACTGGCTTATTTTCACCCTTTTTAAGCATTTCTGCCTTAAATCCTATCTGATTAAAGTCAATTTCACTTCCACCCTTATAGCTAGGCTGTAAACCATTATTTTTTGGTATAGTCAAATTAGTGAAGTCTACACTAGAATCTGCTTTTTTAAGTGCATTGGCTATCGCTTCAATAGTTCCTGTGGCAGTATAAGTAGCCCCACTTATAGTATCAACATTGTATCTGTAATCTAGATCTTCATTCATGTATGTTCTTGTTAAATAATTTAATCTTGATTCCAATACATGTGGTATGTTGCCACCTAAATGACTTTTTTCAACCCTTAACTTTTGTGTACCAAATTCATGTTTTGCGAACAATTCATCTAATACCTTGTTAAACGCTTCTACAGTAATATCCTTAGTTGATTTTTTAACCTCACTAATTACCTTTCTTTCAGTATCTCTTGCAGATTTTAAGAAATAATTAAGTCTATTAGTTTCGCCTGATTTGGCTAGAGTAATAGCACCTTCATACCCCTTGATAAAAGTTTTACCATCATCTGGAAGTTCTGGATATTCATCATTAGGTCTAACCTTTAGAACTTCGTCTTTAACGAATTCTACATTCTTTATCTTACCAGCCTCTACTGTTACTTTTAGTGGTATTGGCTTACTGCCTATATAACCAAATCCGTCTCCATAATAAACTCCATCCGGATAGTTTTTATTTAAATCTAGCTTAGTGAAATCTTCTTTTGATAAAAGATTAAGCTTATCAGTCTTTTTAGGTCTAGGAACCTTCTTGATTTCAGCAGCATCATTGATCTTCTTTATAAGGTCATGACTACCCTTATACAAACTTGCTGTTGTATATGTAGCAGATGTCACTATATCAACCTTATGTTCATTGTTTATCTTTTTGATACCTTCAGTGTTTGTTCTTAAAACATTAGGATCTTCTTTAACAAGTTTATATAGTTTATCAGCAATAGTATTCAGTTCTTTTAAACTTTCTGCCTTGTCCTTATCTAAGAAATAATTATTATCCTTTAGTTTTTTAAATAATTTATCTTTATTCTGTCCAAAAGGTTTTTTGTATACTTCTGAATCGGTATCATTGTATTCAAAGTCAATATCTTTTATCTTGCCATTTTCAACAGTAGCAACTAATTTATTATTTTTAGAATTAGCATATAGTTTAGAGAAACCTTCTGCTTCTACTTCATACTTACCATCTTTTAAAACCTTAACTTCATCATATTCTACAGGGCTGTCAGGTTTTTTATTGTCTGGTTTATTGTTATCCGGCTTCTTATTTTCATTTTTCCTATCGTCTGTTCTCTTTGAATCCTTAGACTGAGCATCTTTTATAGTTTTCTCAATATTTTTAGAAAGACTAGCTGAAATAGAATCTTCCCCACCTAGAAGGTATGCACCCTTTGCATTCTTTTCTAGGTACTTAGATACACTGGCATCTAAGGCATCTGTTTTAGCCAATAGTACTGGTGCCTTTTTGCTAAGTACTAGGTTAATTGCAGATAGGGCATCTATATAATTTGTTCCGTTAGCTAACACAACCTTGTCATTGTTACCCTGGTAATACTTTTCAGCTATTTTTGTAGATGTTTCATATCTGTTTATACCAGATATCCTATCTCCCTTTAAGCCTTTGATATTCATAGAATCTGTTCCACCTATCATGATATTACTAGATGAATTAATATCTACAACAGATTTAGATCCTTCTGGTAAATTTTTTCCATCAGTCAATATTATTGACCTATTTAATTTAGCTGCTACTGGTCCTGCTGACAAGGCATCTACAGTATTAGCATTTACAATAATATTTTCCTGCTTAGAACCCTTGTTTAATTCTTCTGCTAACTTGATGGAAGTCTCATATCTATCTTTTCCACTCACTCTTTGAACCTTGAAAGTTTTAGCTAGCTGGTTTTCTAATGACTTAGATATACTTTGTTCGCCACCAACAAAAATGACTCTTTTAACCTTAAGTCTCTTTAATTCATCCATTACTACGTTCGGTAAAGTATCCTTTTTTGTAAGTAATAATGGTGCCTTTAACTTTGCAGCTATACCTCCACTTGTCAAAGCATCATGAACTTTTTGACCTGACGCCAATATTGCTACATCTGAATTATCAAATGATTTTTTAGAGATATTGACACAAGTCTCATACCTATTGATCCCACCAATCCTTTCAACTGTCGATCCAGCTGAATCTGCAAGTGCAGCATTTGGTAATACTGCTATACTGCTTGTCGCCAATGTTGTCGCAAGCAGTACATTTACTACTTTTTTCATAAAGTACCCCCTTGAATTATTTATATACAAAGATAAAACCGCAGTTTTTCCTCTATATACACCCTCACTAGATATAGTCAAATATGACTATATCCTATCTGCATTCCTACCTTATACAGATGTTTTTAATCTAATATTACTACCATTTTCGCAATATTAAAGTCCTCAACTGATATCAATTATAGCATGGTTTATATTCTATTTCAATAATGTATTTATTTATTTTTTTAAAAATCTGTCTATATGTCTATATATGTGTAAATACATATTAAATTTAATTTTTATAAATAAAATTACATTAAATTATATATTATTAGTTATAAGCAAGAAAAAAGCAGTAAATATTTTATATTCACTGGTTTATATTTTAAAGATATATTTGTAGTATAATTATTTATCAAAGATTATTTTTTAAAACTACTAATTCTACATACTTTTTGAACTTTCTTACCCAGATAAGAATTTTATAAAGGCTAATCCTTTTCAAAAATCTTATAGAGACTTTAGTTAGGATCTAAAATCATCTCCACCCTGTCGCCAAATTCGATCACCTTACTACTTGTGTATGGTTCCCACTTAGGAAGACCATTGTCATTTGGATTTCCAGTCTTAACAAAATTTAACCAGCAATTAAATTAGTCTTCTTTTGGAACTGGAATATATACCATCTTCAGTGGAATCATCTTTTTATATTTATCACTTAAGTCATGATAATATTTTAATATTAATTCAACTAGTTCTGTTCCATTAATGCCCCTAATTATTGGCGTATTATCCAAATATTTCTGCGCATTTTTTGTATAGTTTGATAATGTTACAAAAAGGCCATAATCACCTTCACGCATTGCACCTTTCAATGACTGTATAACAGATTCTTTTATATCACTATCTTGACTCTTAACTTGGACGAGAATTCTAGGAGGTAGCTCATCTTTATAAGCTATTATGTCAATACCGCTATCACCACCTTGTTTTGATAATCTGGTATGATATCCCATAGCTTTTAATAAATCTTCTACAAAATCTTCTAATGCATACCCTTTCAAATTTTTGCTAAGTTCTTTTAAAATATAATCTTTTGTCGTATCAGAAATCTGTTCAGCAATTACTCCTAAACTATCATTATCTTCACTATCACTAATACCAATTTTTTGTTTAGTGCCAGTTCTAAGTATATCAATATATTCATCAGCGTAGTTTTTTACCATAAAGAATGTCAATAGTGAACCAATCTCATATAAAGCCCCTTGTGAGAACTGTGTCCTTGGCAGATGTTTTAACCATTTAACGCTGCGTTGATGTGCATACTCTACTTCATTTGAATTATAGTTATATTCACCTTCAATAACTCCTATATTTATTTTTCTATCCGATTTAGAAGGAAAAACTACATAATCACCAACTTCAACCTCATTTGCAAACCTATAAAGCATCCCTACGCTATTTGCCGCACTCATTTTTTTGGCATTTGGATACTTTTTTAAGTACTCATCTTTAAAATCATTGCGATCTGCTTTTATCTTGCTCAAGTCACCCATATCTCTCCATCCAATTGCTATAACATTATTTTTTAAGAATAAATTATCATCTAAAGTATGGATTCCCCATATTTTTTTATCCTGGTTTGGCATATATTTTTAATCTCCTTCTTTTTATTAAATATTTTGAACTTAATAAACAGCATATGAATTTAGTAGAATTAAGTTCCTCATCAATCTAACCCCTACAAAGTCACACCTCCTAACTTAATTCTACTTAATTACCTATTCATAATTTGCTTATCCGAACTCACTACTTAATCATCCCAAACAAGTCATTCAATGCCTCTGCCATAGTAGGATGAGTAAAAATCTGATTTGCCAACACTGTATATGGCTGTTTCATAATCATAGCCAAGACCACAATATTTATCACTTCATGAGATTCCTCTCCGAATAAGACAACACCCAAAATTTGGTCTGTATCAGCATCTACAACGGCCTTGTAAATACCTGTCTGGTTTCCAAGTATCTTTGCCTTTGGAATTGCAGTTACTGGCAGCTTTGCTACCTTAACCTTATACCCTGCCTTTATCGCATCATTTTCACTTAGACCTACTTTTGAGAATGTAGGATGAAGGAATGCTGAAAATGCTATTGGCTGCCTATCATCCCTTGTGTATTCATCCTTGCCATCTAGGTAGCTTTTCACAATACGGTAGTCATCTAAAGATACATATGTGAACTGAGGTCCACCATTGATATCTCCCATAGCAAATATGTGGTCCTTATTAGTCTGTAGGTGTTTGTTTACTTCGATAAAGCCTCTTTCTGAGACCTTTACTCCTGCCTTTTCTAAATTAAGTTCTTCAGTATTTGCCCTTCTACCAGTTGCAACTAAAAGTGCCTCTGTTGTAAGTTCCTGCTTTTGACTATTAACTGAGTATTTAATTTTAACAGTTTCTTCATCCTGGTCAACTTTTTCTAATGCTGCATTAAAGATAAAGTCTACTCCCAATGACTTGTATGATTCAAATACTTCCTGAGCCACATCTTCGTCTTCTCTTGGTAAGATTTTGTCCCCCATATCTATGATAGTTACCTTAGTCCCAAATTTCGCATATGTCGCAGCAAATTCAAGTCCTATAAATCCACTTCCCAATATTGCTAGAGTTTCAGGGAATTCTTCTAAGTCCATTAGGGTCTCACTAGAGTGGATCCTCTTCCTTATTTCTAAACCTTCTACCTTAGGTACAAAAGGCCTTGCTCCAGTATTAATAAAAATTCTTTCTCCATAAACCTGGTAGTCTCCCTTATCAGTCTTTATGTTAATAGTATGGTCATCTACAAAAGATCCAAGTCCATCAATAACTTCAACATTTTCATTGTTTGCGACCTTATCATAGTTAACCTTATTTAACTTACCTATTAGACCCTTTTTATCTTCTACAGACTTTCTATAATAGTCTCGATTATTTATGTTACTAAAAGGTCTCCTATCAGCCCTTGTTGCTAGGAACTTAGATGGAATACAACCAACATTAATGCAAGTACCTCCATACATTTTAGGGGATTTTTCTATTAATATAGTCTTTTCTCCCTTACTAGCTAAGTAATTAGCCAATGTTTTTCCTGCTTTACCAAACCCGATAATTATATTATCAACTCTTTTATCCATAATTATATTCCTCCTTAATTATTATTTAGACTACCTAACTATACTTACCCTTTGCTCAATATCTTCTTTATCTTTTGGATCTGGCTCACTAACTATTCCTCCAAAAGGCATCTGGGCTACTAGCTTATATTGACTAGGTATATTGAAAAGTTCCTTTACCCTTTCATCAATCACTGGGTTATAGTGTTGAAGTGAAGCACCTACTTTTAATTCTCTTAAGGCCGACCAAACAGCAAGCTGTAGCATTCCATTTGCCTGATTTGCCCAAACAGGAAAGTTGTCTGCATAGTCGCTAAATTTTTCCTGTAAATTATTAACTGTCTCTTCGTCATATAAAAACAAGACTGTACCTGCCCCTGCCTTGAAGGAATCAACCTTTTCCCTTGCTAGCTTTCCCTCGAATGCATTGTAAATTTCATCCCATAATAGGTCGTGCTTTTCACCAAAAACAATCACTACCCTGGCACTTTTCGAATTGAATGCATCTGGTACTAAGGCTGTAACCGCCTTTATTTTTTCTTCGATTTCATTTTCTAAAACCGGCATATTTTTATCTATATCATAATATGATCTTCTATTTGCTAATGATTTTATAATGCTCATATACTACCTCCTGTATGATTTTAATAATCAACTTTTTCCTTTATAAAAGTATTCTTTTTTTACATGCTTGTCATATTTAATAGGTACCACAAATACTAAGGCAATAAACTATTTTTATTCCTATAGTGCTTGTGACTTCCTTGCTAGCAAAGGCTTCTATCAAGACGAAATAGATGTTTACAAAGCTTATCTCTAAAAAAGTGCTAGTATTTTCTACTATCCCAATAATGTCTCCTGCCTAATATTATAAGGAGAGTAATTACTAAAAGACCAATGTTTCTTACAATCTTATATTTGGAACCATAAATTGTAACACTCGCATCAGATATAGTTTCACCAGAAATTGGTTCCATTTTTTTCTCTGCTATAGCTTTTCTTATATAATCAGCCCCCATTTTATCATCACTTCGTTTTTTAACATTGGATATCATATCATCAAGCACCTTTTTATCCCTTATCTTATAAACCGTATCTTTTATTAGTTGGCTATTTCCCAGGTTGTCAAAGTAGTAGTAGAGGCCATTTTTTTCCCAAAGTGACCCTATAATACCATGGTCAATATCTCCTATCTTTTCCCAACCTTCTTTAGAATCAAAAGCTACTAATAGGGTGTGTTTAATAAAGGTTCTAGGTATACGATGTTTGCCATACCTGATTTCTTCATAGGCATTCAGGTAATAGATCTTATCATTATCTAAAAAAACATTGTCAGTTAAGGCCTTTACATCCCCATTAAAAGGATTATCACCAGATCTTTCTATCCTATGCCTTTTTGAATTATAGTAATATAGTCCATCCTTGGATATAAAAAACATACTATGGGCATGGGTGCTTTTATTTCCAATAACTTCATATGGGGCGTACTTTTCATCAAACCTGTAAGTCCCATTGAAAACCTCGCCAGTCTTACTATCGTATAGGAAATAATCTTCCTGTGGTATTTCAACTATCTCTAATTGACCTGAATTATTTATAGGTAGAATTTCATCCTTGTAATATACATTTTTTTTATCGCAGAAAAACTCTCCATTACCTGAAACCGTACTTATTGTATTGATATCAGCATTTTTAAGAGGCTTGCCCTTGTAGTAAAGGTTCTTCCCATCTGTCGCAAAATATATAAGTCTGTCAAACTTCTTAATTGATCTTTTAGTCGCAAGTTTTTGATATGGGTATATGTATGATTGTGGCTTCTTGTCCTTTGATACAATATATTCCATACTTTGAATGACTTCCATTGGCCAGGATAGGTCAGTATTTCTTTCCGATTGGTTTGAGCAAAAGTAAGTACTTTTGCCATCACTAAAATAACCATTGCCAATAGAATAAATAGCCTTGGGATTTAAGTCCCTTATTATCTTATTTCCAAAGTAGACATTGTTTTTGTCCACTGCAACACATTTATTGTAAGTGATATCTGTATCAACTACTTTAAATGTGATTGTATCAGCACCTTCTACCTGGTAGTAGCCACCACTAGGAATCATTGCATATACTTTGCCATCATATTTGTAATATATGCTTTGTTCAATTCTTTGACCCTGGTTGCTTATAGCAGTATAATCCCCATCATGTTGGGCCATGCTGTATAGAAAGAATATGCAGGCTAATAAGACAATTAGGGGTAGGCCTATCTTTAGGACTATATTGTTATAATCAATATTTTTATCTTCAATAACATTTAAATCATTCTTCATAGTCATAGTTTTCCTCGCCACTTATTTTTTGTTATTTTAATTTAAGTTTCACTACATAATTATACCATATCCAGTGACTCAAAATACCTATGTCACTATGGAATACCATTATTGCACAAAAAATAGACCTTATAGAAAGATTCCCCGGCCTATTTTTTACAAGTTTTTTCAATTTCTCTTGCTATCTTACTCTTTCTCAATTTTCCCTCTCGTATGTATTTTAGTAAAACAGCAGGATTTAGACTGTATGATAACTGTAATTTATAGTAATTTACCCATTCTATCACAGCGAATATCCAAATCGCTAAGGATATTATTAAGGTGTAAAAGCCACTATATTTGAATATTATCACCAGTATTCCTATACACAGTAAGATTAAATCTATTATCTTTAAGCCCTTGTAAATCCTTCCCGTATATTTTTGAGCAAACCTAGGCTTTGAAATCCGTTTTATCAAAATACACCAAAATATTGAGCCTTGTATAAGTACAAAACTTAGTATTAATAAGGGGAATGAAATAGAAATCAGAGCATTCGTACTAGTAATCCATTTTTTAAATAGGAAAAAATTAACCCAAAATACTACTACGGCCACTAACTCTCCAGTAGCTAGACTGGTTAGTCTTTGCTTTATTTGTTTTTTCAAACTATTACCTCCAAAAATTCCTAGACTCAATCAATTCTTCTAAATTTACAAAATCATCATTTGACATTTAATACCTACTCGATTAAATCACCTGTTTTCTATAAATTTTTAATATACGAATCTATATCGAAAGGTTCAAATCTAGTATCCTTTGGTAAATATAATGGATGACGTGGATGGCCTTTTTCAGTCAACTCACCTGCATTATACCACTTCGAATTAAAACTTTTACTCAAATCAACTATGCATTTCAAACAACCTTTAAGATAAGACCTCTTATAAATATTTGTTCCCCATGCAGCCCAGATTATAGGTGGACTCTTTACATTATTAAAAATCCATTTAAAAGCCTCCATATTTTCTTCATGAAGTTTTTCATTAAAAATCGTATCCATATCACTAGGATTTGTTGCTCTTTGTGCATATACATTAAGCATTATATATGAGTCAAAACCATTGTTTGATGCTAATCTATCAACAGATTTCATTGTATTATCTAAGTCATTTGGACCTGCTGTAGATGGATTAATTCCAATCACAATAATTGGTTTATTACCTTTGGTTCCAAGTACATATCTATATTGAGTATAAAATTCTGGATAGTATATCCATTTACTTCCATCATAATTTAAACTATTATTATTCATATTTCTTGCATCCTTAAATTTAAGTATACTACTATCACTTTTTGTCACTGATTCTTGTTCATTTAAATCATATTCTTCCAAAACTTCTAAGGCCTTGATATATAATGAGTATTTTTTACTCTTTATACCATCCATTCTGTCAATATTAATATTATGTTTTAAATCTTGAATCTTAACTTCTCTCGCAATTTGATTTTTAGATATAGATTTTATATACTCCATATATGGTACTTCCTTTTCATGAGTCAATAATCGTAATATATCGACTACTTCAAGAGGAAAGCCCTCTTTTATTAAATAATCAAAGTCATATTTATCCCTATGATCTTCGACTAAATCATGAAGTAATGCAACACATGTAGCACATTCTCCATCCACTTGAGTTGCAAGGTAGAATGGATGGAAAACATAAGGATATCCACCTTTATCAAAGTCTTCTTTATGAGCTTCATACATAATATTAATAGCTTTTTTTACTAATTCTGAATAATACATTATATTTCCTCTTAAAACACTACAAAATTCATTTTTATACTCTATAAAATCCACATTTTTATACCTAGACGAAATAAACGCCACCACATAAATCTGTGGTATATTCCATTCTCCAGGCAAATATATCATACAATCAAATTTTTAAGCAAAATCATCATCAAGATATTTTCTTATAATCCTCTTTGTCTTTTCTACAGGCAAAGGAACCTCGTCTTCACTAAAATATTCAATCTCCTCTACCTCTACAACTGCTTCATGATTATCCCGGCCTGCAGGAACAATAACTAAATCACCAACCTCTATACTATCATCATCAGTGATATAATAGTAGGTTTTGTATCCCCCACTAAAGCTTACACTGCAATAAATGTAATCAGATTTACGTCTTTTCACCCCATTGTAATTTGCTTTGGAGAAAATTTCTCCAAATCCATAGTAATACATAAAATCAATTACCTTTTCAATAAAGTCTCCAAAGTCATCTGGCAGTCCTTTTTTATCAAAACTACCACTTATAGCACGGCTTGCCCCATTCTTACAGTCAATGGTGATGATATAGTCCTTTTCTTCATCTGGCCTATCTATAGCATCATCTGGATTCCCTTCGATATTAGTAAATATGGCTTCTGGGTCAAAACTATTCAACAGACTTTTAACCCTGTCTTCAACCTCAAATTTGCGAGTAACCTTATGACCAGGGGCAACATTTTGAATATGTTCTAGGGTTTCTGTCTTTCTATCTATAATTAATCGTTCACTATATTTCCAAGTTAAGTATTCCCGCTCTTCATTTTCCTTTTCACCACGTTCCTCATCACCATTTTCCTCTTCATAACTTGCTTCTATTCTTGTAGTTCTCAGATAATCCAAAGTGATTCTATTTATAAGGTCTGGCCTGTCCCTTCCATCAAAGACAAACAAGTCCTTCATACCTAGTGTATCACGAACAAGATCCGACAGGTCTTGACCCTCATAATCAATCCTCGTACAAAGTGAACCCGTATATATACGTACTTTCCCATCCTTACTCGTTATTTCTAAGTCCCAAGACCCAACATCTATAGCGTGGTTTACTATGTATTCATAATCAAAAAATATTGTAAATCCAGCAAGCAATTTATCAGCTTTTTCTTTAGGTATTTTTGAAGTCATAGTCCTTGATTTTTCTAATTTTTCTTCATAATCAGCATAGTCATATCCTGAAAAACTTACCTCTCCCTCATCATTTATGGTAAGTTCTTGTTCCACTTCTTCGTCATGGCTTGGCGTAGAATCAAAAGAGATGTTATTGGATATGATTCTTACCTTTTTGATAGTATTTTTATGCAAATCCAATCCCCCTACTCTTTAATTACTTTCCTTTGAAGCTTTCCTCGCTAAAAAACCTATAAGCAAGGCAGCGCTTATAAATCCAACAATAGCTGGTAGGGCTGCTTCAACACCAAAATTACCACCTGTAAGTAACTTACTCGTAGACTTTACTGGAATTATAATATATGATTCGTTACTCAATCCATTAACTATATCCCCTATTCCAAAGACTCCTCCGATTATAAGAGTGTTCCAGACCGTATGCGCCAATGCCCCTGGATAGATTGAACCTGATTTTAGTGCAAACAGGGTAAACATTACTGCAGCAGATGAACCAGCTAGAATTAAAAGTACCAGGTCTATAAGATCAAAAGTCTGCATGTTCATTATATGGGCACATGCAAATAAGATAGCAGGTATAATCACCGCAACTTTTAGACCTAGAGTTTTCTTCATGTACCTGAAAATCATACCCCTGAATATTAACTCCTCACATATTCCTGCTGTAATACCAAGACTAAAAATAGCAGTTATCAGAGATATCCAAAATGTTCCCGGTCTTGCAACATATGCTTGACCTGGAAGTATGTAGGCATAGAAAACAAGGACTAGGATTGGCAAGGCAAGAGAAATAAGGACCAATTTTATATCTATCTTCTTTAACTTTAGTCCCAGTTCATCCGAGTCAATTTTTAACAGCTTTGATGATACAAACCAGGCTAGGACAATGGTAACTGCAATCCTTACAAGGGCTGGTATTATAAGTTGTAAATACTGACCAGAAAAGTATTGTTTAGCTAGGTTTTCTGCAATTCCTCCTATTATTAGTACTATGATAGAAAGTGCGATGACCCCTATATTTTTTCCTATTACTTTTGTTTTTTCCATCTATAATCTCCTTATCATATAAGTATCTGTTTTTGAATACCCCTCTATAATTTTATCTTTTGCAACTGATAGATTAGTAAATGATTCATCATCTAGATCTTATCTATCCCTCCAAATCATAATAAATTCCTTTTCATTTGTATTATCATCAATATTCTCAGATTGAATTTGAAACTGCTCCCGCTGATAAAAGTGTACTGCTCGTATATTCTTTTGATAAACACTTAAAGTCATTTCTGATTTTATGCTTTTTGCATAGTCTAACAATTGTTTTCCAATCCCTTTCGATTGGGCAGTATCTTTTACAAAGAGTCCTGCAAGATAACTATCCATCAATCCAATAAATCCGTCTATTAAATTTGTATCATCCTCTTCATACACATATATTTCTGACTTGGGTATAATCTCTTTTACTATTTCGTAATTGCTTGTCCAATATTCTTTAGAAACAAAGTTATGACTTTTGATATTTGTATCAAGCCATATCTTCATAACAGCAGACAAATCACTTTCTCTTAATTTTCTGATCATAGAATCACTTCCTAATTCAAGTTATAATTTTTTATTTTCTACAGTATACCACATGCATTAACAAACTGTGAAAACGAAAATAAGGAAGTATCAGCTCGGCAAACTGGGATTTATAAACATTAGGGTCTGTAAAAATATGGTCCACAATCGTCCTCATGTGTCTTCATATATGTCCATGACCAATCGGATGCAACTACATATATTTCACCAAACTTATCTATATATTTCGAATCTATTTCTTTTTCAAGAAGTTTAAGCGAGGGATTTGTTTCCCATAGGTAAAAATACTTAGCTCCAGGTTTATCAAGTTCATCAAATATTTTTTTTGCCTTATCTCCTGCAAAATACTTATCTGCATCAACTTTATTCCAAGAAAAAATATGCCAAAGAAAATTACCTTCTCCTACAACTCTTTTTTTTAAAAATGATTTTGGTATATTTTTTGCAAAATGTAATAACCATTCTTTTTCAAAATCCATAATATTCCCCTTATAACTTCTAATTTTTTACTCATTACTTGTTTTTATCTGCTTTGTGAATATCTGCTACCAACTTTTTAGCTTCTTCTAATTCTATATTCTTTGAATCTGAATATTCATTCCTGTAATCATATTTTTATTTAATCCACTTTAAAACTGTAATAAGCATTTTATAGACTATATTGATTTAAATTATTGCCAACACTATTTGACATTCATTTTCTACGTTAATATCAATCGATATAAGCTCTTTAATCACAGATTTAAGGAATTCGGGACAACAAGCTAATGCCCATGCAATACTTTTTGTTATATCATTTTCAAGATTTCCAATTAACTGAAATATACTGCTAACTTTATTTCCATATGCAACTAACTCTGACATCCCTTTATCTCCTTGTAAATACATCTTTCTATTATAATTCATTTCACTACTTCTTCCTTATATAGATATCAATTATTGTTTATCATTATTCAATGTATATTATCTATTACCTAGTATAATTGACTTTATCTAATGGAATTGGGTCTGGATTTGACAAGACCCATAAAACCGAAAGCTGGCACAAGCGGTTTATTATAAAATCTTCATCACTGTCTTTTTTGCGAATATCTGATACTAGCCTTTCAGCTTCCTCTAATTCTTTTTCTGAAAGTGGATTTCCAGATGCAAAAAATTTCAATAAAGCTATAAGCATGTTGCGATATCCCCTATCCCAATTCACTCCGCCATTTCTGTATAATTCATCATGTACTCGTCCACTTATACGAATAGCTTCCCCCTGTAGGGTTTTTGCTGGTCCACGGGAAGGAACCAAAAAATCCCAAAGCATCTCAAATTGTTCTTCCCAAGACCCATCTTTGACAATAATTGGAGAAATACCATCATGAATTTTACGTTCTTTAACAGGTTCCACATTAAATAATGTGTATAGCTTTTTAAGTGCTGAATCTGTTTCAGAAATAGAATCCTTATGAAAGTTCTCCCTATGAAATTCAAAATTTTGGCCTATATGCTTAACTCTTTCTATCATATCATGTGTAATCTTGTCCCCCGCCTGCAATATGATATCGGCAATTTTAGCAGCTTCAATAATATTGGAATTCCCGCAAACAGATAGACAAGAAGCAAGTGGGGTTTGACCTATATCATTTTTCACACAAATATTTGCCCCCTTTTCCACTAAAAAACGAACTGTATCTGAATGGAAAAAACTTGCCGCAGTATGCAGTGGGGTATTTCCGTATCTATCAGTTTTCTCAATATCTCCACCCAAGTCATAGAATAATTTAACACTACTTCTTCCTAGGGTAGCATGACTATATAGGGGTGTACGACCGTAATAATTTTCAACATTTACATCTAATCCCTCTCCTACAAGCCAACGAGCAAGTTCTTCAGGTACATTGGCATGATGAAGGGCTGTGTTCTTTCCAAAGCGTCCATCATATGAGGCATGGAGCTCACACTTTTCATAGAGTGCTTTAAGGCCTTCTATGTCTCCATTGTTAATTAGTTCTTCAAAGTTTTTTGGTAGAGTAACTCTTTTCTTCTTTCCCATAACCTTTCCTCCAAAAATTCTAGTTTATTTATATAGTATTTTTAGCTTATCTTTTTTCTGCTTGACCATTATTGTAATTGCAAGACCAATTATAAGGATATGTGGAGCATACATAATCAAATCATTCCAGCCAGTCATACCCATAGTAGCTATAAAAGATACAACTAGAGATAGTATATAAGGAATACAAATTACGCACCTTCCTATAGGGTTTCTAAAGACAATCAGATGTAATATCATAAAAAGCCCCATACAGTATGTTCCTACAGTCATTGGATTTACTTTAATAAACAAGTCGGATAAGATGTGGCTATCCTTATTAAGCACAGCAAAAATCCAATACATATATGATATGAAATACATTAAAGTTATTGCATCTAACACACCTGAAATTATTCTTATTATCCTCATTTGTTCTGCTATTTTTGGCATAAAATACTACCTCCTTCGATTGGATTATCTTATTAATAATATAACACCTGCCTGAATCGCCGATACAAGTGGTACAATAATTAATGGTGCAACTACAAAGTGTTCCTTTATTGCCAAATGTTTCATCCAATTACCAAATTCATAATCTGGGTGTCCTTCTGTGCCCGGAATCACAATTTTTGACTTATACTTGCCTTGAAACAATAGGCAGTCCAAGAAAAAGAAGTCTCCTAAGTTTAATATAGACCACTGTATATATCCCATTATAAAAATATTCCTAAATCCAGTAATTCCTGTGTGTAGGAGACTCACTATGGAATATATCAAACAAATCCCTACAATCACAATCGTTAGGATAACATTAATTTTTTTCTCTTTTTTTGTCATTTGTTCCGGTGCAGCCTTCTGAATTGCTTTTGGATAAGAATCAAAAAAGTATCTTGGATTAATAAGAACTAAGGTAGCCACTAGACCATTGAAGATCGCTGCTATTGCTATACCATCTAAAATTGCTTGAATTGGATCCATAAAGACCTCCCTTTCTATTATTTAATTCTGGTTGTATAATATTTAGCATTGAATAATAATCATTTCGCTTGCCAGCATTAAATATTATACAACTTTATAAATTTATATTAAATGTTTGGGTGTGTTTACATCCGTATATTTTGCCAATTTTTGTTTTTCTTCCTTCACAATTCGATCTGCAAACTCTGTTATTTTATTTATTAGCCACATATGAGCTGTAGTCCCCTCACTATAATCCGCTTCTGCATACATGTTTATTCTATTATCTGAACGTAGTTGTTCAACTTGTTTCATTGCTTCTATATCGCCTTTAGGATAAATAGCAAATGTTGCTCCCTCATTTTTATTTACAAGAGAAAAAGCCGGAATATCACTAGGTCCATCTGCGACATACACCATGTTAACAAAAGGTACTCTTCTTAATTCTTCAGGAATTTTCAAATTAACATCAGAAACACCTTCTTTATTAACACCTTTATTTATTTCAAACAATGCTCTAGTTTTACTAGTATTATCTATTGTGTACCCCAGCTCACTAATGCATGAATTTCCTTCATTATCTTCGCCTTCAATTAATTCACACCCCCAAACATCTTCGACATAATCAATGACCTTTGACCCCTTGATTATTTGACTCATTCCAGTACTTACAATATAATGTTCAACCTTTATATCATGAGCTTGATATAAAGAGTTATCTTCAATAGCCTTCTTTGTACTCTCAAATATTTCTGGTACACCATTATAAAATTTCAATTTTTCCCCAAGCGATTTTAATTTCTCATTATTTAAACCCTTGAAAGTTCCATTTTTTGCAAGCTTTATAAAGTGATTTAAATATATTGTATCAGGATTAACTCTAACATTTTGTTCCTTTAAATACTTTTCTGGCAACGAATTAACCTCTTTCCAAAATTGTGTAGCATCATACCTATACTCTTCAAATATAGGCTCTTGCATATATCCATCAACTAAAGTTTTATCAAAATCCCAAACTATTGCAATTATATTCGCCATAAAATCCTCCTAAAAATATAATCATTATCTATTTCAATTTTATCAAAGAAAATTGATTCGTAAATTGCAATATCAATTTACGTAATTATATTTTACCATAGAAGGACTTATTTTAATTTACAGAGTTTTTTGCATACTCTCTAATTATATCATATATGAATATTGTGTACGTCTTATACTTAATATATATTTATTCTCCCTTATTTTAAATTATCTTTCATTCCTACTATTCCCTTTCGTTTTTATTACGCAGATACTACTACAAAGGTTTATTCTATCAACTTATTTATAGAATTTAAACATAAAAATAAGACCTTTTTACAACTTTTCTGGGGTGAGCCTATATTCACTATATGTCATTCAGGACAATTTGCGTCTCATTCTTTGCACTAAAAAAGCATCCTAGCTGTTTATCACCAAAATGCTTTATTTAAAAAATTGTGTTAACTCGATATCTAAGTCGACATAAACTGCATCAACATCAAAATCATTGACCACTTTTACTTCTTTCCCAGCAATACTATAAAACTGTATTTTAGTATCATCTACATCATGCAAGAATTTCCCCTTTACAATTCCTGGTATGTTTTTTTCCAATGTTTTACACTGTTTTATGAAAATATTCTCATCAAATTCAGTGCATATCGTATGACTATATTTATATTCCCTAATCATAGTCACTCCTTTCTAATCCAAGCTTTCTATCATACTTGACGTTCGACTTTTAGAAGTTCTTACTATATTCTTTAACGCTTCTTCTCGCGTTAGTCCTTTTCTTTTCATTTTAAATAATATAAGTTCTTCAAAATCAGACTTTATCGGTTATTTATATCCAACTAAGCTCCTGATTTTACATCTTTCATCATCTATATAGCCTGAAATTTTACAGTATTTCTAATATCAAAGGCTTGTTTATCTTGCTCTTTAATAGCCTTTGTTGTATCGATTAAATTTGGTATATTTTCATATGCGCATGATACTAACTTCCCCTTCATGAGTATAGGTAAAAGTTATAATCAAAAAAGAACTATTTTGACAAACTGGAATTTGTCTATACCGTCCACTTCAGTCTAAGAGGATATATTTCAATGACATAGTGCTCCTCATCTATATCTGTCGCAGGATGTGAATCCGCTATGCAGATATGAACACCTTCAACATTTTCACTCTTAAAGCTAGAGACATTTCCCAAAGCTATATATTGAACAGCAATGTATTCAATAGCTCCTTCATACGGTTCAAGAGGCATTGTTTCAAGTGGTTTTTCAATATCGATTCCCATCCTTGCCAGATAATCTGACAATTCCGGATATGTTTCCTTAGCCTCCTTATAATAGTTTCTGCAATAGTCGCAGAAACAGAGGTTTTCATTGTTTAGTGCTCTATAGTAATTCTCAGTTTTTATTTTGTCCATAATCATATCTCCATAAATTCTAAGTTGTATTGAACAGCTAACGATAACCTCTGAATAAGCCTTTGTTTTCTACTCCTCATTTACTTAGTGGGGGCAACTTTTGACATCAATACAATGCACTCCACATGAAACAAGTGAGTACTAAGTATGTTGCTTAGTTCTACAAACCTAGAGTTTTAATATATTTATTTCAGATACTGAGTATAAACAAGCTTTGCCAGCAAGCGTAACTCTGTCTAATATCACTTTTCAATATAGTATTCCACCACGATTATATGCCTGATATGCTATTAATTCGCTTTTACCCTGTTGTTCTGCCCTATACTGAACTATGTGGCAATGCCCTGAACCACATACCGGATCTTCCGAAATATTTAACTTCGGTGCAAAACTTCTTCTAATTCTTTATCATAAAAATTCATTATCACAAATGCCGTTCCAAACCGCTTATTTCTAACATCCGTTCTAATTGTATAGTCGTAAACCATGCCAACGGTTTTCTCTCTGAAAAACACCTGTCCGCCACAAATCGGAAAATTTATGGTAAAATTTCAAGCCAGTAGCCATCCGGGTCTTGAATGAAATAGATGCCCATAGCTTCATTTTCAAAGCAAATGCATTCCATCTCCTTATGCCTTTTGTGCGCTTCCTCAAAATTTTCCGCTTGAAATGCCAAGTGGAATTCACACTCTCCTAAATCGTAGGCCTGAGGATGGTCTCTCAGCCAGGTAAGTTCCAACTCAAAATCGCCGGCATCACTCTTTAAGTACACAATGATAAACCCGTCGTCGGTCATTCGTCTCACCTCGTGTAAATCAAGTGCTTCATTATAGAATCGAATGGACTGATCCAAATTAGATACATTTAAATTCTCGTGAATCATCTTAAACTTCATAGCTATTCTCCTTTTACTGCTTCTGTATTATTCTTAATTATCCAAAATAGACAAATATAAATTCAGTCTCTGATTTAAATATCTTGCAAACATATCTGCCATTGCTGATATATTATGTCTTACATGTTCTTCAACAAATGCTTCATAGTATTTCAAACGTTCGGTAAACTTTATATGATTTGTCATCGGTTGAAAAGTATAGCTTTATTGCCTCGCTAAAAATGAAAGTATCCACTCGATTTTTGTCTTTAATAAGATCTAAATGCGTTCTCTCCTTATCATAAAGCGCCACATCTCATCCATATGGATTTTTTATTAAAGTTTTCCCGATATCATAATAATTAGCCCGAACATATCTGAGTCATATCTATTACCGCCTTTTCGTACTTAAATTATATATTTTTTAAGCACGAAAATCAATGCTGTTTCACCTATATTTATTCTTTAAATTTCAATCATTAAAGAATATTTGTAAAGATGACTATCGTGCTTAATGATGGGTATAGCATGGTCGTTCCTATACTAAGCAAGAATGTCATAAAATCTGTTAAAATACTTTGTACGTAAATTGCAATAATAAGTGGAACATTGATAACTAAAAATCCATATCACGAAGCTCTCTGTCAATATATAAGGTCAAGCTCATCTTCGAAGACTTCATCCGGTGTACGATAATTTAGTATTTTACGTGGCAAGCTATTACACCATATTTTTATTTTGAATGCTGCCATATAGGAGTTTTATTGTCATCAGTTTATATGTCTAAATAGAGGTCTATAGGACAAAAAGAAATCCACCAGCCTAGCTGCTGGTTCTTCATTTTCGGCCGTTAAGGCCTTATTTACTAGCAATACCTCAAAAGGTATTTTTTGTAGTCTGACTTTTGCAAATTTTAACTGCTACCCTTTAAAAGGGTCACTGACATCAAATGTTAGTTGTTCTCCTAATTCGTCTTCTTTTAATTGTTTTGCTATATATTCCTTTATTATCTCGTCATTCTTGCCTGCTGTATCTACATAATAACCCCTACACCAGAACTGACGACCTCTATATTTGTATTTTAAGTTGCCCCATTTTTCATAAATTATTATACTGCTTTTAGCCTTTAGAAATCCCATAAAGCTTGATACACTCATTTTAGACGGTATTTCTATCAACATATCTACATGATCTATACACACCTCTGCTTGTATTATATTTAACCTTTTCAATTACATAACTCCCTGAGTATGGCTCCTATCTCCTATCTTTTTTCTCCATAAAATACTTTTCTTCTATATTTTGGTGCAAACACCACATGATATTTGGAATTCCACCTTATGTGTGATAAACTATGAATGTCTTTTAACATGTTAAATCCTCCTTTGTGCCTTTTAATATTAATTTGTAGTTGCCAGACCACAGATTAATTATATACAAAGGAGGATTTTTTTAATAGTTTCTCATCGCTAAAGCTAAACGGAACCACCAGTCTAACTGGGGGTTTTCATTTCTACAAAAAAGCAACCCTTTTCGGATTGCTTGGTTTAATGATATAATATGTATGTCCTATCCCTCTAAAGGAGGTGATATATTGCTTAACTGGACACTTTTCATAGTGGGAAATGTTATTTGCCCTATAGTCGCTGGTCTTATATTGCATTATGCAATACAATTCCTAGACAATAAAAAGAAATAACGTTTAAAGGGAAGAGCGGCAACTCTTCCCTTTTTTGTCCTTGATATATTGTATATCGAACACTCTTCATCTGTATACTTGTATTATACCACCCCTTAAAAGAGGTGTCAAACAAATTATATAAATGGTGTTACGTCTTTAATATCTTTTAAACCATTCTTTATTTTTTGCATTGCCGAATTTTCTTGTAGAAACTCCATGCCCTTAATTGTCAGTCTAGGCTCTATAGCTTTAAATCCATATCCGCCCGCATAATTGACTCTTGTAAACCCATCAATTAATCCATCATCAATCATTGATTGGAGTATTTTATTTCTTCTTTCTTCTGATATTTTTAATGCCTCTAGAAATGTACCATCAAATCGGTTACTGTCCATAGATGCTTCAATTCCAACTAGTATCTTATACACTATCTTTAGATTATCCACTATGCCTCCTCTTGACTGTACTTCCAGTCTAATATCTTGTCGTATAACGACTGTACATATTTTCCTTTTTCAGTGTACCAGTTTTGACCATCAGAATCATAATACATACAATCTTCACTTGTGAGATATGTTCCTACTGTATAAAACACACAGCTTTCGTTGGTCTTCTTAAACAATTTACCTTCTTCAACGCATTTCAATAGTACTTCACTAGGTACGTGTTTATGATTCAACCTCTTCATAATTTCTTTTGAGTTATTCGGATTTCCCCAATCATGAGTACCTATCGCTCTGCCTGTAAAATGATATGATATACTTTTGATTTCAACTCCATCTGTAGTTTTCATACCAATAAACTTATACTCAAGTTCATTGTGATACTTTTTGAAATTTTTGTATTTTACAAGCGGATATATTTATGATCCACAGTGATGACTCATTTGGTTGATTGTTGATTTGACACCTACATTCTACCACAGAAGTATAGCTATGGATTTTTTATTTAATTGTTCAACTTGATTATACAATCAACCCACCAATGTTATTTGACATAGAGCCTACTTTCTATCGTCCTGTATCTTTAATATTCAGTTTTATTTAGCTCGACAAACTGGGATTTGTCATCAAACCCACACTCCCATTGTTCGTCTTTTCAACACAATAAAGCTTATGACACAAATACTAATATACACTATAACAAACAATACAACATGAGCAATGTTGATAGGGTATGGGGCAATCCACCCTTGTTTGAAAAGTGCGATAGAAATTGCACCCGTAACCATAGAAAAAGGCATGAACAATAACCCGCTGAGATTAAGCCAGTTGACAGCAAAAGGCACCCTTGCTGCAGAGAGTAACCGCCCGATAAAATATCCTGCAATTCCAACAGCCTGAATAATCATTGAACCCCATATGGTATCCATGGTTTGAGTTTCATGCCAGCCTGCAAACGCACTAAATAATCCAATCGCAACAAATGCTGTTGATGCGATATATAGTATCTTGCTTGTTAGCTCAGAGCTTTTCTGCTCTTTATCTGCAACTGGTTCAATTCCTTTTAGAATGTAATCGGTTGTAACTTCGAAGTAATCGCTCATGGTAATTATCTTTCCCAAATCCGGCAAGCTTTGTTCACTTTCCCATTTTGAAACCGCCTGCCGAGATACTCCAAGCTTGTCTGCAAGTTCTTCCTGTGAAATTCCGTTTGTTTTTCTCAAATACTGTATTCTGTCTGCCATGTTCATAACACACACTCCTTTCTTTTATGGTTTAATTCTATCAAACCAATTGGTTGCATGGCTACCAAGCCACCTTGGAAATATGTCAACCAACAGTTGCAATGCTGTTTTTTTGTTAAGCCAATATAAACAAACTATTCTACAACTTCAAATTTGCCTACATCGATTTAATCGTATCATTTATCAATTCAATAAACGCTATTACAGTTGCTCCTATCATCGGAAGCCCATAAGGACTAAATAGAAAACCGATGACCAGCCCGATATACCTATTTCGATTTCTCCTTAAATGAAAGAAGCTAACCCCCAAAATATGCAAAACACCATAACGATATACAGTAATGCTGTTCCTATACCAAGCAGGAATGTCAGAAAAGCAGTAAGAATGCTAAACAGCAAACTGATTGGGAATAAGATTATTTTTATTATACACCTCATCATTTCTTATTCCTAACTTCCTAAACCACTCTTTGTATCTCCACACACCATATCAATGCAAACATAAACATCAATATAATTTTTTAGGAGCTTTTTCTTCCCACCTTCGCCATCTTCTACAAACACATAATGCTTGTAAAACTGCTTAAAATGCAGGATTTTTACTATTTCACTCTTTGTATCAACGCTATGCACTCGACATGTTAATGATTGTCCAAACTTTTAATCGCTTATTGTTCTAATGAGTCAAAAAGCATATTGGCGACAATATTAAAACCTGCGGCAGATGAAAATTGTGAAAACCTATTACCTTTATACCATTCATCTTGACTAATATTAGTATTTACAATCCAATATTCTACTTCTGAAATAAATTGTTCTAAATTATAATTCTTATTTTGTTTTTTCAATTGCAAAATTATATATTTATTTATTGCTGAAACGCCTATTGTTCCCTGAATAACTGAATTATTAATGGATTCTTCTTTGAATAAATTAGGCCACTTAAATTTTACTGCATCCCAAATTTTTAAATATATATCCTTTATATCATTAATAATTTCATTCAACTCTTTATCATTTTTCCAATCAATTCCAATAATATTATACTTGTTCAAATAACTTATTAACATTTGAATACTTTTCACAAAAGAATTAAGACTTATTGTTTCATTTGAATTTCTAGTTGGATTGCCTTCCAACAGTATCCTGTTATACCATAATGAATTTCTATCACTATTAAGATTAATTGCTAACTCAACTGCTAAAAATTCTTTTTTAGCAATTGTCAAATCACTAGATGAAGTATTATTTCTATTAATTTTATTCTTCAAAACATATGCAAGAGAAGTATCCACTTTTCTTGATGTTTTATTAATCGTAATAAAAGTATCTACTTCCAATGCCTCACTTGGTTTTTCAAGAATTACAACCGATAATTCACAATCTTTTATATCATTATATTTATCCGGATTATTTTTCTTTAGTTTTTTAAAAGCTTCTACCCTATGTTGACCATCAACAATATTAAGCGTTGTATCATTTGTAACTTCTTCGTCTGTAGCACATATAATTGAAGTAGGCAAATAAAATGGATTCTCTTTCAAATATTTTACAATATTTGAAACATGATTTTCGTTTACTCGCCTTTGATAACCCGTAAATTTAATATTATCAAATGTTCTAACCTTAGTATTTCTAACTAACCAATCTACAGTTTTAATATCATTTATGATTTTGCAGCCACATTCTTGTTTTATAATTTTCATGATTCTATTCCTCTTCTTTCGTAATATTATCTTTTCTTAAATAAGATAAAGCTTTGATGGTTGTATTAAAAATGTCCTTTTCTATTTCTTGTTTTTCTTGGTCTAAAAGATCAAACTCCTCAGGATCATAAGCTTTATCACGCACTTGTTTTATTAAGTATCCTAATAGAATATCTTCATCTTCAAATTCATAAAGCAGCTTCGCTATCGCACAGAATTTTCGTAACTTAGAACCGTCAATTTCTTTTTTATAACTTTCAATTTGTTCATTAGGTTCAATGTTAATTTTTTCTTTATTATAAGTTTCAGTTAAAAGTTTTTTACCAAGATATCGATCCACGCATTTTTCACTATCTTTAATATATTTAATTAACTCAAAAAAGTTAGTATAATCTTCGCCTAAAATTATTTCATCATTTTGTAACTCTGATAATGTATATTTGAAAAATAATTCTTGCTTAATTTCTTTCAATTCAACACTAAAAGAATATAGCCTATTTAATTGTGTATCTGCTCCATCCAAAATGTGATAAAGTCCTTCCACCATATCTTTTTTTAATTTTTCACGGGAATCGTACATTCTACTTTTGTAAATTGTACTATGTTCAACTTCACCCCATACATCATTTAATAATGATTTAACTTGAACTTCAAATGAAAATTTCTCATCACGTTTCTTGTATTTACATGCAATCTTATATATTTCATGGCCATTTTTTTGTTTAGTATTTGGAAATTCTTCGATTTCTATACAATTCTCTCCTTTCAAATATTTTATTAAGTTTTCAAAAATGTTTTTTTCATCTTCTTTAAAATAGCAATTTATTCTAAACCCTATTAAATCAGGTAGCTTCTCGCAAATTGTTTGTTGAATCTCTTTAATATCACTCTTCTTAATTCCCCATTGATTTATATAGTCTTTTCTTTCTAATTTCTCTCTTAAACTCTCCTCACTTTTTATTCGTGAATTAACCTCTTTTGATACCTTCTTTCTCGCTAATTTTTTTATATAGTCCTTTAAAATTTTTTCTATATCAATTCGTTTTCTTTGAAGCTCATTTTGAAACTCTATATCTATAAAAGCATTCATTATTTCATCAACTACAATCATCGTTATCTCCTTTTAAAATTTATAATGTATTATTCATATTAGGAATAGCATATTAAAATTTCTCAAAGCATTCAAAATAGCTTCTTCCTTTTCAATTGAACACTGTGGAACTCTCTGGTTATCGTTCTTTGAAATATTATAGTGTTCCCTAACTTCTAAACCATGCTTTTTCTTAACTTGTGCAATGTACAGAGTAGATACTTTAAACCCAAACTTTTCCAAAACATAGTTTTGAATTTGTTTATATGTTGCCTTACTTTCAGCGCTTGTTAAATCCATATCATCCATCGGAAGTTCCACACTAATATATTTCTTTGAGTCCAGTTTGGAAAGCAGAGTGATTACTTCAACATGAACACTATGAGGAAATAAATCAACAGGCTGGACCTTCTCACACCTATAGCCCCTATCCTCCAAATACCTCAGGTCCCTGGCCAGGGTACTAGGGTTGCAACTTACATATACCACCCTGTCAGGTTCCATCTCAACTATGGTATCCAGGACCCTTTCGTCACAACCCTTTCTTGGTGGGTCCACTACGACTACATTGGCTCTCTTGCCCTCCTTGTAGATTTCAGGAACTACCTCTTCTGCCTTGCCTACAAAGAACTCTAGGTTGTCCATACCATTCAATTTAGCATTTAGTCTGGCATCCTTGATTGCATCTTCAACTATTTCTACCCCATAGACAAATTCTGCCTTTTGGGCTAGAAATAGGGATATAGTTCCTATACCACAATAGATATCAAAGACCCTATCCCCCTCTTTTAGGTCTGCATATTCAAGGGCCTTATTGTAAAGGACCTCTGTCTGGATTGGGTTTACCTGGAAGAATGACAGTGGCGATATTTCAAACTTTAGGTCTCCTATCTTGTCTACTATCTTGCCATTTCCATACTTGTTTATATTCTTTAGTCCCAGGATTACATTGGTCTTGTCCTTGTTTATATTTACCACCAGACTGGTAAAGCCTTTAACCTGGTCTTTTAGGTTTTCTATAAGCCTGTCTAGGTTCTTGAACCTATCCTCTGTAGCTACTAGGACTACCATTACCTGACCACTTGTAAAGCCTACCTTGGTTACTATATGCCTAAGTAGTCCCTTGTGGCTTTTTTCATCGTATATGCTGATATTTTCTTCTTCTATGTACTTCCTTATAATATCTATGATAAGGTCATTTTTCTCATCCTGGATAAGACACTTGTCTATATCGATGATATCGTGGCTCTTCTTCCTATAAAATCCTATCTTCACTTTTCCATCTTCCATCTGGACTGGAAATTGGGCCTTGTTCCTATACCTAAAGGGTTTTTCCATACCTATTGTATCAAAGACTTGGACATTTTCTAGGCCACCTATCCTCTTAAGGTCTTCCTTAACTATATTAGTCTTTAGGTCCAACTGTTTTTGGTAGTCTAGTTCCTGGATTTGACATCCACCACAGTTTGTGTATTTGGGGTTACAGGCCCTATCTACCCTGTATGGTGACCTTTCCTTTATCTTTGATACTAGGCCTTCTGCATATTTTTTCTTGGATTTCTTTATCTTGACGTCAACGACCTCACCCAATAGTGCCCCATCTACAAATACTGTAAAGCCCTCATGCTTGCCTATGCCTACGCCATTTTGTCCTATATCTACTATCTTGCATTCGTATTTTTTACCTTTTTCTAACATCTTTCATCCTTCTCAACACTGATATATCTTTTTCTAAACCTTCTAAAGACTTTTCACTTTTTTCTTAAAATATATCTATAAATTAGCTTGGCAAATATTTGCTTAAGCCAGGTATAATCATTCTTATAAAATAATTATATACTACACCCTATTATACCACATAGTCCCCTTTATAAGGTCAAAAAATAGGCCGCATGCCCAATTTCATACAAATCCGGATATACGACCTAATCTATCTATTTTATTTAGTTAAAACTACTGTTCTCTACTAACTGCACCACTGGCTGGTTCTACCTTTATCATTTCTCCATCTTTTATCTTCTTTGTGATATCTACAACGGATACTATTACTGGTATACCCAGGTTGATTCCTGCTATGGCAGCATGTGAAGTCATACCACCAGTTTCAGTTACTACGGCAGATGCCTTTTCCATGTACTTTAGCATGTCCCTGTCAGTTCCTAGTGTAACTAGTACATCGCCTTCATTAAATTCCTTGTCTTCTCCTGGCATGATTACCTTGGCAGGTCCTTCTACACAAACCTTACCAATACCAACACCCCTACCCAGGAATTCACTTATTACAGCTACCTTAACCAGGTTAGTCTTACCTGTCTTGCCTACTGGAACGCCGGCTGTGATTACAACAATATCTCCGGCATTTACTATACCTGTATTCTTAGCTACCTCTACTGATTCGTCCATCACTTCGTCTGTACTTTCAGCAAACTTAGAAATTAGAGGATATGTACCCCATAATAGGGATAATTTTCTCCTAACTCTTTCATTCTGAGTTGCAGCTATAATTGGAGACTTTGGTCTGAACTTTGATACCATCCTAGTTGTATAACCTGATGATGTACAAGTTATGATTGCCTTGGCACATAGGTCCATGGCAGTGGTACAAGTTGCATGACTGATAGCATCTGTTACAGTTATCTCTTCTATGTCCATACTATATCTAACCTTGTAGTCCAAAGTTTCTTCTGTCCTCAAGGCTATCCTGTTCATTGTCTTTACAGCCTCTACCGGATACTTACCTGCAGCTGTTTCTCCTGAAAGCATTATAGCATCAGTTCCATCATAGATAGCATTGGCTACGTCTGTTACCTCTGCCCTTGTTGGTCTAGGGTTTCTGATCATTGAGTCCAGCATCTGAGTAGCAGTGATTACCGGCTTGGCTACCTCATTACACTTTCTGATGATCATCTTCTGGACGATAGGTACTTCTTCACTTGGAATTTCAACACCCATGTCCCCTCTAGCTACCATTATACCGTCTGATACCTGGATGATTGAGTCTATATTGTCAACACCCTCCTGGCTTTCTATCTTTGATATGATATGGATATCAGGAGCATTGTTTTCTTCTAGTACCTTTCTGATTTCAAGTACGTCAGAAGCCTTCCTAACAAATGATGCTGCTATAAAGTCTATGCCCTGTTCTATACCAAACTTGATATCTTCTATATCCTTTTCTGTGATTGCTGGTAGGTTAATAGCTACACCTGGTAGGTTTACACCCTTTCTTGATGATACCTTACCTGAGTTTTCTACTACTGTATGTATGTCATTACCCTTGATTTCTTTAATTCTTAGGGCTACTAGGCCGTCATCTATCAGGATTGTATCTCCTACCTTTACGTCGTCTATCATACCCTTGTATGATACACTACATCTCTGGTTATTGCCCATACAGTCGTCCATACTTACTACGAATCTTGCACCTTCTTCAAGAACTACTGGTTCTTCAAATTCACCAGTTCTGATTTCAGGCCCCTTAGTGTCCAGAAGAATTGCCACTGGCTGGTCTAATTCTTCTCTGACCCTCTTTGTCCTGTCCATTCTCTCCTTGTGTTCTTCATGTGAACCATGTGAGAAGTTAAACCTACAAACATTTAGGCCATTTTCTATTAATTCCTTTAGAACCTGGTCTGAATCAGTTGAAGGTCCCATTGTGCATACAATTTTTGTCTTTTTACATCTTACCATAATCTTAATCACTCCTATAACCTTATACGGCTGGCTTTTTACCTGCCAAACTATAAATTATAGACCAAGTTACCAGCTCAGTCTTTATGTCAATTAGATACTCAAGCCTATATTGACAGTATCTTTGCCATTTCATATAGATCATCATCAAAAGTCTTCTTCATTGAAAGAGCTTCATCTATATCCATGTCAATTACCTTGTTATCCTTTATGCCTACAACCCTGCCAGACTTACCTTCTATTAGTAGTTCAACTGCCTTGTTGCCCAACCTGCTGGCCAGGATCCTGTCAAAGGCTGATGGTGACCCACCCCTCTGAACATGACCAAGTACTGTAATTCTAACATCTGCCTTATCTTCTATTGTAAGGGCAGACCTTAGACCTAGGGCCCCACCTTCTATATTTTCGGCACCTTCTGCAAGTACTATGATACTGTGCTTCTTACCCCTCTTTTGAGTTGTCTTTAGCTTCTTAACTATGTCTTCTGTCTTTGTATCCATTTCAGGTACTATGATAGACTCTGCACCACCCGCTATACCAGCGAATAGGGCCAGGTCTCCACAATGTCTACCCATTACTTCTATTATATTCACCCTGTCATGTGATGATGATGTATCTCTTAGCTTACCTATAGCATCTATAACTGTATTAGTTGCTGTATCAAATCCTATTGTGTAATCAGTATAGGCAAGGTCATTGTCTATTGTTCCTGGTATACCAATAGTGTGTACTCCTAATTGACTCAGCTTGTTGGCACCTGTAAAAGAACCGTCTCCACCTATTACCACTAGGCTTCCAACCCCAAATTCTTCTAATATTTCAACTGCCTTGGCCCTGCCTTCTTCTGTCCTGAATTCGTCACACCTTGATGACTTCAAAACTGTACCACCCTTCTGGATGATATCACCTACTGAAGAAAGGTCCATTTCCCTAAAGTCCTTTTCTAAAAGACCTGCGTAGCCTCTTTCGATTCCGTAAACCTTGTAGCCATAATATATGGCAGTTCTTACGACAGCCCTGATGGCTGCGTTCATACCTGGAGCATCTCCTCCACTAGTTAAAATACCAATAGCCTTCATACATTACCTCCTGTTTTTTCTTTACCGTTTTACTTACCATAATAAAATATCTATCTATAATCTAATACCTTTTATAATACCTATTTTCAAAATACCACTATTTTATAATTTAAAACACATAATGGACTTTTTTAGTCCCTATATATCATTTTCCATCCCACAATATGCAAAAAAATATTGGATATTATATACTTATTAATTATACCACACTTTTTTAAATTCATAAATAATTTTTGAGCAATATTAGACTTTTTTAGATATTTACACATATTTCTATATATTTTACAAAAAGACTTGCTAAAAGCCCTAATTTATCTTATAATATTATGGTGTTAAACTAATCAAATTAGGTTAACAAATCGCTGGATTGTAGGGAGGTGAAACAGATGTCAGAAGTTAGAGTAAGAGAAAACGAATCATTAGATAGTGCACTTAGAAGATTCAAGAGACAGTGTGCTATGTCTGGCATAATGTCAGAAGTTAGAAAAAGAGAACACTATGACAAGCCTAGTGTTAAGCGTAAGAAAAAGGCAGAAGCTGCTAGAAGAAAAAACGCTAAAAGATAGTTAATTAAAAAGAGGTGAAAGGGAATGTCCCTTAAAGAAAAACTGCAGGAAGACTTAAAGTCTTCTATGAAAAACAAGGATACAATCAGGAAATCTGTTGTTACACTTATCAGGGCTGCAATCAAGCAGCATGAAGTTGATAACCGTGTTGAGCTGGCTGACGATGCTATCATCGATATCATTTCAAAGCAGCTTAAGCAAAGAAAAGATTCACTTGCTGAATTTGAGAAGGCTAACAGGGATGATTTGGTTGAAGAAACAAAGTCTGAAATACAAGTTTTAGAAGGATACCTACCTCAACAATTAAGCGAAGAAGAACTTGAAAAAATCGTAATCGAAACTATAGCTGAAGTTGGTGCTACATCAATGAAGGATATGGGCAAGATTATGGCCACTATCAAGCCTAAGACTGCTGGTCGTGCAGACGGCAGAAAAATAAACGAACTTGTTAAGAAGAATTTGTAAAAACTTAGTGTAAGCTAACTAAAAGACTATGCATCTAGTATGTGTAGTCTTTTTTGCATCTATAAAAGGTCTTATTTGCTGTCTTCCTCCTTCTATAAAAGATCTTATTTTTACAGTCCCACTTCCCTTATAAAGCATCCTATAGACAAGTTTTCCTAAACCCATAAATTTTACACTTTCCAATATAATTTAAATTGAAATAGTTTTCCTTACTTGGTATAATTATATTAACATCAAAATTATTATATCAAAGTTTTGAACTTATTATTTTATGAATTGGAGGAATTATACATTGTCTAGAGAAAAATTTGCAAATGATTTTGATTACGATGCAAATGAAGGTCTAGATAAGAAAAAGAAGCTTATCTTTATAGTAGCTGGTTTGGTTATTTTGGCCTTAATCGTGATTGGTGGCATCTTTGCCAAGGGTAAGATGGAAATATCTTCCCTAAATAAAAAAGCTGAAAACTTTGTAGAGATCAAGGACTATGAAGAGGCAGCAAAAATTTATTCTGACCTCTATGCGAAGACTGGTGATGTGGAATACAAGTCCAAGAAAAACCAGATGGATATAATGGCTGAAACCAAGACTAATATGGATGAAGCCAAGAACCTGGAACAACAGGGTGAATATGTAAAGGCAATAGCCCTATACAAGCAAATCCCTGCAGAAGATAAGGACAACTACAAGAAGGCTAATGACAGGATTAACTCACTAAAGTCTGATGTTGTAAAGAAAGCCAGTGCTTTTATAGATTCTGGTAATACTGCTTCTGCCTCTTCCCTACTGTCTGAATATCTAGGACTGGTTCCTGATGACAAGTCAGCCAGCGACCTTTACAAGAAAGTATCTGGCAAGACTGATGCTGAAGTAAAACAGGTTATAACCAGGGAAGTAACAAGCCAGCCTTCATCTAACCTAAGTGCCGCAAATGCTACTGCTAATTCTATAAGAAATAGCTACCAATATGTAACAGCCGGTGAAGCCAACGTAAGGAGTGGTCCTAGCAAGTCATCTTCTTCTGTCAGAGTCTTATACAAGGGTGAGGAAGTATATGTATATGATACTTATGTAGAATCTGCAAGCAGGATTTGGTGTAAGATTGACGGTGGTTGGATTTCTTACAATACCCTAAATGGAAACTTCCGTTAAGACACTGCTTAAGTATTTTTAATACTACTTAAGCGCTAATAATATACCTTATATATAACAATTATAATGATTCATAGCTCCTTCTGATTTTTTAGATGTGTTTGCAACTCTATTTTACCAGAAAGCTATGAATCTTTTTTTGTACTTTGATTATAAATTGTTGTATTTTGATTATAAGTTTAAGAGAAATAAAAATAGGCTGTGCCCAGCCTATTTTTATTAAACAATTTATATGTGTTGATATGGAAGCTAAAGATTGATTAAATCTTTAATTTTGATACGATAATCAGTATCAAGTAACCTTAGTTTACCATAGCTTTTTATAAAAATCAAGTAGATTTTACAATTTTTTTAGATATTTTTCTATAGACCAAACCTCTAGCCTAGTGTGGTATTCACCATTTTCACCACAGGGGTCTATAGACTTATTAGATTTAAGTTCTTCTACCAGGTCTTTATCCAAGATCCTACCCTCTAGGGATTCATCCAGGAAAGTTTTATTGACCTTGACTATCCTTGCCTCAAGACCAGTATTTAAAAACTCCTCTAGGACAGCCTCCCTGCTCTCGCCCTCCAAGGGATGTATACAGGTTATACCAGCATCCTTGCACCTGGCCCTATTCCAGTCTAGGTGGTCTTGAATATCTATATCACCAAAGACACAGGCTTGAGCCCCTAGTTCCTTGCTGGCCTTTAGAGCTCCTTCAAAAAGGTCCCCATAGTCTTCTAGGCCTGCCTCTGTAAACAGGACCTGACAATCCAATATCTGACCAATATCTTCAAAATATTTCCTAGCCAGGTTATGGGTCCAGGACATGTCTTCGCCCTTTTTTGTAGAAACAATTAGGGCAACTAAGTCGTTGCCCTGGTCTAACATCCTCTTTATTGCTAGGGTGGAATCTTTACCACCGCTAAATGACGCTGAAAATTTCATATACCCGTACCTACTAAATATTTTCTATCTGCCAATCTATAGGCTCTTGTCCCATAGATTCCAGTATTTGGTTTACCCTGGCAAAGTGGCCGCATCCGAAGAAGCCCCTATGTGCCGAAAGTGGACTTGGGTGGGGTGCCTCTAGTATGTAGTGCCTGTCCACATCTATCAACTTCTTTTTGGACCTGGCATTTGACCCCCATAGGACAAATATTACAGGTTCTTTCCTTTTGTTTAGATAGGAAATTACATTATCTGTGAAGGTCTCCCAACCCATACCCTTGTGTGAATTTGCCTGGTGGGCCCTTACAGTCAAGGCCGTATTGAGTAGGAGGACTCCCTGTTTGGCCCATGGTACCAGGTAGCCATTGTTTGGTATATAGAGCCCCAGTTCCTCTCTCAGTTCCTTGTACATATTCAAGAGGGATGGAGGTGTCTTTATACCCGGCTTTACAGAAAAGGCCAAACCATGAGCCTGTCCATCATCATGGTAGGGGTCTTGGCCCAATATCAAGACCTTTGTGCCCTTGTAGGATGTATATTTTAAGGCATTAAATATATCGTACATATCAGGAAAAACCTGTTGACTCCTATATTCTGACTTTAAAAATTCCCTTAGTTTTAAGTAATATTCTTTTTTAAATTCATCAACTAAGACCTGGTCCCAGTCATTGCCTATATTTACCATAAGATCCTCCTGGCTTCTAATTTAACTCCTATAAGCTAAAAACTTCTTATTCTAGCCTATCTTCTTTCCTCTACCCATAAAATTTATGGGCTTATATACTTTTCTTATTTTACAATTACATCCTTGTCTGCCTGACTATCATCATCGCTGACTATCTTTATATTTATCTTGTGGGGCAGGCAGACTATACTCTGTCCAGGTTTATTGATAAAACCCGTGTGGATACATACCTTGTCCGGGCAGTTGGCCTTAGTCATTTCAACCCCCTTGTCGTGGATATGTATCTTGTTTATCCTCCCGTTTTTTTCCTTTATGTCTATCTTTTGGTCCTTGTCTAGTGGGTAGGTATTGTAGAGTTTATTTTCTACATAGACCTCTACCCTGGCCCCCTGGCCTGAATTTAAATATTTATTTATTAGAACCCCTTGGACAATTAATATACCTACTATTGCAAAAAGGATAATATCTCTCTTCTTCATTTCTTCTCCTAATTCTATTCATATACTTTAAAATATGTTATAATACATATTGTGCTATATTGATTATAACATAAATGGAGGTAAAAATGAAAAAATCAAATCTTAAGATACTTGCATCAATAATAATTTTCTTTATTATTGGTCTTATATTTTATTTTACAGTAATAGATAAGGTAGGTACTTTCTCTACTACTAACTACTATCTAGATACGGTAAACCAGATCAATGTTATTAATACAAGAAAGTCCAAGGCAGACAAGGTCCTTCCTGGTTCTGACAAGATAGTCTTAGACATCCATAACAAGATGAGCTCCCAGATGGCTAGCAGTGAAGTTTCTAAGATCAATCAAAATGCTGGTATCAAGCCTGTCAAGGTTTCAGATGATACCTACACGGTAATCAAAAAATCCCTGGTGTATTCAGACAAGACTAAGGGTAAGTTCGATATTTCAGTCGGTGCCATATCTTCTATCTGGAATATAGGTAATGATGCTGCGAGGGTTCCAGCAGACCAGGAAATTAAAAAATTACTCCCTCTAGTAAGTCACAAGGATATTGTCTTAAGTGACAAGGACAAGTCAGTCTTCCTTAAAAAAGAGGGCATGAAGATAGACTTAGGTGGTATAGCCAAGGGTTATTGTGCTGATAAGCTGGCAGACTACCTTAAGGAAAATGGTGTGAAAAATGCCATTATCAACCTTGGTGGAAATATCTACGTATTTGGGCAAAATGCCAAGAAGACTGACTTCAATGTTGGTATCCAGGACCCAGCCAAGACAAATACTGAGCCACTTGGAACTGTTCAGCTAACAGATAAGTCTATAGTTACATCTGGTATCTATGAAAGATTTATTGAAAAGGACGGCAAGGTCTACCACCATATGATCAATCCAGCTACTGGTTACCCATTTGAAAATAACCTAAGTAGTGTAACTATAATATCTAAAAAGTCTATAGATGGTGACGCCCTTTCTACTTCAACCTTTGGGCTAGGCCTTGAGGAGGGTATGAAGTTTATAGAGGGTCTTGAGGATGTAGATGCCATCTTTATTACAAATGACAAGAAGGTCTATACTACTAAGGGACTTAAAGACAAGTTCAAACTAGAAAATTCAAACTATAGCCTTGCTAACTAGATTAATAATTATATAAAAAAATTGGGCCTAGCATGTATAAATACCTGCTAGGTCCTTAATTTTAAAAACCTCTTATCATGTTGTTGAGATCATCATCTAAGATATCCCTAATACCACTGCGGATAGCTATAAGAATACCGGCTACCATAACACCAAAAACCAATATAATTGGGATATAGTTTATATTGAGTAGTATCTCTTTAGATACAAAGGAAATCTATTTTTTCCGTCACAGTCAAATTTCCAAAAACTTCGGTCTCCATGTCATACCGTTTTAAAAAAGTCTGAACTGCAAAAGATATTGTATTATCATCTTCAATCATAGCTATCTTCATAAACTCACCCCTTATATAAGTCTACAAAACAAGGGAGAATGAATTACTTGTTCACCCTCCCTTATCAACATCAATTTTTAAAATTATCTAATTAGACTCTAGCCTTATAGTTACAGCAAACTAAGCCTTCATAACACTTCCAAGTATACCATTTATATACTTGTAGGCATCATCATCACAATACTTCTTTGCAATGTTTACCGCCTCATCACAGGCAACAGCCTCCGGTATAGTAAACATAAATTTGATCTCAGCAACAGCCAATCTTAGGATGGCAACGTCAACTGCAGGCATTGTATCTGTAGTCCAGTTTCTTGCATATTCATTTATATAGGCATCAATGGCACCAATATTTTCTTCAACAGCCCTGGCTGCATCCATCAAATATGAGGAATCCAATATGACCTCCCTATAAGAATCCAGCATATCTATTTCCTTGCCACCATGTGACTTGTGAATTTCTATAGCATCATCTTCTACTGAATCCAAAAAGCTGTCCAGGTCTTGACTTAGACCCTCCCAGCCTGCATTTGATACGGCCCTGCTATAGAGATACTTCATAAATATTTCTCTAGAAACCTTCCTCTGCATTATTAAATTATTAGCTCTAGTCATTTTCTTTCTTTTCTGCCTTTTCTTTTTTTATCACTAGGCTGCCAACATGGACATTAACCTTTTCAACCTTAAGACCTGCCATAGTTTCAACTGCATTTACTATGCTTTCCTGAACCTTGACAGATACATCTGGTATTACCTGACCATATTTAACGGCTATATCTATGTCTATTATAGCCTTGTCATCCTCTACGCTTACCTTTATTCCGTGGTTTCTGAATAGCTTATCTGTGAATGAAGTAGACTTGTCTATCCCGTCTATTTCTAGTGCTGCAAAACCAGCTATTGTCTGTATAACATCATTTGAAATCTTTATCTGACCTAAATTTTCCATAGTGCACCTCCATGATTATTCACTATTATCTTATGCTACAATAATACCAAAATATACTTATTTTTGCAAATTATTTTTCCTTGATAAGACCTGACCTGTAGGCGGCTAGAAGGTCCTTAAGGTCCTCTACCATCTCCAACAACTGTCGGCCATCATTTGTATCCTTTATCATCCTCCTCTTGGCCTTGTGTTCTACCAAGACTGTAGATGATATAATATCCCTTTCGTTCTTAACGGCATCTTCCTTTGATGTAAAAGGCTCATGGGCTACCAGCTGAAGGGTCCTTGAATTGTATATAAGGGTATAACCCGCCATACCAGTCTTGCTCTGGTAGGCCTTGGAGAAACCACCATCTATTACCAGGACCTTACCCTGGGCCTTGACTGGACTCTCACCCTTCTTGTACTTAACTGGCACATGACCATTTATAATGTGGTCTTCTTCAAAGTCCATATCGAACTCATCAAAGATCTTCTTTAATATAGTCATGTCCTCTCTCAGGTTAAAGTACGGGTTCTTGTTTTCCTTGTGGGTTGCCTTGTCTTCTATAAAGTACCTCTCATAGGTAGTCATATCATCCTTACCAAATAGGGAAGAACACTTGCCTGTCCATAGGTACCAGAACATGTCTAAGCCATAGGACCTCTTTTCTTCGTCCTCTTCATAGTAGGCCTCCCTAACCAGGGATTCCATCTTATCTAACAGAGCCTTGCCCGAATACCTCTGTCCCTTTAATTCCATGGACATAAAGCTTCCATCATCATTAAGTGGTAGGCCACCATGGATTAGGAGGTTTCCGTTGTACTTAAGGTAGATGCTTCCCTTAGAGAATAGGAAGTTTACGTGTTTTTGGAGCTTGTCACTCGACATAAAGGCATCGACTAGCTTGTCGATTATCTCCCCTTCTTCCTCTGTCAGCTTATAAGGGTCCTTAGGGTCTATCGTTGGGAAGTTTGTATCCTTAAGCGGGTAGGTCTTGCCCTTGATTACTATAGTTCCCTTGTCGTAGTCAACCTTGTCTAAAAGCAAGCGGTGGCTCATTTCATATTCTGGCCTTCTGTTGATAATAGCCCCTTCTAGCTTGAACTGGATCACACTGATAGCCTTGTGGATCTTGGCTATCATGGTAATTTCCCTCATATTTGTATTATCACGGTCAACCTTGGGCTGGAATTCACTACATGGGTCATTTCTGTAGGTATTAATGGCAAAACTGGCCAAGGGCAGAAGGTTTATCCCATATATATCCTCTATAATATCCAGGTTATCGTACCTGGAAGATATCCTCAAGGCATTGGCTATACAAGTCTTTTCTCCTGCTGCTGCCCCCATCCAAAGTATGTCGTGGTTACCCCACTGGATATCAACACTGTGGTGGCCCATTAGCCTTTCTATAATCAGGTCTGGCCTTGGCCCCCTGTCGTAGATATCACCAACTATGTGCAACCTGTCAACTACCAGCTTTTGTATTACCTTGGCCAATGCTCCTATAAAGTCCTCTGACTGGCCCAGTCTGATTATAGATTCTACCAGGGATATATAGTACTCTTCCTTGTGCTCGCTCTTCCTATGCTCATGCATCAACTCTTCTATGACATAGGCATAGTCTTTTGGTAAGAGCTTTCTCACCTTGGACCTGGTATACTTACTAGAGCAATACTTGCATAATTCTACCAGCCTGTAAATAGATATCCTATAGAAGTCCTCCATATTTGCCTCGGTCTTTTTTACCATCTCCATCTTGCTAAATGGATAGTAGACCAAGGTAGCCAAGGACCTCTTTTCTGAGTCCCTCATGGTATTGGTAAAGAGTTCATCTATCTTTCTCCTAACCACACCTGACCCATTTTTCAATACATGAATAAAGGGTTCATGCTCCCCATGTATATCTGATAAAAAATGCTCTGTCCCCTTTGGTAGGTTCAATATTGCTTCTAAATTGATTATTTCCGTACTTGCTTCAGATATTGTCTTATACTGGTTGGACATTAGCTTCAAATACTTGAACTTTAAATCCTTGTCATCAACAGCTAAATTATCTCTCATATCTACCTCCAAAACACCCGTCTGGTTTACCTACTTGTTTTCAGCCTTTTCCTGGTCACTTGATATATAGGCCCTAATCTCTTCAACCACATTTCCATCTACAAATTGAATGGCCTGTCTAATCGCATTCTTGATTGCCCTGGCATCAGAACTACCATGGGCCTTTATTAGGCCTCCTTCTACCCCTAAAAATGGCGCTCCCCCATGTGATGAATAGTCAAGAGAGTCTTTCAGCCCCCTTAGACTGTCCTTCATCAATAGGGCTCCTATCTTTGACTTGGTAGAAGACATGATAGATTCCTTTATCTTCTTGAAAAGTGATAGTACTGTTCCCTCCAGGGTTTTTACTATGATATTACCTATAAAGCCGTCGCATACGACTACATCACAAACCCCGTTAAGTATTTCCCTAGTCTCCATATTACCTATAAAGTTCATATCATCCCTGTCCTTTAGTAGGTCAAAAGCTGTCTTTACCAGGTCGTTACCCTTGCCTTCTTCTGTGCCTATATTGGCCAGGGCTACCCTAGGTTTTTCTATATTCATAACCCTCTTTGCATAGATATTAGTCATGGCTGCAAAGTCAAGCAACTGCTGGGCATCACAGTCCACGTTGGCACCTGTATCAGATAGGAGGCTGACACCCCCATCCATAGTAGGTATAGCCGTACATATACAAGGCCTGCTAATCCCCTTAATCCTCTTTATTACAAAGACGCCACCACTTAGAAGGGCCCCTGTACTACCAGCTGATACCATAGCATCAACCTCCTTATTTTTAACCATATTAAGGGCAACTACCATAGAAGAGTCCGTCTTTCTCCTGATAGCGACCACTGGCTTTTCATCATTTGTGATGACCTGACTGGTATGTACTATTTCTATCTTTGTCTTATCGCAGTCATACTTGGACAATTCTGCTTTTAGCTGGTCCTTGTCACCTGTTATTACTATATCTATACCATATTCCTTGACGGCCATGCAGGCTCCCTCTACAGGGGCCATAGGTGCATTGTCCCCGCCCATTCCATCTATAACTATCTTCATATTTAACCTCCATTAAAAAGCTACTATTTAGATTATACCATATTTTTGAACGTAAAAATAGCGTAAGCAAAAAGCTTACGCTACCTAAAAATCTTATTCCGTTTTCTAAAATCTAATTAGTCAACTGATACTACTTCTTTACCATCGTATGATCCACAGCTTAAACAAACTCTGTGTGGTAACTTTGGTTCGTGACACTGTGGACACTCAACAAAACCAGTAGGAACCATCTTTGAATTAGACGCTCTTCTCATTTTAGTTTTAGATTTAGATGTTCTACGCTTTGGTACTGCCATGAAGACACCTCCTTACTCTATTTTAACAATTCTTTTAATTTAGCAAATCTAGGATCAATGTCATCGTCGCCCATGGAGTCTTCACATACACAGTCATGGGTATTCAAGTCTACCCCACAGCCCGAACATATTCCTTTGCAATCTTCGCTACACAACACTTTTTGAGGCATGTTATAAGTCAGAGTACTGTCTACAAGTTCCAAGAGGTCAACCTCTGTCCCTTCTAGAGGAAATATATCTACATCTTCATAACTATCCTCGTCATACTTCTCTTTCATTAGGTATGCATCTATCTCATAAGCTACCGGAACCTCTAGGTCTTTTAAACATCTCGAGCAGGCTCCCTTATAACCAAAGTTAACCTTAGCCTTCAGTAAAAAATTCCTGCCAGCCCTAGATATCCTACCAGTTAGATGCAGGGGTGATATCAAATTATAATCTACACCATAATATCTAATCGACTCTACATTTTCACAAAAATCAAAGTCTACACTTTCTCTCTCCTTATTGGTTAGAGAGTCTATATTTAGCTTCATAAATTTATCACCTCTAAAACATTACTTGTCTATTATACATATTTGAGTCTTATTTGTCAAGCATTTTTAACGATTAGATAGCCTTAAAGTATCTCTTGCTATCATCAATTCTTCGTTTGTTGGTATCAATAATACCTTTACTCTTGACTCATCTGCAGAGATTATCCTATCCTTACCTCTTACATCGTTCTTTTCAGGATCCAGCTTGATTCCCATGAAGTCCATGTCAGCACAGATCATTTCTCTCATGCCTATACCATTCTCTCCAAGACCAGCAGTAAATACTATGGCATCTACCCCATTCATCTCGGCAGCATAAGCTCCTATATACTTCTTAACCCTCTGAGCATATGCATCTAGGGCATTTATAGCCAGCTTGTTTCCTTCAGCTGCTGCATCTTCTATGTCTCTGAAGTCTGAAGATATACCTGTCATACCGTATACTCCCGACTCCTTGTTCATTAGCTTGTCAACACCATCAGCATCAAGACCTTCCTTCTTCATTACGAAAGGTATTATAGCTGGATCTATGTCACCACATCTTGTTCCCATTATTAGACCCTCTAGAGGAGTTAGGCCCATTGAAGTATCTACTGACTTTCCTCCGTCTACTGCAGTTATAGATGCACCATTACCAAGGTGGCAAGTGATGATCTTTAGGTCTTCCGGCTTCTTACCTAGCATTTCTGCAGCCTTCTGTGATACATATAGGTGGGAAGTTCCGTGGAAACCGTACCTTCTTACACCGTGCTTCTTATATAATTCATGAGGCAAACCATACATAAAAGATTTTTCTGGCATTGTCTGGTGGAAGGCCGTATCAAATACACCTACCATTGGTACATCAGGAAGTATAGCCTTACAAGCTTCTACACCCATTAAGTTGGCTGGGTTGTGTAGGGGAGCAAGGTCACTACAATCCTTGATTGCAGCTATTACTTCATCAGTCAATACTGCAGAAGAAGCGAACTTTTCACCACCGTGAACTATCCTGTGTCCAACAGCATCTATTTCCTTCATTTCCTTTACAGCTCCTACAGCTGGATCTGCTACAGCACTTAGGACATGGCCAATAGCATCCTTATGGTCCTTCATTGGTTGCTCAACAAGATGCTTGCCATCTAGACCTTCCTTTTCATGCTTAAGGATTGAGCCTTCTATTCCTATTCTTTCAACCAACCCCTTGCAAAGAACTGCTTCATTTTCCATATCTATTAACTGATACTTTAATGATGAACTACCACAATTTAATACTAAAACTTTCATTTAATTACATTCCTCCACTTAACCTTAATTATTTTACCTCTGTTAATATACCACTTTTTTTAGAAAAAGTACATATACTTCTTAAAAAAACAAACTTAAAAAATCTACTTGAATCAAAAATTAAACTTTGTATCAAAAAAATCTGCCTGGCCCCTTGCTAGCAGGTCCGGATTCTTGGCATGGTACTTTTGATAATAGATAGCGGATGTCCTCAAGTCTATATCCAAAAGCTGCCTGTATAAGGCATTCTCCCTATATTGGTCGCTATCCAGGGCCTTGGCTGGACTAGTCACTATCTCTATACCTGACCTTTCTTTTGCCATCCTAAGTATATCCCTACCCCTTTCAGTCATGCCTAAAACCCTAATATATGGCAGGCTTTTAACCAGCTTTACCTGGTCCAGGTCTGACCTCCTAATACCAAGCAGGATAATGTAGAGGGCCCTTCTTAACTTTGCCCTAGTATGTGACTTATTGGTCAAGCTTTCTAAAGTATCTTCCATACTGGTAGATGTCAGGACTACTTTTTCTATGGACTTGTCCAGGCCACCATTGACTTCAAAGTACCCGTCCAGCTTACCCTTGTCCCTGGCTACTATATATGATATTTCCTGGAAGAATGATTCTTCCCCCATTAGGCCTATCCCCTGGTTACCTAAATCCTTGATTATGTTAAGTACAGACTTGTCCAGGGCCATGCCCAGACTTTGGTCTAATCCTCTAAACCCTAGATTATCGAGTCCAGCCGACTCCTGGCCAGGTTTTATTTCCATAGTCGACTCTAGGAGGGCCTTTCTTATGGCACTCGCTGACGGTAGGTCTCCACCCAGGTCCTCACAATTATATGAAGACCCCTTCCTCCTTATAGTCACTGGCTCCATAGGTGACCCTAGCCTTCTCGCCTCCTTAAGGTACTCTAGACCCAGGATGTTATTGGACTCAGTCAGGATATTGCCTAGGTCGAAGTCCTTAAAGCCTTCCTTAATTGCCTCTTCCCTTGCCCTGGCATAGGAAAGGCTGCCCTTCATTAGGTCCCTAACCCTCTGGTCTATCCAGTCAGCCTGGTCATATATAAAGTCAGCCAGACTAGTAAGCCTGTCTATATTACCATCTTCTGAACCAAAACAAAAAGAATCTACACAGTCCAATGAATTTAGACTGAGTAGACCCCCTCTAGCAAATATTTCAGCAGTTTGTCCGGCAAAGATACTTGGTATTTCAATTACCAAGTCCACACCCTTATCTAGAGCCATCTGGGCCCTGGCATACTTATCCACTAGGGCAGGACCTCCCCTTTGAACAAAATTACCACTCATGGCTACCACAAGGTGGCTACAAGAGGATATCCTCTTAAATTCCTCTATCTGGTAACTATGTCCCTTGTGAAAGGGGTTATATTCCGCTATTATTCCACCAATCTTCATATGCCTATAGCTGGGACTTACCCTTCCTAACTTCAGATAGGATTTCTACTAAAGTAGCTTCTACACTCTCTAACTGTTCTATAGAGTAGTTTCTAGCCCCTGTTCTCAAGTCTCTAGAGTAGTCTGTGGCTTCCTTTATCATCTTTTCAGACCTAGCCTTGGCATCCTTGTTTATCTTGCTCTCAGACACAAGTTCCTCGGCCCTGATAGTAGCTTCCTTCATCATGCTTTCAATTTCTGAATCAACCTGTTTGTTTTTTATTATTATTTCGTCGTTACATTCTCTTATCTTTTGTTCTCTTTCCCTCTTAGCTTCTTCCCTTAGGAAGTCTGCATCATTCCTGGCAGATTCAAGAATAGAATCCTGCTCCTTTATAATCTTTAGGGCAGTATCAAGTTCATATGGTAGGGCCCCCTTTAGCTCGTCTATCAGGTCTAACATTTCATCCCTGTCAACTCCTACCTTCTTTGATAGCGGGAAGCCACTAGCCTGGTTAAGCATCTCTTCCATATCAGCAATTATTTGCATAATCTTAATATCTTCGTTCATATTTATCCTCCAATTTACATACTATATTATTTTTTTCCTTTTAACTTTTCAATTACACATCTTGGTACCAGGTTACTCACATCTGCGTCAAAGTGAAGAACCTCTTTTATAAGTGATGAACTGATAAAAGAATATGTCTTGCTGGTTGGCAAGATAACTGTCTCCAATTTATCATTTAACTCCTTGTTCATGTGGGCCATCTGTAATTCATATTCCATATCTGCTATGGTCCTAACCCCCCTGACAAGTACACTTATATCATTTTTCTTGCAATAATCTATCAAAAGACCATCAAAACTGATAACACTTACATTGTCCAGGTGCTTGATTGATTCCTTAATCAAGTCCATCCTCTCTTCCATAGAAAAGAGGGTATTCTTGTTAGGATTTATCAGCAATCCCACCTGCAAGTGCTCGAACATCTTGGCAGCCCTTTCAATTATATCTATATGACCATTGGTAATAGGATCAAAAGTTCCTGCAAATATGGCCTTAACATCCTTACTCATCCTCATCCTCCAAACAGTAGAAAGTCAACATAGTGATCCCATACTTCTTTTCCTTGAAAACCTCTAGTCCCTCTACGGGTTCTATAGGTGTATTGGCATCATGTTCTACTATGACTATTCCATCCTTTTTCAATATCTCCCTGGTCCTTATGGTTTCAAGTACCTCTTCAAAAAAGCCCTTATAGTAGGGAGGGTCCACAAAAATTAAATCAAACTTTTGCTTCCTGGTTTCCATATCTCTTAGACACTTTTTGAAATCACCACTTACCAGCTGGCTCCTATCAACCACTCTAGCCTTTTCAATATTAGACCTTATTATCTTGATACTATCGAGACTATTATCACAAAATACTGTCTGGCTGGCTCCCCTTGACAAGGCCTCAATGCCCAGGGCTCCACTACCTGCAAACAGGTCAAGAACCTGACTATCGTAAACCCGGTCCTGTATTATGTTGAACATGGACTCCTTTACCCTGTCAGTAGTTGGTCTTACCCTATCATCACTTGGTGTATTGAGTTTTAGCCCTCTGGCACTTCCGGATATTACTCTCACTCCTAGTCCCCCTAATAAAATCTTTACTTAAATATATTCTATCATACAATATTGTATTTAACTAGATTAATGTTCTTATTTTAGGCAAAATATTATATATACAAATATATATGTATTTTATTCAAATAAACCTTCATATAAGGACCGGTCTCCACCTAATTCCCTATATGGATATATTTCCACCTATAGACTTAAACATTTCCTCTATCTTGAGCCTAAGGCCTTCATTTTCCTTTAGCCTAAGTGATGGGTCTTCTGCATAGATTTCCCTGGCCTCCTTTTGGACCAGCCTCAAAATCTTCATATGTTTAAATAGGTTGGCTACCCTTAGCTCAGGTAGGCCGTGCTGCCTAGTTCCAAAAAAATCTCCTGGTCCCCTTAGTTCCAAGTCCTTTTCGGATATCTTAAAGCCATCGTTGGTCTCTTCCATTATGGCCATCCTGTGTCTACAGATTTCTGTCTTTGACCCGTATATTAGTGTACAGTAAGATTTTTCACTCCCCCTGCCTACTCGCCCTCTTAACTGGTGGAGCTGGGCTAGACCAAACCTTTCTGCATTTTCAATAATCATCAGGCTGGCATTTGGTACATTTACACCTACTTCTATTACGGTTGTTGATACCAGTATATCAAGTTCATGGTTCTTAAAGGCCTCCATGACCTGGTCCTTTTCACTGGCCTTCATCTTGCCATGCAAAAGCCCTACCCTAAGGTCCTTAAAAAAGTCATATCTCAACTCATCATAGACCTCACTGGCTGACTTTAAGTCAAGGGTCTCACTCTCTTCAACTAGGGGGCAGACCACATATACCTGTCTCCCCTTTTCTATTTCAGACCTAACCTTGGACATATAGTAGGACTCTCTTTTTCTCTTCTCTATAGCCAATGTTTCTATTGGCTTCCTACCTGGTGGTAGCTCATCAATAATGGATATATCCAGGTCCCCATAGAGAATAAGGGCAAGGGTTCTCGGTATTGGTGTGGCTGTCATAACCAGGACATCAGGATTTTCTGACTTGGAAGTCAGCCTCCTCCTCTGGTTAACACCAAAGCGGTGTTGTTCATCTGTAATTACCAGACCCAGGTTGGCAAAGTCAACCCTGTCCTCTATTAGGGCATGTGTTCCAATTAGAATGTCTATTTGGCCACTGGCAAGGTCTTCTAATATTTCCCTGGCCTCTTTTTTAGTTGAACTTCCGGTCAAGACCTCTACCCTAATGCCAGTATTATCAAAAAATTCCTTAAAACTTTCCATATGCTGTTTGGCCAGGATTTCTGTTGGAGCCATGTAGGCCCCCTGGTAGCCATTTAGGACGCAGTTGGCCAGGGCCAGCTGGGCTACTACAGTCTTACCTGAACCCACGTCCCCCTGGACCAGCCTATTCATTATCCTATCAGATGTCATATCATCCATTATGTCATCGTAGGCTTTTTGCTGGGCCCGAGTCAACCTAAAGGGCATATTTTCCTCTATCTTGTCCATGCCCTCATGCCTTTTGAACTTTATCCCCTTGCCTACCTTATTATTGCCCTTTACAGCAAATAGGCCTAGCTGTAGGAAGAGTAATTCTTCAAAAATAAGCCTATACATGGCTATTTTAACATTTTCCTTTTTTTCTGGGAAGTGCATATTCCTTATGGCAAAGTCAACCCCACACAAATTATACTTGTCTACTATCCACTTAGGCAGGTACTCATCTATGCTTATATCAGATGATTCGAATATATTCCTAATCATCCCCATGACTTCCTTATTGCCTACTCCAGCTGTTAGGCTGTATACAGGAACTATTATCCCAGTATTCTTGTCTATCTTATCGTATTCTATCTCACAATTATGTAGTTCGGTAATAGGACCAAGATTCTTTTTTACACTGCCAAAGGCCTTGACTATGTCACCTACCCTAAAGGTATTTCTCAGGTAGGCCTTGTTGAAAAATACCAATTTAGCCTTGCCTGTATCATCGCTGACATAGAATTCTGTAATCCTAAGCCCCCTACGATTGACTGAGTTTATCCTGTCTATCTTGACCCTTACACCAGTCTTTTCGCCTTCTTCCAGCTGGAATATCTTTTTCTGCCTACTCCTATCTTCAAACTGCCTTGGGAAATAGTAGAGGGCATCCTTGACTGTAAATATGCCCAACCTGGCCATCTTTTCTGCCTTCTTGGGACCTATTCCTTTTACAAATTGTATATTTTCGTTTAATACACTATACATGCTACCTCCATATACTAAAAGAGTATAGGTAGGACTACCTATACTCAAATATACTCTTATAACTATAACTGGTCACTTGAGGTCTTAATAAATATGGATAAATCCCCTTAGACCTCCTTTGTCAACCTCTTATAGTTCCATATTAAAGCCTACTCAACAGATATTAGGTAGTAGTATAGAGGCTGACCTCCATAGTATAACTCTACATCCAGGTCATCAAATTCATCCTGGATATTTTCTGCGAATAGTCTTGCAGCATCTTCCTCTACATCTTCACCATAGTATAGGGTAATAATGCTTGCATCATCATCTACCATTTCCTTAATGACATTTCTAGTAACCTCTTCAACCTGCTTACCAGAAGATATTAGGGCCTTACCAGTGATACCTATTACATCACCTTCAGCAACCTCTATACCACCCATTACAGTATCCCTCACTGCATAAGTAATCTCGCCTGACTTGATAGTTTCAAGCACAGACTCAAAGTTTTCCATATTAGCTTCCGGGTCTGCATCATGGTCAAATGTAACCATACAGCTAATTCCCTGTGGTATATTCTTAGTAGGAACTACATAAACATTTTTTTCAGATAGTTCCTTGGCCTGGTTAGCAGCCATTATTACATTGCTGTTGTTAGGCATGATAAATATGTTCTTGGCATTTATCATCTTGATTGCATTCATAAAGTCCTCTGTAGATGGGTTCATTGTCTGACCACCCTCGATAACTATATCAACACCCAACTCATCAAATATATCAGCTAGACCCCTACCCATTGTAGTAGTGATAAATCCAAAATCTTTTTCTTCTTCATTTACAACAAAATCGTCCTCAGCTGATACCTGATCAATCTCTTCCTGTTCTTCATCAGTGATTATCTGGTTTTCATGCTGAAGTCTCATATTTTCTATCTTTATAGTCAATAATTGACCAAACTTTAGGGCTTCTTCTAGGGCCTTACCTGGATTATTTGTATGAACGTGAACCTTTATAACACCGTCATATCCAACAACTACCAAGCTATCTCCATAGCCCATCATTATATCCCTTATAGTATCAGAATCTACTTCCTGTGATTCTAGTATAAATTCAGTACAATAGCCAAACTTGATGTCTACATCCCTGGCACTATCACTGTGAACACCAGTAGCTGGGACTGCCTTTGTTTCTTCACTGGCACCTAATAACCTTATAGGACTTCCCTTTAAGGCACTCAACATACCTTCATATAGACATACCAAGCCCTTACCACCAGAGTCTACAACTCCAGCATCCTTAAGGTTCTTTAACAGGTCTGGTGTCCTCTCAAGAGACTTGTCAGCTTCTTCAACTAATTTTTCCATAAATTCAACGAAGTCCCTGGACTTCTTGGAGTTCTTTACGGCAAAGTCACTTGACTCTCTTACAACAGTTAGGATTGTACCTTCTATAGGCTTGATTACGGCCTTGTAGGCAGTATCAGAACCTGACTTAAGAGCCTTGGCAAAATCATCAACACTTAGGTCATTTTTTCCTTCTATAGACTTTGATATACCCCTTATAATCTGTGACAGGATAACACCTGAGTTACCCCTGGCTCCCATCAATGACCCCTTAGATAGGGCCTTGCCCAGGTCAGTTATAGAATCAGACTTAATAGTCTTTAATTCCTTTATGGCAGAAGCTATTGTAAGCGACATATTAGTACCTGTATCTCCGTCTGGAACTGGGAATACATTTAGTTTGTCTATTAGATCCTTGTTATTCTGTAGATGGTTTGCACCGGAGATAAACATCTCCTTTAACAATTTACCATTAATACTTTCTATCATTTCTCTCCTCCTGATTATTTGACTCTTATTCCTTGAACACTTACAGTTACTAAGTTAACCTTTATTCCAGAATACGTCTCAACAGTGTACTTGATTCTTTCAATAATATTGTTGGCAACTGTTGTAATATTTGTACCATACTGTAGTATAACAGAAATTTCTATATCTATCTGGTTGTCGTTAATTTCTACGATATTAACACCCTTAGTGGCGTTCTCACCCTTTAAAAGTTCTACTATCCCCTTTGACTTTGATGAAAAGCCAACCAAGCCATAACTTTCTGTGGCAGCCTTATAAGTAAGCTGTGCCAATACATTTTTGTCTATTTCTATATTTCCTAATTTACTAGTTAAAATTGAACTCATGTTGACCTCCTAAATTATATATATCCTTATACACTATTATACAAAAAAATAAGCAGTAATGCAATTTTTTACTTGATTTTTTCATACCACTATGATATTATTAATTATGTTTTTAGGCTTAATATTCTAGTATTAAGGAGGTGTACTTAATGTCAAAAGTATGTAGCGTGTGCGGTAAAGGTAAAGTATCTGGTAACCAGGTATCACACTCAAATAAGCATAATAAGAGAACTTGGTCAGCTAATATAAAGAACGTGAAGGCTGTTGTTGATGGATCTCCTAAGAGAGTTTCTGTTTGTACAAGATGTCTACGTTCTGGAAAAGTTGAAAGAGCATAATGACGACAAAAGATACCATAGGCTGGTATCTTTTTTTGTTGTATTAATTTATATTTCTTCTTATTTTCAATTTATTCCTAGTCAAGATATCTATCCCCTAAGACATCATATAGGCCCCTGGTCCTTATCCTGATTTCAGGTATTACTGGCAGGGCTATAAATGATAGGGCTATAAATGGTTCTATCCCACGAGGAACACCCATCTGGTGGGCCCTTTCAATCATCCTTGACAGTATTTCATTCATCCTTCCACTATCCAGGTCACTTATAAGACCCATGACTGGTAGTGGCAGGGCTCCGAATACGTGTCCATCTTCTACCAGGACATATCCGCCCCTTATTTCCTTTAACTTATCTATAGCAAGCATCATGTCCCTGTCATTGTCACCAAGAACTATTACATTGTGGGAATCATGGGATACACTGGAAGCCACTGCCCCATTTTTTATATTATAACCCATGACCTTGGCCACATGGTAGTTGCCAGTATTATGGTGTCTTTCTATTGCTGCAACCTTTGATATGGTCTTACCTAAATCACAATTTTCACTATCTTGGTCCCTCTTGTTTCCTAGATCCTTATTTTCAAGTTCATAATTGTCCAAGTCTACTAGTTTGGTCAATATTTCTCCTTCTATCATACCTATAGCATGACGACTACTCTTGTAGGCCAACATTTCTTTCTTAAACCAATCAATATGGAGGCTATTAAGTAAGTCTGGGTCTACCTTACCCTTATTTCCATCATAGACCTGGTCTATAAACCTACCACCATACATAACCCTATCTATATCAACTGTCTCCATATCATTTAGGATTATTAGGTTGGCCTTTTTACCAACTGCTATCACACCTAAATGATCTAAACCATAACACTGGGCTGGATTTAAAGTCGCCATCTTGTAGGCAGCAAGAGGGTCTAAACCAAGTCTAATAGCCTTCCTGACATTATGGCTGATATGCCCCTCTCTTTGTATATCCTCTATATGCTTGTCGTCTGTACAGAAGGTAAACCTGGATACATCGGTCTTATTGTCAACTATACCCCTAACTATAGCCTCTAGGTTCCTGGCTGCAGACCCCTCCCTAATATGGACATACATACCATTTCTCACCTTCATCATGGCATACTTGTACTCAGTGGACTCGTGGTCGGTTAATATACCAGCCATCGCATAGGCAGCCAGTTCCTTACCCTCTATAGAGATAGCATGGCCGTCCTTAACCCTATTTTCAAAAAGTTCTAGCTTGTCCATCATCCTAGACTCAAGGCCTATAACCGCCCTCTCATCCATAACCTCTCCCAGACCTAAAATCCTGGGCTTGTCAAGGAGGTTCCTAAGGTCTTTAGCCTCCATCAGACAACCTGTATCTTCCCCATCCTTACAAGGCACACAGGAAGGTGCCATAATATATACATCTCCACTGGCATCCTCTGTCTGGTCAAGTATATAGTCTATTCCCTTGATACCTGCCACATTTGCAGCCTCATGTGGGTCTGCTATAAAGGTTGTGGTTCCACTCAGTGATGCATAATGGACCAATTCCCTGGGGTTAGCCAATGTAGATTCAAAGTGGAGGTGGGAGTCTATAAAACCTGGGGCCACATACTTGCCACTGCAATCTACTTCTTTTAGACCCTCATAGTTGCCCAAACCTACTATATACTGGTCCTTGATAGCTATATCAGCTTCCAAGACTTCTCCAGTCTGGACCATTATAAGCCTGGCATTTTTCAATACTATATCTGGTTTTTCCTCTCCAAGTGTAAATTTAGCATATTTTTTATAATCTACTATCTTCATATTAAAGACCCCCTCCTTATAGACATTTTAAATATAGGCAGACTAGCTAATCTTTTAGGAGTAAAACTCCACCTATTATAAATATTAGGATCAAACTCAAGACACCATTTCTAACGTCACCTGTAATCTGAGTCACTATACCAACCAAAAATGGTCCCATTATAGCTGCAAATTTTCCAAATATATTATAGAAACCAAAGTATTCATTTGAATTTTCCTTTGGTATCATCTTGGCGAAATAAGACCTACTCAAGGCCTGGATACCACCCTGTGAACTACCTACCAGGATGGATAAGATCCAAAACTCTCTTGCTGACTTAAGGAAAAAGGCAAATATACAGATAACTATATAAACACCTATACCAGCTATTAGCATGGCTTTACCCTTAAATATTTGGGCCAACTTACCGTATATAATAGCAAAAGGAAAGGCTACAAACTGGGTAACTAGGAGGATTACTAATAGGGTAGATGAATTGATCCCTACAGTTGTCCCAAAACTGGCTGCCATCCTTATAATAGTATCAACACCATCTATATAGAAGAAGTAGGCGCATAAGAATAAAAAGGCCTTCCTATTCTTTCTTACCTTGTTAAAGCTCTTCTTCAACATCATTATAGAGTCTTTTAACCTGTACTTTTCATATGGTTTACCATGTATCTGTTCTACGTTCTTTAGCATTGGTAGGGTAAATATCAACCACCACATTGTAGTTATAAAGAATGATACCTTGCTGGCTGTGATACTTGATATAGGTATTATAGACTTCTGTGCAGCCATGATTATACCCATACATATGATAAAAGGTATGGTACTACCAATATAGCCAAATGCATAGCCCAGAGATGATATCATATCCATCCTCTCTTCTGTAGTTATATCAGTCAAAAAGGAATCATAAAATACGTTACTTAGGGAGAAACCAATTAGGGAAATAATATAGGTAGCCATAAGTAGCTGCCACTGGCCATAAGGTATAAAGGCCATCATTCCTGAAAAAATAATACCCATCATCGAGAAGATAGTAAAGAACTTCTTCTTTACCCCCATGTAGTCTGCCAGCCCACCCATAAAAGGCGATAGGACAGCCACAATTAAAGATGCAATTGCATTAGTATACCCCCAATATGAGGTCGCCATTTCCTTTGACAGACCTATCTGACCTACCATTGCTGTAAAATATATAGGTAGGATCGTCGTCAACATTGTCAATGTAAAGGCCGAGTTGGCCCAATCGTATAGGATCCACGATTTTTCTTTTTTTGAAATTCTTAACACATTAAACCTCCAATATCTCCACTAGTGCCCTACCATCAGTATCCTTCATTTCTAGGCCAAGTATGGCAGCTAGGGTAGGTCCTTCATCTGTCAGTGACATCTCTTCTAAAAATACATTCTTTTTTATGCCCTTACCGGCTACTAGAAATACTGTTTCATAGTTTTCCTTGCTGTAGGGGTTGTATCCATGGTTATTTATACAAAGCTTCGAGGACCTCTTTGGTGCCTCTAGGGCCTTTATCAATGGGTGGTCTTCCACCTCATCCTTAAAGAAGTAGCCAATAGCTGCCTCTAACATAAACCTGCAAGATGGGTCAGCCCCCATATCTCTAGCCTCTTCCCTGTTATATACTGCCTCAATGGCCCCCTCATCTACAAGAGGTCTTATAGCATTCATCAAGTCATCATCGCTTATATCCTGGCCTGCATATATATAGGCGGCCCCGTCAGCAGACTTGCATACTGCCTTGTAGCTGGCAACGAGGTTGTCCTGGGTCTTTGTGAGTAGACCTGCCCTTTCAAAGGCCTTGTTTGGATATATATTTGTGTGGCCGTCTATACTGCTGTGATCTCCCAAAACGACTATGACAGAGTCCTCGTAAATTCCCTTTTCCTTTAGCTTGGCCACCAGGTCTCCCAACCTCTTATCAAGCCTGACCATGGCTTCATGGGCCTCCTTGGAATTATATCCGTACTCATGCCTTTGTGAATCAAGGTCTATATAGTGGACCATATTTATATGGGCTGGATACCTGTCTAGGGCATACATAAATGATGCATGGGAAAAGTTATCCAACTCGGGTTCCTTGTGCCCATTTCTCAACTTGCCAAACCTGGAGTTTAGGTCATACTGGAAATATGGACTCCCATTTACCATGGAGACCCAAATTTGACTCTGCCACTTCCTATTGGCAAATATCTCAGGCATATTGTATTTTATGTCCTTGGACCCGGCTGTAACCGGCCAAAATATGGATAAAATATCATAACCCGCCTTCTTGGCATAAGACTGGAAGGTAGGAACCTTTATATCCCTGTCATACCAGAACCAGTCAGGACTCAACCTTGATGGCTGGACCCTCGTATTATTGATTACCCCATGCCTGGCTGGATATGTACCCGTTGATATTGTAGCATGGGCACAGTATGTCAAACTTGGGTAAATTGTTTTTACATTTATACAACCAGATGCTCCCTTGAAAAATTCTCCAAAGGCTGGTAATTCTTTCATCTTATCTATATCCACCCTCGATAGGCCATCAAAGGATAGGACATGTAGGTATTTTTTTTCCATTGCTACTCCTTATCTATTTAAATAATGTTTGTTCAAGACAAAATATATCTTATCTCTTTACTAAACTTATTATACAATAAATTTTATATTTTCTAGCATCCAACGACGAAATAAATGAAATTTAAAAACAAAAATTTAGTATAATAAAAAACCATCTTGATACAATAAATACCAAAATGGTCCCCAATCTTTTTAGATTTCTTTTCGCTTTGAGGAACTTAAGTAACCCATTTCTTCCCTATATTTTGCTACGGTTCTTCTAGCTATTTCAAAACCTTCTGCCCTTAGCATATCTTCAAGTTTCTTATCGCTAAGAGGTTTTTTCTTATTTTCATGTTCTATTATGTCTTTTAATTTATCCTTTACTACGGATATAGAAATCATACTACCCTCTTCAGTTTCTAGTCCGCCTGAAAAAAAGCTCCTGATCTCGTATAGACCCTTATTGGTAAGGATATACTTGTCATTTACCCCCCTGCTAACTGTAGAGATATGACAGCCTACCATGTCGGCAATCCTCTGAAGTGTCATGGGCTCAAGCTGGCCCTCATACTTAAAATAGTTGAATTGGACTTCAACCATGGCCTCTGCTATTGCTATTACCGTAGATTTTCTGTCTTCAACATCATTTATAATCCTCTTAGCCGAAGATAACTTTTCCCTTATATAGGCCTTAACACTTGGGTCATCAGTCGTTATATATAAGTCCCTATAGTAGCTACTAATATTCAGTTTTAACCTCTTTTCGTTATAGGGTCTAACCACCAAATTACCCAGTTCATCTTCTTCAAGAACTACATCTGGATAGGCATAGACTATGGCATTTTTAAAGTATTTTTCTGCAGGTCTAGGCTCTAGACTCTTGATTAATTCAAGATAGTCTCTGATTTCTTCCTGCTTTTTCTTGTATTTTGATGCTAGTTGCCTGGTATTGGAATTGGCTACCAGGTTGATATTATTGACTATAATGTCTTCAAGTGCATCATCGTATATACCCTCACTGTGGAGTTGGAGGATTATACATTCCTGTAGGTTTCTCGCACATATACCAGCAGGTTCCAGAGTTTGAACAAGACCTATACATTCTTCAACCAGGTCAAAATCTACCCCCAACTTGTCGGCTATATCAGACTCCTTTTCCCTCAAATAGCCATCTTCATCCAGACTATCTACCAGGTAGTCACATACCCTTCTCTTCCTATCATCTATATTCATTATTTTAATCTGACCATGTAACTCATCATATAGACTGTCTTCATCACTTGTCATATTTTCAAAGTCATAGTCATAACTATCTGCATATACTAGTTCATTTTTATCAAAATCATAGTTGAACTTTTCTTTTTTAAAGTATTCCTCCCAATCTATTCCATCATCTTTTATATCTACCTCTAATACCGGGTTAGACTCAGCTTCAGCCTCTATGGCCTCTTCCAACTCATACCTGCCCATATTTAGTATATTTAAAAACTGAACTATCTGGTTAGAAATATTTAAACTTTGTGTTTGTTTCTGTTGTATCGAGTTGTGTATATCCATATATTGCCTTCTTTTCAGTAAGATTTAAATGTCCTCTACGACCTGGTTCTTGCTAGGCCATAAGTACATTACTAATGATATTATACCACTAATTACCAAAACTGAATAGAAGTTTGATATCCTCGTCAACAACATTCCAGGTATAAGGAGTTTTTTTCCATAGAAAACACTAAACATACCTAGGAACAAGGACTCACTTGCCCCTACCCCACCTGGGAGTGGTAAGGACGATACAGCTATATTCAATATGGCCTGCATCAAAATCAAGTCCATGACTGAATAACCACTAAGGCCAAAGCCCTTGTATATTACATAAGGAACTGCATATAAGAGGCTAATCTGGACCACAGTTAGTAGGGTTACCTTTAATATTAGGATTGGATTATTTCTCATATATATGGCCCCACGCTCATATTCTTCAACAGAGCTAGATATCTTCTTTTCTATTTTCTCCCTGTTTTTTATTATCCTAGTCCTGTGTAGTAGGAGGCCGAAAAAGTTCAATATCTTGAAGACCAATTTTGGCCAGTATACGAGCATTATAATGCCGATTAAAAGCAGGGCATTTGTTATAAAACCAAAGGCTAAAAGAAGGGTATTAGCTAACTGTGACCCCCCTATATTAGTATTTAGTAAGACTCCTATAAGAGCATATATGACTACTACCAGCTGGTGGGTAAAAAGAATCAACATAAGGGTCAATGAAGATGAAGTCACACTAATGCCATCCTTCTTCATAAAGTATACCTGGGCAGGTTGACCCCCAGATGCAGAAGGAGTTATGGAACTAAAATAGAAGCCTACAAAACCATAGCCTATACACTTAAATATGGATGTTTTTTGCTTAAGGCCCTTGACAATTAACCATATGTTTATCCCCTCAAATGAAGCATATACCAGCATCATTCCTATTCCTACCAGGATATATATAGGCTTGACTGACCTAAGGGCCCTCATTATAGAGTCAACTGACTCCCCCTTCAATACCTGGGATATGGTAAAGACCATCAAGACCACCATTATTGTTATGCCTATAAACTGGCTTTTTTTATTCTTTAAACCCTCCATTTTACCTCCTAAAACCTATCATGGCCTAGGGTAGGATAAATTCATACCCCTTGGCCTTCAATTCTGGTATGGCTAGCTTTAGACCTTCGATAGTATTTTTAGGTGCTCCAGCTGCCCCACCAGAATTTTCCCCTGCATCATGCAGGCATATTATACTAGTTGGACTAGTCCTATCCAACAATTTCTTCCTAATCGATTCTGGGCTTGCCTGGGCTTCCCAGTCTTCTGCCATCACATCCCAGTATATCATCTTCATCCCATACCTTTTTACGAAATGGTTAGAGAATATATTTGTATGCCCCCAAGGTGGTCTATAAAGCATCTCTTCTAGGCCCAAACCCTTCATAATCCTAAAGCTATTTTCAAAATCCCTTTTAGTATATGAATATGAGTAAAGCATGGCATTTTTATGCTGCCAGGAGTGGAGACCAACCTTGTGGCCACCTCCTAGTATCTTGTTCACAATCTGTCTGTTTTTTTGGGCATTTTCTGCCACCATAAAAAATGTGGCCTTGACTTGATTTTGGTCCAAGACTTCCAACAAGTCATGTATATATCTATCATCAGGCCCATCATCAAAGGTCAACATTATTTTATTATTTTGACCTGTAGTCCTGACGACCTCCTTATTAAAAATTTTATTATAGTAGGTAGGCAGGATAGAATGAACCACAAATACCAAGACTACTATTAAAAACAAATATAAAATATACATATTTATTCCATCTCCTTACATAGACTAAAAGTTGCCCGCAAAGGCAACTTTTAATACTATATTTATATTAAAGATTAATTACAATTTGCGATTAATTACTCACTATAAATTAGCCTACTGGTAACGACCCTTTTATTCCTATTAATAAGAATATATCTTCCTTGAATCGTGGTAGATTCCTAGGCCGTAATTATGCCTACCTGCATAGCTGTACTCCTTGAAGTAGGCCCTGTTCAACTTGGCTACAAAGCTTGCCATCCTTGAACGCATACCCTCTAGGGCCCTGTCATCACTTACCAGGTCAACTATGGTCTTAACACTTACATCTGGGTTCTCAGTCAGAAGAATACCGAAATTATTATCCTCTATAAATTCCACATTTCTTTGTTCATTAGGTAGGGTTGGGGCAAATGAAATTATAGGTGTATTTGAGTATATGGCTTCAAATACAGTTATTCCACCTGGCTTTGTCACTATGCAGTCTGCCCTTTCCATCAAGCTGTCTACCTGGTCTGTAAAACCTAATACTGTAATGTTTTCATACTTGCCGTGTAGGTTCTTGTATATTTCCTTATTGTTACCAGCAACTATTGTAGTATGAATCCCAGGGGCTGAATTTAAGTCGTCATAGAAGGCCTGGCTCTTAGGTAATATACCTAGGCCACCACCCATTATTAGGATTTCCTTGCCCTTCTTAAGCTCAGGCATACCTATTATATTATCACTGATCAAACGACCTGCCTTCTTGCTTTCTTGTCTATTTTTAAACTTTTCTGCCACAGGAATACCATAAACTACTATCTTATCAGGGTCAATACCCTTGTGAATCATTTCATACTTTACATCCGGACAGGCAACCAAATACTGGTCAGTTCCATCAACCAACCACTCATAGTGGCTACTTACATCTGTAATGCATGTAATCAATTCTAGGTCAGATTCATACTTTTCCTTGTAATAACCCACACCCCTAGAAATCATAGGGAAGGTAGATATTACCAAGTCTGGTCCCATCTCATCCACCATTTTTTTACAGGCACTGGCAAATACCCTAGTTAGGAGATCGACACCTGTCACCTTCTTATCATTGATTGAATAATAGAAACTGTAAATTCCTTTTGCATACTTTAATAATAGGTCAAAGGACTTGTACATATATCCAGATAGATGAGGCAAGGCGTATTCGTAAAAGTCTATTATCTCTATATCATCATTCTTATAATATGCTTGTATATCTTGCATTATAGATTTAGATGCTGACATATGACCCATACCAAATTTTGCAGTCAAAATTGCTATCTTCATTTGTAGTCCTCCTTTTCCTAAGTATTTTTATATTAAAGTCTGTTTCTTTATACTAACAGTATAGCTAAAAAAACTAAATATAAAGTCTATACAAATCTTAAGTTTTTATTAATTTTTCAAAAAAAAACGATTGAAATATATTTTTTCCAATCGCTGGTAATCTTAACTTTTAGTTTATCTTTAATTACAATCTCTTCCTTTTTTCATTATTTTATTTTATATTACTTTAATCCTATTGCAAATTCTCCTCAATATTCTTCAATTATTCCTTTATAGCCGTTCGCTCTATCTATCAATTCACCCTTTTTACCCATTGTAAAGGCAATATTACTGCTACGAATAGCTAATAGTTTATCTCCTGTTTTTATATCTAAAATCTTCATCAAATTATCTGAAAGATGGACCGTATCTTCGTTTAGTGAAAGCCATCCATATTTTCTTCCTTTGTAAACAATCAACTCACCTTCACCCAAATATCTTTTAGCTAAACTCGGATTATTTTTCAAAATATTTTTAAGTGTTGAATGAGAAAGTAAAGTCTCAGTCATTACACAAAACCCTCCTGTTTGCTTACTTCCCGAAACAATATAAACATACTGTTCTTCTTTTAGTTTATATTCTTCTACCGCCATTCTTGGAAAGGTTAATTCTCCATTTTTACTAATCTTTGACCATCCGAAAATATATTTACCTCCCTTAGTTATCTGTGGCATTATTTATTTCCTCCAATGCTTTTTTAGTTATACGAACTGCACCACTACTGTGAATACGAACAACAGGATGACTATCATTTTCTGCAATCCATTGCAATTTTTCCAAGTATGGTTTTACATATTCAGGTTTTCTTTTTCCTACTACTCGAAATATTTCAGGTGCTTCTATCCTCACTCTGACATATTTATCTTGTATCATTTCATAAAACATATTCATTTCTTCACAGAATAATTCTGGAGCATTAGTTGCAATATTTTCACAAGCCCAAACAAAGGCAAGCCTAACATCACCTATATCATCTTTTCTCATTTTCATTATTTTATCTAAATATGGAATAATCAAATTCTTATCTGTCCTGCCTATTCTACCTAATGCGTTAACTGCTCGTTCTCGTAATTTAGGATGTTTATCTTCTAGATAACTAACAATATCTTCAATGTATATTCTTACTTTATTTGGATAATTTAACCCCATTTCTCCAAGAAGCCATAATATTTTTGATTTTACTACAATAGAAGAATTCTCATTCAAGAAAAATGCTACACTATCTATAATATCTTCCCATTTTTCCTTATTTTTTGTTATCTCTCTAATTTCTTTTAGTATATCTTTATCTTCTTTGCTATTTATCATTTTTTATTATTCCTCTAAATACAATTTACTAAAGTCTTTAATCCATTTATTCAGTGCTTCTGACAACAATACTTGTTGTTTTATAATAGTTTTTCTTGTGAGCGGAATATCTACTCTGTGTTTTTCCAACTGTGTTACTGCATTTTGAAATTGATATATTTGATAATCAATACTTTCTATCAACTCTTTTTGTTCCAATTTGGATACCATTTCTAAATTGGTAACAACCGCATTAAAATCTAAAAATACATTTACTATTTGCATTGACGATTTCTTCATAAGCTCAAAGAAATACTTATCTCCTTTATCTGTAATATGATATATAGATTTTTGAGGCATATTTCCCTCTTTTAATATATTGCCCTTTATATATCCTTTTTCTTCCAAATGAACTACTTTCTTATAAATTGATGGTGTACTTACCTTTACCCACTTAGAAATATTTCTATGTTCTACATTTTTTTGTAAATCATAAGCGCTTTGTTCTTTTTCTTTAATCATTCCTAAAACGATTAAATCTATAGTTGACATACCTTTCCCTCCTAAATAATATTACTATAAATTATACTACTATATTTTATCTTAGTCAAGAAAGGTATATACCCATGCAGATTTATATATTACTGCTTCATAAATATTTTTCAACTATTTATAATTATAAAAAAAGGATAGCATAAGCCATCCTAAAATATAAAATCTTCATCTGTTAGTTCTTCATATATGCCCTTCTGGTAGCCATTACCCTTAGTTGAGAAAAAGTCGTGTGTCTTTGTCTCTGTACTTAAGCCATTAAGGACTATGGCATTTACAGGCTCTACCTTGTAAAATTCTTCAAATCCCATATTTGTAAGGGCTGTATTGGCATTGTACTTCAAGAAATTGATAACCTGCTCTTCTAGACCAGACCCCTCATACAGAAGTTTTGTATACTTTTCTTCATTTTCCATCAATTCCTTAAGTAGGGAATACACCTTCTCCTTCAATTCATTCTTGTCATCATAGTGGAATTCATTGAACTTTTCCTGGGCCAAAAGACCAATATACTTGCCATGTAGGGACTCATCCCTCAATATCAGGGATATAATTTCGCCACTTGATATCATCTTTCCCTGGCCTGCTAGGAAAAGAGGATAGAAAAACCCGCTATAGAACAAGAAGGATTCTAAGAATACACTAGTGGCCATTGACATATATAGGCCCTTCGGTGTGTGGGTATTCTTATACTGTCTCAATACCAACTTAGCCTTGTTCTGTAGAAGAGGCTCCTCCTCTATCCATACAAACAGGTCATTTATCTCCTGCTTTGATAGGAGTGTCGTAAAGATACTTGAATAACTCTTTGCATGAATCTCTTCCATGGTCCCCATAAAAGATAAGACGGCCTTCCTCTGGAAGTTCTCTGTCAATTCCATCATTGAAGGTATACCATCATTACCCTGCTTTGTGTCCAGTAGTGTAAGCCCTGCTAGAACCCTCTTATAAAGGACCCTCTCGCTCTCACTTAGCTGGGACCAACTAGGTATATCCTTAGAAATTGGTACTTCTTCAGGCAACCAAAATTGTTTTACATTTTCATCCCAAAAGGCTTGGGTAAAATCGTCATCTTCCGTATCCCAATTAACAGCCTTGTGGACTGTATTAAAAACATCTACATATTTTTCCTTAGTCATAATTTCCCCCGTCTAAAATAAAACCTCTACCTAAACCGAACATGATAGGCATTCATTATTTAACTCTCTCAACATCTTAGTCCTTGTGTAATAAAGGCTCTTCAAGCCCTTCTTATATGCATATATATAATACCTGGCTATATCTCTAGTAGTCCTATCATCTGTTACAAAGAGTGTAGTTGAAATTCCCTGGTCTACGTGCCCCTGGGCAGCTGCCACTACATCTATAACCTTGAACATGTCTGTATTGTAGGCTGACCTGTAGAAAAGCATATTTTCATTAGTCAAGAAAGGCATTGGGTAAATGGTAGTCGAGTCACCGTAAATCCTCACCTCTATCTGCTCTGTTATAGGCATGATAGAAGATGTGGAATTTTGTACATAACTGATACTCTGTGTAGGTGCTATAGCCATCAAATAGGCATTGTAAATTCCGACCTCCTTGACCTCGTCAAGCAATTTGGCCCAATCATTCTTATCAGGCACATAAATACCCTCAAATAGTTTTTTAACCTTGTCAGACTTTGGCCTAAAGTCTACTTCATAGTATTTACCCAAGACATCACTGGCTCTTCCCTTGGCATACTCTGACTTTTCAAAGCCTTCAAAGGTTTCCTTTCTCTCCCTTGCTATTTCCATAGAAGTCTTGATGGCATAATACCTCATCATGGCAAAAAATACATCAGCAAATTCTACTGCCTCATCTGTTACATACATTATATTATTTTTCATCAAATAACCATGTAGGTTCATGGCACCAAGCCCTATTGAATGACTCTTGTCATTACCCATCTTTATAGTAGGTACCTGGTGGATATCTGTCCTATCACTCACATCTGTCAGGAACCTTACTGCTGTGTCTATGGCCTTGTCAACTTCCTTACTTTCCATTAGGTTGACTATGTTCAAGGAACCCAGGTTACAAGATACATCCTGGCCCCACTGGCTGGCACTTGACCCATAGGACTCAATCTGGGAAGGCTCCTGGTACTGGAAGATCTCACAACAAAGATTGGACATCCTAATCATACCTAGGTCTTTTAGGGTATGGTCCCTATTGGCTGTGTCTATATATACTATATATGGATAGCCGGACTCCATCTGTGTAGCTGCTATCCTAGTCAGGTACTGTCTTGGGTTAATTTCTTTCTTCCTGATATCCGGATCAGCTACCAACTTATCATACCATTCCTCCATATTTAGGTCATCTAAATGAAGGCCATACTTCTTATAAATTGAATGTGGGTAAAAGGCATAACCTGTCTCGTTCTTTTCAGCCAGCCTCATAAATACATCCGGTATAATGGCCCCTATTGAAAGGGTAGCAAGTCTGACCCTCTCATCTGCATTTATCTTCTTGGTATCCATAAGGGCATCAAAGTCTGCGTGTAGGACATTTAGGTAAACTGCACCTGCCCCCTGTCTAGCCCCCATCTGGTTGAAGTAGCTGAAACTCTGTTCCAACATTTTGGCAACACCAACTACACCCCCACTGGCACCTTCTATTCCCTTTATAGATTCTGCCCTGGCCCTTAGTCTAGTCAAATTTAGGGCTACTCCTCCACCTATTTTTGATAGGTGGTTGGCAGAAGCTACTGCATAGCTAATCCCTTCGCATGAATCTTCTACTGTAAGCAAAAAACAGCTCACTAACTCACCAGCCCTCTTCCTACCTAAATTCAGGAAGGTTGGTGTAGCTGGCTGGAATTCCTGTCTAATCAGCCTCTTGGCTACCTTCTTTGCTACTTCTGTGTCACCATTTGCTATAGCTAGTGAACATATCAAAATCTTATCATTATAGTCTTCTAGTATGTACTCCCCGTCATCTGACTTTAGGGCATAGTTTTCATAAAACTTGCTGGCACTCATATATGACTGAAAACTAAAACCAAAACTCTTTATATACTCGTGTAAGTCCCCTATAAAGTCCATACTGTACTTGTCAATTATCTCTTTTTCATAGTAATTATTATCTACAAGATACTTAATCTTGTCTGATATAGATTCAAACTTCATAGACCTACCATCTATAGAATCCCTTAGGTATAGGTCTAAGGCCTCCTTGTCCTTGTGGAGTTGGTACTTGCCCTCTATATCTCTCACAATAACTTCATTATTTAACTCAACATAACTAGTCATTAAATATATTTCCCTTTCTTAAATACTTATGGTTTATCTATACCCTTTCAAGATAAAAATAAGCACCTACAATCAATATATTGATTGTAGATGCTATTTAATCTTAGTAATGTACTACTACTGGCATTCCCTTCTTGGAAAGCGAATAGAATTGAGCTACCTTACTATAAGGTGTATTTATACATCCATGTGAACCTGCATATAGGTACCTGCTTCCACCATATACCGGCTGCCAACTGGCATCATGTATACCTATATCACCATTGAAAGGCATCCAGTATGAAACTGGTGATGCATATCCTGGTCCTCTTAAGGTAGCATGTCTCGTCTTGTAGTTTAGAGGATATATACCTGGAGGTGTAGCATCTCCACGATTTGGATTTCCTGATACTATAGGTGTATCTACTACTACCTTACCATCTCTAACAAACCACATATGCTGCTTTGTAAGGTCAATCTCTATAAACTCATTACCCAAGTCCTGATTTTCTCTTGTTATGGCTGTTTGAGCATATATAGGCTTCCTATCATTTTCACTCTTCTTCGCCTTTACAAGGTCATACAGGTAGTCAGTTTCCTTTTCCCTATCAATCAACCAACCATATATACCACCTGTGACCTTTAACTTGCCACCTGTAGATGCTGATGGAATTTCCCTAGCATCTCCATATGTAGAATATTTCCTGCTTAAGTTCCTTACGAATTCTCTTACCTTGTCCTTGCTTAACTCCACCTTATAGTCTTCTTCAGAAGCTACATCAAACATAGTGCTGACATCCTTAGTCCCGGCCACATACTTTTCCTTTTCAAAGTCATATACTACCTTTACATTGTCGTATTCCTTCAACTGGGCAATGGCCTTTTCTATCCTCTTGTCATTGGCCTTGTTCTTCTGGCTCTTATAGGCAGATGCCGGGTATTCTACCTCTGTAGCCTCCGACTTAAGAGAAGTCGCTATAAAATTCTTAACAGAAACTTCTATTGGTGTACTGCCAAGGTCTCCCTTGTCAACTACATAGTCGCCCTTTTTCTCATCAAACCTAGGGAAGGCACTTACCGGAGCCTTGATATACTTCTTGTCAAATATGTTAAGCTTCTTGACTACATCGTTTAGCTTGGCTTCATCATACTTTACATTTAACTTTCCATCTATATTTGTCTTATCAAGAAATGCTAGTGGCCATGCCAGGAAACCTTGGTCTTCCTTTATCTTGGCAGCACTGCCGTCCTTGACATAGGCTATATCTACATCTGTTCCATTTATTGAGTCCTTGACGTCGTTTCTACCACTGATATTCAGCTTATAGTTAGCCGCCTTGTCGCTAGCCAACTTGTCTATATCGCCAGGAGTCTTTAGGTCTGCCTTGATACCATTTATGTTGGTATTTACAAAATACCTATCCTTGAATACTATACAACCTGCTATGTAAACAAGGGCTATAATTGCTATTAAGAATATACATAATTTCTTTAAGACTCTCTTGAAGCCACCCTTCTTGGGTTCTTCATTATTCTCTACACTTTCAATTTTTTTCTCTGTCATTACAACGTCTGCTACAGGTTCTTCTTTGACTTCCTGGGCCTTTACTTCTTCTGACTTGTCTTTGTTAGGTTTATTTTCTTGTGTGCTTGTATCTTGAGTCTTGTTAGCTTCTTCAAGCCCCTTTACTTCTTCCTTATCTTTTTCACTCATCTTTTTCTTGAACCATCCTTTCTTCTTACTCGATATTTCAGGTTTAGGTTCTTCATCCTGCCCCATATCCAAATTCAATTGCTGAGTCTTCAACTTCTCTCTTTCACGCAATTCCTTTTCGAGTACTTCCTTCTTTATCTGCTCTTGTTTTAAGATTTTCTCTTCTTCTTTTTTCTGTTCCTCATGCCTGATTTTTTCAGCAGCAATCCTTGATTCAGCTACCTTAACGACATCTTCAAATGGAGCCCTTTCTATATCTATATGCTTGACCTCATTTATATTGATATCAGACTCTAAATTATGCTCAATATCCTTAATTTCCTTTTCAGAAGACCTGTCATATAAGCCTAGATTTATATCTTCTTCTGTCCTGATATCATCAACGGTAATTGGAGATATTTCACCTGAGTCGACATGACCTTGTTTATCCAGGTAGGCCCTCCTCCTCTTTAGTCTCATTTCTTCATCTTCAACTGAGACTATTTTATCAGCAGTCTTCATGGACATCTTCGACATTTTTTTCATCTTAATATCATCATTGTCCTCTTGTTTATTTCCAAGCCCTTTCATTATAGGGTCTGCATTCTGGTTTTCTCTTGCTATAAACCTATCTTCTATCTTTTTTGTTACAAAATCTATGTCATCAACTTTTTCATCCCTAGCGGCATCAAGTCTTGGAGCTAGTTTTGTAGATGTATCAGATTCCAAAACCCCGTCTATCTTTTGTGCTTCCTTATCTTTGGATTTAAAAAGTCTAGTTTTCTTATTTTTTTTAGCTTCTTTTTCTAATCTTTTTCTCTCAACTCTAGACATGATTGTTTCCTTTCATACTTAGAATGTTCTTAATCCATAATATATATATTTAACATTAGATTATATACTTTTACATAATATACTCTTTTATATATTAACACAAAAAAATTACTAAACAAGTAAATTTACTAAATTGTAACTTTTACCTTTACTTTATTTACTAGATTGAAAAATAATGCCTTATTATAGATAAAACAGGGCCCATGTCTTTAACATGAACCCTGCCTATAACTAAATAATTTATATCCTATCTTTTAGGAAGTCGACCAGGTTATTTACTGTGGCCATATCCTTTCTTTCCAAATCTGTTGGCTGTAAAGATAGGTTTAACTTGTCTTCTATCCCCAATAATACTTCTATTATTGCAAGTGAATCCAACATCTCATTTTCAAACATATCCAAGTCCTGGTTGTCTCTTATTTCATCACTACCCAAAACCTCTTCAAATATTTCTATTACACTTTCTCTTATATCCATTTTTACCTCCATATTAGATATCAAATCAATTACCTATGTATAAAATAATTATCAGTATATATTCATTATACTCCCTAACCTTAACTTTTTATTAATAGATAATCATTGAATAAGTCTTTTAAAAGGTTAAATAAAGAAGTGTCTTAAGGTGGTAATCCTTAAAAATCACCTTACTTGACATAATAATTTAGGAAGCCTGAGAATATCAGCATACCAAAACATACTATATTAAATGTTATAGCTATCTGTAACCTCTGGAACCACTTTTCTTGCTTGTACTTTTTATATATTTTAGATTTTTTGGTAAACTCGTCAGTTAAGACCAGCATCAAGCCCTGGTAGACACCATAGGCTATATAATACCAAGTAAGACCATGCCAAAATCCCATTACAGTCATGGTTATCATCTGGGCGACATGGGATGCTGTTGCTCTTTTCTTAAACTTTTTATTCCTCATAGCATTTAGGACATACCTGGAGAATATATAGTCTCCAAACCACCTGGACAAACTAATATGCCACCTAGTCCAGAATTCCTTCATATCCTTCGATAAGAAAGGCTTGTTGAAGTTGTCTGGTGCATGAACCCCAAATATATAACTGGTACCAACTGCTATCAAACTATAACCCGCAAAATCAAAAAACAAATAAAGCGTATAGGCATACATATATAGGATTATAGGTACAATTGACTTGTCCGGACTAATCCTGCTGACCCAGTAAAGGTGTATAAGGTTGGCAATGGCAAACTTGTACATTATCCCTAAAAAGACCTTTTTAATACCTGGCAACAAATAGTTACTAACATATTCTCCCCTTGGTATTGACTGGTTAATCTCCTCTTCAAATCTCCTGGACCTGTCTATAGGACCGGAGCTCAAACTTGGGAAGAAGAGGATAAAGTAAACCATATCTAAGAATTTTAATTCCTTGATAGCCCCATCATATATTTCAATTATTATCTGTATAGTCCTAAAACTAAGGTATGATATACCTATAAAACCTAAAACTCCTATTGGCAACTTGGCCGACACCTTATTTATTATAAGGGGCATCATTGTTGCCAAAAGAAATAGCCTAAAGGTCCACTTGTTTTTTTCCTTCTTCCTAGACCACATGAAGAGGTATATACAGGCCAGTTCCCAAACTATAAAACCAAGTAGGAACTTAAATTGTATATCCAGGCCTATTATCAGGTATACCATAAGGGCCGTTGCAACCATACCATAGTACTTAATCCTCTTACCAGCTAGTCCCAGACCTATGGCTGGTATCATAGTCAAGAGCAGTATATACATATAGAGGTAACTCTCATATTGTGAAAATGTCATCGTCCCCTCCTAATTACAATTCCTGTGCTAATTTTTTTCTATCTATCTTGCCATTGGTATTCATAGGCAACTTATCTATTATAGTTACATTCCTAGGAACCATATATTCTGGTACTAGTTTGGCCAAGTCTTTCTTGATCCTTATACCATTTTTCAGGTTACCCAAGTCATTTTCAACTTCTAGCTCTACTATTGCCTTCAGGTAGGCTATTTTTTCATTCTTATATACTGGTAGGACTACTGCATTTCTTATATTTTCAACCTTCCTAAGGTTGTTTTCTATATCTTCTATCTCTATCCTGTAGCCATTTAGCTTAATCTGGAAGTCCTTCCTACCTGCATACCTGATGTTACCTGTTTCATCTATAAAGCCCAAGTCACCTGTCTTGTATGCCCTAAATCTTAAATGAGCCAAGTCCTTAGGAGACCCACTCTCTAGGCCAGGATCTGTAGACTCAAGGTAAAATACCTCCTTGGTCTTCTCTTCGTTCTTAAAGTAACCCTTGGATACAGATGGTCCTATTATTACTATTTCACCCTTTTGGCCCTCTTCTACTTCCCTATCGTCGTCATCAACTATCTTTATCTTACAGTTTTCCATAGGTAGGCCTACTGGCAGGGACTTGCCTGATCCTATATGGTCATCATTTATTACCACATGACTTATACCTACTGTAGCTTCAGTCGGCCCATATCCATTGATTATGTCAACTTTTGGGAACCTCTCCCTAAGCTTCCTAGCCACCTCGACTGGTAATACTTCACCTATATACAGCATTTTTCTTAACTTAGGCAACATTTCCTGGTTAAAGTCCTTGTCTACCAAACACATACCTACAAAAGATGGTGTAGAAACCCAAACTTCCATGTCTGACTTCCTCATATGGTCAAATAAGACCTTAAAGTCTGACACTACATCCTTGGACAAGGAATATAGGGTAGCTCCATTTGCCAGACCTGGATACAACTGGGACACACTCAAGTCAAATGAGTAGGCTGGCTGGTCCATTACCACCTTGCCCTGGCCATCCAAACCCAATATAGGGCTCATCCACCTCATAAAAGAATCCAGGTTATAGGCACTGATCTGGACCCCCTTTGGTTTACCTGTAGACCCAGATGTAAATAGGATATATGAATTTTCATCCCCATCTACCCAATTTTCACTAGGGACTTGACTTGCCAAAGGCCCCTCCTTGTTTTCTTCTATTAAATTTATCAAATTTTTCTTATCTATTATTTCAAAAGACTTGTAGGCCTCCTTAACCTGACCATCCTGGTCACGGAAGAAGTTCTTTCCTGACATGTCAAATACTATATTAGGTCTTACACTGTCTAATACATCTAAAACCCTCTGCTCAGGAAAGCTGACATCCATAGGCACATAGGCCCTCTTTGACTTCAAGGCCCCAATCATACAAGCTATGATCATGACATCCTTATTTCCATATATAGCAACCGGAGTATTTTCTCCGTATTTTTGACTTATATAATTGCCTATAATATCCGAATACCTATCCAGGTCCTTATAGCTTAATTTTTCATCGTCACAGACTACTGCCAACCTATCACTATTAGCATATTGCCTTATACCACTGACTATGTTCATCATCTTCATCCCCCACTATCTAAAACTCATTATATATAAATGGTAATTCTTTAAAAGGTAAAAAGGTAAAAACTAAAATACATATGACCATTGCCAGGCTTATAACTATGGCAATCTTTATATACTTTTTTGCTTCATCTGTCATAATATCTACCTCTCATATATCTTGTAAATTTTCTCACTCAAGTCTGCCCATCCCAGGGTTCCTAAGTGCATTATATCCCTCAGATAGTATCTCTTGTTTTCATTAGCTGTCAGGTCTATCAACCTTGTATTATACTTGTCTGATATGCCTCTTATCTTCTTGGCAAAAGCCTTCCTGTCCTTGACACCTATACCTGCGAAGTCATAAAACTCCGGCATACCTGGTATTAGGACTATAGTCGGTTTTATACCCATATCCTTGCAGGTATCCAAAAATATCTTCAAGTCAGCATATTCTTTAGAATCGGTCAATTTAACATAGCTATAGAAGCCCCTGAAGCCTTCATCCTTGCCCTTCATGTACTCCCTATAATAGCCCTTATCAACATAGACATTCCTGCCTCCCAACTTGTAGATCCTCTTGCCTACCCTATTTTTAGCCTCTATTTTAGCATACTTTTTTTCATTAGCCCAGTCTATCTTACCCGCTATATCATGGGACTGGTCAACCTTGTTATAAAGTTTTCTAAGGGCCTTGTATGTTATACCCTTGTCCTTCATACTAACCATAACCCTTCTAGCCTTATAATATGGACTAAAAAGTAGTTTCAAGGTCTTGTGACCAAGATCATCATGCAGATAAAGGTTGGCGTATATTGCTTCTGGCTTAAACTCTCCCGGGTCCTTCATCAGGCTAGCTATCCTCCTCGCATAGTCTTTTTTAGTTTTAAGACTAACCTTTGGATTGGACATGAAATTGTAGAATTGGACTGGGGAAAACCTAGTAAGAAAATGGTCTGACGTTACCCCTTCTTTTTCCATAAACCACTGCATAGACAATAGTAGAACTACCTTTTTATTTTTTATATCATTATCCAGTGACCCAACTATTGTGGCATGCTGGAGTGATTGAGTATAGGCCCTACCTATAGTAATCGCCTTGTTCTTAGTCCTTCCCGTATTAAAATAATAGTCGGGATGCTGCCTAGTAGAGTGACTCAACTCTGATGAACCCATTATCATGATTGCACCTTCATGTGCCAGGTAGTTGTTCGCATAGACCCCCTTGTCCTTGACCAAACTAACTGTATCATGCAGCATGGGATAGAGGTCCTTGACCTCCATCATCTTATTATTTTTATAATCTAGATACTTGTCCAAGCTAAAAACGCATGTTGTTGCCACCAAAACTGGTATTAACAAGGCAAGTACTACATACCAAACTTTTTTCATAATTAACACCTATTATTTAAATATATTCTTATAACCTGTCCTTTAAAAGATTGTATAGGGTCTGTTCAAAGGAAAATTCTTCTCTCAAGACCTCTATCTCATCTATTAATTTTTTTCTTTTATCCTTGCTGATATTGGACCTTACTGCCCTAATCAATATATTTTTTGGAGAATGTTCAAAGTCTATGAACTCTATTAACTGTGTCTTGTAACCCATTGCCTCCAATAAATTGGCCCTTATGCTGTCTGTCATCAAGGCAGCTACCCTCTCCTGGATCAGCCCATACCTGGTAATTATAGACAACTTGTCTGCCCTTATAGTTGAATTGACCTCATGCTGGCAACATGGAACTGAAAATATCATTTTAGCCTTCCAATTGATGGCATTGTAAAGGGCATAGTCTGTAGCCGTATCACAAGCATGAAGGCTGATTACTATATCAACATTGTTTTCAAACTTGTAGCCGTTTATATCACCTAGCTCAAACTTCAACCTATCGTAGCCATACTTACTGGCAACCTTGTTGCACTTGTCGATTACATCCTCCTTGAGGTCCAGGCCTGTAATTTCTACATTCATTTTCTTAATTTCTACAAAGTAATAGTAAACTACAAATGTAAGGTAGGATTTACCACAGCCAAAGTCAAGGATTCTCAAGACCTTGTCACCACCTAGGCTATATTCATCTCCCAGGTTCTTTATCTCGTCATCTATTATCTCTATAAACCTATTTATCTGCTTGTATTTATCGTATTTTGAATTTATTATCTTGCCATCCTTGTTAAAGACTCCTAGGTCTACAAAGGCTGGTATATCCATCCCCTCTTGAAGGATATAGTTTTTCTTTTTATTATGGCTCTTGTCTATCTTTAGGTCATTTTTTTGGGCATGCTTTGAGAAAAAAACCTTTCCCTTCTTAGATATCCTGACATCAAAATTATATTCTTCAGAGATAGCTGTCAACTGACGGAACCTTTCCATCATATCCCCAATACTCTTGGCCAGGTCTTCTACTTCTATATTTTCATGGAAGACCTGCTTGTCAGTAAATTTCTCTACCTGGTAAAAGTCTCTTTCCTTGACCCTCACCATATTTATTTTAACCTTCTTGTAGTCATAATTTTTATCATATTTATTGCTAAAAACCAACCTTAAAGGTTTCGATTTAACTATATCATCTATATATCCTATTAATTCCATTATTCCTCCTAAATGTACTCTGATAAATCTTGAGTACAAGACAAAATGTTACCATAAAAAGCTTAAATTAAACCTAGCAAAAAAATAAATAAAATCTAAAGATTGGCCCTCGTAATTCACGAAAAAGGCAATTAGGATATAAGCCTAATTGCCCTAAAAAATATAAACTTGTCTGTCTAAGTAAATTCGACCCTTTTCAGAACTAAAGCTTGACTAGAGTTTGGCCTTAACTGACGCTAACTTCTGTTCCATACTAGCCTGCTTGTCCCTTCTATCGTCAACCTTTATAATAGAGTATACCCTTCCTACTCCCTTGTCAAAAACATCCTCCTGAATCTTTCTGATCAAGGCAAATATTTCATCAATGTCGCCTTCCATTACAGTTCCCATTGGGTTTAGTAAATACTTAACCTTATCCTGGTCGCTTAATATCTTCTGTGCACCTGCCACATATGAACTTGCACTTGTTGTTCCAGTCCCTAAAGGACAAACTGTTAACTCTACTACTTCCATATCTACGCCTCCTATATTTATCTAATATTTTCTTTAAAGCTACTTAATAAATTATACATATCTTCTAATTAAATTATAAAACTTGAGCTCCTATTTTTCAAGTAATTTTATATCCGCAAAAAGACCCAATAGTTTTGTCAAGCCTTCCTCAAGATCTTCTAAAGTCATAGACCCAAAACCTAAGACTAGTCCCTCCCTAGGTGGCTGGCCTATATAGTACTTCGATAGGCTGGTCAGCCTTATAAGCTTCTTGTCTGCCAGGTCTACCAACCTATCACCTGTCATACCACATGATTTCTTGTCCCAGCTAATGACCAGGTGGAGTCCCGTATCTCCCCCTTCAACTTCTAGAAATTCATAATTGGCAAGAAGGGATTTGATAAGGTCAAGCTTCCTCTTGTAGATTTTCCTCATCCTGTTTATGTGCCTTACAAAGTAACCATCCCTGATAAAAATATCCAGACTTCTCTGGGTCAAGACAGGTACCGGACAGGCTGCATATGAAACTCTTTTATGGTAAATGTCAACCAGTTTATCGGGCATTACCATATAGCTTATCCTCATAGCAGGACTGACCGTATTGGAAAATGACCCCATAAAGATAACCCTATCCATATCATCCATGCTCTTCATGGCTGGAAGTGGCTTACCCCTATACCTAAATTCACCATCATAGTCATCTTCTATAAGCCACCTGGCCTCATGCCTAGCCCAGTCTAATATATCAAGCCTCCTGGCAGTTGGCATTATCTGACCGGTTGGAAACTGGTGGGCAGGTGTTGTACATAGGATGTCAACCCCAGACTCCCTCAGGGCTTGTACCTTAATACCCTTGCCATCCAGGGGCAGGGCTTTAAAGCTTATATTATTAGTTTTAAAAAGCTGGCCCCACCTTTCAAAACCAGGGTCTTCTATCCCATATACCTTGTCCTCACCAAGTATACAAAAGAGAATTTGAAATAGGTGTTCTGTACTGGCAGAAATTAAGATATTATCCATACTGGTATCTATCCCCCTGTAGGTCTTGAGATAGGTCGCTATAGATTGTCTCAGGCTCATATCCCCCATGGGGTCTACCCTCTTTAAGAGGTCCCTGCCCAAATCATCAATAGCCTGTCTGGAAATTTTTTTCCATACACCAAAGGGAAACTTGTCGTCAACTCCCCCATATGAAAAGTCGTACTCATATGTTTTTTTCTCAGCCTTTGGCCTGGAAATTGTACCCATGTATTTTTTCATATAGTCACGCTTGGCTACAAAGTAGCCCCTTCTTTCTATGGACTCAATATAGGCCTCATCCTCCAACTGGCCATAGGCAATCTCCACCGTATTAATGCTGACACACATCATGTGGGCCATGTCCCTCTTGCTTGGCAACCTGGTATTTTCAGGATATAGGCCGGATATAATCTTATCTTTAACATCCTTATATACCAGCTCATATTTTTTCATACTTCCTATTCCTCCCTATAACAAAAAGACTTACTTGAAATTCTAACTTTAAGATGACCCCAAAAAGTTGGACCTAAAAATTCAATTTTTTGGAGGTCAGTTCACTTCTGGTCCTATTTTTTTTATTTAAATTGGTTCTTTTTCACCTACCACTTCTATTCTATACTATTAGCATAAGCGATACAATATTTAGGAAAATTTAGTAAGTGTATCGTAACAATACGAAAAGGAGATACAAATATTATGAAAAAGGAAGATGTTACAAAACAATTTATTGGTGGGGTAATTATGGATGTTACTAGCCCGGAGCAGGCAAAAATAGCTGAAGCAGCCGGTGCTGTTGCCGTTATGGCCCTTGAAAGAATACCAGCAGATATAAGGGTAGCCGGAGGTGTGTCAAGGATGAGTGACCCAGCCATGATTAAGGAAATTATGGATGCCGTATCCATACCTGTAATGGCTAAGTGTAGGATAGGTCACTTTGTAGAAGCCCAGATACTTGAGGCTATCGGTATTGACTATATAGATGAAAGTGAAGTTCTATCACCTGCTGACAATATCCACCATGTTGACAAGACTAAGTTCGATGCCCCATTCGTTTGTGGTGCCAGAAACCTTGGTGAAGCCCTAAGAAGAATCCAGGAGGGTGCTGCCATGATCAGGACTAAGGGTGAAGCTGGTACTGGTGATGTTGTTCAGGCAGTATCTCACATGAGACAGATCCAGGGAGAAATCAGAATGGTGACTGCCCTAGCTGAAGATGAATTATATGAAAAAGCCAAAGAATTTAGGGTACCATACGACCTAATCAAGTATGTCCATGACAATGGCAAACTCCCAGTTGTAAACTTCTCTGCCGGCGGAGTTGCTACTCCTGCAGACGCTGCCCTAATGAGACAACTAGGTGCTGAAGGTGTATTTGTAGGTTCTGGTATATTCAAGTCTGGTAACCCAGAACAGAGGGCCAAGGCTATTGTTAAGGCCGTTCAGAACTACGACAAGCCTGAAATAATAGCCCAGGTATCTGAAAATCTTGGAGAAGCTATGGTTGGTATCAATGAAGATGAAATAGAAATCATAATGGCTGAAAGGGGCATATAGTTTTATAAGAATAATATATGTTATAATATAGTCGGACATTTATTTGTTAGGTCCAATAAGTAAGGAGATAAGAGAGATGTTTGACGATATTAAAAATAGGATTATTAAATTAAGTTGCATATGTTTATCCGTCTTTTTGTTAGTTTCCCTTGTTGCTTGTGGGAACTCTAGTGACTCAAGTTTTGAAAGGGCTAGTGTAGTCAGGGTTATCGATGGTGATACCATTCATGTAATGGTAAGTGGTAAAAAATACAAACTTAGGATGATTGGTGTTGATACACCTGAGACTGTCCATCCCAGTAAGCCAGTCCAATTCTATGGCAAAGAAGCCAGCGACTATACTAAAAAGCAACTCAAAGACAGGACCGTCTACCTGCAAAAGGACCTATCCGATACTGACAAGTACGGTCGTCTCTTGAGGTATGTTTGGCTAGAAAAACCTTCTAGTGACAATCCCAGCCAGGAAGAGATCAGCAAGTATATGTACAATGCCCAACTTATCATAAATGGTTATGCCTACTCCTATAGCTACCAGCCAGATACGAGATATAGTCAGCTTTTTGCCAGGTTACAACACCAGGCCCAAGAAAATTCAGTGGGACTTTGGGATGAAGACAAACTAAAGGCCTTCAACCAGACCCATCCAGACTCTATAGATACCAGGCCTCTAAATGGTGGTAAAAGCATAAAAGACTCCAATAAAAATTTAACTGGAAAGGATGCTAAAAAGACCTACTATCCAAGTGAAAACAAATCTATAAACAAAGATAAATTGACTGATAAAACTAAGTCCAAGGAGTCTGACCAGGATTCCCAAAAGTATATCAAGGCCAACAAAAAAAGCAAGGTATACCACCTAAGAGGGTCTAAGGGCTATGATTCCGTAAGTGATAAAAATGCAGTCTACTTTGATAATGAGGATGATGCTATTGCAGCCGGTTATAGAAAATCAAAAAGGTAGTAATTGAGTCTATATAGACTCTTTACTACCTTTTTTCCTGTAATTCTTTTAAAAATGGGGATGGTCCAATCTTCTTTCCAAATCGTTTAAGAGGGCTTGATACTACCAAGGTCTTCTTGGCCCTGGTGATAGCTACATACAAAAGCCTTCTCTCTTCTTCAATATCGAGTTTTGACTCCTCACTGACCTGGTAGGGTACTAGGCCCTCATTGACTCCTACTATGTAGACAGAATCAAACTCCAAGCCCTTGGAACTATGCATGGTGGTAAGGACTACCCCCTTGTCTGCACTTGTTGCCAAACTTGAACCTCCAGTCTTGTCAGCACTCTTCTTGACCTCTTCCCTTACCTGGTCTATATGTTTAAAAAAATCCAAGATAGTCTTGTAGGGACCGGCTGCTGTTTCTAACTCATCCAGTATTTCTACTATCTGTTGGGACTTTATCTTTCGTTCATGACAATACTCTAATATATACCTGTCATAGTCAAGTGTTGTCCTAATGTAGGATATACCGTACTGGGGACTTAATCCCCTCACATAATTCAGGTCAATATATAGGTCTTCTAAATTTTTCTTCTGAAAATCCTTTATATCCTCATTCTTCAAGAGGCTGTCCAAAAAGTCCATAGAAGCCTCTGCCTTGATGATGGATTTTTTGGAGATATACCTAAAAGGCTTGTTTATAACCCTAGCCCAATCTCCACCGGACCCTATATCCATAGCTATCCTCAGGTAGGCTATAATATCCAGGCTGACCCAGTGGTCATATATGGTCTTGGGAGCATCCTTCAAGATAAAGGGTATTCTCTTGTCCATAAATGCATCAACAAAGGCCCTCGCCTGCCTGTTGGTCCTATATATGACTGCAAAATCTCCATAGTCAGGACCATCCTTTGATCCCACCCTATCATATATCTGTTGGGCTACCAGCCTAGCCTCATCATCAGTATCCTTGGGATATATGTAAACTATCTTGGATGCTTCCTTGTTAAAGGCCCTTAGGTCCTTAGGATGCCTCTTTTTATTCTTTTTTATAAGGCCAAGAGACAGGTCCACTATGTCCTTGCTAGACCTGTAGTTTGTATCCAATAAAATATGCTGGCCCCCAGGAAAATACTGGTCAAACTCCAACATAAAATCTGGTCTGGCCCCCCTGAAACCATATATACTCTGGTCTTCATCACCAACCACAAAAATATTTTTTTCCTGGCCTGCTATCAGTCTTATCAGTTCAAATTGAACCCTATTTATATCCTGAAATTCATCTACCAGTATATACTTGAAAACCTGCCTCACTATAGACAATATGGCAGGGTCATCATTTAAGAGGTCATAGGCCTGTATCAACATATCATCAAAGTCGATCTTACCATACCTCTTCTTTTCATCTTCATATAGCTTGTAGGCCTTTTGAAATATTTCCTGTTCAAAACAGTGACTATCATAGTCCATATAATCCAGGAGTTCATTTTTTACCAGAGATATTTCATTTAAGAGGTCTAAGACATCATCATCGTTATAATTGCTGATTTTGAGGTATTTTAATATGGACCTGACTAGCTTGAACCTGTCCGGGTCAAGTAGTAGGTCATCTAGGCCAACCCCTGCATACCTCCTAAGTATCCTAAAAAAACTAGAATGAAAGGTCCCAAAATTAACCTTGTTTAACCTCTCATCCTTACCATAGGCCAGGGTCCTCTTCTTCATTTCAAGAGAAGAAGCCTTGGTAAAACTAATGGCCAATATCCTTGTCGGTGGTATATCATGGTCAAGCACCATAGAAACTATCCTCTGTGATATAATCCTGGTCTTACCAGATCCAGGTCCTGCCAGGACCATGCAGGGACCATGAATGTGGGCAACTGCCTTGGCCTGGTTTTTATTTAATTTAACCACTCTACCACCTCCAATCAAAATAAACTCTATATAATTCTTCTCTATTAGTTCAATAAGAATTTCTTCTTAGTTCTATCTAATGTATAAACTTATAGATCCCACCTGTAATATAGATGGAATTTATATATTTTTTTAAAACCACCTTTTGACCGGTCCTTTTAGTCCTAAAATCAGCCTATCTTACTGGTCATAAGGGTCAAGAGGTCTAACATTTCTTGTGATTCATCCTTGTTGACCATGACTAGCAGCATATCTCCACCAACTATCATGGTGTTGCCCCTAGGGATTATTTCTTCCGCCCCCCTATAGATTGCTACCACTAGACACTTGTCTGGCCAAGTCACCTGGGATATGAGTTTACCCTCTACTTGACTACCTATATGGACTGCAAACTCCATAAGAGTCTTATTCTTGTCCTCTGTATGGTAGTCAGAATCCTTTTTATGCTTCAGAATATCATTTAAAAGCATATCATATACGGGCTCCACTCCCAAGAGGTCTGACGTAATCAAGGCACTGAAGACTACAACTGATAGGGGTAGGAGGTGTTCAAATGAACCCGTCATTTCAAATATTAATATTATACCTGTTATAGGTGCCTTCACAGTAGCTGCAAAATGGCCTGCCATGGCCAGGACTGCAAAATTCACCAGGAACTGGTGGGGTATACCCAGGTAGTTTACGCATATAGTACCAAAAATATTACCCATAAGTGCTCCTAGGGCCAACAAAGGGAAGAATATACCCCCTGGTACACCAGACCCAAAGGAAACAAAGGTAAATAGGTACTTTATAAGCAGGTACAATAACAATAGGGCCAAGCCCAGGTGTAGGTGGTTTATATTTATAATCAGTTCATGACCACCACCAAGTAGGGTTGGAAAGGCCATACCAATCAGGGCTGCAAAAATAAAGGGGATTAAAATCTTAAACTCCTGCTTAATCGGCATTCCCCTGTATATAGCCTTTGACATTATTACACCATGGTTGAAAATATAGCTTGAAAGTCCTATCAAGATACCCAACAATAGGAGGGACCAATAGTACTTTATAGGCATTATACTAAGGGCATCGAACCTTAAAGATGGGTTGATTCCCAAGAATGACTTGGTAATCATGTCTGCCGTAACTGCCGATACCATGGCAGATACCAAGACCACTGGCGAAAAGTTCTTGTGGACCTCTTCCAGGGCAAACATAACCCCTGCAAGAGGGGCATTAAAGGCCGCTGCCAATCCAGCAGATGCACCACTGGTCATAAGGTACTTATGCTCATAGTCCAATTGGTTGGTCTTCCTAGACACACCCTCTCCTATAGCCGCCCCCATCTGGATAGAAGGACCCTCCCTTCCTACAGATAGGCCTGCAGCCAAACAAAGTATGCCTCCAAAAAACTTATAGACAAGGACAGACCACCAATTGGTCTTCATCTTCCTGGTCATAACCCCCTCTACCTGGGGTATACCTGAACCCGATATATTGGGTTCCTGCCTTACAAATAGGCTAACTAGCAGGGCCATTAACACCAAGACAATAAAGACCCCTATAGCTATAGATGTATTGGTTTTTGCCAGTCTATACAGGTTGGCAAATAGGCCTAACAACCTTTCCCCCATTATCCTATAGGCCACGATAATACAACCAGTTAAAATGCCTATAAAAAGTGAGTGGATTATCATCTTGTATTTAAGACCATTAGTACTCTTTATTATTGTAGACACATTTTCATTTTTGTATCCCATTAATTTAGAAAACACCTAAAACCCCCCTCTAAAATCATACTTTAAAGGTCATGTAGCTGGATACAGGCCCTCAAGGTATGTCTTGCCAATATAGAACTAGTTACAGAACCTACTCCGCCTGGAACCGGTGTAATATGTGATACCCTCTCAAGAACATCATCAGTATCTACATCTCCACACATCTTACCCTCCTGGTCAAAGTTTATTCCAACGTCAATGACTACGGCCCCTTCCTTTATATAGGACTTGCCAACCGCCTTAGCCCTGCCCATACAAGAAACCAGGATATCAGACTCCTTGACAATATTTTCAAGGTCCTTGGACTTAGAGTGGCAGATAGTAACCGTAGAATCCCTGTTCAATAGAAGCATTGATAGGGGCTTACCCACTACCATAGACCTTCCCAAGACAGTCACATTCTTGCCCCTTAAGTCTATATCATAGTACTTTAAAATTTCTATAACCCCCATAGGAGTACATGGGGCAAAGCCCCTCTTATCACCAGACATAATCTTAGCTAGACTAAGTGGTGAAAAACAGTCTACATCCTTCTTATCATCTATGTAATACTTTACAATTTCCTCATCAATATGGGCTGGAAGTGGTCTAAAACATAGGATGCCATGAACAGTCTCATCCTTGTTTAAGTCCTCTAAAGCAGCCAAATAGTCTTCCTGGCTACAGTCTTCAGCCAATTCAACTACCATAGTTTCAACACCACACTTGGCACACCTATTAGTAGCCCCCTTCTGGTAGGAAGCGTCATCTGCCCTATTACCAACTTTTAACATGGCTAGCTTGGGGAATATTCCCTGGTCATTTAGCTTGCCGACCTTGTCTATAATATCGTCCGTCAGTGCATCAGCCACTGGCTTTCCTCTTAACAGCTTTTCTTCCACTTATCTTAACCTCCTAAATACCTCGTCATATATATAATCTGACCTCTTCACTATATCAGCTACTAGGTCCTCTACTTCTTCACTCGTCCTTGTCACATAGGCCTGGTCATCAATATCCTTTATATTGATCATTACATTTATCCTGGCACTTAAGGCAGCCGACCTAAGCATGGCCACACCTACCCCAACATCACTTAATAACATGATAGACCCCTTTTCCAACAGGTCTTCGTGTAGGTCCAAGACTTTCTTGGATAAACGTAGGAGGTCCAAAGGAACACTGGCAGCCCTTGTCAGGCATACCTGCATCTGGGCATACTTGGCCTCCATCTCTTCATCTGTATCACTAGGCATCTTGTAGACTGCTGCCAGGGGCAAGAAGGCCTCTGCATCCCTGTCTACCATATCCATGGATTCTCTATGAAAAGCCTGACACTTTTCCAAGATTTTTTCTATGTCAGCCTGGTAGGCTGCATACTTTTTCTTACCACTGGTAAAGTTGGCTACCATAGAAGCCAAACCGTTGGCCAAATTCAAGGCATAGGCAGCCACACTGCCTCCACCTGGCATTGACTTTTTTGACCCAAGGTCCTGGGCAAATTCCTCTAAACTAAAATCCAAGTATTTTTTCTCCATTAATTCCTCCCGAATATTTTTCTTTACATACCAATAATATCTTTTTTATATACATGATACTATTACTATATTTATCATCTTTTTCATATTTACGGTACTTTCTCATACATATCATATTTTCTCCCCATCTATTATACCAAAAAATATGGGTCTCTTGACCAATTAGGCTGTAAATCTAGCTTAAAAATTTTAATTTTTACTAAAAGTCCCTATTTTCTTAATAAAATACACTCTAACATTCCTGATAAAGCTGCCTCTATCCTACTTTCTATTGCCTTATATGGCCGGTCTTTGTTCTTTAAACGGCTTTTAGCACTCAACAATTGACAGTGATAACAAAAAGTGGTAGAATTGACCTATGAAAATATTAGAAAATAAGAGGAGGCATTAATATGACTACTGAAAAGGGTAAAGTATCTATCCACTCAGAGAATATTTTTCCAATAATTAAAAAATGGTTGTACTCTGATAAGGATATATTTGTAAGAGAATTGGTGAGTAATGGTTGTGACGCCATAGCAAAACATAAAAGGCTGGCCAGTATTGGTGAGGCAAGCCTTAGGGATGACTACAGGGTTATCGTTAGGGTTGACAGGGAAAATAGGAGTCTGACTTTTACCGACAATGGTATTGGTATGGATGTAGATGAAATAAAGAAGTACATCAACCAGGTAGCCTTTTCTGGCGCTGAAGAATTTGTCAACAAGTACAAGGACCACATGGATGAATCAAATGATATTATAGGCCACTTTGGACTTGGTTTTTATTCTGCCTTTATGGTTTCTGACAAGGTAGAGATTGATACCCTTTCCTACAAGGATGGATCCCAGCCAGTCAGGTGGGTGTCTGAAGATGGCATGGAATTTGAAATAGGCCAGGGAGATAGGAAGGAACACGGTACTAGTATCATCTTGACAATATCTGAGGACAATGATGATTTCCTATATGCCTACAAGATAAGGGAGATCCTAAACAAGTACTGCTACTTCCTGCCAACTGAAATATACCTAGAAGATGCAGCAGAAGAAAAAAGACAGGCTGAGGAAAGGGCTAAAAAGGCTCAAGAATCACAGGAAAAGTATGATGAAGCTATAAAAAATGGCCAGACTCCTGACCCAATAGAGGTTGACCTTCCAGAAGAAAATAAGGCCATAAACAATACCCAGCCCCTATGGATAAAGTCTCCTAAGGACTGCACAGAAGATGACTACAAGGCCTTCTACAAGGAAGTCTTCCAGACTAATGATGAACCACTTTTCTGGATCCACCTAAATGTAGACTTCCCATTCAACCTAAAGGGAATCCTATACTTCCCAAAACTTAAAAATGAGTTTGAGCTGGTTGAGGGCCAGGTAAAATTATACAACAACCAGGTCTTTGTGGCAGATAATATCAAGGAAGTAATACCTGAATTCCTTCTCCTATTAAAGGGAGTTATCGACTGTCCTGACCTACCACTCAACGTTTCGAGAAGTTTCCTACAGAATGATAGGGATGTCAGCAAGATTTCTAAACATATTGTTAAGAAGGTCGCCGACAAGCTTAAGTCCCTTTACAATACGGAAAGAGAAAGTTATGAGAAATTCTGGGATGATATCCAGGTATTTATCAAGTTTGGTTGTCTGAAAGACAACAAGTTCTATGATAAGATAAAGGATGTAATCCTATACAAAACTATAGATGGTAGACACATAAACCTAAAGGAATACCTGGCAGATAACCAGGACAAGACTATCTACTATGTAACTGATGAAAACCAGCAGGCTCAATATATCAAGCAGTTTAAAGACAATGGCTTAAATGCCCTGATACTCGACAATAGCCTTGATACTCCATTTATGGGTCTGATAGAATATGAAGAAAATATGGATAAAAATCCAGAAAATCAAGAAGAAATACTTAAGTTTGCCAGAATAGATTCAGACATATCCAAGGTCCTAAATTCCGATGCCAAAGAAGAAGACAAGGCCAATGATGAAAAAATTACTAGCCTATTCCAAGATATATTAGGGGATAAATTATCCTCTTATAAGGTTGAAAGTTTTAAGGATTCCAACCTATCAGCCATGGTAGTCGTGGATGAACAAAGTATACGTATGGCCCATATGAAGGACCAGTTCCAGGCCATGGGTCTAGAAGGCCTTAACTTTGATGAAGAGCAGGGTCTCTTGATAAATAGGAACTCTTCTATCATCAAAAAACTAGTGAGCCTGGCTGACCAGACAGACAAGAAGGACATGGTCGAACTAATGTGTCAGCAGATAGCAGACCTAGCCATGTTGGCCAACAAGGAATTGAAACCAGACCAGCTTAATGACTATGTTGATAGGACTAACAAGCTAATGGCAATGTTTGTTGAACTAGATAAATAGAACTAAATAGATAATACCTATATCGCTAGTATATAATGGCTAGTAACCATATAGATATTTGTGTAGATTATAAGGAAGCCCTGCATTAGAGGTATGATAGTGCGGGGCTTCTTTTTTGATTTTATTAAGTTTAAAAATATATTGTCGCTTTAAAATGTATTTAACACCTTCTAAATAACAAAAAAATAACGCCAACTTCAAAAGTTATCCTCGATAATACAAATAACCCTCTCCGTCGACGTTATAAACTATATAATTAATGTAATTTAATATGTTTGTCCATTTTTATAAAAGCAATCTTCTAGTCAAGGTATGTCTACTTACCTAAAAGATTCATCAAAGCATCTGGTATAGAGTCCACTCCACCTACTACAGATATCTTTTCTGTTCCTGCCAGGTATGTCTTTAACTCTGGAGCTACAGTCTTACCATTAACTAAGACAACTGGACTCATAGTCTTAGCAGTTACTGCACCAGCCGCTAGAGCATCTGCTGTCTTAACACCGTTAGCTACCATCACAGACTTAGGATTAGCGTATGCATGTTTTGCTATTGCTACAGAAGTTGCATACTTGTTGTCGCCACTGATTCTAACCTTTGATTCTGCCTTAGCAGCGTCTTCAACAGCCTTAGATACACTGTTTACTCCACCAACAACTGTTAACTTCTTCAAGTTCCAAGCCTTTAGAGATGCATCTACATCAGCATTTAAGTTTGCTGCACCAGTCAATAGAACTGGAGCCTTGATCTTAGTTGCAAAAGCTGATACTGAAAGGGCATCTGCTGTCTTAGTTCCATTTACAAGTATTGCTTCTTCCTTGTTACCAGAAGCTCTTACCATGTCAGCAATCTTTATAGCTGTCTGGTACTTGTTGTCACCACTGATTCTAACTACTTCTATACCGGCCTTCTTTAACTGGTTAGCAACACCAGCACTTACAGAACCTTCTCCACCAGCTATGTATACCTTCTTAGCACCTAGTCTAGTTATTTCAGCCATAGTTTCAGCCGGTACAGCATCTCCCTTAGTTAATAGTATAGGAGCTGACATGCTAGCCGCTAGAGGAGCTGCTGCTAGGGCATCTGCATCCTTGTAGGCATTTGCTAGGATTACTGAATCAGCCTTGTTATAGTTAGTTGAACTGATCTTAGCTGCTGTAGCATACCTGCTTATACCTGCTATTCTATCCCTCTTCTTGTTGTCCTTATTTTCATCAGGCTTAGGATCTGGTGTTACCTTTTCTGCCTTAGAATAGTCTAGCATCAAGATAGCATCCTGGGCACCCTTACCCTTTATAGTCTTGGCATATGTATTTGCCCCACCACTAGCAATGGCATCCATAGCATCAACTTCGACATTTACGTAAACCTTGTCTTCCTTAGTTGTATTTCTTACTATCTTTAAAACCTGAGGGAATTCTCTAGTCTTGCCTTCTAGGTCCTTGTCTGTGAAAGTCTTTACTACTGTAACTGGAGACTTGGCAGTTCCCAATCCATTTTCATATACATTCATCCCCCAAAGGTGGCCAAATAAGCCCATGAAAGAAAGACCCTTTACATTGATGTATATTTCAGTCTTTCCATCCTTTTCAATTACCTTAGCCGTATGATCTAAAGCTGCATTACCCATAGAATCCTTATCTTCATGAGCATGCTTCAGCTGGACTGGAACCTTGTATTCAACAGCCTCCTCTGCATTTACTAATGCTGGTGCTACAGCTGTAACAGCAGTTGCTGCCACCATAACAGTTGCAAATTTTTTAGTCATATTTTTCATAATTTACCTCCAAATGTATTTTAATTATTAAATTACTCAAATCTATATCATCTTCCACCAATGATATCATAACTTATAATGAGAACTATATTTAATCCCATTATAATTAGTATACAACAAGTTGTTTGAAAATGCTACATACTATCAATATCTTTTTTAAATAGTTAATATTAATTTTTTATTATCAGCCTCAATTATATCAAGTTTAACACCAAACATCTGCTCTACTGAGTATGATGATATAACCTTTTCAGGGTCTCCCTGTACTAGAATATTACCGTCCTTTAGGCCAATAATCCTATCACTGTAGTACATGGCCTGGTTGATATCATGTAGGACCATCACTATGGTCATGCCCAGGTCCCTATTAAGCCTCTCTACCAGCTGTAAAACTTCCAACTGGTACCTAATATCCAGGTAGGTAGTTGGTTCATCCAAGAATAAGAACTTTGTCCCTTGGGCCAGGGCCATGGCTATCCAAGCCCTCTGCTTTTGACCACCTGAAAGGGAATTTACTGTCCTATCCTGCATATCTACCAGGTTTGTGGCCTCTATTGCCCAGTTTATCATCCTCTCATCCTCTTCATTATGTCTCTTCATCATAACCTGGTAGGGAGTCCTTCCATAACTTACCAACTGTTTGACAGTGATATCATTGGATACCCTGTTGTACTGGTGGATAATGGCCACCTTCCTGGCAAATTCTTTTTGTGACATGGTTTCAATATCTCTACCGTTTAATAGGATTTGACCTGTGTTTACCTTTAGGTTCTTTGTCATCAGGTCAAACAGGGTTGACTTACCACAACCATTGGCTCCCAGTATAGAGGTTATGCTCCCCTGCTTTATCTTAAATGATATGTCTTTTAATATAGTCTTCCCACCTTCAGTGTAGGAGAATGTAAGATTTCTAACTTCCATAACTATCACCTCCATGCTTAAGAAGGAAGATAAAGAATGGACCACCTATAATAGCCATCATGATAGATGCTGGTATTTCATAAGGGGCAACCATAGTTCTACCGATTGTATCGCATAAAAGGAAGACAAAGGCTCCAAGCACCATGGTATATGGTATCTTGGCCTTGTGCTCGCTACCCACTAACATCTTGGCCATATGAGGTACTATAAGCCCCAAAAATCCTATTACACCAACTATAGCAGTTGATATACTTACTAGGATAATTGCCACTAGGGCTACTATAAACCTGTCCCTATCTACATTTACACCCAAACCTCTGGCTGTCTTGTCTTCCAAAGAAAGCAGGTCACACTTCTTATATAGGCAAAAGGCTAGTATCAAGCCTATTAGGACATACCAAAATAGCATATTTACATCTGCCCAGGTCCTCTGGGTGATATTACCTTCAACAATAGACTGGACCTTACTTAGGTTGGCTCCACCACCAACAAAGGCCTTACAAAACTCACTAATCCCTGTAAAAGTCATATTAAGGGCAACACCCACTAATATCAGTTTTACAGGATTTACCCCACCATCCCAGGCCAGCGAATATATCAATAGGTAGGCCAAAAGACCGCCTGCAACTGAGAAAAATGGAATTGAGAAATATAGGGAAGGAAATATAGTAATTATCAAGACTGACGTTAGAGATGCCGCTGATGATATACCTATAATTCCTGGATCAGTCAAGGGATTTTTCATTACTGCCTGTAAGAGGACACCTGATACTGATATGGCAGCACCAGCCAAAATAGATATTACTATTCTAGGAAACCTCAAGTCCCATATGGCTACTACATCTTGGTCTAGTTTCACAAACAGACCCCTCAATAACTTGCCAACCCCAACATTTATACTACCAGAAGTTGCCGCTATAAAAAATACTATTACTAATAAGACCAGGGTGATGATAAAAGCAAGGACCTTTCTGGTATTATTAATTGGTTTTTCCCTTCTGTCATCTCCTGCCAGAAATTTGGAAAGACCAAATTTAAAGATTTTTAACTTCACTACTTATCACCTCCTGTGTCAAATATCTTACCTAAATCTTCCAAGGCCTGTGGATATGAAAACTTGGCTGACATACCAAACTTCTTATGGTCCAAATCATAGACCTTGTTATTTTTGACTGCATCAAATTTAGACCAAATCTGATTAGTCTTAAATTCCTTGGAAAACATATCCCTTACATCATCAGGCAAGGCATGGGCTGTCCTTAGAATTATTTCTGGATTTTTCTTCAACATATCTTCTGTTGTAATATTAATAAACTGGTCCTTGTCAGACTTGTATACATTTTCTCCACCTGCCAGTTCCACTAGGGAACCAACATAGGACTTGTCAGTTGCTACTACATAACTACCCGGTAGCCCCATCAAGACTAGAACCTTCTTCTTTTTCATATTTTTATGCTTTTCCTTATAGTCCTTCATAAAATTATGGTATTCATCTATCAGGACCTTGGCTTCCTTCTCCCTGTCTAGGAGGACCCCCAGATCTTCTATGGACTTGTACATACCCGGTACATTATTTAGGTTTAAAAAACCAAACCTTAGGCCTGCATTCTCATACTTAGGTTCAAGGTCGCTGACCAAACTAACCGGAGAAAAAATCCAATCCGGATTAAGGGTTTTAATCTTTTCCATATCTGGTGACATAGCCATACCTATAGTAGGCTTGCCACGGTATCTTTTAGGCAGGGCATCAAGCTTGCTATCCGGAACTGCAATAAGATCGACATTAAGCTTGTTTAGTATATCCACTGTAGCCATAGACGTCGCTATTATCTTTGGATTCTTTATCTTAGTGACCTGTCTTAGTTCTTCTTGCTTATTCTTAGTCCCTTCTGGATGTTGGTTAACACAACCACCAAGCAGGCAAGCAACCAGACACAAGACCAGGCTCATAAAACGCATTTTCCTATTCATAACCTGCCACCCCACTTGGTTCACATAAAATTTCTATATCCTCTAGTTCATCAAATTCAAAGCCTTGACTTTCCAAATTTTCAGAGATAGAATAATTTTTATTTTTCAAGTATTTAAAACCTAAAACCAGGCCTATAGCACCAAATAATATAACAGCCAGTATAATCGCCAATAGGACAACTATTATGGTAAATAGGACCTTGGTAACTATGCCCCAAGGGGCATCTTCATCTTGACCATCCATCAGGGTCTTGCTATCACCAAAATCTTTGTTAGTTAGAAGACCGTGGTCATAACCCAAGTCACCTTGGTTTATTTTCTTATCACTCTCTCCACCAGCTACTGGAGCCACCCCATCAGTACTTGTGGAACCAGGCTTTGGAGTCACCTTATTAGATGAGGCCATAAGACTCTTTACCTTGTCATTAGAAGTGGTTGATCCACTCGCCTTACTAGTAGACGGGCTTGTGGATGCCTGCTTTGTTGGGCTTGAAGACTTAGTCGTTGACCCACCACTATTACTTGAACTACTTGTTCCGCCACTAGACTGACTACTTGCAGTAGAACCACCACCTGATGACTGGCTTGATCCTCCTGTAGAAACCAGGGCCTTAAAGTCAGTATTTCCGGCCTGCAAGTCATCAAAATTTACATAGAATACTACTGACCTAGCCATAGGATCTACAAAGAAGGTGGACCTTACAATACAATCAGCAGAAGGTATTTCAAACCTAAAATCACCAGTAGTACCTGCATTTTGTGTTTCCTGGTAGGGAACCTCTGTCCAACCACTATCCCCCTTCTTCTGTACATTAAAACTAAACTTACTAATCTTATCTCTTAGGTTATACCTTACTGTTGCATATAGCTTGCCATCATCATCCTTTTCTATAAGGGCAGTACCGTATACAACATTGGATACCATTCCTTCACCAATACCTGGATTGTTACCTGGATCCTCTATAGATCCAGTCACAGGGTGTGAATAGTGGCCATGGGCATTTGCCGTATATACCTCTCCTGCAAAAGAGATTCCAGTAGACATATATAAACCTACTACCAAGATGAAGGCTAGTATTGACAGCTTGCTAAATAATTTTTTATTTATATATTGCATTTTATCCTATCCCCCACCTCTCCTTATAATATTTCTCTTACCTTGTTAAATTCATTTATCTTATTTTTCAAGTAACTATTGTACTTGAATTCATAAATCAAACGTTTGCTAAACTTAGTGTATACATAGGCAGACCCTGCAATTATAGCTGTAAGTATCAGGACACTATAAAATATCACCTTAGGATTTTCCTTGGCCTTTAGTGTTTTTGTAACATTACCAGGCTGGTTGGCCTGGTCTGTTGATTCCGGCTGACTAGCCGTTGAAAAATCTGTAGCATCATTTTTCAAGTCACTAATAGAAGTTGCTGAAACCGTATTAGTAGTAGCTTTTGAATTGCTACTTGCCTTTGTATCACTCGTTTTTTTAGAATTACTGTTTGTATTATTACTTGAAGACTTATTATTATTTGTTCCACCAAGGGCCTTTGAATTATTATTCGACTTATTGCCATTATTTAACTGGCCAGATGAACCCGACCCATTTGAAGCAACAAAAGCAAACTCACCATAAGTATCCGTAGTAAATGAAGTATATTCACCAGAAACAGATGTATTCATTTCAGCCATATCAGTAAGCCTGTAAACCTTTGGCTTTACAATATTAGAAGGCAACTTGGCCTTTATTGTTATACTCTTGGATGGATTGGTAGGAATTCCATAGTCATTTTCTATCTTGAATTCATATATCTTCATGGCTGTTCCCCTACCAAACTTCTGTGTAACCTTCTGGAAACTGGCCCCTCCTGTTACCGGATTGACCTTAAAAACTATATTCTCTTTGAAGGCACCTGGTTGAGCCACAAGTTCAAAGCCCTCTGGTAGAATTTTATGGATTTTCTCCTTAGGGTCAAATTTCTTCCTTGGAGTACCGTTTTTCATCTTCTTATACAAGACTGATTCTGATTCCTCTATTTTTTTTATACCTAACCAGTCTATTTTTAGCCTAGCCCCAACCGGTACTTCCCCCATAGGTTTTACCTTTGGGTCAACCTTTACATAAATCATTGGGTCCTTACGAACAAGGTCAAAACTAAATACCTCTGGCCTCTTGTCTTGCTCGCCTGGTATTGACAGGTCGAAGGCATGTGGCTCAGCAAAATGGTAATAGGCATTATCATCCCTAATCTGTAGTGAAACTAGGGAAGCAATAATATTTGAAACCTCCATAGTAGTAGAACCTAGCAAGAAGGTATACTTACCATCCTTTGATATCAATTCAGCATCATGGACCATTGCATTATTTCCCATAGAAGCCTTGTCTTCCCTCTCGTGGTAGAGGCTGACATCCAACTTGTATATGCCTGGTTCTAAGCTTATATTTTCACCCTTTTCCAGGGGAGGAAGATTTCTCGTATCTTTTGACTGGTAGGCATTGCTAGCAGTATCATTAGTATTGCCAGCCGTGTCGTCTACAGAAGTTGCATCAAAATTTATAGAAGATACCTTGGCAGATTCCGGATTGGAGGGCCAATCTATCCTCAGCCTTGCCTTCTGGTCTCCACTGGCCAATTCTCCCATAACCGGTACATAAACCTGGACAAAGATATCTTTTTCTCCCCATTCCAGGTCAAACTCCATTTCTTTAGGGTACTTGACCCCTTTAAACTTTGCATCCTTACCATTTGTAGGGTTATTGTAGACATCATACTCATCATACCTAGACAAGACATTTACAGGCTGGTCCTTTACTAAAAGCTCACTAAGGTAGCCCCTAAAATTAAAGGCTGTAAGTGGTATCATCTTTATTCTGAGCTTGGCCTTTCCTCCTGATACAGTAATAAAACCCGTAGGTACAAATGCCCCATCTCCCATGGACTTTTCTTCATCATACCTCTTCATCAATGATAGCTTAACTTTGTATATGCCATCCGGTGGAGTTGCAGCACTGACATCAGGTACAAAAGATGCCAATAAACCAATAATCAGAGCTATAGATACTATTATTCTCATTAAATACTTATAAAAATTCCTATTGTTTATTTTTGTCTGTCTTTTAGACTTGGATAGACCTAGTAACCTATCAATGACAATCACCCCCATCAACAGTCTTTATAACTACCAAGAAGTAGTAATATTTAAAAGCTATTAAGACTGCTATAAATATCCTCATTGGTAAAACATTATATCTAAAGAATACGAATAGTAGCATTACTGTTGCAAATAGTAATATCTTCCACTTAGTCTTCTTAGTCATAGACTTGTTCCTTTCAAAAGACTCTAAATTATTTTTATAAAGACCTGTAGATTTAAACCAGTTGTTAAACCTGTCTGATCCCTTTGCAAAACAAAAAGAAGCGACTAGCAAAAATGGAACTGTCGGTAATACCGGCAATACTACACCTATTCCCCCTAGTATCGTTGATAAGATACCTATAACTATAAAAATATATTTCATAAAAACCCCCTTATAAACTCTTAACTCCTGTAATAACTACTAAAATCCAGCTATTATACTCATGCTCATTCTCAATCTAAATAAATATATTTATCTATTAATAGTTATTAGTACTTGTAATAAGTATATCATAAATATTCACTATTGATAGTGATTTGCATAATAATTTTTTCTCCATCTATATTTTATCACTAAATTACTGATAATAAAATTCAATATTTTTGGAAATTTATTAACTATATTTAGTTTTTGTTTTTGTATTTAATATTCAGTATACAATTTCTACACTTTCTTTTACTTAATTATTTTTATAAATCTAGCTTAAGTGTATACGTTATTAGTAAATTTGTATGTATGTATTAAAAAAGACTTAATATATATTAAAAATTTAAGTAATTCTTATTTATTTACAAGCAAAAAGAACTTCAATTTAAAATCTGAAGTTCTTTTTGTTCTTATATATTATTTCGTGATAATTATTTATATAACATATCAATAAATTTTTGCAAACCATTCGTAATAATCGTACCTGAATTTTCCTCGTGATCAAAAAATATGATATTTTTATTGTCAGTATTATAACAAATATAATTTCCAAATGGATCTATTCCAAATGGGATAATATTCCGAGCAAAACCACTCTTCATTGCTACTTCAAAACTATCTGCTTCGCTTTCCTGTAGGTTAAATGATAAAATTGAGCCTAGTATCTTTTCATCAACATTAACCATAAATTTCGTTTTTGTTGGAGTTGCTCCATTTGCTTTTTGAAGTAATTCAGCTAACTCATCTGGTATTTTAACACCATAATCATTTGATATTCTTTCCAATGCTCCTTCATATAAATCAACTTTATATTTCCATTCTATGCTCATTTATTTTCACTCCTATCTACTTTCACTTCCTCCACCCCAAATACTTCTACCACCGGTATGTCGAGCCATACTGTGATCATACGAATTGACTAATTGTATTTTCCCTGGTATTTCGCTATGGTGCCAAGTCAAGCCACTAATTCTTGGTTCTATATTTTCAATCTGTTCAAGTTGCCTAGAAGTAAATTTTTTAGCAAATTCAGGATCAATTTTAATTTGCTCAGCTAATTTGTTGGTGCAGAACTTCATCTGCTCATTATCTGAAGCTTTATACATACTCTCAGGAAGACTACAGTCAAATTCCGTTTTAAACTCAGGAAAGACCCCTTCAACTTTTTCTCCATCTAACATAAATTGTTTTCGTATATATTTTACCTCATTGACAGATTTGCCAACCATCCCTTCGTTAATCGTTGATATATGCCTTGGTACCACACAATCCACATTATTAATCCGAAATATTTTTTCAAAATTGGTAATTTGTTTCGTGCTAGTATTTTCAACAACTTTTTCTAAACTACCCAAAAATAACTCTAGTCCCATTAACTGATATTTCCTTTCTTGTATTTTTTCCAATTATCGATATATAGTTTAGGTTCCTTTGTCAGCTTTGCTTGTTCTATAACAACACATTCTATAGCCCTATCCTGATATTCCTCTGGCAGTAGTTTTAGGCAACTATTTGCATTTAATATTAGTTTTTCTTCCCAATCCTTCATAGAACCAGCATTTCCAAGTTCTTTAATCATTTTTTCATTACAAATCATATCAAAAACTACGCTACTAATACTTTCTAAAGAATTCTTTATTCTTCCATTTATAATAATTAAAGCAAACTTTTTTGTATCTGTTTTCAAATCCGCTTCAAGTATAATTTTAGATAAATCTGAAATATTCATATCTAGTTTTTCACCTTTTACTTTATCTAAAAGTGCCTTCAAAATGTTAACTTCTAATATCGCTTTACCCTCAATGCTTTCTACATTTCTTGTTGCACTATTTTTAAAACTATAGATTCCTTCTTTTCCACTATATTTATTTATTTTACATAAAACTGGTTCAACCCAATCATTTTGGTATACAACTGCAACGCCTCTTGGAAGTTTAGCAATTTCATCAAGTTGTTCATTCTTTAATCCTGCTGATTTTCCTGCTATCTTTCTATCTTGTTCGTCTGGTAATCTCATAATTATTTTCGTATTCGTATTTCTAATTACTGAAATATCCACGGCACTTGGTGATTGATCAACGATTAAAAATCCTTCTCCATATGTTCGCATTTCAGATATGGCATTTGAAATCATTTCTACAGATTTACCTATCAAATTTGATGTTTCTGTAGATTGTTCTGTTGACGTTCTCTTTAGAATATGGTGTGCTTCTTCAAGAATAGTAACATGATTTAAAGGAGCATTCATCCTGATACTATTAGTAATTCTATGCTCACTTAATTTCATTATAAGTATGCCCATAATTAGTGACTTTGTTTCTAATGAGCCTATTTTACTCAAATCTATAATCACTTTATTATCAAAAAGTTTTTCGTTATCAACCTCTTGTGCTGAAAAAATCAATCCATTTAGCCCATTTGTAAGTGATTTAATTCTAGTTATGAGTGAGCCAACATAATTACTTTTTACTTCCTCTGAATATGCTGATTTATTAATAACATCAACCAATTCGTATAATAGATCTTGAAATGTTGGAAAAAGTGATTCAGAATATTTATTTGTCGAATCAGTCAAATCCCATCCACTCTTTTCATATGCCTGTAAAACTGCCTCCTTCAGGATAGCAGGCATAGCAGCATACATTGGCCAACATACATTAAAAATCTCAATCAATCTATCTGCGTGTTCTAAAACATGTATTCCATTTGGAAATTTAAAAGGATTTATTCTTAACAACTTAGAATATGCAGGGTTTGTACCATATACTTTAACGTTAGGTGATAAAGCTAGTACATTTTTATATTCACCTTTCGTCGGTTCAATTACCATAAAATTCACCCCAGCATTATTTAACTGCCTTGCTAATTCATAAACTGTATTACTCTTTCCAGAACCAGTTGATCCTGTTATAAATGTATGCATTGATAGACTCTTTATATCAAGTCTTACATCATTTTGACATTCACTTCCCATGTTAAATACTTTTCCCATTTTTATTGATGAACCCTTGTTTTCAGAATTATAAGTAACGACCTCTTTACCAAAATCCGCATGTTCAATTACAGGAAGACCACATACAGAACGTCTTGGTAAGCCCATATGAATTGCTAACTCGCTTCCACTTACCAATGAACATGGTGTTACTTCAAGCTGTCCTATTGATCCTTCATACTTAAAAACTGGATGAATTAAATTAGTAACATATTTACTAATCATCTCTGTAGATTCTATATCTAAATTACCCCAGGAATTAATTGCAGCAACTTCAACTCCCGAATTTTCACCAAGCATAAGTGCCTTATATGTTGAAGCTGCAACTTCAGATACATATTGGTTTTCCGAAAGAAAATATGCGGCACACTCGTACATTCCTAAACTTTCAAACTCATCAATTCTTTTAAGCTGTTTATCAATTCTATTTAATATTCCCTCTACTGCTTTGTCATGTAATGTAAGAGTCATCCCCTCTGTCATACCATCCGCATAACCCCCAGTTTTAGTATTCCCATAACTTGTACCCTTACTAATTCCATTACTAATTCCTGTTGACATTGATGTATTTCTTGAAACAGACTTACTTACAGTTTCTGAATCACTTACATTTTTTGAAGCATATGATCCAAACATTAATGCAGTTCCAGAAGTAACGCCTCCAATAGCAAGACTCATTCCTCCAGTTACAGGAGCCAGACTTGCTCCCAATATAGACGCTACTCCTGCAATGCCTTTCAGAGTTTTTCCGGCTACACTTTCTTCCGAAATTCCGTGTGTATAGCTTTTACTACTAGAAGTAGTTTTTCCTTCTGTCTCCGTACTTGTTATAGTTTTGTTTATTGATTCATTTGTAGTATTTGTTTCAGCAAATGAAAGATTTATGGATTTATTACTTGTATAAGTGACCTGAGTACTCTTAAATGCTGACATTTGTGTATATATATTTTCATATTCTTGTCTAAGTTTTTTAAGTTGAACAGGTGTAGTTCCATTCGCTATAACTATTCCAGTATATTTTTCACCTTGCATTGAAAGAATTAATTTTTCAAGGCCTTGTACGAAACTTTGATTATTGTCAATGTTTGTTGCACGACTATTAGCAACACATGTGACTGATGAAATACTTTTATGTTTTATACCTCCAAGTATTTCTTGAATTTTTTCAACTGTATAATCATCTTTTATCTTGATTCCTGGGAACTGACCTTTCATTGCATTTTCCACGGTATCTTTCAAAGAACTTGTAGTTCTATCAGAATCAAGTGATCTTATTCCCATATAAAAATCCGTTTTCATTCCATTGCTGTCAATAATAATAAATATTGCACTCTCAGTTGTGGCCAAAGAATTAAATACACTAGCAAATTTATATGTTGCAAATTCTTCTTTTTCATAAACCATTTCCGTTATTTTAAACAATCTAACATTATCTACAATATTATTTTCCAACATATTATTTGATATTGGTATAACAGGCATTGAGGATAAGTTGCTAATATAGTTTTTTAAGACTATATCATCAACTACTTGCAATGCTTCTCTATATCCTGATACGATACTATCATATCTTACTTTTTCAATATCCTGTTTAACAGAAGTAAGCTCATTTTTATAATGCTCCATTTCTACCATGCATTATACCTCCCTATCCATAAGGATAACTCCTGCCCCAATGGCTGTAATGAAAAGACCCCCTGCCATAAGAATTCCTTTACGAACAGATATACTAGCAACTGTTATAACTGTTCCAATCACAATTGCTCCTATACCAATTTTTTCTTTTCTTGTAGACATTCTTGGTACATTCACTACATTACTCTTTATATTCTCAGCTCTATACCCATAAACATATTTAACCATTTTTTTTAACAATTCAATTCGTTCTTTAGAAAAATTACTTACAACAGCTACCATCTGATTGTTAAGGTAAGTTTCACTCCATTCTGAATGATTATTCTTTAATAGTTCTTTATCATGATCATCATACAAATCTGAAATTATCCCAGACGCATAATCCAACATTTCATTAAACTGTCTCATTGTAGGATCAACAAGCATACTATCTTTAAGCATAATACGAACACGAATTTTTTTACCTGACTTTACTGTACTTATGAATTCATCATTAATTGTCATAAAAACACTTACTTCCTTTCATACTATTTTATTTTTGTATTATTTTTGTATTTTTTTACATTTTTCTATTATATTACCAAATATTTTATTTAAAAACGACTTTCTTTTATTATCTTTATGATGTCTACTATTTTTTTTTATTGCCACTGCTTTTTTTCGTTTCAAAAGTTGGTTTTATATAGCCATCTTCATGTTTATATTTTCTAGACTTTTGAGGGTACTTATCTCTAATTATAGTTTTTAAATACTTCACTCTTTTTTTACTGAAATCATTTACTAATCCAACTAAAATATTATTTAAATTGTCATCAGATTGAGAGAATGATTCTTTATCATCCTCATTATCTATCCAGACTCCATCTAGTTTAGATTCTGCAAATTCAACCATTTCATCAAACTGTTTGAAAGAAGTATCTATTAATAGACTATCTTTTAACATTATGCGAACACTTAATAAATTGCCTTGTGCAACTGCCTCTTTAAACTCTTTTGTCAACATAATTCCTACTTCCTCCTTTATATCTCAAGAATTGAATTTACTTTTTTCTGAATTTCTTCCAACCAAGCTAATTTTTCTTGTGTATCTTTAATTCTAGCCTCTATGTTGGCATTATCCTTTGCATATTCTTCTAATTCTTTTAATTTACTTGATAAAACCTCATCAAGTTCATCAAACTTCTTTGCAAAAGCTTTTTTTATTAAACGTGTTTGTTGCTTAGCATAGTCTACAGCACTAGAACTATTTTCATATAAGCGTTCTTGTATTGGTGCAAAAAACCTTTGGGCTAACTCTCTGGCATCAACATACTCTTTCTCTTCATAAATATTTTTATAGTGACCATCTTTTTGAAACCACGTCCATGGTTTATACCATTTCTTACTTGTATTTTCCACCCACACTTCATCAACTTTAACTTTTTCAGTCTTTGTTATATCTTTTATCAATGTGCTTGTATCTGAAATAATCTGCCCTTCCATCATTTCAAAAGGATCAATAGTAACGTTATCAATATTTATATCTTGGACTAATTCTTTAATTTTTCTCTTGTATTCTTCAAGTAATTCTTCTGCATTTTTCTGAATTTGTCCAGTTATCAAATTTTCGAGTTTAACCTGTACTTCCGCTTGTAATCCTTCTGCAAATTTAGCAAAAACACGACATATACTTTCTGCCTCTTTCTTAGAAAGCTTGTCATCAGTAGATGTTAATTCTTTAGTAATCTCTTTTTGTGCTTCTTCCATTACACTATCAGCCAGTTTTCGAATTTCTTTATCATAGTTGATTTTTTCAATTTGTTCCTTAAACTTCTTTGCATCTTTACCACTAGATAGTTTTTTATTTATAACTTCTATACACGCCAATATCTCTTTTTGTTTATCCTCATTGGAAGAAATTTCCTGTTTGGTAGTTTCAAATGAATGAGCACTTTCTAATTTCTTTATAAATGTATCTACAATATTCTTAATCTTCGCTGTCTTTGCATATTTCTCAACATATATCTTTATAGCTTCTTCAATCGATATAATTCCAGAATGTATCAACGCTTGTTCTTTTTTATCTCCAGCTTCAATGGCTTTAGCAAGCATATTTTCTACATGTCCACGAGCAGAAGGAGTTAATGGTCCCATTTTTTCAAAAAACATTTCTTCATTTCTTACAAACTTTCTTGCTTTTGATTTAGCTTCATCAACTTCATCATCATCGTCATCATCTGCAGCTATAGAATCATAAGATGATAATATAGTCCTTATGTCTAATGCCGTTAGAGCAGATGCTGGATAGATATTTGGATTTTCTATACCATTATCTTTTAAATAGCAACGAACTTTAGTAATAGCACTTTCGACACTATCCTCACCTTTTTTAAAATCATCTAATTTATTTACAACGAATATAAATCTATCTCTAGACTGTTTTCCACCAACTCTCATACTATCAGCCACATAACTTAATAGGTTAAAATCATCATTAACAGCCAATTGAGTTGCATTCATAATATATAGTACTACTGTTTTCGATGATTCTGAAAGCATTCTATATGTAGCTGCTTTATGCTCTGGATCTCTCGAATTGTTTGGTCCTGGTGTATCGACTAATACGAGTGATACATCGTCAGCATTAACAAACGGAATATTACCTTCTGCATGTATACGTGATACATCTGGATTTGAATTAAGCTTCTCCATAACAGGGTATGTTAGCTCTGTATGTGTTTGAATCAATGTTCCATCTTTATTAAAAACTCTTGCCATAAAATTATCTGCATCATTATCTTTAATTTCTGTAATCGTCGCTGTACATGCCTCTTGTTTTGCAGGCATCAATTTTTGCTGTAACAAGGCATTGATTAAAGTTGATTTTCCAGCACTCATTGTTGCTACAACATTAACCTCAAAATCACTGCTCTTAGCCATATTAAATGCCTTTACTACATCCGGTTGCCTTAGTTCTTCAAATGGACCTTCTTTAATTTCATCAAAAACTTCTTGAATTGCTTCTTCTTTATCTTTAACTTCCTTTGCACGAATATGTTCCAATTTAATATTTATATTCTTTTTCTTTGCATCCTCTACAGTTGCAACTATATCTTCATAATCAAGTATGGTTCCATGAAATTTCAGTTTAAAATCTCTTGTGCTACATTCCTCGAATAATAAATTTGGTAATTCCTCTACCCACTCCTGAAGCCTCATATCTTCAAAGTTAAGCTTACTATTCCTCTTTAAAGGTTTTCCATCAATTTTAATTTCTGTCACAACCTTATAAGGATTGTACTTAATATAAATCTCTCTCATATTTCTTACCTCTCTTCATATAGTATTTTTTCTAATGATAGTATTCCCGAATACAAAAGCAATTGTTCATTCTTATCTTTAGATATAAAAAAGTCTTTATATCCATCGGCATAATAAGTATTAAGTCTGTACTTTTCTCTTTTCAGTTTTCGATAGAAACTATCTAATTCATCTTGTTCATCATCATTTAATACTTCACCAAATAAGCTCATCTTAGCTAAGTATGCTGCATAAGCTGATACAGGACATATAATTGGATTAATAAATCCGACTTTATTCAAATCTTTTTTTACTTGCTCTAATGTATTAAAAATTGAATCCTCTTTCCTAAATCTATCTAATTTATTAATCACGAATATTATTTTTCCTTTAAAATTTTTAAATACAAATTCAAGATGCCTCATGTCGTCTTCAGTACCAATATTTTCACCATTCATAACATACATCATTGTGTCATATTCATTAGCAGAAATCATTTGTTCACTTATATCTCTATGTATTCTATCTTGGGAAGAGTTTACTCCCGGTGTATCTATAAAACAAATCGAACTATTTATATCTTCAATTGATCTAAATCTCGTTCCAACATATATTTCATTAGATTTATTGCTTTCATTGTCATTCATCAATTCATTATACCCTGCATCTAATTTAAGTTCATGATCATATTCATATGATAGATTATCTTCAAAAGCTTTATTGAATAAATAGTGTATTTTGGACGTGCAAGCATCATTTTGTGTTTTATTAACCTTCTTTCCTATTATAGAGTTTAATAGTGTCGATTTTCCAGCGCTCATATTAGCTGTAACCAAAATTTTTTTCTCTTTACAATTGATAAATTTTCTATTAGACATTAGACTATCTCTTATAAAATCAATACTGTTAAGTATATTACTATTTATATTTTTACCTACAATATAGTCGAAGATTTCTTCTAATTTTTTCCAGTGTCTTTTAGCATTAATTTCTAATATTTCATTATAAATTTTTTTAGATTTTTCAGAATCTAAATATGAACATATAAAAATAGCATCTATCAACAAACAATACCTATAAATTTTGTACAGAAAAAATACACTACTTTTAACTGATATAACACCTCGAGATACTTTTTTTAATGTACCATCTTTATAAGTATAGTTTATCGGCATTGATAATATCTTTTCCTTATATAAATTTAACAGTTCATTTGCGTATAAATCCTCTTCAGAATATTTTCGAACAAAGTATTCCAAAGTATTTATATACTTTCTTTTATATCTTTCTCTAGCAGCAAGTACAGGATGTTTGTCAACGTACTGTGCAACCCTAAGAATTTCTGTTTTCATATGCTTCCTCCTTACTAATCTATTAAAGTCACTAAGTCACCTTGACTCCTTATCCACATATCTATACCTTTTCCAAATACTTCAGCTTCAACCATATATCCCTTTTCTTTACTGCATAAAATTCTAGCAGTTGGAAGTCTATCAAGTATTGCATCAATATCATTTCCAAAATACCAAAATTTAATATGTTCTAATTTCCCCCCTGTCATAAATTGTATTCTTTTTCTAAATTCTCCTTCTTCAAATCTATTACTATATGGTATATGAAAATGTTCTTCACAGATTTTCAAATCTCTTATACGATCTATTCTATAAATAGTTGGAAATGAATCGTTAATTAAATCAAAGTCTTTCTTAATCTCATTATCGTCAATAAAAGCTATTAGATAAAAATAATATTCAGAAAACATTATCGCTAAAGGTTTCAATTTTCGATTGACAATTTTTTTATCCTTTGTTCTTTCATATCTTATCTCAATGAAAGTACTTGTATTTATAGCTTCCCCCAACTCCCATAATATTCCTAGTATGTTTGACTGATGCCTTGGCTCAACATAATGAAAAGTTTCATTATTTATTAGTTCTTTGACTAGTTTTCTATTACTTTTAGCAACACAATAATTTATCAATTTGTCTAATAAATCAACCATTATACTTTTGGGCAAAGAACGACTATCCAATAATATTTTACAAATAGCTAAAATTTCACTATTTGTGATACTAACTTCACTTGATTGTTCAATTTTATAAGCGTTTTCCCTTCTATCATAATTGATTGAATTAATAATACCTTGCTTACTTGTATTGTTTTGAAGAAAACTTCTAATATCATCTATATCTCTCTGTATAGTTCTTTCACTAACACCGTATTTCAAAGCTTCTCCAGACTTAAAAATAGAGTTTCCTGAAGCTAATTTTGAATATAGTTCTAATATTCTAACTACTTTTCCATTATCCATCTTTCCACTTCCTTAAGTTTTATTTAATATAATTAGTTTATTTATATATTAAATATTAGCATATTATATAGACATATTATGTCTCTGATATCTATTTCATAGAGTATTTATATACTTTTCTATTAGCTGATTTTTTACACTAAAAACTCTGTAAAAACATCTTTTCAGCAATATATTTTTTGAATTATCAGAAAACTATACTTATATACTTATATTTCAGATAAAAACACGATCTTTCTATAAAGAAAAGACTATCTCTAATAATAATATTATAGCCTATTGATATTATACAGTCTAAATAGTATTTTATACTATATTTTTTAAATTTTATTTAATATCCAATTTTATTATATATTAAATCATTATTTATTATACATGTTCTTTTATATACTGTCAATGTAAGTACATTCTATATTAGTAACTATATGAAGTTTGTATCTATTATATACTTTTATTATTAAGCAAAACCTGTCTTCAAACCCAATAATATTTCAATAAATTATTTTTTTATTTTAACTGAAAATTCCTCTATGACAATTATAATATCATAGAGGAATTTTTATATTTATATATAACTTTATAATTCTTATAGCCATATATAAACTAGTTATTTTTAATTATTTATATTTAATCATTTATATTTATTTTTCACTATCTTCATTAGAGTCTTCAGCCTTGGCCGGATCCTCTGGATTAGCTTCTTCAGCAGATTCAACTGGTGCAACTTCTACAGCCTTTGCTTCTTCAACCCCACTAATTTGGGCCTGGCTTTCACCTGTATAAACATTGCTAGCTGATACAACTACTGGTTCAACTAGATGTAGGTCTTTAGCTAGTTCTTCCCTTTCTTTTAACAATTCTCTGTAGAAGTTAACTAATGACATTGTCATATATGTTGACAACCATAAAATACCTATACCTGCTGTGAAAATACAAAGTATACCCCAGCCTATAAATGATAGGTTTAGCTTGAAAAGTCTCCACTTGTAGCCCTTCATCAACTTTCTAGAAGCTGCTAGTGAGTCTATTGCCCCAACATCATCATTGTTCTCAACTATAATTAAGCTTACCAACTCGTATGTCAACTCAATAAATATGTTTATAACTAATGCAAGCAAGATTAAAATTATAAATCCTATAACTGCTCCAGCTGAAGGTGTTGGCAGTGTATAAAAAGACATATTTGTCAAAGTTTGCATGCCACCAATAAGCATAGAAAAACCTACTATACTCAAAATAAATCCTATGATTAAATTTACGGCTATAATTAGAATTGCCAACAAAATACAAGCAAGTATATACCTTAGATATACCCTACCTGGCTGCCAGAAATTAGAGAAGCTAAATCCCTTACCCTTGGCTATGTCTATCATCAACCTACAGATACCTAAACCGATAAATAACTGTATTAGAATCTGAACGAGTGATAGTACTGTCATGCCCTTAAAGTTTGCAAGATAACTACATCCACCTGCTAGAATTAGCATTACAAGATTAATCAAGGCAAACTTTAACCAATTGCCCCTTAATTGCTCCCTACTTAGAGCCCTTATTTCTTTATTAGATAACATAAAAGTCCTCCCTTCTTTTAAAATTAATTTTTAATTAATTTTAGTATATTATAACTTAAACTAGACCTTTTATCAACCTAAACTTTTATATAAATGCGTAGCTAGCCATATAGACCTTATTTAATAGGCTATACACTTACTTGTTCCATATCTATGGATTCTTCATTATCCAAAATAGGCTTTACTATATTTTCAAGAAATTCCTTTACCTGCATAGGTGCACAACCTATATACAGGTCTGGTCTTAGGATTTCAAGAATTTCCTCCTTGCTTATCCCAAAGCTGGGGTCTCCTGCTATCCTATCTACCAGGTCATTCTCTCCCCCTTCTTCTTTGACTATCCTGGCTGCAGCCAAAGAGTGTAGTCTTATCTTCTCATGAAGTTCTTGCCTGTTACCCCCCTTCTTTACGGCATCCATCATTATATTTTCAGTAGCCATAAATGGTAACTCCTTCATCAACCTCTGGCCTATAAGCTTGGGATAAACCACTAGGCCATCACTTACATTAGCACACAGGTTAAGAACTGCATCTGTAGCCAAAAAGGCTTCTGGTACAGATATTCTCCTATTGGCTGAATCGTCTAAGGTCCTTTCAAACCACTGGCCTGACACAGTCATGGCTGGGTTTATCATATCGGCAATAATATACCTGGCTAGAGATGCTATCCTCTCACTCCTCATTGGATTTCTCTTATAGGCCATGGCAGATGAACCTATCTGGTTCTTTTCAAAGGGCTCTTCTATTTCCTTCAAATGTTGTAAGAGCCTTATATCATTCGAAAACTTCGTAGCTGACTGGGCAATACCTGCCAGGATATTTACCAGCTGGCTATCTAACTTTCTGGAATATGTCTGGCCCGTAACTGCAAAGACATCATCATAGCCCATCTTCTTGGCTACCATCTTGTCAAGTAGCTTGACCTTTTCATAGTCGCCATCAAATAATTCTAGGAAGGATGCCTGGGTTCCAGTCGTACCCTTTACCCCCCTCAACCTCCTTCTCTGTAGGAAGTCTTCCAGACTTTCCAGGTCAAAGATAAAGTCCTGTATCCATAGGCAGGCCCTCTTACCTACTGTTGTTGGTTGGGCTGGCTGAAAATGGGTAAATCCAAGTGTTGGCAAGTCCTTATACTGGTCTGCAAACCTAGATAAAATCGATATCAGCTTGACTAACCTCTTTTTAATCAGGTCTAGGGCCTCATAATCTATTATTAAGTCTGTATTATCACCTACAAAACATGAAGTTGCACCCAGGTGGATTATACCCGCAGCCTTAGGACACTGGATTCCATAAGCATATACATGACTCATTACATCATGCCTTACCTCTTTTTCCCTGGCCTGGGCTATATCGTAATTTATATTATCCTGGTTCTTTTTTAGTTCATCTACCTGGTCTTGGCTAATATCCAGACCCAGTTCCATTTGGGATTCAGCCAGGGCTACCCACAACTTTCTCCATGTCCTAAACTTCTTGTCAGGAGAAAATAGGGCCTGCATTTCCCTACTAGCATACCTGGAAGTCAGGGGTGATTCATATGTATTTTTCATAAATTTCCTCCTATTAAGCCATTACTATATACTGGTCTCTTTCTGGACCTACTGATACGTACTTGATCTTACAATCAACTACCTCTTCTAGGTATTTAATATAGTCTATGGCCTCATTTGGCAGGTCTTCTAACCTCCTGCATCCAGATATATCCTTCATCCAGCCCTTCTTGTATTCGTATACTGGTTCAGCCTTGAATAATTTCTCACCTATTGGAAATTCATCCAGGATTTGGTCACCAAACTTATAGGCTACACATACTGGTATTTCTTCCATATATGACAGGACATCAAGCTTTGTAAGGGCTATTACATCAGACCCTTGTGCCCTTACACCATACCTTGAGGCCAGTATGTCAAATCCTCCTACCCTTCTAGGCCTGCCAGTGGCTGCCCCATATTCATTACCTGCCTTACGCAATTCTTCTGCCTTGTCACCAAAGATTTCTGCAGTGAAGGGACCCTCACCTACACAAGTAGAATAGGCCTTCATTATTCCCACGGAATTTGTCAACTTCAAATTAGGTACACCCGCCCCTATAGGTGCATATGGTGCTATTGTTGAAGATGATGATGTAAATGGGTATATACCAAAGTCTATATCCCTCAAGGCTCCCAACTGGGCCTCAAACATTATGTTCTTGCCCTCCTTATTGGCCTCATTTAGATATAGGCCCGTATCACAGACATAGTCCTTTACTATGTCTCCATATTCCTTTAGATAGGACCACATATCCTCAAAAATTATAGGTTTTATTCCATAGCCCTTTTCTATCAACAAATTTTTCCATTCAATGATAGCCCTCAATCTTTCCTTTAGGTCCTCTTCACTATCTAGAAGGTCACCCAACCTGATGCCTTTTTTCATATACTTATCACCATAAACCGGTGCTATCCCCCTCTTGGTAGACCCAAATTTGGCATCTGCCAGCCTATCTTCTTCCAGGCAATCCTGGTCTACATGGTAAGGCATTACAATCACTGCCCTGTCACTTAATTTTAAATTATCTGGTGTAATCTCTATACCAAGTCCCCTTAGCTTATTTATCTCTCCAACCAGGTGCTTAATATCTACAACCACCCCATTACCTATTACATTTACAACATCAGGACGCAAAATTCCAGATGGAAGTAGGTTCAAGATAAACTTCCCCCTATCATTTACTACTGTGTGGCCTGCATTATTGCCACCCTGGTACCTTACAACTATATCATAGTCTTCTGAGAGTAGGTCAACCATCCTCCCCTTGCCTTCATCACCCCAGTTTATTCCTGTAATTGCTGTTAACATGTCATTTCGTCCTTTCTTAGTACTAGTATCCTTACCCAACCTTCATTATACCACTAAGAACCCCAATAGTATATAGATATATGTATATACATATATCTATATACTATTTTAAGGGTAGCTTGCCCCTAGTAAGATTAAGAAAGGACCCTATTGCCAGAAAAGTTGACATACAAAAAGGAAGGTCTATAAAATTGCATCCAGCAATATAGCCTTCCTTCTAAAATCCTTAGTATTATCTGTTTTTACTAAAAATATAGTTTTAACTTCTATATAACTTCACCCTAATAAGGTCTTAAAAGTTATCCAATATTACACCTATCTTAAAAACGCCTATTAAATATCCTTGGACTAAATAAAAATAGGATTGGGAATATTTCTAACCTACCCAGTAGCATATCCAGACTCAAGACCAGCTTTGAAAAAGTTGAAAAAACTGAGAAATTACCAGTTGGCCCAACCAGCTTACCAAAACCTGGCCCTACATTGTTTACACAAGTAATGACCGAAGTCAAAGATGTCTCGAGGTCAAACTCATTTAGGGTAATCAATATAAATGATACTATAATTATAATGGTATATATCAAAAGATATGCTGACACATTCTTTGTCACCGTATCATCTATCAATTTTTCATCCATGGTAATATTACTTACAGACCTGGGCTGAATAACTTTTTTTATCTCTGACTTTATATATTTGAAGGTAATCAGGACTCTGGATACCTTTATACCTCCACCAGTAGATCCTGCACAGGCACCTATTATCATAAGCGACAATAAAATTCCCTTGGAAAAAGTAGGCCAGAGGTTAAAGTCAGTAGTCATAAAACCTGTGGTAGTTATTATAGTAGCAACCTGGAAAGCTGCATACCTAAAGGATGTCAAGACACTACCATACATAGTATAAATATTCCAAGTAATCAGACCTATAGCCACTGCTATAATTGCTATATAGGCCCTCAGTTCTTCACTCTTAAATATACGTTTAAACTTCTTCAACAATACCAGGTAAAAGAGGTTGAAGTTTATACCAAACAGAATCATAAAGACTGTAATGACACCATCAACATAGGCGCTATTGTAATAACCGATACTATCGGCCTTCATACAAAATCCACCCGTACCTGCAGTAGAAAACGAATTTGTCAAACTATCTATAAATGGCATACCACCCAACATTAGTAAAATAACCTCCAAGGCAGTTAAGGCTATATAGATATAGTATAAAATCTTCGCTGTTTGCTTAGTCTTTGGAACCAACTTATCCACTGTAGGGCCTGGTACCTCTGCCCTCATTATATTCATGGTATTTCCACCTGATAGAGGTATTATAGCCATAACAAATACCAATACACCCATACCACCTATCCAGTGGGTAAAGGACCTCCAAAACAGGATTCCTATTGGAAGTGCTTCTATATCGGTAAGGATGGTAGACCCAGTAGTTGTAAATCCAGATACTGTTTCAAAAAATGCATCTATTGGACTGGCTATGCTTCCTGTTAGGAAATAAGGCATAGACCCTATAATAGAAAATATAATCCAGGCCAGCCCTACTATCAAGAGACCATCCTTGATAAACAATTCAGACCTGGTAGGTCTTTTTCTTGTAAATACCATACCAACACCGGCAGAGACCAGGGCTATCTCAAAAATCTTAAGTGCCACATCCCTTTCCCCGTATATCAAAGATACTATGGCAGGTATAAGCATCAAAAAACCTTCCACCTTGGCTATGTTCATCAGAACATAGGCCATCATTTCATAATTCATCTTAATTCTCCTAAATAAACCTATACATTTCTTTCTAGTATATCTTCTATATCAGTTATTTTAAGGCTTGAAGTCACTATTATAATATTATCTCCAACCATGATCTTATCATCTCCACCCGGTATTATAATCTTACCATTACGTACTATGCAGGCTATCAACATACCCTTTTTGAACTTCAAATCTCTCAATGGCTGGTTGACTACCCTGCCTGTAGCACTTACCGAGAATTCCAATACCTCAACCTTGTCATTTACTATCCTGTATAGGGAATTTAACTGGCTACCATAGGAATTATTCATAGCCTTAACATACTGTAGTATCCTAGTGGCTGTCAATTCTTTTGGTGATATTACTGTATCTAGATTAAAGGTGTCAATCATATCCTTAAAGGTAGACTGACTTATCTTTGTGATAACCTTGGAAACCCCCTTGGAATCCGCATACATGGACATAATTATATTTTCCTCATCAATACCAGTAAGGGATACAAAGGCATCTACTTCGTGGATACCCTCCTCCTCTAGTATCTGGTTGTCCGTACCATCCCCATGTATAATATCGACTTTCGGCAGGTTCTGGGCCAGGAAATGACAAGTCTTCCTGTCTCTTTCTATAATCTTAGTCTTGATATTTATATTTTCAAGACTCTTGCATAGGTAGTAGGCAATCTTTCCTCCACCTATTATCATGACTGTCTTGACCTTTCTTTTAAGACCTCCCACCTTCTTTAGGAACTTTTCCAAGTCCTCATGACTGGCCGCTATACTCAACTTGTCCCCCTGTTCAAAGATAAAAGTACCGTCTGGTATAAAAACTTCATCCCTTCTCTGTACGGCACAAACCAAGACTTTTATACCAAAAGTCCTAACTACATCCCTCATCTGCATGCCAGGTAGGTTAGAGTTTTCATATATTTTAAACTCCATTATTTCAACCTTACCCTTGGCAAATGTTTCAACCTTGATTGCAGACGGGAACCTCAATATTCTTGAGATTACATTGGCCGCAACAAACTCTGGGTTTATAATCATACTTAGACCCAGATCTTCTTTTATATAATTTAATTGACTATAATATTCCGGATTTCTAACTCTTGCTATGGTATTTTTTGCCCCCAGATTTTTAGCAAACAAGCAAGAGAACATATTTATTTCATCAGATGAGGTACACCCAATTAAGAGGTCTGCCTCTTCTACGCCAGCCTCTTTTAGTATTTCACGATTAATAGCATTTCCATTTATGCAGGCAACATCCTGGTTAGAATTTATTCTGTTGATTACATCTATATCTTGCTCTATAACTGTTACATCATGAGATTCATTAGACAATTCCTCAGAGAGTTTAGATCCAACCTTTCCTCCACCTATTATTACTATTTTCACTTTTTTCTCCTTCCACAACTAACGTGTTTATATCTTCATTTGAATATTATACCACATGCTGTGATTTTTTTTTAGTACTTTACTATCATTTAAATTTTATAGTATAATATACCTACTATTGATTAATATTCGATGAGGAGATAGATATGAAAATTTCAAAAAATAATACCAGAAAAAGAATAGAAAAAAAATTGTTAGCACTTTCTATGTGCTCTATCTTGGCCCTATCCCTGGCAGGATGTGGTTCTAAAAATGCTGATGGTGGTAAGGAGCAACAGGCATCTGGACCTAGCTTAGTAACTGAGCTAAAGTCAGAAAAATTAATAGGCCTACAGGCTGCCCTATTAAAATTTACAACTGCTGAAAAGGCAGGTAGTGTATCATCTGTAAGTCTAGAAGAAAAGGAAGTCCCTGTAAAGACTGACAAGCAGGAAGATTCTCAGGAAGCCAAGACTGAAAAGAAGTATATCTATACGCTAGAGGTTATATCTAAAAAGGGTGTCAGCCAGACTATGACTATAGATGCCAAGACTGGTACTGTATTGGGCAAGACTGATAATGGCCCGGCAAGCGCTGAAATGAAGTCTAACCTACTAGGCTTTGTTACTCTTATGGACGTAGATGAGGCCGCCCAGGTAGCCACAAAGGCTTCTGCTAAGAAATATACACAGGTCCTATCTTACCAGTTATTTGCAAAAAATGGTAAGAATGTATTTTCATTCAAGCTATATGGTGGGGATACAAAGAATTCAGAGACTATATTGGTAGATGCTACTACAGGCAAGACCTTGACAAAGGCCGATCTGGAAGCAAGCCAGACCAGTTCTACAGATAATAGTACTAGTTCAAACAGTGATACTGCTACTAGTAGTGATAATACGGGATCAAGTAGCCAGACAAACCAGGAATAATTTATATGAAAAAATGTACCGACTCCAAAGTTAGCTTAAAGGCTAACCATTTAGGTGTCGGTACATTTTTTTATTATAGTATATAATAATTTATCAAACCGTAATATTAATTTTCTAAATCTATACTATTTAAAATATCCATAATATGACTATCTCTCTTTTTAATTTCTTCTTTTTCTTGTTGTTTATCTATTCTGAGCCTTTTGATCACCTCAGAATACCGTTCATTTGTTTTATTAATCAAATCTATTATATTTTCAACTATTTTTTTAATGTTATCATCATACTCATCTGCACTAATAGGTATACTTATTGTGGATGTTCCATAAATTATATCATTTCTACAGATATCACTCATTAATTTATCAGAATAGCATGACAATCCTATGCGAAAACTTTGTAACCAATTATAAGGAGGTTTACTTTCTAAATTGAATGAAATATATCCTTCAGTATAATCTAGATTAGTAACTCTAGCTGTAAAATCTTCCGTACTTATTACTTCACTTATCACTAGATTCTCCTGAACATTCGTACAGTTCCCTTTTAATTTATTTATTTCATCAATAATATTCTTTTCTGGGTATAACCTTTTATGCGCTTCATGCTCATAAAGTTTTTCAAACACATCATCTAAATACTTATACTCTGGGGCAACTGATTCAATTTTTTTGTAATTTATTCCTCTAGGTATATCACCGGTAAACATTTCAATTAGAATGAGTCCAGCAGCATAAATATCTGTCTGCTTGGTCACTTCTTTTTTTTTATCATATTGTTCCGGTGCTGCATACTTGTGATTTGCCATTCTAGAATCTACGTTCGTTTCAACACATGTCAGCATTTCATCTTCTACAAAATGTGCAATACCAAAATCACAGATTATTGGCTCTAGACTGTTCTCATTAAACATAATATTTTCTGGTTTAATATCTCTGTGGATTACCTCAAAATCATGTACATATTCCAAACCTTCAAGCAATCCAATAAAAATTTTTTCTGCGTCCTCATGCTTTATTTTTGCGTTAATTTTATCACGTAGAGTTTCTTTATATAAAGGCATTACATAAAATATATATTCTTCATTATCTAATTTCTTATAACCACGATCCAAAAGTTCGACAATATTCTTATGCTTATGTCTTTCACAGAAATTTATTTCATTTTTAAAACGTTTGGTTTTTTCTCTCGAAACATTTTTCATAACAAACTTAATAGCAACGGAATAACCATCTAAATTAGTAGCTGAGAATACCCTACCATTTCCCCCTTGCCCTACCTGTTTAATCAAAGTATATTCATCAAAGGTAGTTTTTACAACGGTACCTTTTTTAAGTTTTTTTGGTGTATCAATTTCAACATCTTCTTTATTAGTCATAAAATCATCTATATCTTTAATAATTATATTAATCTTTGCTTGTAAATTTTTCAAATCACTCTCATCATTCCAACCACCTTTAAATCCATTTTCTAGCAAATCAATTGTATCTGTGATAATTTTGTCTTCCTTTAGTGATTGAAGTATACGCAAAGTGTTCTCTTTCCATATCATAAATTCTTGATTATTGTATATAATTTTTAACTCAGGGAACCCCCCTGATGTCACTGTATTTACTGTCATCAAGTCTTTCATATTGTTGACTTCTTGCAAAGTTTTAATAATTTTTCCCATTATATTACATCATGCCTCCAACTTATCTCTCACCAGGTGAATTAATAGCCAATCACATCTTATTTCTTCCAACCTATAAAAAACTTATTTTTCAATGAAAAATCCATAAATTGCATTCTCCATGTTTGTACATTTAATTTAATTTTTTGTTCTGTCTTAATCACAAACTTAAACCTATTACATATCATATTATAAATCGCATAAAATTTAACCTTGAATAAGTATAATAGTATCTTTCGTTATAATTTTCAAGTTATATTTACAACTATACATTATATCTACTTTATTATCAACTTTTTGTCATAAACATTACTTTTATCTTTTCTTCATTCATGTTAGATAAGAATTATTATATTATCATTCAAAAAACTACCCATCTTTTATATATAATATTCAGTTCGATAATAAGTAACCTTTGAACTACGATTTACATAAAACTTAGAAAATTGTTAATATATCTTTTATTAGCTTAAATTAATATCGTATACAACATATAACTATTTTTATACAGCAATATATTATTAACGATATCATTGCAAATACTGCAAAATATTTTTAAAAAAATACCAAGACTAGTAAAACTACCCTTGGTATTTATAGAAATCTTAGTCAAGCCTTTTATATAATTGACGTATTATATTTATTTTTACTGGTGTTCTAGTATATATTTTTCCGCCGCATGAACTGCAATAGCCCCATCAGCGGCTGCAGTTATTACCTGTCTTAGAGACTTAACCCTAATATCACCAACTGCATAAATACCATCTACACTTGTCTGACAATCTTCATCAGTTATTATATATCCCTGTGGATTTAAGTCTACTAGGCCATCTACTAGGCCTGAAGTAGGTATACCACCTATGGCCACAAATAGACCGTCTAATTCTATCTTTCTTTCTGACTGGTCTGTCTTGTCTACAGTTATTACACCTGTTAACTTTTCTTCACCCAGGATTTCCTTGATTGTACTGTTCCATACAACCTCTACATTCGACTCAGCTAGCCTTGTCTGTAGTGTCTTGTTGGCTCTTAGCTCGTCTCTCCTGTGGATTAGGTATACCTTAGATGCTATTCTTGATAGGTATAGGGCATCTTCAACAGCCGTGTCTCCACCACCGTTCACTGCCACTACCTTGTTTCTATAGAAACCACCATCACATGTCGCACAATAGCCCAGGCCCCTACCTGTAAACTTGTCTTCCTTGTCTAGACCCAACTTTCTTGGTGTAGACCCCATTGATAGGATGACTGTCTTAGTTAAGATTTCCTCACCGCCTGCCATCAACTTCTTTGTGCCGTCTTCTAGCACCTCTATTGAATCTACTCCCTTGTAGTCAATCTTTGCTCCAAACTTCTTTGCATGGGCTAGCATATCATTAGCCAGCTGGATACCATTAGTCTCAGGTATGGCTGGATAGTTTTCTATTTCTGTAGTAGAAACCATCTGGCCACCGTGGAAATTCTTTTCCAAAATTACTGTATCCAATTCTGCCCTTCCACCGTAAATACCGGCTGTCATACCACCTGGGCCACTACCGATTATTACTATATCATGAACCTTAACTTCACTCATTTTTCTACCTCCAATATTGTCTAATAAAGTAACTTCAATCATACCATACTCTTTATTATAGTATATTTCTTTACTTTATGTATATACTAAATGTATATACTAAAAATTATTCAAAGGATCCTCTTGGCCTGGTTCATATACATGAAGCTTGTCAGAGAACCTATGGTATATTTCCATTATCCTGTTGATATACTTCCAGCAAATCTCTATCTGGTTCCACTGGGAGAATAAAGACCTATCCTCGTCCATAGAAGCCATCAATAACCTTTCATATGCTTCTGGTGTGTTTTGTCTATTTTCCAATACACAACTCTGGCAGAAGTCCATATCAACCTTTTCTATAGTATTTTCTGTTCCTGGCTTCTTTATATTGAAGTCTAGCTTGACACCCTCATCTGGCTGTATCTCTATTACCAGCTTGTTTGACTGGGCGCCCTCTGCAGTAGACTTGAAGCTAATCACTACCTCACTCTTCTTCTGACCCATCTTCTTACCTGTCCTTAGGTAGAAAGGAACTCCCCTCCACCTGTCATTTTCTATGCCTAATTTAAGGGCCACATATGTTTCTGTAGTAGATTCCGGATCTATCTTGTCTTCTTCTAAATAACCCTTGTACTGTCCCATCACTAGTAACTGGTCTATCTTGTGAGGGTCTTCTATATCCTTTAGTTCCTTGAACAACTTAGTCTGGGCAGCCTTTATGGCTTCAGGCGAGCTATCTGTTGGTCTTTCCATTGCCACTATAGACAGGATCTGGAACAAGTGGTTTTGTACCATGTCAACCATTGCCCCACTCTTGTCATAGTAGCCACCCCTAGTGCCTACTCCAACTTCTTCAAAGGCATTTATTTCAACCTTTTCTATAAAATCCCTGTTCCATACACCACCAAAGATAGCATTGGCAAACCTTAGGGTCATTATATTTATTATCATTTCCTTACCCAAGTAGTGGTCTATAAAGAATATATTTTCTTGTGAGAAGCACTGCTTCAGGTTCTTATAAATATATTCTGCTGCATCCATAGTGTCACCAAATGGCTTTTCTATTATTACCTTGGCCCCCTTTAAAGGACAGCCTGCCAGCCTAATACCATCAGTTATAAAGCCGAAAATCTTAGGTGGTACTGCATAATAGTAAGTCCACCCGCTCTCTGTCCTGCCATTTATATAGTCCAGGTCAGCTAGTAGGTTCCTATACTGGGCAACCTTAGTCATATCCATCTGGTAGTAGATAATCCTCTTTGAAAACTCAAAAAAGTCTTTATCTGTATACTTTAACCTAGAAAATTCACTAGTCCATTTTCTTATTATTTCAATATAGTCTTCCTTGCTATAGTCTCTCCTACCTACACCAACTACCTTGTAGTCTTCTGGCAGTAGGCCTAGACAATGCAAATTATATAAAGCTGGAAGTAGCTTCCTATAAGCCAAATCCCCTGTTCCTCCAAATATTATTATTCCCTTATTTTTCATCTTCATCTATCCAATCATGATGGAATACTCCATCCACATCTACTCTTTCAAATGTATGGGCCCCAAAATAATCCCTCTGTGCCTGTATTATATTGGCACCTAGTCTTGAAGACCTATACGTATCCACATAAGCCAAGGCTGCTGACATAGCAGTTATTGGAATGCCCCCCATGGCACCAATAGCCACTAGCTTTCTAAGGTCTGCTAGCCTATCATTAATTTCCTTTGCGAAGAAGTCTGTCATCAACAAATTCTCCACATCCTTGTCCTGGTCAAAAGCTGCCGATATATCATTCAGGAACCTGGCCCTGATTATACATCCGCCCCTAAATATCTTTGCTATATCTGCAAAATTCAGGTCCCAGCCATACTCTTTTTCAGCCACACTAAGTAGCTTAAAACCCTGGGCATAAGAAACTATCTTGGAAGCATATAGACTCTTTTTAACCAGGTCTACTAGGTCTTCCTTATTAAGTCCCATAAGGTCTAGAAGGTCTTTCTTGCCTGCAAATTCAGCCTTATTTTCACCTATAATTGTAGACAGCTTAACCCTCTCATCCTTTAGGGCGGACATATACCTGGCATTTAGGGCTGCAGTGATTACTGATACATCAACCCCTAGGTCTATGGCCTCCAGGTTGGTCCATTTACCAGTACCCTTTTGGGCCGACTTGTCTAAAATCTTGTCTACCAGGTAGGATCCATCTGCCTCCTTAACCTTAAGTATATTGGCTGTTATTTCTATCAGGTAGCTTTCTAGCTCAGTCTTGTTCCAGGCCTCAAAGACCTCCTGTATCTGACTATTGTCCATGCCACCTATATCCCTAAGTAGCATGTAGGCCTCACTTATAAGCTGCATATCTCCATATTCTATACCATTGTGGACCATCTTGACATAGTGGCCAGATCCATCGGTAGAAATATACTTACAGCAAGCCTCTCCATAGGCCTTGGCTGAGATATCTTCAAATATATCCTTTACATGTCCATAGGCCTCTTTATTACCACTTGGCATGATAGCTGGTCCAAACCTGGCCCCTTCTTCGCCACCTGATATACCAACACCTAGGTAGTTTATCTTCTTGTCCTCCAGGTAGTTGGACCTCCTTATTGTATCCTTGAAATAAGAATTTCCACCATCTATTATTATATCTCCCTCATCTAGAAGACCCATCAGCTGGTCTATAACCATATCTATTGGCTTGCCTGACTTTATCATTAGAAAGACCCTTCTTGGCCTCTCAAGAGACTTGACAAAGTCCTCTAGGTCATAGGTTGGTGTGAAATTTTTATGTCCATGGTCTCTCATTACATCATCTACAACTGATGTTGTTCTATTGTAGATAGAAACCTTGTAGCCCTTGTCTGCCATATTTAGAGCTAGGTTCATCCCCATGACAGATAGGCCAATTACACCTATATTATTCATCTATATTCCTCACTTTCGTTTTAATCTTTACTCTTTGTATAAGATTCATATTATTCTTATACACCAAAAACCAGGCATTTAATCATTATGACAAGCCTCTTCCCAGTTTTTTTGAATTCTATTCTCATTAGCCTTTTATCCAGCCCTAAGGTATCCCCTGGGATTCCCCCTACAAATATACCAGGCCATTCTTTTTATTTTTGGAAGTTCCTCCTTCCATATGGTCTGCCTCTCCCCTCAGAAAACTAGCCCTCTTGATAGAATCATCACCATACTTGGCCCTTATATCGTCCATGGCTATATAGAGTTTTTCTTCTTTACTAGAAAGCTGGTTGAAAAAACTAAGTTGGTTTGAATTTTTTCCCTGGACCTTACTGGTTGCTATACCTATATGCCTAATAGGCTTACCCCACCAAAGGCTCTTGAAAATTTCACAGGCTGTTTCATAGATGTCACTAACCCTATCAGTCCTAAAACCTAGGGATTTTTGGGCCTGGCCCCTCTTAAAATCCCTATCAACCAGCTCTACAGATACGACAGCTACCGTAGAGTTTTTCCTCCTCAACCTGGCACATACAGTCTCACTAAGGGCCAAAATCCAGTGCCTGGCCTCCTCAAAACTGTATATATCGCTGGATGTAGTAGTTGAATTACCCACAGACCTATTATTGGCAGTTGTTTTCTGGAAGAAGTCATAGCCATCCATACCATTGGCATGGTTGTGGATGACCAGACCATGCTTTTTAAAGTGCCTCTTCATAAAATTTATGTCTGTATTGGCCAACTGACCTATTGTCTCTATACCCAGACTTCTAAGCTTTTTAGAGGTCTTCCTACCCACGAAAAAGAGGTCTTCAATCGGAAGAGGCCACATCTTTTCCTCTATCTCCGACTGGAAAAGTGTATGGGTCTTGTCTGGCTTGCTAAAATCACCTGCTATCTTGGCCAGAACCATCTTATCGGAAACACCAACATTTATGGTAAATCCTAGTTCCTCCCTTACCCTCTGGCGGATAGTATCAGCACAGTCAATTGGATTTCCAAAGAGCCTTTGGGTTCCAGTCATATCCACAAAGGCCTCATCTATAGAATACTGGTAAACACTTGGAGAATATGTCCTCAAAAAGTCCATCAAGAGGTTGGAATACTCTATATAGAGGTCAAAATTTGGTGGAACCAGGTATATGTTGGGACACTTGGTCCTGGCTATACCTACTGGCTCGCCCGTCTTTATACCAAACTTCTTGGCCGACTGACTCTTGGCCAAAATTATGCCACTCCGTCTTTCTGGATTACCAGCTACAGCAGATGGAATATTTATAAGGTCCGGCCCTCCTATATTCATCTTTTTTCTATTGGCTGCCTCCCAACTTAGGTAGGCAGAATTTACATCTATATGAAAAAATACCTTGTCCTTCACCAAAACACCTCCTAAAAAATATAGTTAAAAGAACATATGTTCTTTTAACTATATTTTACACCATACTTGTAATTTAGTAAATATTTATGGATAGATAAATAATAAATACTCATAGAAAAAAAGAACCCCTCCCAGCAGTTTATCCAAATTGCTAAAAGAAGTTCTAAGCTTAAAACTAAATTATATCCATATTTTTTAAACTGATATCCAGGGCCTTTACCGAATGAGTCAGGGCACCACAAGATATAATATCTATACCTAAGCCCCTGTAGTCACCTATATTATCTGGACTTATATTACCAGACACCTCAATAAGGGCCTTGCCTCCTATAAGACCTACAGCATCTCTAACCTGGTCTATAGACATATTGTCCAGCATTATTATGTCACAACCTACATCAAGGGCTTCCTTAACCTGGTCCATGCTTTCCACCTCTAACTCTATCTTTTTTGAGAAGGATATCTTGGCCCTTGTCTTTTCAACGGCCTGCCTGATACCACCTGCAACGCCTATATGGTTGTCTTTTAGCATGACCATATCAGATAGGTTGTATCTGTGGTTTTTTCCACCACCAACCTCTACAGAATACTTATCAAATACCCTCAGTCCTGGGGCAGTCTTCCTGGTGTCAGCTAGACTTACTGATTCATCACCTAGGGCATCCACCATATACCTGGTCATAGTGGCTATACCACTCATCCTCTGAAGGAAATTTAGGCCAGTCCTCTCAGCCAAGAGCATGGCCTGGGCCTTACATTCAACCATACCAATCTTGTCACCCTTGTAAACCCTATCTCCATCCTTGTGGGAGCAAGTAAATTTTGCCCCTTCATCCAAGATCTTAAAGGCCTGGTAAAAGACTTCCAAACCACATACAATCCCCTCTTCCTTGGCTATCAAGTCAGCCCTGGCCATCCTATCCTCATCTATTATGGCATCGGCACTGATATCCTTGTAGCTAATATCCTCAAGTAGACTCTCTTTGATCTTATCAAGCATCCTCATTTTTAAGCCAGTATTCATAAAAATCGTGGTTCCTTTCCTTTATTGTATCCACCAAAATCTTATGGTAGTCAGCAATTATATCATCTATATTTCTAGTCTCTAAATTTTCTTCCATATGGGCCTTGAAGTCTGGCAATGAAGCATTTAGGCCTTCACCACACTTCATACCACAAAAACATGCTTCTAAAAGGGAGTTTGACGCCAACCTATTTCTTCCATGTAGGCCTGTACAAGACGTCTCTCCTATGGCATATAGGCCTGGTAGACTAGTCCTACCATCTATCTGGGCCTTTATGCCACCCATATGGTAGTGTTGGCCTGGGCATACAGGTATCATATCCTTCCTGATATCTATACCCTTGTCCATACAGGCCTGGAAAACCGTCGGAAATCTTTCATCAATCCTTTCCCTATCATATATATTTTCAAGTGATAGGTAAACATGGTCAGTCTGGTCCTCCTCCATCTTTTTTCTGATGGCCTTGCTGACCACATCCCTAGGAAGCAATTCGTCAACAAACCTGTCACCATTAATTCCCAAGAGGATTCCTCCCTCTCCCCTCAGGGCCTCGGTAATCAGACTATGCCTTCCCATAGCCTTATCGTATAGGACTGTTGGGTGTATCTGTATATATTCTAAATTAGAGACCTCTACCCCATATTTCATGGCTATAGACAAGGCCTCACCAGATACCGACTTGTAGTTAGTTGATGAATTAAATATACCACCTATACCTCCTGTGGCCAGGACTACTGCCCTGGCATATATATTCTTATACAGACCATCGACAAATACCCTTATACCTACAGTTTTATTATCCTCAATTATCAGGTCATAGAAAACTGTATTTTCACAAGTATCTATATTAGGCCTGGCCTTTACCCTTTCTGCCATAACCTCACACATAGACCTACCAGTGAAATCTCCAACATGGTAGACCCTAGCCGACCTATGTCCACCTTCCTTGTGGAGGCTATAAGTATCCGGGTCAAGCTTGTCAAAATTGACACCATATCCGATTAATTCTTCGACTACATCTAAAGATTCATCCAATATAGCCCTGACTACATCCACATCATTCTCATAGTGGCCTGCCTTTAAGGTATCTTCTATATAGTCATCCAGATTTTCATGGGCAAGCTTGGCTGATATACCCCCCTGGGCCAGGTATGAATTGGCCTCTGTCATACTCTTTTTTGATATTAAACATATGTCATAATCAGGGTTTAACTTCAGGGCGCAAGAAAGGCCTGCCGCTCCACTACCAACTATCACAATATCATAAAATTCCTTCATTTAACTCATCTCCATCATCTTTTTAAGAGGCTGACTAGCCCTCTCCATTATGGCTTCATCCAGGACAATCTCTGGTCCCTCATCTACTAATACCTTGTACAAGTTTTCCAGGCTATTCTTCTTCATATCCTCACATGCTTTCATAGAAGTCGGTATAATAAATTCACTCTTAGGTGATACCTTGTTCATCTGGTGCAAAATTCCTTCTTCAGTACATACAATATATCCTGCCTTTTTAGTTTTTTCAACATAGTCCAAAAGGGCCTTGGTAGAACCAACACAGTCACCCAAGGAAACAACCTCACTCGTACACTCTGGATGTACTAAAACATCATAAGCGTATTTTTCCTTCAGAGCCCTGACCTCTTCATAGTCTACAAAGTTATGGTACTTGCAATATCCTTCATGGAAGATAAAATTCTTGTCTTGTAGCTTGTCTGCTATATACCTTCCCAGGTTCCTGTCCGGCAAGAAATATATATTCTTATTTGGCAGGCCTGATACTATCTTCATTGCATTTGAAGAAGTAACGCAGACATCACTCTTAGACTTTACATCTGCCTTGGTATTTATATATGAAACTATGGCTACATCATCGTATCTTTCCTTTATTCCATCCAGGTCATCCAAATTGACCATGTCTGCCATAGCACAGCCTGACTCTATATCTGGAATCAATATCTTTTTGTCTGGATTCAATAGCTTAGCACTTTCTCCCATAAAATTGACACCACAAAAACAGATAATTTTATTATCAGCATTTTGAGCATCCTTAGCCAGTTTGAAAGAGTCTCCAACCTTGTCAGCTATATCCTGGACCTCACTATTAGCATAAAAATGAGCTAGGATCAGGACGTCCTTCTCCTCTTTCAAACGTAAAATTTTTTCTTTTAAAACTTCCCTTTCCATATATCCTCCTCAACATATAAGACTTGTTTGGTTTGTACATATCTATATGTATATACACTAACATATACATAATACTATACATATCCTAAAATGTGAATAGGAAAAGGGGAAAAATCTTACGCTCTCCTAAATCATATACGAAAAAAGCCACCCTATTCATCTCTCATATCAAATGAATACAGTGACTTTTTCACTTGGACCATCTTTCGAATCAGGCCCTCGTTTGGTTTTTAGACTTTGTTACGTTCATACGCACACAAGTTTATTATAGCATTAATAGATATCTCTTTAAAGCTTTTTAACCTATTTTTTTCCAGTAGACCCTACCCCGCCAAGTCTCTCTTCAGACTTGGGTTGGTCATGGTCACTAATCAGGTATTTTATAAATATTCCCTGGATTACCCTCTCTCCAGCCTTTATGATAACCTCTTCATCAGTCAGGTTTCTAAGCATGAAACCTATATTGCCATCATTGTCTGGGTTAGAGTAATAGTCTGAATCTATAATACCTGTAGTATTGGCCAAGACTAGACCCCTCTTCATACCGATAGAGCTCCTTACGTGAGTTGTCAATACTTCATCAGCCTCCATATAGGCCTTTATATCAGTGAAAATCACACCTGACTGTCCCCTGGCCGGTATAATTATATCAACCGGTGTACACAGGTCATAGCCTGCTGACTTGGCTGTCCCCCTCTGAGGGATAAGTATATTGCAGCCCGGGTGTTTTCTATGTTGATCTGAAACTAGTTCAAAACCTCTCATACATTAAACCTCTTATTCTAATTATTCTATTACATAAGTCTAGCTGGACAAGTCTATTCGTCCAGCTAGCAATACTTTTAAAATTTTTCCTAGCTATTTTTTAGGGCTTCGGCCATTTCCTTAGCCATAGCTCTTAGACCTTCCTCGTCTTCTTCCTTTAACGTTCCCTTAGTTTCAACAACAGTTGGAAGAACTTCGAAGTTACCACCTTCAGAAGCAAATTCTGTCAATTCCTTGACAGCTCCACCACTCCATCCATAAGAACCGAAGATTCCTAGGATATGGTTTGATAACTTGTTCATTCTTAAAGTGTACAACAACTGGTTTACATTAGGGTATACAGAGTTGTTGTATGTACAACTTCCTAGTATGAAGCCCTTGTATTTCCATATTTCGCTAAGTATATAAGATACATGAGTCTTAGATACATCAAACACCTTAACGTTCCTTATACCTTCTTCTGCCAGGTATCTAGCCAAAGTATCGGCCATTTTTTCTGTATTTCCATACATAGAACCATAAGCTATAACTACACCCTCTTCATTAACCTGGTTGGCTAATCTTATATATTCGTCAATTATCATATTAGGGTGTGTTCTCCAAACAATACCGTGAACTGGACATATAACCTCTATATCTAGGGATTTTACCTTCTCTAGGGCCTTAGCTGCCTGCTTAGAATACTTACCAACTATATTAGAATAGTACCTTCTCATTTCATCTCTGAAGAAGTCGAAATTCATTTCATCATCAAAGATTGTACCATTTAGGGCACCAAAACCACCAAAGATATCCTGTGAGAACAAGATCTTGTCTGTAGATTCATAACTCACCATAGATTCTGGCCAGTGAACCATTGGAGTATTAACAAAAGTAAGGGTTCTCTTACCTAAAGATAGGGTTTCTCCATCCTTTACTTCAATAAAGTTTTCAGGCTCCATATCCAGGTAGTCCTTAAACATAGCCTTGGCCTTCTTGTTACCAACAAAAGTAAGGTTTGGATATACATCCAAAACTGATAGGTAACAACCTGAGTGGTCAGGCTCCATATGGTGGATTATCAAATAGTCCAGGTCCCTACCATTTAGGTTCTTCTTTAGATTTTCAATAAATCCATTAACCTTAGTTATTTTTACAGTGTCAAGTAGGGCAGTCTTTTCGTCAACTATCAAGTACGAATTGTAGGCTACTCCCTCTGGCAATGGCCACATATTTTCAAAAAGATTTGTATCCCTGTCGTTAACACCCATATAGTACAAGTCTTTTAAAATTTCTACACTTACTGTATTCATGAAATAATTTCCTCCTTCAACAACCACTTATTTCAAATTAAATTTAATATACGAACTTCTCCTAGCCTATATTATACAATAATATCACCTATCTGCCAACACAATTTAATAAGTAATAAAATTAGCTATTTTCAATAGCTTTACTTTAAATATAGGCCTAGGAGATTTCCTCTTAGAAGGCTTAATTTTTGCCACCTATAACTATAATTTTTGCCCTTTATCTTGTTAATTTGATTTATAAATTGTATAATTATTATAGTAGATGTTTTTTATATATCTACAGATTAAGATTAAATATTTATACATTATTCAAGGGGGTATCTACTATGATTAAAGGATTGAAAAAATCGCTTATTTTATCTTGTGCCTTAGCCTTTTTGCTACCATCTGTTGCTAGTGCCGATAGGTATGTAACTAGATTTGCTGGAGCCGATAGGTATGAAACGGCCATAGAAGTTCAAGAAAATTATTTTGGCAAGTCATACGCCAGTCAGGCTGTACTAGCACCTGGTAATGATTTTAGGACTGCTCTTTACGGGTCATATATGGCAACAGCCTTAAAGGCACCCTTCTATATTGTACCTAAGTCTGGTATATCCAAGTCTATCCTAAATAGGTTAAAAATCAATGATGTTGATCGTGTCTATATAATGGGTGACTACAAGCTTTTAAATAATTCACTTGAAAAGACTTTAAAGGCAAATAGATTCAAATATAGTAGGTTTTATGATAGGTATGAGGGTAAAGATTTTCTTTCAATCGCTAATGACATGGACCTAACTCTATTCAGTATATTATTTCCAGATATACATTTTAGGGGCGATCTCAGTAATGGCATACTTGTAAATGACCAAAAATTCCCAGACCTATTATCCTCTATACCATTTGTAGCCAAACTAATGAGGGAACAAGGAACTTGTTTTGTAGGATCATATAAACTTAATATGAATGATAATCTTGAAGGTTGGAGGTTTATTATAGGTGGTAATGACTCTATTCCAAAAAAAGTCAAAACTTACCCAGAAGACCTTGACGGATTAAATACACATGATAAAGACTACTTTGGTAAAGGCTCAGACCTATACACAGGTAGGATTTCCGGTCCAGACAGGTATAAAACAGCCGTAGAAATTGCCAAGGCCTACAAGACAGTCCTTAAGCCATATATTAATACTGCTGTTATAGTAGATTCTACTAACTATCCTGATGCCCTTGCCTCTGGTACTGTTGCTAATTTTAGTAATGGAGTTATCCTCCTTACAAGACCAGACAAGCTAAATGAGGATACTAAGGCCTTTATCCAGGCTAATGACATAAAGAATATAATTATAGTTGGTGGTGAAAAATCAGTATCCAAGGAAGTTGAAAATGAGTTAAAAGGCTTATAAGCCCTCTAGCTAAAATATTAATAGGGTTGGTGTAAATCAACCCTATTTTTTCATATCTATTTCCCTTATTGCAAGGCCTTCAATTGACCTAAAAAAATCTATTTCAGTCTTGTCATGGGTAACAATAATTGCAGTTTTCCCCACCAGACTTTTACCTACCTGGCCCATTACCAGCTTTTTATTTTCTTCATCCAAACCCTTGAAGGGTTCATCCATAATCATTAAATTGTGGGGATATAGGATAGCCCTTAGTATGGCTAAACGCCTCTTCATACCACCACTAAGCTCAGCCACCCTCTTGTGGTCATAGTCTCCCAATCCGAACATATCTAAAAGTCCACCTAAATCTTGGTCCTTGTATTCCAGACCATCTAGGACCATCTTTAAGTTTTTATATAGACTTAGCTTATCACAAAGACAGTCATCCTGTAAGACCACGGATACCTGCTTGTCCTCCATGCCACTTATACTACCAGACTGGTAGACTTCCAGCCCCATCAAAATCCTTATAATAGAAGTCTTACCTATACCCGACTCCCCTGTGATAAAGGTAACTGTACCCTCCTGAAATTTGGCTGTAAAGTCTTTAAGGACTTCCTTGTCTCCATAGGCCTTATTTATTTTTTCCATCAAAATATTCATAATATCACCTACCCAAAAAAGCTTATATAGACAGCCTATCAACCAGCCTGTCCATCAAGGCCATAAAGACCTTCCTAAAGGCCACACTCAAAACTATAATAACCAGGGTCCAGGCAAATAAGTCGCCCGTACTAAGATATATCTTTGCCTGGTAAAGTTTCTCACCTATAGACATATTTGGCATCCCTATTACTTCGGCTGCAATACCAGACTTCCAACATAGGCCCAAGGATACATAGGTTGCAGACTTGAGGTGGGGATAAACTTCAGATAGGTAAATATACCTGATTATCTTGGACCTCTTCATCTTAAAAACCTTGGCCAGGTCCATGAATGATGAGTCTATACTATCTATACCGGTCAAAACATTGGTATAGATTATAGGCAAGACCAACAAAAATGATATTAAAACTGATAGGTTTCTTGATGACACCCATATTAGACATAGTATGATAAAGGAAACTACAGGTATTGCTTGAATTGTAGCCATTAAGGGTTGGATTAAGACCCTAAAAGACCTAAAGTTTGCCCCTAATAGGGCCATGCCAATACCTAATATAAAGGCTAAAAAGAAACCAAGGCTAATCTTAGAAAACGAATACCACACCGTCTTCCAAAAGTATGCTTCCAGAGAAAGGTGTCCTAGCCTGGATAAAGCAGAAAGAGGAGATACTAAAAGTATCTCCTGCCCCATCAAAGAACTGACTAATTGCCAAATTGACAACCAAAAGGCTATAGCCAGTATATATAATTTACTATTTCTTTTGTACATAGTAGAAATCGTCAGCAGGCATCTTGCCTCCTATAGATTTAGGATTTGCCTCAAATAGGACCTGTAAATACCCACTCAACTTGTCCTTCATATCAGACCCGTCTACATAGGTAATATTACACTGTGGTATAGCCTTCTTGGCAACTGCTGCAGGAACTATATCATTTTCTTCTATTAACTTGGCTGCATCATCAATATTATCATTAGTATAGTCTATTGAAGCCTTATAGTCAGCCATAAACTTCTTAATCTTTTCAGGATACTTGGCTGCAAAATCCTTGTTTACAACTACTACACCTGTAATCATTGTGCTCTTAGCATTCTTACTTGCCTTGTCCCACTCCTTCGTTAGGTCTAAGGCTGGTCTTAAGCCCTTGTTTTTTAAACTGGCAACCGTTGCAAATGGCTGTGGTAAAACTGCCAGACCAGACTTGTCATTAAGCAGGGCAGCCAGGGCCTCTGTATGCTCAGACTTGTACTCAACCCTTAGATCTGTATCCGGGTTTAGGCCGTTCGCCTTAAGTATATAGTTAAAGGCATATTCTGGCACAGCCCCCTTACCGCTTGAGTAGACTGTCTTACCCTTTAGGTCGGCAATAGACTTTATAGTGTCTCCATTTTCCATCAAGTATAGGACTCCTAGGGTATTTATAGCTAGGACTTGAAGCTTACCCTGACTCTTGTTGTAAAGGATAGATGCCAAATTTGATGGCAGGGCTACTATATCAAATTCACCCTTTAAAAACTTTGGCGCTATCTCATCCGGTGAACTAGCTATTGTAAAGTCATAATCCTTTTCCTTTGCATCCTTTTGATCTGCCATCATCTTTACCATACCCATACTGGTAGGTCCCTTCAGGGCTGCAACCTTCGCAGTAACAGCAGGTTCACTTGTCGTTTTTTCCTTTTGTCCACAAGCAGTCAAACCAGTAATCACTAGTAGGGCTGCTAAAAAAACCGCTAATTTCTTTTTCATCTAAGTCACTCCTTTATCAAAAATATTAATAAGTTTCTAATTGAAATAATATCACAACTAGCTATTGTTTTCAATATATTTCCAACTTAATATTAGACCCTATTAATACATGTAAGCTGGTAGGCAATCCTTGGATATCCCCATTATTGAATCAAGTTCAACTAATTTTGCCCTTCTTATGAACATATTTGGTCTCCCTAATTTTTTATTTAACTTTCCTAAATTGCAATACCAATTTAAAGCCTATTGAATAAAATTTATATATCAAATTTCAAGTCTCTTCCAGAGCAATACGAAATTTATCTAAGCAAAAAGTCCTTAACTGAACAATTAAAGTCTCTAGGATTTTCCTTGGCCACAAAATGGTCACCCTCTACAAATTTCAAGCTTGCCTTCTTTATTTGACCGGCAATAAGCTCAGTATGGTCTTTTTTAACCAAGTCCTCAGTTCCAGCAATCACAAGTGTTTCTGCAACTATATTATCCAACTCTTGCCTTGTTATATTAGGGTCATTTACCATTAGGCCAAGCATCTCCATTTTTGCCCTTGCTTTTTCACTCTTATCTGAGTCTCTTTTTGCTGCTTCATAGGCATTTTCAATCGGTGTTTGAACATCCGGCTCTATACCCTGGGTATCCAGATTTCCACCATTCAAGACTAGCTTCAAGACCCTTTCAGGATACTTGGATGCAAAACACATGGCTATATTTGCCCCATCAGAAAAACCAAGTATATTGGCCTTTTGAATATTCATCCTATCTAAAAATACCAATAAGTCATCGGCAAACTGCCTGATTGTAAAGGAAGCCTCACCCCTTGGTGTCTGGCCATGTCCCCTTGTATCAAGAGCTAGCACCCTATAGTAGGAAGAAAATTCGTCTATCTGGTTTACAAAATAGGTAGAATCTTCCCCATTTCCATGAAGGAGAATCAATGGCTCTCCCTGCCCCTTTTCAATATAATAATGCTTAATATCCATAATATCACCCAATTCCCCTCAGGCCTATACTCTTTCACCGTACCTAAGGGCCCTTCTCATTTCTTGGATTTTCCTATCCATTTCTTCTAGTTCTGACAACTTCTCCTTTTCTTCCTGGCTAGTTTCAATTATCTTAAAGATACCACCATTCTGGATAACTATTCTCCTATCTGCCAATAGGGCAAGGGTAGGATCATGTGTTGCCATTAAGACTATCTTATCAGATGATACCAATAATTCCAAGGCCTTTTTCCTATCTATACCTGCATTTTCTATTTCATCTATCAAGACTATTGGTGAAGATGATAGGATGGCAGTATCTGCTATCATAAGGGCCCTAGATTGGCCACCACTCAAGGCAGTTATCTGGGTGTCCATCTTGAACTGTTCTCCAGCCAGCTTGTTGGCCTCTTCTATTATCTTGTCCACTGTCTGGTCAATATCCTCTACCATCCTGGACCTTGCATGTAATTCTAGGAAGTCTCTTACAGACAGGTCCATTACAAAGTTCATGTTCTGTGATAGCTGGGCTACCAGCTTGTTGTTTGAAGAAAATCTCCACTTCTTGTCCGGATATTCTCCATTTATCATTATAGTCCTCTTAGTAGGTGTGTCACACTGGGCAGTCCACTCTATGTCGGCCAAAAGCCTTGACTTACCTGAACCAGTTGGCCCAACTATTGCTATCATTTCAGACTTTTTTATATCTAACCTATCAAAACCTTCCTTGTTACCAGACTTGTCCTGGCCTGGTATAATAGTCAATACATCTACGGTGTTGGCATCCTCTATACCCAAAAAGGACTTCATTTGCTTGATGTACTCTACCAGGTCTATTGTCATCTTGTTAAGGTCCAGGGCCATATCCTCCACTTCCTCTAGTGAAAAATGGTCCAAAAACTCTATAAAGGTCTTGTCCTCAAAACCTGCAACATCCAACTTATTTTCTTCAAAATAGGACTCTACAAAAGGATACTTTTCTAAGATGTCCGCAATTTTCAACTTTTCTATTTCACTCATTTTAATTCCTCCATCCCCTACTTGTCCTCTAGGTCCATTTTTCTTACATTACCCATCTGGTACTGTTCGCCTATCCTGGTTTCTCCTAGGCAGTATGAACATAGGGCAGATGGCATTGGGAACCTAAGTTTCATACCCTTAACTGTAGATATTTCCTTTTTTTCGTCCATTAGTAGGGTACTTAGCTCATAAGTTCCCTGGCCAGTAAGTCCATTTACATGCATAGTTATGGCAGTCGGATTTACTGAATTTACCTTTGATGCAAAAACTTCCCTCTCTGCCTGGGATACTATATCCCCCTTTGTGATTATTACTATATCTGCAGCCTTTAACATAGGCCCTATCTTCTTTGGTGTATTAATACCTGAAAGGTTATCGATAACACACACACCCTTTATTTCCTTGATATATGGGGAACACCTGTTGCAAAGACCTGCTGACTCTGTTATAAGTAGGTCCAGGTCATTATCTGTACCCCACTTTACCACTTCTTCGATATTTGATACGAAGAAGTGGTCTGGACAAAGGGCCCCTGATAGGCCCTTTCTCACTGGGACACCAGCCCTTTCATATAGGACGTCATCGTCTGTATATAGGCAGTCAAACTTGACTACCCCTACCTTTATGCCCTGTTGTTTCAAGGCGTCTATTGTCTTTATAATTACACTGGTCTTACCTGATGAAGGAGGACCAGAAAATACTACTAGATTCATAATTATCCCTTTCTCTTAAATAAGCAGTCTATCTCTATCTGGTTTTTCTCAAACCTACTTTAGGATATCCTCATTGAACTTGGCTTCCAAGTCTCTCAACAAGGCACCTATATCTGTCTTTTCTATAAAGTCCCAACCTACCCACTTGAACTTCTGGTCTGGGCTTAGGCCGTTGTCTACCAGCTTGTTTGTTGATGGGAACTTTCCATTGGCTGAAAACACCTTACCAACTGCTTCTGACATAAAGAAGTCTATTATTGGCTGAGTCTTTTCCTTCTTATCCTTCTTGGCTATCATAAAGATTGGACTGATTACCGCCCCATCTTCAGGCCAAACTGCCACCTGGTTATTGCCCTGGATCATCTGGGTAAAGAAGTATGGTATTATACTTACTGCTGGATTTTCTGACTTACCTTTAGACTTGGCCTTTACCATTTGGGCTGGATGTAGACTCTTCTTGTATGATCTAGCCAACCTAGTGATACCATCCATACCATATTCCTTGTATAGGTTAACCACCAAGGCATTGAATAGGTCCAGGTCTCCCATTGGAACTGCTACAGAGTCTTCAAATTCTGGACTCAAGATGTCATCCCAAGTCTTAGGGACCTCCCTGCCATTTAGCTCGTCAAGGTTTACCAAGAATACTGCTGGAACCACACCGGTTATAAGGTACTTCTTACTAGGGTCCCTCAAGTCTATATAGTCATTACAAAAGTCACTGTTCATCTCATCAGTAGCCGCCTCGAATACATCCTTGTCTAGGTACTGGCCCATCAGCTCCCTATCAAAAAATAGGTCAAAACCTGCTGACATAAGGATATCAGGTATCTGGTCTACATCACCAGTCTTGACCTGGTCCTTGATCCAGTCAAGGCCTAGGTTGGCCGACTTCAATTCATAGCCTATCGAGTAGGCATACTTGTCCCTATTGTCCTTTAGCCACATTTCAAATCCCTCTAGTAGGGGAATCCTGATTGGACAAGGTAGGACACCTTCTACATTTATATCTGACTTAGAAATCTTTACCTCTTCGATAAGGTCCTTATCTACACTTGTAGACTCACTTTCCAGGTATGAAACCAGCCTTTCTTCATAAAGATCTAGGTTCATCCTCTTTAGTTTAAGGGCCATTGACAGGCTGACAGTTTTGGCCATCTTATCAAATATAGATTGGTCCATAAACTGTTCAAACCCGTTAGCTGTCAAGAATTCTAGAGCCCTTGGATTCTTTTCTACTATATCGTATATCTTGTCATTTATTGAAAAATACTTGTTCATAAAACTACCTCCTAAGTTTAATTAATCTAAATCTTTTATATACTTTTTGTCTTATATTTTCTGCTTATATTATCTTATATTATCCGCTATTTATAATATACACCAAAAAAATCAAAAACAACATTGCAAATGCAACCAAATTTCATTTTTATAAAAATAGGGGATACAAGCATCTTATAAACATAAGAACTTGCACCCCTCTAATCACCCGTGATGGACTATTATCTATCCCTCTTTAGTAACCGGACTTTTTCGTAAAATTCCTCACCCTAGATAGGGAGAAGATTGCAAATATAAGTATTAATATGGTAAATGCGCTCCTGATTTGAGTTCCAAGACCTAAGCTTAGGACAAAGCTTAGTAACATTACCATTGCAAAGCATACAATAAATATTAAAAATGTAAGTACAAAGACTAAGGCCTTGTTTAACCTACCATATATATCAGATACATTTTGCCAGTCTGTTACAACATTTTTAAAGTCATAAATCAACCATAATGAAGATATTGATAGGCATAGTATTATATATAAGGCAAGGGCATAAACTATGTCAAACACCGGTATGCCTACATATATATAAACCCCTAATATCAATATCATAGGAAGTATGGAATTGATACCTGTAGATATTATTAACTTGGACATAAAGTATTGTTTCCTGCTAATAGGCAGGCTCTTTATGTAGTAGTAGTTTTCCCTGTCCAAAGATACCACAATGCTTGACAAAGTAGTTGAAAATGCATTAATAAATATAGCTACTACAAGTGCTATTATGACTGCTGCCATTCCACTATTAGTCCTTATTAATTCTAGTGTTGCGGCTTCCTTCCTAATATCCATTAAAACAGGTAGAAACAAGAATATAGGCATGGCACAATTCATAACAATTGATTGTGTGATTACAGTAGGCTCATTAATCAGGCTAAGATTATACTTGAATAGACTAAACCCTAAACCAGATGCTTGTCCCTTCTTATCTTCCTTTGTCTGACTAGTTTCATTGGCTAGGCCAAGTCCTATTCTTGCTTCACTTCCATTTTCACTTCCTATACTAAAATCACTGATGCTTTCTAAGTCCACTTTATTATGGCTGGCTTCCATATTTTCCTTGGCAGGCCTCTTCTTTTGACCAGACCCATCCTGTATCTTCCTTATATAGTCGTAAAACCTTCCATTTACAGACTTCATTATAAGGGCATATATACCCAATATAACTAGACTTAGGACAAGTATTAGTCCAAGGTTGCCCATGTGTGACTTTGCCAGACTTGATATAAAGCCATACTCCACTCGTCCTTCAATTTGAGAGGATAGAATCCTTGCCTTAGATGTGGTTTGCAAGAAGACTATTATGGATATATTAGCCAGAGTTGCCACTATGTTTATTGCAGTTATTATGCCGTTTTTAAACTTGGATAGGACTGAGGTCTTAGCTAGCCCCTCCATCAAGATCATATTCACTATAACTACAAGAGAGCCAGCCAAGACAAAGTCAAGAAAACCATAAAGTATGGATATATAACCTAAGCCCATTTTAAATCCATAAATGCTTGTTATTGACCATATAGGTATGGCCATCTGGATAGTAGCTATAGCTACTACAGCCATCTTTGCCCTGTAGACCAAACTTTCTTCTATTGGCAGCGACATATAGCCCTCAATATCCTTACTGTTGTAAAATACATTAAAGAAATATGTAAATGTCTGAAGTATACACAATAAGAAAAATACCAAGATGGTATAGTCTAAATAATAGGGTGCCTTATCAAGGGGTATAACCAAAAATATCAATGTATATACCACTAAGACAAAAACACTAGACATTAAATATGACTTCATCAATAGGCGCCTAAATATATCTTCTGGAGTATCTCCATATTGTTTTTTCTTCATAGCATTGGCTGTTATAGTGGGATTCGCATAGAGCAAGTTAAAATAGAAAACCTGCTTAAAAATAGGGTTTTTAAAGTTCTTGAACATAGTATCACCTACTTTTCACCGGCATCGGGTTCTTCCGACCTATTATTAGCTACATCTGCCTCATCAGGGGAAATACCTGGCTTGTCCTCTAAATCTTGTAGCTTATGCTTTACCATACCCAGGTATATGTCTTCTAGGGACTTTCCAGGGTATTTGGCCCTTAATTCGTCCATAGTTCCAACAAAAAGAATCTTACCCTTGCTAAGTATACCTATCCTATCGCATAGCTGCTCTGCCACCTCTAGGACATGGGTAGAAAACAAGACAGTATTTCCCTGGCTGGCATGGTCCTTCATAAGCTCCTTAAGATTGTAGGCAGCCTGTGGGTCAAGGCCTGTCATAGGCTCGTCTAGGACCCAAATTTTTGGATTTGAAATCAAGGCACCTATTAAAAATACCTTCTGCCTCATACCATGTGAATACTCTTCTATCCTGGACTTAGTATCTGCTTCCATGGAAAATATCTGGCATAACTTGTCTATCCTCTCTTTTCTCAAGTCATTACCAATACCAAATACACTAGCTATAAACTTCCAGTAACTAGTCACTGGCAATTTAAGAAACATGTCCGGACTATCAGATACATAGGCTATCATCTTCTTTATCTCATCCCTATTATTTTTTAAGTCTAAGCCATCAAAGTATATTTGACCACTTGTAGGTTCTATTATGCTTACCAGGGACTTGATGGTAGTAGACTTACCTGCCCCGTTGTGGCCAATTAAACCGAATATCTCACCGTCATTTATAGTTAAATTCAGGTCATCAAGGGCCTTCTTAGCCCCATAATTTTTAGTCAAGTTCTCAATTCTTATCATTTTTAAACTCCTAACCATTTATATTTTTTGTCTTCTCTGTTTTCTCTGCCTTATCTGTATAATTTTATTTATTTATCTTATCTTTAACTCTTACTTCTTATATTAGCCTTAAATATACTCTTGTTTTAAATTTCTATTTCACTTATTAGCTTGTCTATTACCAGGTCATGGTCCTCCATAGGTATATCCTCTGACATCTGCCTGGACCTGATTAAAAGTATCTTTTCTGCCTTACTCCTCGGCAAGAATCTATCATAGTAGCCCCTACCAAAACCTAGCCGAGCCCCTTTGATATCTGCTGTACAGCATGGGACTAGAATTAGGTCTATCTCTTCTATACCAAGTTCCTGGCAAAGGTCTATATCAGGTTCTAGGACCCCAAAGGAATTCATCACCAATTGACTTATAGACTGGATCTTATAGGGCTTCATAGTCTCCCTATCACTACAATAGGGTACTGCTACTATCTTACCTTCACCGAGTGCCTTCTCTATAAAGTCTATGGTATCTACCTCTGGATACCTGCCAGCATAGGTAAAAATAACCCTTGATGCAAGGTATTCTGGCCTCTTGTATAGCTTGTCAAAAATTGCCTGGTCAGCCTGGGCCATATATGCTGGGTCTAGGCCTTCATTAATGACCTTCATATCATCTCTCAGCTTTTTCTTTCTTCTTTTCATGGTCTCCTTCATGGAATACTCACAACCACAATAGTCCTGCCTGTACATACCAAAGTCACTTGTCAACTTGCATGACCTCTTGTAGCCATTGTTCTTCTTAAAGTCAGAAGGCAGGTGGCTCACACCATACCTGGCTCCCACTTCCTGACCTATCCTATTTAGGACCTGGGAATTCTTGTGGGGACTGATGGTAAGGGTTGTAGTAAAGTAGTCAAAACCCTCTTCCTTGGCCAGCTTGGCAGCCTCAGACATCCTTAGTTCATAGCACTTGTGGCACCTGGCCCCACCCTCAGGGAGGTCTTTCATACCGTCTATAGTCTCATAAAACCTATTAACTTCATAGGCCCCCTCTATCATGTGGATAGGGTACCTGGCCTTGGTTAAATCTATTATCTTCTTCTGCTCATCGACCCTGTACCAGTACTCCTCTGATGGGTAAATATTTGGATTATAGTAGAATACTGTAATCTCAAAATACTGGCCCAGGTATTCTAGGACATAAGAGCTACATGGACCGCAACAGGAATGTAAAAGAAGGCTTGGACAAGTCCCCTCGTCTTCAATTTTCTTCAGTATCTTTTCTAGCTCCTTCTGGTAGTTTACCTTGGCCGGCTTAGTAGCCTTGTTCGAATTTATTTTATCTATATTTCTATTATCTATTATACTCTTATTAATATTATTATTCATCATTATTTACTCACTCTTTTCATATGCTTTACCAGGTAATTTAATAATATCATAAAACATGATATATTTGTAGGGATAAATATGGTGTCAAATATACTAATTGACCAGTTTTTTTGGTATAATAGAATAGTAAAAGGAATCATGAAAGTTATTTTATGAATAAATCGAAAAATTGAAAGGGGTATAAAAAATGAGTTTATTAGTATTTGGTCATAAAAATCCAGACACAGATTCAATCTGTTCAAGTTTGGTAATGACAAATTTAAAAAAGTCCCTAGGTGTTGACGCAGTATCATGTTGTCTAGGTGAACTTAGAAAGGAAGCAGAATTCGTCCTAAACTACTTTGGAGTAGTGGGTCCTAAGCTAATAGAATCTGTTAAGGAGGGCGACCTATGTTGCCTGGTTGACCACAATGAATATGGTCAAAGTGTTGACGGACTTGAAAATGCAACAATAGTAGAAATAGTTGACCACCACAAGCTAGGTGGAATAACTACTCCAGCCCCACTAAGTGTAACTCTTAGACCGGTTGGATGTACAAACACTATCCTTTACAATATGTACAAGGAAAATGGTGTGGAAATCACTAGACCAATCGCTGGCCTTATGTTATCAGCAATACTTTCTGATACATTGATATTCAGGTCACCAACTACAACTGAAGAAGATATAGCTGCTGGTAAGGACTTGGCAAAGATAGCTGGAGTTGACTATGAAGCCTATGGTATGGAAATGTTCAAGGCTGGTACTTCACTGGAAGGATACAGTATAGAAGAAATCGTAAATATGGACTTCAAGGCCTTTGATATGGGTAGCAAGAAGGTTGGTATAGGTCAGGTAATGACTCTTGATATAGATTCAGTTCTAAGCAGGAAGGATGAATACCTAGACTACATCAACAGTACTGACTACGATATGCTATACCTGGCTATCACAGACATCATCAACGAAGGCTCTTACCTACTATATAAGTCTCCAGACGAAATAGTGAAGAATGCCTTCAAGGTAGAACCAGTCCAGGGTGCCTTTGTAGAGGGTCTAGTATCTAGAAAGAAGCAGTTAGTTCCTAACCTAACTCCTGAAGTAGAAAAATTATAATAAGAGGTGTAAAAAAATGGAAATTAATAATCCACTAGTAACAATAGAAATGGAAAATGGAGGAGTAATCAAGCTAGAATTATTGCCTAATATAGCTCCAAACTCAGTAAATAACTTTATCTCATTAATAAAGAAGGGCTACTATGACGGCCTAATCTTCCACAGGGTAATCAGTGGCTTTATGATCCAGGGTGGATGCCCACAAGGATCAGGCATGGGTGGACCTGGCTATACAATAGCCGGTGAATTCACAATGAATGGCTTCACTAACAACCTAAAGCATGAAAGAGGTGTTATATCAATGGCTAGGGCTATGAACCCAAACTCAGCAGGTTCTCAGTTCTTTATCATGCACCAGGATTCTCCACACCTAGATGGCCAGTATGCCAGCTTTGGTAGGGTTTTAGAAGGTATGGATATAGTAGACCAGATAGCTGGCACAGAAACTACGTTTGGTGACAAGCCAGTAGTAGAACAGAAGATAAAAAAGGTTACTGTAGATACATTTGGTGTTGATTATCCAGAACCAAAAACAGTATAGTTTACAAAAAACAAGATAGTTTTAAATAAAAAACTAGTCCAGGCTACAAGACCCTGAACTAGTTTTTTTAATAGGAAAATCCTAAAATTTAATATAAATTTACCACTAATATCAATAATATAAGCTAAACTAGATAATAAATCCTAACTTATACGAGGCTTTAGATATGTATCTATACCCCCTTCATTATAGCTCAAAAAACCTATAAAAACTCTCATAGTAGGACCTGTAGTCATCTATATGACCCAATTCCCTTATAGAATGCATGGCTAAGACCGGCATACCTACATCCACTATGGCTATTGGTAGGTAGGATGCTGTAATTGATCCTATTGTAGACCCACTTGCCTTGTCAGACCTATTGGCAAAGGTCTGGTACTTGATACCATTTCTATCGCATATGTCCTTGTAAACTGCCACAGAATAGGCATCACTTGCATAGGCCTGGCCTGCATGGGACTTGATAGTCGGTCCACCAGCAAAGACTGGTCTATTAGTAGGATCTGCAACAGATGACTTATTAGGATGGACTGCATGGGCAAGGTCTGCTGATATCATAAATGAAGATTCATATGACCTCAATAGCTGGGACTTGGTTTTTCCTAGTCCTAGGGCTATCCTCTCCAATATATTTATCAATAATTGGGAATCTGCCCCCTGTCTAGTCTGGCTACCAACCTCTTCATTATTGAAGGCTGCTACCAGCTTGACACCTTCGAATCTGGCCTTTTGCTGGACTGACTGGTCCATACCAGCTTCATTTATGGACAGGACATTCCTAAAGGAATTGATGTCTATATCCTCATTGCAAACAGACCTACCTAGACTATCACTGTATAAAAGGGCTGATATACTGGCATGGACACTGGCAAGGTTGTCCAACCTGCCACAGGATATATATTCCTTTTCGTCACCGATCAGGCTCCCCTTTTCATATTCGTAGAGGTATAGGTCATAGTCCAAAATATCGTCAAGAGATACTTTTTCCCTGCCTGTCATATTTATTTCCCTATGAAGGAGGGACCTGATATAGTCTTTTTCCTCCCCCTCATATGATTCCAGGATAATTGGAGTCATATCATCCTGCTTATTATAGGCATAACCCTCATTTATAGACCTGTTCATATGAATTGCAAGGTTTGGTATTATACATATAGGCCTATCAAGCTTGATTATGTGTTCTATAGGCTTGAATGGGTCATCCATATTTCTGGTAAAGACCCTACCTGCCAGGGACAAGGGCCTGTCCATCCAGGTATTTAAAATCATACCACCATAGGGTTCAACATTTAACTTTAAGTACTGCTTCTGCTTGATTTCAGGATTTGGTTTTAACTTAAAACCAGGTGAGTCTGTATGGCTACCTATTATCCTGAAGCCCTCCCTCTCTATCCTGTCACCTGCAACTATAAAGGCAAATATTGACGAAGAATTGACCACCAGGTAGTACTTGCCCCCCTTGACCAATTTCCATTCCTCAGCAAGGTCCAACCTTTCAAAATTATATTCATCCAACCATACCCTTACATTTTCTACTGCATTGTACATGGTTGGACTATCATTTATGTAATCGACTAGGTCCTGACCTAGCTCAAATGAATTGTCATTAAACATATATAGTTCCTTTCTTTACTCCTATGAAATGCATAAGCCTTTAGTATTTCAAAACCTTGATATTGGTATATTCAAGATTAATCTTCTTTACTCCCTTTATCTTAAAGGCTATGGTTACATCAGCCCCAGCCTTGGATATTATGGACCCCTTCCCAAATTTTGGGTGTTCTACAAGAGATCCTATCTTAATCTTTGGTATAGTGTCAGAATCATAGGAGTCATACCCCTTGCCTTCACCACCAATATTGGACATATCCCTTGCCTGACCTGAAGCTTCTTGACCACCGGCTTGACTATCTAAATCACCTAGCCTGGCACTTCTCGTAACCTTCTTGATATTATCTATATTCATCTGGTTCTTGTACTTCTGTGCATAGTTGTGAAGCAGGCTATAGTCTGCATGGTCATACTTATTGACCTTGACTGGCGAGTCCAAAATCTGAGTGGTTTCCTCAGGCAATTCTCCTAAAAACCTGGATTTCATATTTACAGAGGTCTTACCATAAAGGGTCCTGGTTGCAACATGTGTCAGGTAGAGGTCACGCATGGCCCTTGTTATACCAACATAACAAAGCCTACGCTCCTCTTCTATATCCGAATCCGACATAGATGAAATGGCCCTGGCTATAGGGAAGATATTTTCTTCCATACCCACTATAAATACCACCGGGAATTCCAAACCCTTTGAGGAATGCATAGTCATCATAGACACCTTAGATAGGCCTTCCTCTTCCTCATCGGCTACATCACTCGAAAGAGATATGGTTGCCAGGAAGTTTTCTAGGTTCTTTTCTTCCTCATTATTTAGGTCAGAATTTTCATATTCTATAGCTATAGATATAAACTCCCTAAGGTTGTCTATCCTGTCCTGGGCATCTTCTGCCTTACCATTTTGTAGGTTTTGGTTCTTGGCTACAATTTCTTCTAGCTCATGTATATAGCCTGTCATATCAAGGACCTTTTCAACTAGCTGGCTAGGTGAATAGGCATCTACAAAGGTCCTAAAAATACTTATCAGGTCTAAAAACTCGTTGATACTCTTCTTGGCCTTGGTAGAGATGTCCGAATTATTATCTACATCCAAAATAACCGAATAGACACTCTCCTTCATAAGGCTGGCCCTATCCTCTAACTTTTCTATTGTCCTAAGACCTATCCCCCTCCTAGGTACATTTATAACCCTCTTGACAGATATATCATCTTGTGGGTTAACTATTATCCTCAGGTAGGCTAAAAGGTCCTTTATTTCCTTTCTCTCGTAGAACTTAGTTCCCCCATAAATGCTATAAGGTATCTGGAACCTATTTAGGGCATCTTCTATGGCCCTGGCCTGGGCATTGGCCCTATATAGGACTGCATAATCTTCAAAAGACCTACCCGTTTCCATAGAATGATTGTATATCTCCTCGGCCACATAACTGGCCTCTTCAACCTCATTTCTAAGCAACTTTATCTTGACTGGCTGGCCCTCCTTCTTATCACTCCATAGCCTCTTTTTCTTCCTCTCTACATTGTTGGCTATAAGGTGGTTGGCAGTATCCAGGATTGGCTGGGTAGACCTGTAGTTCTGCTCTAGTTTTACCACAAATACATCATCATAGTCTTTTTCAAATTCCAGTATATTTCTTATGTCTGCTCCTCTCCAGCCATATATACTCTGGTCATCATCCCCAACCACGCAAATATTCTGGTGACCTTGGGCCAACATCTTGATTAATTGATACTGGGCCCTTGAAGTATCCTGGTACTCATCTACCATTATGTACCTGAATTTGCCCCTGTAAAAGTTTAGGACGTCCTCATTTGACTGGAGTAGCTCCACTGTCTTAACTATAAGGTCATCAAAGTCCAGGGCACTATTCCTCAATAGTCTATCCTGGTAAATAGCATAGACTTCAGCAATTTTCGACAACCAAATATCGCCCTCAGCCTCTCTGGCAAATTCCTTTGGTGTCTGTAGCTTGTCCTTGGCTGATGATATATAAGAAATTATAGACTTTGGTTCAAACTTCTTATCATCTAAATTTAATTCCTTTAAGCAGTCCTTTACCAGGGTAAGTTGGTCTGATGCATCGTAAATAACAAAACTCCTGTTGTAGCCTATCTTGTTTATGTCCTTTCTCAATATCCTTACACAGCATGAGTGGAAGGTAGATATCCACATATCCCTAGAGTTTTCACCAATTATATTCTCAACCCTCTCCCTCATCTCATTGGCTGCCTTGTTGGTAAAGGTTATTGCTAAGATATTGGCCGGCATAACTTGCTTATCCTCCACCAGGTAGGCAATTCTAGTAGTCAGCACCTTAGTCTTACCGGAACCGGCACCAGCCAAAATTAAAACTGGACCCTCTGTCCTCTCTACCGCCTGCCTTTGGGCGGGATTTAAATCATCTATATTCATTATTTATCCTCCAAAAATTCTTCATCTAGCTTCTTACATAGGTCCTTTGTCAGGCTTGGATTTTCACCAAAGCATGAAACGGCAAGCAAGACCTCTTGATCCCTATATTCCTTATTAGTTGTTGCCATATTTATAAAGCTTGAAGCCCTATGGTCATCCAACCTGTTTACAAGTATTTTTTTTGACCTACACAGGTCACCTATTCGACCATTAAGGTCCTTATCATCAGTAGCTAGATAAACCAGGTCCTGACCCTCAAGATCAGTCACTTCAAAGGCCCTACTTATCATAGTCAGACTTTTTCCTTCATCCATAGACTGGGCTAGAGAATAAAGTTCCTTACAAAATTCGGGGGCAATCACCTTAACCCTGCCACCAAACTCTAAAAGTTTTTTAACCTTTCTGCAGGCAATCCTTCCACCACCTACAACCAAGACCTCCATGGCTGATAAATCTACCATCACTGGAAAAAACATAGCTACCTCCTTTACACATATCTTTCTCATATATATTATATACAAAAATTCCAACAAATACCAATACTATTGAGTTGCCATTTCTTAGAAGAAAAAAATTTTACGACCTTTTATTTGGCAATAAAAATAACGACCGCTTAGAGATTTTGACTCCTTTACGGTCGTTTTAATTTACATATGGGTCCTAGTATCTACCAATATACTTAGCCAGGTCCTTGGCAAAATATGTGATAATAATGTCTGCCCCTGCCCTCTTTATAGACATTACAGCCTCATACATGGCCTCTTCGTTTAAAAGACCCTGGCTAATAGCAAATTTTATCATAGAATATTCACCACTTACGTTGTAGGCTACAATAGGTACATCGAACCTCTCCCTGGCCCCCTTGATAACATCCAAATATGATAGGGCTGGCTTAACCATTACCATGTCTGCCCCCTCCTCAATATCATAGGCACACTCCAGCATGGCCTCTCTAAAGTTGGCTGGGTCCATCTGGTAGGTCTTCCTATCACCAAAGGCCGGTGCTGAATCAGCAGCATCCCTAAATGGTCCGTAGAAGTTTGATGCAAACTTGGCGCTATAGGCCATGATTCCAACATTTACAAAGCCATGCTCGTCAAGTATTTTTCTAATAGCTCCTACCCTTCCATCCATCATATCTGATGGGGCTACCATGTCTGCTCCCGCCTGGGCATGGCTAAGGGCTATCTTGGCCAGGACTGCCAGGCTCTTGTCATTGTCTACATAGCCTGTTTCGTCCAAGATACCACAATGACCATGGTCAGTATACTCACACATACAAACGTCTGTGATTACATTTAAACTCTTTCCCAAAGACTTTATCTTTCTTACTGCCCTCTGAACTATACCATCCTCTGCAAAACCTGAGCTTGCACAGGCATCCTTGTCATGTGTAACACCAAAAATCATAATATTTTGTATACCATGCTTTATGATATCCTCAATTTCACCATCTAACATATCTATTGAAAAATGGTATACACCTGGCATAGACTTGATTTCATTCTTGATTTTTTCACCCTCAACAATAAATAGGGGGTATACCAGACTCTTCATATCAAGCCTAGTTTCCCTTACTAAGTCTCTTGTTATACTATTTACTCTTAAACGTCTCGGTCTTCTTATCATTTATTTCTCCTTTTATTTTTTCACAAGCAGGAAGTCAACCATATCCTGATTCCTAAACAAAACTAACAATCCTCAAAACTAGCCAATCACATCATCCAGTATGGCTGAAACCATAGAATCTATACTGGCCTGGTCTGACTCTATATCCAATTCAAAGCCCAGGTCCCTAATTGTCTGGCTAGTTATACTGCCAATCGAAACCTTCTTTATGTCCCTTATCAGGTCCTTGTCATCACCTAGTATTTCAACCAGGTACTTGACTGTAGAGGAACTGGTAAAGGTAATATAGTCTATGTCTTCCTTCTTTAAGATCTCCAAAAGTTCATCCTTGATGGTCATATTTACAGTATTTGTATATAAGTCCACCCTATCGAGGTCGACCTGACCTGATACCATTACCTCTTCCATAACCCTGCTGGCTATCTCTGAACATGGGAATAAGACGGATGGACTTACAAATCCACCACTACCTATATCTTTAAGTATCAATCCTGCCAGGTCTTGGCCAGTTGATTGACTACTCTCTATATCAGGTAAAAAACCATACCTACGGATAGCCCTGCTGGTTGCACTTCCTACACTGGCTATCTTTATACCTGCCAATTTCCTAAAATCATAACCTTCTTTGACAAGGTTCTTAAAGAATATATCCACACTATTGTGGCTAGTCAAGGCTATATGACTATATCTCTTGCTCTCCAGTCTTTCAATTAGGGTCTTACCTATGTCCTTTTTATCCTGTATATCTATAGTAGGGAGTTCAAAAGTCTTTCCCCCTAATTCACTTATCTTCTGCCTAAGTTCACTATTTTTCTTTCTAGTCCTGGTCACCATTACAGTCTTGCCAAACAGGGGTTTTCTCTCATAGAAACCAAGCTTGTCAGATAGGCTGACTACTCCACCCACTACAAATAAACTAGGAGCCTTGATGCCTTCCCTCTGGACACAGTCATAGGCATCTTCCAAGCTAGTCTTGACAGTCCTCTGCCTATAGTTGGTAGCATTAGACACAAAGGCCACCGGAGTCTTTGGGTCCCTGCCATGACTTACAAGCATTTTAGTAATATGCTTGATATTACCAATACCCATCAAAAATACAACAGTCCCCTTTTCTCTGGCCAGAGACTCCCAGTTGATATCTAGGCTGTCATCCTTCTTGGCATGGCCAGTCACCACATGAAACGATGATGCAAAATCACGGTGGGTAACAGGTATACCCGCATAGGCCAAGCCTCCTATAGATGAAGTTACGCCTGGTACTACCTCAAAGTCTATACCCTGGTCATATAATACCTCGGCCTCTTCACCACCCCTACCAAATACATAGGGGTCTCCCCCCTTTAGCCTAATAACGACCTTGCCCATGGCTGCACTTTCAGCTATGGTTTCATTAATCTTGTCCTGGGCCATTATATGGTTGCTGGACTTCTTGCCAACATATATAAATTCACAGCCTGGTTTGGCATTTTTTAATAAATCTCGGTTTACCAGTCTATCATATATAATTATATCTGCCTTGGCTATACAATCCAAACCCTTTAAGGTTATCAGACCATAGTCACCAGGGCCAGCCCCAACAAGGTATACTTTTCCCTTATTCATACTTTTCTTCCTTATCTCAACACATTGGGTATTATCGCATGGTCAGCTTCCAAACCTATCCTTACAACGAAATACCCCTAACTTCCATTTATAACATCTTGTTTTTATATCTTGTTTTATATATTTCTTTATCAGTTTAATATCCTATTTGTCCCGGTCTTCCAGGCTTTTTATCAGGTAGCTTGCCAAGTCTTGACCTACCTTTTTTGCACCACCAAGGCTAGGCTCAAAGTCTAGCTGGCCATAAACTATAGAAGAACAATCTTCCCTACCATACATACCCATCAAGACCCACTTGTTACCAACCTTTTTGACAGTGGCACCCACAGGTACATGACAGCCTCCATTTATAACTTCCAAAAAAGTTCTTTCAGCCTCTATCTCCATACAGGCCTGGTCATCAGCCAGAAAGTCAAATATCCTGTCAGTATTTTCATCATTAGACCTAACTTCTATGGCTAGAGCCCCCTGTCCACAGGCCGGAATCATCTCCTCATAGGAAAAATGATATAGGTTAAGACCATCCATGCCCAGGCGGTTGATACCTGCAGCTGCCAGGACGATAGCATCTAAGTCTTGACTGACTAGTTTTTCTAACCTGGTTCCTATATTACCCCTTATCATCATTGGTTGGATTGATTCATTTATTCTCTTTAACTGGCTCGTCCTACGCTTGCTACCAGTACCTATTTTTAGGCCCTGGCTAGACCTCAACCAGTCCATTATGTCTTCCGGCCTAAGCTGGTGTTTGGGGTTTATCACCAGGACATCCCTAGGATCCTGTCTCTCAGGTGTCTGTGCCAACTTTAAGCCGGGACTGATCTTTGTAGGCATATCCTTCAGACTATGTACAGCAAAGTCTATGGTCCCCTCTAATAGTTCTCTCTCTATTTCACTAACAAACAGGCCCTTGTCACCAATCTTGTCCAAGGACTTGTCAAGGATCTTGTCACCCTTGGTCTTTATAATCTTTTTTTCTATCTCCAAGTCTGGAAATTTATCTAAAACTAGACTGATTATACTGTCGGTCTGTGCAAGAGCCAAGGCACTGCCCCTAGTACCCACAATTAATTTCATCTACTACCTCCAAACATACACTACTATTCTCTTTGTTTTTCTCTTTACCTACTCGTATAAAGAACCCTATAATGGTTTTATCGTAAAAACTCTATTTCTAGGGTCCTATCTACTACAGATTAAGGGTCTATCAACTATTTATCAATTATTTTATCAACTATATATCAATTACCTTTTAGTATACCATATATAGGTTATTTCCTCTACAAGTTGAAAGGTTTTATCTTGTAATCTAATTCTTCTAAAAGCCTCTTGTCTTTCTCAACCGTTATACCGGCTGTAGTCAACATATCCCCCGATATGGCAGCATTGGCCCCAGACTGGAAACAGGCCCTACCCTTGTCATCCATTAGGCCCCTGCCACCAGCCAGCCTAATAAAGGAATCTGGAAGGATAAACCTATAAACGGCAATTATCCTTTGCATTTCCTCTACAGCCAGGCTTTCATACTTTTCCATAGGTGTTCCGGGTATAGGATTTAGCATGTTAACTGGTATACTCTTAATGCCTAAGTCCCTAAGGCTAAGGGCCATATCTATACGGTCCCCTATACTTTCACCTAGGCCCATAATACCTCCACTACATACATCCAAACCTGCTGATTGGGCAGCCCTTATTGCCTGGACCTTGTCCGAAAAACTATGACTGGTACAGACAGACGGAAAGAAGTTTTCTGAAGCCTCTAGGTTATTGTGGACCCTTTCTGCACCTGAAGCCTTAAGCCTCTTAAACTGGTCCTCCTTCAAAAGTCCAAAGGACACACAAACAGAAATATTGCATTCCTCCTTTATCCTCCTTATTATCTGGCACATCCTATCCACTTCCTTATCAGAAAGGCTCCTGCCAGCCGTAACTATAGAGTATCTCATTACCCCTTGGTAGGCATTCTTTTTGGCATCCGCCAGTATCTCTTCTTCAGATAGGAGTTCATATACCTTAGAACCTGTATTGTAGTGGCTAGACTGGGCACAAAACTTACAGTTTTCTGAACAGAGTCCACTTTTTCCATTTATAATTGTACACATATCAAACTGGTTACCACAAAAATGGTCCCTAATCATATTTGCATACCTAGTCAGGTTTTCCAGGTCTTGATTATATAAAAATAGGGCCTCATCTCTTCTTATAAGGTGACCACCTATGACCCTATTGTAAAGTGTTTTTATATCCATATATAACCTCCAAAAATTTCTCATGAATTAATTATACTACAATCAACCTGAATAAGTGAAAAATATAAGATACTTTTCTTTAAATGATTTATTTCTATCTATTTTTGTGCTAAAATACAGGTAGAATTCTTTTTTTGAGAGGAGATAACAATGATTTTATCAGGTAAGGAAATACTGAAAAACGTAGAATCTAAAGATATAATAATAGAACCCTTTGACAAGTCAAGGATAAATCCAAATAGCTATAATCTTACCCTGAGTAATGAACTTTTGGTATATGAAAATGACCTATTGGATATGAAGATACCAAATAAGACTAAGATGATAGAAATACCTGAAGAGGGCCTAATCCTTGAACCAAACAAGCTTTACCTGGGCAGGACAAATGAGTTTACTAAGACTGAAAAATTTGTCCCAATGCTGGAGGGAAGGTCTTCAACGGGCAGACTGGGCCTATTTATCCATGTAACTGCAGGCTTTGGCGATATTGGCTTTGCTGGCTACTGGACCCTTGAAATATTCTGTGTTCAACCTATCAAGATATATCCAAATACACAGATTTGTCAGATCTACTACCATGATATACACGGTGACTATGACCTATACAAGAGTGGCAAGTACCAGAATAATACTGGTATCCAGCCATCACTAATGTACAAGGACTTTGAATAAGGGAGTCGCTATAATTATTGATAAACAAAAAAGAGCTAGGACCAGCCCGTTTTAAGGTGGATCTTTAGCTCTTTTCTTTATAACTTATTATTTGTAGCCTTACTTATTCTTAGCCCTTTCTATCTTTGCATCAACATTAGCTAGGAACTTAGCATTGTCAATGATAAATCTTTCATGTGTACAAACACCGATTTCTTCTAATTCATCATAGCACCTAACCTTGAAAACTAGTCTAGACCTGTCGATTTCAACTAATTCACACTCACAAGTGACTTCCATACCTATTGGTGTAGCTGCCTTGTGGTTTGTTGATATAGATATACCTACTGTTCCTAGGCCTTCTTCAAGGTGCTCCTGGGCACAAAGCTTACAAGTACACTCCATAAGAGATATCATGCTTGGTGTAGAGAATACTTCCAATCCACCACTACCTATAGCCGCTGCTGTATTGGTCTTATCTACAACCGTTTTTTCAACACCCTTTAATCCAACTTCTAACATATCTTCTCTCCTCGTAATAAATATAATATTTTTCTTTTGAATATCACTATCCTATAATTAATTTTATCATTTGTTATAGGACTTTTCAAGCAGGAAATCAAGACTTGGTTTGTAGTCTTACCACTGCCTTATGGGGTATATACCCATATATTCTATATTTATTTCAGTTTATTCTTAATTTTCTTTAATTTTAGGCCACAATGTAAAAAGATGTAGATATATAGGGCAAATATCATTAGTGTAATTATAAATGACACATTCCTAGGTCCACTTCCTGAAGATGAAAGCCTTAATAAGTTTGGTACTATAATAGCACAGAAAATTATAACAAGTGGCATCATTCTTGTCTTAAATATACGGTCGATCATCTCTATTTTTGACTCTAAATCGGAAAAAATCTTCATCTCGCTCTCGTTCTCTATCTGTGACTTGGGCTTTGAAAAATAGTTCCAACCCATACATGAACCAGAGTATTCCCAACCATAGTCTCTAAACATCTGTAAATACTCTCCTGTAACTTTTTCATTCTTATAGTCTAACTGATAGACCACTTCCTCTGGCCCTACTTCTTCAAAAGTAAAGAAACAAGGAGGAGTCATCTTTTTCAGTTTCCAACCCTGCCTATGCTGGTCTTCTAGCCAAGCCTGTTCTTCTTCATAGTCTGCTATAGTAAAAAATCTTATTTTTGTCTTGTAATTAGCCATTGTAAACCTCTCCTATACTAGTCTTATATAATCTCTTTATCCTCTTTAACTCTATTTCCAGTATTTTCCTACCCAGGTCTGTAATCTGGTACAACTTCCTCTTATTCTCTTCCCTAACAAAGTCTATTAGTCCATCCTTTTCCATCTTAGACAAGGTTCCATACATGGTCCCTGGACTGATAGTCACCTCATTATTAGTCACCTGCTTTACCGCCTGACCTATCCCATAACCGTGGTTTGGCTCTTGTAGGTAAAACAAAATATAAAAGGCCGTCTCAGACATAGGTATATAAATCCTCTTCAACTTAGAATCCATTTTACCCCCCACTCAATATTAATCATTTACCTTACAGTTTATATCTAAACTCTATATATCGTACTCCGTTATATAAAATATATCACACCTCGATATATAATGTCAAGCTTTTTATCTTATAGAAGATTCTTCACACCAAAAAGGCCTATGTTATTAAAACCATAGACCTTTGATTTAATCAATTATTTATATATTTACTTTTAATTAATACAATATTTTATTGTCTTTCATAAAAATGAAAGAGCAAGACTATCTATCTTGCTCCCCCAAAAAACATTATGTTGTAGTATAGAGTACTTACTTATTACTTGCCTGACCTAAGGGCAAAGGCTCCCCCACCCAGGATAAGACCTCCACCAACTATATTACCTAGAGTTACTGGCACTAAGTTAGCTACCAACTGACCCATAGTTACACCTGTAATAGACTTAGATATTAGACCAACACTGTAAACAGTCATGTTGGCAATACTATGCTCAAAACCAGATGTTATAAAGGCAAAGAGGCACATAGTGATCATTATTAGCTTGGCTGCATCGTTTTCAGTCCTGAATGATATCAATACTGCCAAGCAAACCAAGAAGTTACAAAGGACACCCCTCATAAATAGGGCAATAAATGATGGTGCTGCCTTAGCTACAGCCGCACTTGCAAAGAATTCCATAACCGGTCCCTTGTCTACTAGGCCTGTATAAACAAATATAAAACTAAGTATAATAGCGCCTATAAAGTTACCTATATAAGATATAACCCAAACTCTTGTCAGGTCTTTCATAGAAACAGCCTTGTTTAGGTAACCAACTGTCATTACAAGGTTATTACCTGTAAACAGGTCTGTGCCTGTGAATATTACCAAGCTCAAGGCTACTGAGAATGACAGACCCATCAATATCTTTGTAGCAGGACTGCCACCGGCGGTCATTAAACCACCTACTGTAAATGCTAGAAGTATACCTACTCCTATAAAGGCACCTGCAAAAGCAGATGATACCAAGTACTTGAACCTACTTTCGTTTAATACGCCAAGCTTTTTCTTAGCTGCACCCGTCAGCTTACCGATCGTTTCATCGTACATAATTACCTCCAAAACTTCACTAAAATAATATAATTTAAAATCAATTCCTGTAAACAAGTTCTCCTTATAATCTTATCATAAGGAGAACTTATTTACTATTAATATCTCTAAAATTCACAAATATTTCAAGTAATTTTATAAATATTAATCGTTATTATACAAATATTTATTATTTATATACAAGTATATATCGTATTTTATGACACCATTCCTAATAGTATTTTGGGCCACCCCAATATACATTCTTGTTTTCTATAGTTTCTTCTGGTAGGTTTACATCCTTAAGGGCCCACTTCCTGTATTCCTGGAAACCAGTCCTGTCTATGATATAACCTATGTGTTCCTTACCTCCTGGTGCCTTTGGATCAATATATTCCTTAACATAGTCGTAAGTATTTACTATTATCTTGACTATAGAGTCCTCATCAACCCATCTCAACCAATCCTCAGCCAGCCTAGGATTTTTCTTACCTGTCCTACCCATTATCATTAGCTTGTAGTATTTTTTAGGGCTTCTTGTCCAGGCATTCATCGGACAGTTAAGTACACATTCACCACAGCCGATACACTTTTCTTCATTTCTAATTATCTTGTTGTTTTCACACCTTAGGGCTCCTACTGAATATGACTTACACTTGTTTACACAGGCCATACAAGTTACACACCTATCCATTTCATATTCAGGTAGGCAGGTACCGATTATACCGAAGTCGTGCATTCTGGCCTTTATACAGTCATTTGGACACCCTGTTAGGGCTACTTTAAAGTGTAGGTCATGAGGGAATATTGCCTTTTCTACCCTCTTGGCAAATTTAGTAGTATTATACTGGGCCTTTGGACAGACCTTGTTACCTATACAAGCTGATACATTTCTAGTACCTGCTGCCCCATAACCTGTTCCCTTTTCGTCCTGGTTGATGTCTAATTTTTCTATTACGGGCTGGATCATCTGGTTTACTTGACCCATATCCTCCATGGCTATACCAAGTATTTCAAATCCCTGCCTAGTTGTTATATGTATCTGACCATCTCCATATTCAGATGAAATCTTAGATACTGTCAATAGCGACTCTGGGTCTATCAAACCACCTGGTACCCTGACTCTCAAAGATGTCTGGTACTTGTGCTTAGTTATTCTAAAGGCATTTTTCATTACCTTTTTAGTATTTAAATCTCTAATCATAACTCTACCTCCTAGTCTACCAAGTTCTTAGCAAAATCATAGCTAAATACTGGACCATCCAGACAGATGTATGTTGAATCCATCTTACAATGACCACACTTACCTATACCACAGTGCATTCTTCTTTCGTATGAAACCCAAACATTAGATTCAGCTATATTTAACTTCAAAAATTCTGCTACTGCAAACTTCATCATCATAGGTGGTCCTACAACCACTGCAGATGCCTGGTCTATATCTATATTCAATTCTGGTATATACTTTGTTACCAGGCCTATATTTCCCGTATAGCCCTCATCAGCACCATCGACTGTCACTAGGATATCCAGTCTTTGAGCCCACTTTTCAAGGTCTTTGGCAAACAGTACATCTGCTGGTGACTTGAAACCTACAATTAATTTGAAAGACTTAAATTCTTCCTTGTGGTCATATACATACTCAATTATACCCCTTACTGGAGCTAGGGCTGAACCACCTGCTACAATAACCAGGTCCCTTCCCTTGTATTCATTTATATCAAAACCATTACCATAAGGACCTCTTAATAGTAGCTTGTCTCCCGGCCTATAACCAAAAATTACCCCCGTAACCTTACCAACATTTCTAATAGTAAGGTCCACATAGTCTGGTCCAATACCCGATACAGATATTGGTGATTCACCATACCTTGGAAGTGATATTTCATAGAATTGACCTGGCTTTACCTTGCTGGTATCAGTCTTAGTCCTGAAAGTCCACTCCTTGTCTGTATGCTCTATTATTTCAAGTATCTCACTTGCTACTGGTATATATGGATTGTTAGAATTACACATAATGGCCTCCTACTTTTCTAAATCTTTTTCTCTCATGGCCTTTGACACCTTGTCTATAGCCTCTGAGAATGAAATATACTGTGGACAGGCATCATCACATCTGCCACAACCTACACACATATTGTATCCAAATCTTTCCTTGAAATCGTGTATCTTGTGCATAGACTTAAACCTCATCCTCTGACCATGCTTTTCTCTAAAGGCATGACCACCAGCTATGCTAGTATATCCATCTACCTGACATGATGCCCAAACCCTTCTTCTCTCACCGACATTTTCATTTTCCCTATAGAAAATATCCTGCATAGAGTAGCAAGTACAAGTTGGACAGGTAAAGTTACACCTACCACAAGCTATACATCTAGCATCGTATTCATCCCACATCTTGTGGTCCTTCATATGGTTGAAATCAACCTTATCAGGAACATTTACCTTAAATAGGTTCTCCTTAACATAGTCAACTTCAAAATCTGTTGGACTACCCTCAAATACATTCAGGTCTTGGTCTCTAATATCCAAGAAAATCTTACCTTCTCTAATATTCATAGCCGCCTGGTAGTTGTCGGCCCTATTTGAATCCATGCTTACACAGAAACAGTTTCTATATGATTCTTGACATCCAACTAAGACAAACTTAACCTTTTCCCTGTTTCTCTTGTAGTAGTAGTCTTCTTCCTCACCGTTTCCAAGATAAATCTGGTCTACCCTCTTAACTGCGTTTAGGTCACAAGCCCTTAGGAATACAAGCGTCTTCCTGTCATCGATTGAAGACTCTCTAAATTCGCTTTCAGTGAAGTAGAATAAGACCTCATTAATTGGTAAAAAAGTCTCTTTTGGTGAAAAATTTGACTTTCTATCCCACACCATTTCATCAAAAGAACTCACCACAGAATACTTTACAACATCTGTATCTGAGTAAGTTCCCCTTTTAGGGAAAGCCTTTGGAGCAAATATCCTGTACTCCTTGCTTAAGGCTTTTAACCCCTTGTCAAACGATTCGATATTTAACTCTAATTTCATGCAACTTACCTCCTTTAGAAAATTATTCTAAATTTTTAATTTAAGGACAAAGACAGGTCTTTGTCAATTGATATAATAATTGATAATTCAATAATAGCAGTTTGATAAAAAAAAAACTGTAACATAAGTCACAGTTTCCTAAAAATTTATCAAATTATCAAAATTCTTTTATTATTTTATGAAAATCATTAATATTACTTATTTCTAATGATATTTACTCTCAAGATTTGAAGAATTTCCTCGCCATTTCTATATCCACATATATCTTCCTGCCATCTAATTCAACTATGCCCCTCTTGGTCAAAGACTTCATTGCCCTGGACACCGACTCCCTCTGGCATCCCAACATCTTGGCTATATAGGTCACCGTCAGATTAAGGTCTATCCTGGTCATAACAGAGTCTTCCTCCCTACTTCCATAGTCAAGTCCCAACCTCACTAACTTGGCTGCCAACCTCTTCTCTATATTGATGGTCACAGAGTTTTTAAGTTGCCTATAAAGCCTCCTGATCCTGTTTTCCATAAAGGCCATACAATTTTTTGCCAATATATAGTCCTTGGCCATAATAGTGTCAAAGTCATCAAAACCTATCCTAAGTATCCTTGAATTTTCAAAGCCCCAACATTCAACTGCCGATGTGTTATTCCTCATAACAGGCTGGTTTATAGTATCTCCTGGATTCAGGATAAATACCACCTTGCTTTCACCATTTTCATTTGGTTTTACAAGGGTAACCTTACCTTTCAGTAAAAAATATACATAGTACAAGTCTTGTCTGTCATGGTACAAACAAGCATTTTTCTTCAAGTCCACAATATCACCACAGACTAGTATCCTATTTAAACTGTCATCAGATATTCCTTTGAATACCTTGACTCCGCATACTTCTTCAATCTTAGCCTTCATATGCATCCTTCTTCCTAAAACTCACATATATTTATCCCATACCATTTATAAACAGAAGGGGCTACATAAAATATCCCCTAAAATTAATATTATCATATTTTAGGACTTCTGTCATTTTTATGTAGACATTAAAAGCAGGCCCAGTTTAGTAATCTCTGAAGACTAAACTAGGCCTATCTCATGAAAATATATCGCCTATTATTGAATTTTATAGGTTGTTTATCAGGTTGATCATTTCAATAGCACCAACTGCTACGTCAAATCCCTTGTTACCTGCCTTTGTACCTGCCCTCTCAATTGCCTGTTCTATGTTTTCTGTAGTTACTACGCCAAACATTACAGGTATTCCACTTTCAAGCGATACATGGGCTATCCCCTTTGAAACTTCACTACATACATAGTCGTAGTGGCTAGTGTTACCTCTGATTACTGCACCCAGGCAGATTACTGCATCATACTTGCCAGACTTGGCCATCTTATCTGCTATTAGGGGTATCTCAAAGGCTCCTGGTACCCAGGCTACATCTATATTGTCGTCCTTTACATCGTGTCTTACTAGGGCATCCTGGGCTCCTGAAAGTAATTTTGATGTTATAAACTCGTTAAAACGTGCTGCAACTATTCCTATCTTTACTTCCTTTGCCACTAAATTTCCTTGAATATAATTCATTTTTTCTTTTCCTCCTATTAGTTAACTCTGAAATTTTATATATACTTATATCCTTCTCACTTTTAATCCAGACCATTTATATTCCCTATACTTGTTTGGTCTTTAATACCTATTTCAATTATTCTGCTATCTCAAGTATATGTCCCATCTTGTCCTTCTTAGTTTGTAGGTAGAACCTATCATGCTCTGTAGCCTTTATTTCAATAGGTACCCTTTCAACTATTTCCATACCATAGTCTGATAACTGGTATACCTTGTCTGGGTTGTTAGTTAAAAGCCTCATAGTCTTTACTCCCAAGTCCTTTAGAATCTGGGCACCTGTGAAATACTCCCTCATGTCAGCCTCAAATCCCAGGGCCAGGTTGGCTTCTAGTGTGTCCATACCCTCATCCTGAAGGGCATATGCCTTAAGCTTATTTACCAGGCCTATTCCACGTCCCTCTTGCCTCATGTAAAGAACTATTCCACGTCCCTCTTTCTCAACGGCCTCCATGGCAGCTTCAAACTGCTTACCACAATCACACCTCATTGAACCGAATACATCACCTGTCAGGCATTCTGAATGAACCCTACACAAGATGTCTTTACCGTCACCTATATCCCCCTTTACCAGGGCTATATGGTGTTCTCCATTTAGCCTGTTTATATAGGCATAGGCTGTAAAGTCACCAAACCTAGTTGGCATCTTTACCTTACTTGAACACTCTACCAACTTGTCGTGTTTTTTCCTGTATTCCTGTAGGGCCTTTATAGATGTAAACTTTAGGTCCCATTCCTGGGCCATTTCTATAAGGTCGCTCTTCCTCATCATTGTTCCATCTTCCTTCATGATTTCACAGCAAAGGCCACATTCCTTTAGGCCTGCCAACCTCAATAGGTCCACTGTGGCTTCTGTATGACCGTTTCTTTCTAGTACTCCACAAGGCTTGGCCTTAAGAGGGAACATATGTCCTGGTCTACGGAAGTCACTAGGCTTTACATTTTCATCCACGCAGGCCCTTGCAGTGAAACCTCTCTCAACTGCCGATATACCTGTAGTTGTGTCAATGTGGTCAATTGATACAGTAAAGGCTGTTTCATGGTTGTCGGTATTATTTACTACCATCTGCTCTAAACCTAGCTTTTTACAATATTCTTCACTCATTGGCATACAGATTAGACCCTTACCATATGTTGCCATAAAGTTAATATTTTCAGTTGTTGCAAACTCTGCTGCACATATCAGGTCACCTTCATTCTCCCTGTCTTCATCATCTGTAACCAAGACCATCTTTCCCTGTCTTAAATCTTCTAATACTTCCTCAATTGTGCTGAACTTAAACATTTTTTCCCTCCTAAAAACCATTTTTTAATAAAAATTCTCTTGTTATTTCGTGTTTATTTTCTTGTTTACTATCTAAATTTCCAAAATTCATCAACTTTTCTACATACTTGGCTATGCAGTCATTTTCCAGGTTTACTATATGACCCTCACTCTTGTAGGCCAAGATAGTATTCTCTAAGGTGTGGGGTATTATTGACACTGAAAAATCCCTGTCTGTTACCTTGGCAACTGTCAGGCTTATACCATCTATGGTAATAGACCCCTTTTCTATAATGTACTTTAATATCTTTTTATCTGCACTTATCTGGTACCAAACGGCATTGTCATCTTTCTTTACAGACACAATCTTACCGGTACCGTCAATGTGGCCAGATACTATATGACCACCAAAACGACCCTTGGCCATCATGGCTCTTTCTAAGTTTACCTTTGAGCCTGCCTTTAGGCTAGACAGGGACGACCTGTCCATAGTTTCATGCATGACATCCACTGTAAACTCATCCTGCCTATAGGATGTAACAGTCAGGCAGACACCATTAACTGCTATACTATCACCTAGGCTAACATCTTCAAGTACCTTCTTGGCTGATAGGGTCAAAACTGCCGAATTAGACCCCTTTGAAATCCCCTTGATACTACCTATTTCTTCTACTATTCCTGTGAACACTCAACCACCTCATTTTCAACCCTATACTCTATCAAGAGATCTGGACCAAATTTTTCTAGCCCAGTCAATTTCAATCTCTTAGCCTGGTCTGGCAGGTCAACACCATATCCTCCTACTGGTGACTTGGCATCATTACCACCAAAAATCTTGTTTCCTATATAGACCTGGACCTTGTTGACTATACCAGATTCAAGGGCTGACCAGTTTAACTGGCCTCCACCTTCTAGCAAGACTGAATCAAGTCCCATACTCCCTACTTTATCCATCAAGTCTACTAGGTCTATCCTATCAGCTTGTCCATCCTGGACTAGTATCTGGCAACCTGCCTCCTTCAATTTACGTATTTTTTCATTATCCTTGGACCTAGTGACTATTATAGTATCGTATGTCTTAGCTGTCCTCACTATATTGGAATCCATAGGAATCCTCAGGCTTGTATCACATATTATCCTGGTTGGACTAAGGCCATCCTCCAACCTACAATTCAAGGTTGGATCATCCGCCAGAACGGTTCCTATACCTACTATAATACCTGCATACCTGTGTCGGTCCTTATGGACCTGACCCCTAGCCTCTGGACCTGTTATCCACTGAGACTTACCTGTCCTTGTCGCTATCTTACCATCAGCAGTCATAGCATATTTCATGACCACAAAGGGTTTCTTATTTTTAATATAGTGCATGAAGACCTCGTTTAGGTCATCACATTCCTTCTCCATGACACCTGTGACTACATCAATACCATGGTCTTTAAGGATTTGAATTCCCTTACCTGCAACTTTTGGATTGGGATCAAGTGACCCTACTACCACCTTGGCTATACCATTTTCTATTATGGCCTCCGTGCATGGAGGTGTTTTCCCATAGTGACAACATGGCTCCAGGGTAACATACATAGTGGCACCTGTAACTGTCACTCTCCTGGATTGACAATCCTTTAAGGCCTCCCTCTCTGCATGGAGGCAACCGCACCTTGTATGGTAACCCTTACCCAAAACCTGACCATCTTTTACTATCACAGCCCCCACCATAGGATTGGGATTTGTATAACCACAAGCTTTTTTTGCTAGTTCAATAGCCATACTCATATATTTTTCTTCCATATGAATACCCCCACAAAAAAGCCCTGAACTTATAGTCCAGGGCATATTATCTATCCTAGTATATATAGATGTGTCACTCCGCCAATTTTCTAAAAGAAAGCTCTTTCTTGTAAAAAATCTGAAATGTCAAAAAAACATTTCAGAGCAATTTCCTGTATCACAAAATATATACCACATCTTCTTTCATCCAGACTTTAACTGTCGGCTTTGGAATTACACCAAATCTGCTTGCGCTCGCGGGCTTTACCGCCGGTAGGGACTTGCACCCTGCCCTGAAGATTTTATTTAATTTATCTTACACACTTAATTTATCATATTATGAAAACCTTGTCAATGATTTTCAACCAAATATAAGCATACAAAAAGGCAACACCCCTAACAAAGATTTTGTTATAGATGTTGCCGCATAGTTTTATCAATATATTAAGTTGAATTTTTACTTGTCTTCAGTTGAAACTATTGTAACACCTGATAGGTCTTTTTCAGCTATAATATCTTCTATAGTTTCCTTAGTTTCCATCAACTTTTCTAGTGACATTGAATAGTAGTCTGAACCTGTATTACCTTCAATATTGAAACCATGGTCATTTAAGAAAGCATTAACCGCTTCTTCATTCTTCTTATATGCCACATAACCTATAGCACATACACCTACGCCGATTGCAACACCCTTCAAAACGTCCCCTCTATTACGGAATCTAAACATCATATCAAAATCCTCCTTTAATGTTAAAAATATATAATGTATTAATTTAGGATTAATACTAAACCTATCTCATAAAACCTCTTCTAAAGTTCACGTTTTGATATACATCAAAGCATGAGCTAATAAACTTGTTAAAGAAGAATGACTTACTTTCTTCCTCTACTACCTTTATTTCACCATTTTCATCTTCAAATATGTCAATTATTATAGACCTCTCCTGCCTTGTCAATATATGACGGCCAAATGTCAGTAACCAGGCAATAGCTGGTGAATACAAGCCTACATTAGTTTCATCATTCACAACTGTTCCCCTGTTCATTGACCTAATCAAGTACATAATTGACATAACTTCTGGGTCAAAGGCTCCCTTTTCATTTAACTCCTTATAACCGTGCTCAAATATAGCTCCAGTAGTAGTCACAAGGGCTCCCCATCTTACGAAATTCCTATAGGTATTCATATTACCAAACATACGACCACCAATACCTTGTCCCTGGCCTGATCTCATACCAAAACCTGGGGCATCATCACTAGCATTTGGTCCTCCTCCTAGTCCCATAAAGTTCATACCTAAGTCTATTATTATAAAGGCTAGGGATACAAGGGAACTATATCCCATTGCATGCTTGTTAGATAACTTGTAGTTCAACTTTATCTGGTTCTCCTTTATGTCCCTGGAGTATAGGCCACAAAATGTCAGTATTAACTCGTTTAAGTCTGTAAAATCCTTGTCATATTCAAGAACAAAAGTCTTTGTAGGTCCAGTATACCTACCTATATTTATCTTAGTTTTTTCTTTTAACTTACTTAGTATTTCTAGTGGATTATTAGGTTCTTTTACAACCCTCATTCTCAGTCTACCTGATACAGAGAAAACCACATCAACTTCTATATTCTTCTCAGGACAATACTTGGCCATCTTACATTCCTCCTCTTAAAGACTTGTGGAACAATAATCTACATGAGTTACCAACTACCAAAATTGTACTCATATTGTGCATTACAGCACTCCAGAATACAGATATGTTGCTGGTTGCTCCCAGGACTAGACCCACAGTATTTATACCTGCTACCAGGGCAAAGTTCTGTTTTACTATCTCCATAGTCTTGTGAGATAGGTCAATAACCCTCGGAATCATTATAGGGTCATCTGAATGTATTACCAGGTCAGATGTCTCCATAGCCACATCAGTAGACTTGCTACCTAATGATATACCTACATTGGCATATGATAGGGCCGGAGCATCATTGATGCCATCTCCAACCATTATAACACCTGTACCCTCTGACTTCATTTTTAATATTTCATTGGCCTTGTCTTCTGGTAAAAGCTCTGCCCTAAAGCTATCTGCATTTACCTTGGCTGCTACTTCCTGGGCCTGCTTGCCCATGTCACCAGTCAAGATAACAACTTCATTTATACCATTAGAACGCATCATATTGATAGCTCTCTTTATATTTTTTCTAGGCTTGTCAAATGCTCCTAGAACACCTATAAATTCATCCCCATATGATACAAAGATTGGAGTAGAACCCATAGCAAATTCTATAGCCTGACTAGATGGCTCTATGCCATTCTCTGTCATAAACTTAAGGTTACCCGCACGTACCAGCTTACCATCGACCTCTGTAGATGTACCCCTGGCTACTACGGTCTCTATAGGACCATGCTTAGGAATCTGTACACCCAAAAGCTTACCATATTCTAGTACACAGTATGATAGTGGGTGAGATGAAGTTTCTTCTGCTGCACAGGCATAGCTAACCAGGTCTTTTTCTGTGTAGCTACTTCCTTCTTCTATATAAATGTCCCTTATCCTAGGCTTACCTTCAGTAATAGTACCTGTCTTGTCAAATACAACTGTATCAGTCATACTCAACTGTTCTATAAAGGCACCACCCTTTATCAAGACACCATTCTTAACTGATGTATTGATAGATGCTGAAAAGGCTGTTGCTGTCGAAAGCTTGATACCACATGAGTAGTCTATAACCAACATATTCAAGGCCTTAGTTGTCGACCTAGTTGCAGCATAAACCACACCACAAAGTAATAGGTTCAATGGTACCAGGTAATTAGAGAACTTGTCAGCATACTTCTGTATTGGAGCCTGCTGGGTTGCACTATTTTCAACCAAGTCTATAATCCTGGAAATTACAGTATCATCCCCTACTTTTTCAGCCTTAACTGTTATAGTACCATTTTTAATCAGACCTCCTGCGAAGACCTTGTCTCCCTTTTTCTTGATAACCGGCATATATTCACCAGATACAGAACTAAGGTCGACTATGGCTTCACCGTCTATTACTTCACCATCGACACAAATCTTTTCACCTGTATGAGTAACTACCAGGTCTTCCTTGACTAGCTTGTCTACACCACACTTCTCTAGGCTTCCATCTTCAAGAACTTTCCAAGTTGTATCCTGTTCAACACTCAAAAGGTTCTTAATGGAGTTTCTAGTACGCTCAACCGTATAGGCTGTCATAAATTCTGCTATATCTGACAAGGCTATGATAGTCAAGGCAGATATGCTGTTACCCAACATTAGACTGGCTACTATTGACATAATTGTCAAGGCATCTGCATTTGGCCTCTTGTCCTCAACCATACCATCCCAGGCAGACCTAAACAATGGAGATGTCAGTGCCAAACTCGTAATAGCTGGCAAGGTAGTAAACTTATCATACCTAGGTTGGTTTATCAGTGGACTATTTGCCCCACCTAAGAACCTAGTAGCCAATATTACGCTACCATTTACCAATAACCTGGCTATCAGCTTCCTTGATGACATTTCTTCCCCATCATACTTATTATTCATTTCATTATTTCTTGCTTCTATATAATTTTTATATATATCCAGGGAGAACTTCTGCATTATATAGTCTACAGTCTCTACAATCTCCCCTGAATCAATCTTTGCATCATTATTATACTTTATTAAGACAGTCTCTGTAACAGAATTCACAGCTACATATTCAACATAGTACAAGGATCCAACCTCATCTATAAGGTCAGAATACAGGTCCTGAATGTACTTCAAACCTGAATACTTAATCCTTATACGTCCTTCTATATTCGAAACAATCTTTCCCTTTAAAGAGAATGTCCTATTACCCATTTGAATCAAATAACCCACTCCTTTCGTTATTTAGATGCATTGGTGTCTAGGATGTTAAATAGTATATCTATAACTTCTTCTTCATCCTTGCCTTCTAAACTGTTTATCAAATTCATATTGTCCAGGGCCAACTTCTTAATCGTATTTAACCAATTAACTACGGTCTTTGAATCAACCTTATCAGTATCATACTCTATCAGAACTGTACCAATAACAAAGTTAAACTTTACTGTTTTAACACCATCAAGCCTCTTCACAGCCTCCATAGCCTGGCTCTGGAAGTTTACGGCATCTTTTGGTATCTTCTTATAGTTGTTTACCTTTATTCTCAATCGTCCTGGAATGTCTGATACAACCTCGAACTTGAAAAGCATACTTAGAATAGATGCTTTAAAATTAAACATTACTACCTCCTATTACTTTTGTAAGAACAGCCTCGTACTCCACCAACATAGTGTAGGGTATCCAGGCATCCTACCTCCACCATAACGTCTACGGTCAAATATAGCTGCCACCAAAAGTGACAAACTCGCCAAAGACTTTACATCTAATAGTCCATTCGTGAAATCATATAAACCATTGTTAACTGCTGCGAATACTTTTTCAGAAAATTTCTTAACTTCAGAAACTCTGCCTTCATCAATTGACCTGTCCACACCAAGAAGTTTGATAACTGCACCCTCTAGTGTCTGTGGGTCTAACTGCTGATGGTCATACTCCATTACTATAGTTCCTGTAAGCGTATTAACCCTGCAAGACTTGATAACTTCTATCTTGCTTATCTGGTCAACAAAGTGGTTGGCTACTTCAATATTTCCTACCAATACAGGGGCATAAAACCTAACCCTGCCTGGTATAGAACTCTTGACTTCCAGGGCATTTTTGAAAGATGGTAATTTTAGGTTATTTCCATCATTTCCACCAGCCATATCCTTGTCCCTGTTCTTCCTGTTGAACGCATTCATTATTAGTAAAGCACTTACCCATAAAGCACGTCTCCTACCTAGTAACATATGTCTACCTCCATTTTACCTTTATATAAGTCACATAATTCTGCATAACTCTTGATATCTATTTTAACGATACTATTACTATACCATCTTTAGTTATCAATTGCAAGGGTATTTTTAATTTTTTTATTGATTTTTCAATACCCTTTATTCTCAATTAGTAATTTATATTCTAAGCAGGACCTTGGTTTTATTCAGTCGTCATCACTGAACAATTGATATTGTTTATATATTTCACTTGCCTTAATTATACCACTATTAAGCCTTACTTTCCACATTTTTATTCTTTAGGACTAGGCCTACAAATAGGCAAGCAAGACCTATCAATATTTGTATAAATACATATACCATTATACCCTTGCTACTAGAAGATGAATCTAATATGGCTGAATATATTTTGTTATTCCAGTACATAGGCGATACTATGGCCAACATTTCAATATATGAAGGTATATATTTGAGTGGTATAAATATACCTGATACAAACGAAAATAGGAGACCCAGCATATTGGAAAGACCGTTATTTACAGCAGGGCTTTTTGTTACATTGGCAAATAGGAAGGCCATGGCTGATGTTGGCAGCAAGTATAGGATACTAGCCAAAACAAAGTCCCTTCCATAGGATGTGAACATATTTGTCCTAAAGGATGCCAGTGCTGTAACAAAGAAGATGGCCCAAACAAGGGCTACAAAGGAAAGTGAGCTATAAAATATATTCAAGCTAATCTTTCTTGGAGAAACCTTCGACACCCTAATCCTGTCACTTATCTTTTTTGAGTTAAAGCTATACTGGCCTGTAAATGCACCTAGCATTAGGATTATAAATACCACGTAGGAGCTGACATTGTAGTAGGCATACATGTTTTGTTTTATATCCCTTTTAGCCCTTGACTGGCCGATATAGCTAACCTCTATCTTTTCTTTAAGTATTTCTTCTGGCTTGGCCATACCCTCAAACCTGTACTTGTCCATAAGGTCGTAGGTCTTTAAATATTCCATAGCCTTTTGGTTGACCATAAAGGACTTACCCTGGTCTTTGCTTACATAGTACTTAAGTTTTCCGTCCTTGCCTATCTTAAGCACATAGTCTACATATGATGACAATAGGTTTTCTCTTATTGACCTATCATCAGACATAATCTTAATTGGCTTAAAATTTGACTCTAGATAGTCCTTTAGGCCTTGACTTCTCTGGTTATCTTGATCCATATTTATAACACTGATTCTGATGTTGGAATTTATATCTGTCTTTACATCCTGGTCTCCTGATGCTGCTATCCCTATGGCCATAGCAACAAAAATTGCAATATATATAAACATCATTCTCGCATTTTTTTTCATTATTTTAAAATATGTATTAAATACTGTCATATGAGTTCCTCCTTGCAAATATATAACCTCCAGCAAATAGGGCTATGCTTATAAGTCCTATATTTAAAAGTGAATAGGCGTACACCCTATTATCTGATAGGTATAGGGCTGTAAACATCCTAGTCAAGACAGTCGCTGGGTTTATATAGTTTAATACAGGTATGTTATTGCTTATATAGCCGGCCACACTAGGATTCATCATACCAGCTAAGAATGTAGAAAATACATATATACCTGCACTAAGACCAAACTTTGCATTAGTCCCCATCCTTGTAGATAGGGCTATAAACATACCCATTGCCATGGCCATTACATTACCAATCAATAAGCCAAATATTATCTGGGCCTGGCTACCAGCAAAGTCGGTGTTCATGACATACCTGATATAGATATACAATAGGATAGTATTTAGGCTGGTAATTACAAAGTAGCCTGCAAAATCGGCAATCAGGTGCTTGATCCTTGGTATTGGTGATGCTCCAAGTCTCTTTGAAGTATCCATATCTGAATCTAATCTTAAGCCTTCTACTGTTGCTACACCAAATGTAGATGCCCCCAGGCATATCATAGCTAATAGGGAGTAAATATATATAGTAATACCAGACTTATTTTTAAGATTAAGGTCATTTTCAATTTCGAAATCATTATTTCCCCTTAAGTCTTTTAATATAGCTTCTATCTTTGACCTATTTTCAGGGTTTTTCATAAGTTGACCAACTGATAGACCCATGTGGTTGATTTGTGATACTACACCATGGACAATGGCTGTATTTACAGTATCATTCTTTATAACTAATTGAGGCTTCCTAAGGTCACCCTTAATTACTGCCTCTACCTTGCCAGACTCTAGGGCCTGGTCAGGGTTTTTGTAGTCTTTTATGTCAAAAATTTTCTTGTCGTCCAGGTCTATTTGGTTGAGAATTTCCTTATAGGCCCTGTCCTCTACCATGATTGGTATTGGTGAGAGTTCAGTATTATTATCCATTCTAGTAAAAACTATACCGAATATGGTTGATAGGAAAAATGGGAATATCAAGACCCAAAAAAGGGATTCCTTGTTTAAAATTGCACGCTTTATAACATATTTAAATAAAAATCCAAACATATACTTATCCCTCCTTATAGGTCGTCTCTTAACTGCTTGCCAGTTATCTCCAAGAATACATCGTTAAGACTAGGGGAAATTATATCCATACCCTTAAAGAAGATATCATTATTTTCAAGGTAGGCAAAGATATGTGTCATAGCCAGGTTATCTTGGATACCAATGCTTAGATTAGACCCCTCTAGGCTTATCTTTCCTAAGCCCTCAATACTTTCTAACTGACTTAGGTCTAGGTTCTTCATATCTATGTCCTTTAGTATTAGGGTATCTGTTAGACCAACTAGCTTCTTAAGCTCATACTTGTCCCCTGTTGCCAGTAGCTTACCCTTGTCTATTATTGAAATTCTTGTACAAATCTGCTCTACTTCATCCATGTAGTGGGATGTATATATTACTGTCATACCCTTCTTGTTAAGGTCCATTATCCCCTCTAGGATCGCATTTCTACTCTGGGGGTCCACTGCAACTGTAGGCTCATCTAGGATTAAAAGCTCAGGTTTGTGGGCCAAACCACAAGCTAAATTTAGTCTCCTCTTTAGTCCTCCACTTAGCTTCTTAGGTACAAATTTCCTAAAGTCATTTAGACCAACAAATTCTATGGCCTCCTCTACATACTGCTTCCTAGTCGCCCTGTCCTGGATATAAAGACCACAGAAAAAATCTATATTATCATAGACACTTAATTCATCAAAGACAGCTATTTCCTGAGGAACATAGCCTATTTTAGCCTTTAAATCGTAACGATCCGCAGACATAGGCTGGTCGAATATTTTTATATCACCCTTTTCAAACTTACTCAAAGATAAGATACAATTTATAAGGGTAGTTTTACCTGAACCATTGGGTCCCAATAGACCAAAAACCTCTCCTTTCTTTATATCCAAGCTAAGGTTGTCTAGGGCAACCAAATCATCATATCTTTTTAATACATTCTTAACCTCTAACATAATATTTCCTCCTCTATTTATTTATCTTCATATTGTCATATTCGCTTTTACCATTTTCTTTTAACCTATTCATAAAACTTTTAACTAGTATTGATATACTAACATATCTTTACGTATTTTTTTAGTGCTCACCGTCATAATCCTATATTACATTTGTCATTATCTATACTTTCTCCATTAAAAGCCCCCCTATCATTCTTTTTTTGATATAATTATGTTATGAATATTTGTATGGTATTCTAGTAAATAAGTATATTTAACTGAGGGGGATAGGTATGTATCAAAAATATAGGATAAAGACAAATTTTATAGGCCTGCTTGTGTTTATAAGTTGCCTTTCTATATCTCTTAGGTCGGCAACTGATGTCTATATAATAATTCCTATCTGTGTAGGCTTAATTCTAGCCCTTTCTACTATAATTTTCAAGTATGACCACATGGTTGCCCTTGTAAATATTTGTCTAGTCTTACTTGTAGGTCTAGATGCAGCTAAGATCATCCCATCCTATCTGGACTTAAGGTACAGCCTGGTATACATACCCCTAATCCTATACTTTTCTATAGATAGGCCAAGGATGTCCTTGGAAGAGGTATTACTACTAGTCTCCATACCTATACTTGGCCCATTTGCTTCTCTAGCCCCTACTGATATAGTAATTCTCCTAGGTATCAGCGGACTAGTGTATATCATAGGCAAGTATAGTGTAAATATTTTAGACCTGGAAAATAAGTACTATAGCTACTACCATAGGTCTAAGGGTGAAAGATACAAGTTAGAAAAGCTCTACCAGTCCCTTAGTATTGACCAAAATAACAGGATAGAAAATGCCATCCTGAGTGAAAGAAACAGGATTTCTAGGGATATCCACGATGGCCTGGGCCACTTGACCTCAAGGGCTATCCTACAACTTGGGGCCATGATGGTCGTGGAAAAAGACCCTGTCAAGAAAGATGCCCTTAATGAAATCAAGAACACCCTATCCGAAGGTATGACTGAAGTAAGAAGGAGTCTCCATAACCTCCAAAGCGAATCCATTAATTTGAAAGCTGAAATAGACAAGCTAATAGATGAATTTACCTTCTGTAGGATTAACTTCTCATATGGTCTAACTAGTGACTTTGATATGGCCTTCAAGTACTCCATCTTATATATTATCAAGGAAGCCCTAACAAATGTTAGCAAGCACTCTAATGCTAGCCTTGTAAATATAACCCTGGTAGAAATGAAGACTGCTTGCTATCTAAAGATTAGTGACAACGGTACTAAGCTTCCTAGTAAGGATAGTGGTATGGGAATCTTCTCTATCAGCAAGAGGATAGAAGACCTGGGTGGTAAGGTAGAAATATCTACAGAGGATGGTTTCAGGATATTTGCCACTATAGGTAAGAACATTAGTCAGGATTCACATCTAGATGTATAGGCTGGATTTATAAACATAATTATAGTCTTATTTAATAGGTAATACTTGCAGATTAGATTTATATACTATATTTGAGGATTCGATTTATAGATTATAATAATAGATTTAATTAGGAAATAGAAAGGTGATATGATGAGAATACTAGTAATAGATGATGATAAGATGATATGCTTCGCCCTTAAGACCATCATAGAGTCGGAAAGCGATATGGAAGTGGTTGATATAGGCCATAATTATGATGATGCCATCAATAAGTACAAGGAACACAAGCCCGATATCTGTCTATTTGATATCAGAATAGGTGACAAGACCGGTATCGATGCCCTAAAAGACATAAAAATAGACTATCCCCATGCTAAAATAATCTTCCTTACTACCTTCCTGGACCAGGAATATATCAAGGATTCCATAAAATATGGTAGTTCTGGCTACATCCTAAAGGATGACTTTGAAAATATCTGCCCTGCCATCAGGGCTGCCTTTGCAGGACAAAATGTATTTGGAAATAAGGTCTTTGATAGTCTTAGCCTTGCTGCCAAGGAAGTTGATGAAGATAGCACAGAATCATCTATAAAAGGCAAAAAAGAAAACCTAACTAAGGTCCTAAGCGAAAGGGAAATAGATGTCCTGGAACTTATAGCTGATGGTCTCAGCAACAAGGAAATAGCGGGTAAACTCTACCTAAGTGAAGGAACTGTAAGAAACTATATTTCCTCTATCCTGGTAAAACTAGACCTAAGAGACAGGACCCAATTGGCTATCTATTATCTTAAAAGCTAGGTTGAACCCAGTGACTCGTCTATATGGCCAACGAATGGCTAATTTCTCTTTATAAAAATGATTCTATAAAAAATAAGCATGCAATATAAAAGACTCTCCAGGGAAATTCCCTGGAGAGCTTTTTATATTGTCTTTATATCATGTTTTCTATAATATTTATTATTTAATTTTCTACTTACCGACTAAATCTAACATTATACTATTTGGTAGGTACTTTTCTCCACCTATAGCTGTAATGCTAGTCAAGTAAGACTCTT